>JADMIO012720341.1_pt1 | contig 23570 bp, 18 predicted proteins | sample 8958161 | NCBI WGS metagenome assembly JADMIO01 (sample SAMN16585339, study PRJNA669376) | soil metagenome | isolation source: Crop rotation soil | place: USA: Cullars Rotation, Alabama | collected 2011
CTTTCCCGTCACGATGTTCCAACCGCCGGAGCGAACGTCCTGCGCGAAGTACCACGCTCCGACACCGCCGGTCAGTGTGAACAGGATCACGGTCAGTCCTGCGGTGAGGCGCGAGCCGGCGATACGCAAGACGGCACTGAACATCAGTGGAGGGAGCGCGATCGCGAGCAACGAACTCGAGAGCACCATCGCCCTGGTCAACTCGAGCCCGGTGACGGTGAACAAGGAACCGATGAAGTCGGCCAGGAAGTGGTAGCGAAATGCGTGGCCGGCCGCGATCGGCAGATCGAGCGCGCGGTTGTCGCCGTATGCGAAGGAGCTGCCATAGGCGAGATGGGCGGCCCAGTCGCCCCAGACCGCCAAGCTGCCCGCAGCGATGCCGTCGCGGCGTGTCTGATAGGCGAGCGCGAGGATGCGCGTCGTCACCGCGGCCGACGCCACGGTCAGCGCGGCGAGTGGGCGGAGACTGGCCGGCGCGCGACTCGGCATCGACAGTCGCGAGCGCGCGCTTCGCAGCTCGTCGAGCAGTGCACGCCGGTGCCTGACGATGCCAAGGGTCGCCGGTATCCCAGGGAGCGTCACGCCGGCAGCAACCGAGATCCAGCCCATGCCAACCAGCAGGAAGATCACGAAGGACGCGCCGCCGAATGCGACGAGTCCGCTGACGACCCCGATGAAGAGGCGTTCCTCGAAGCGCAAGCGGATGCCCAGCCAGGTGGTGAGTCCGAAGCCGATGAGGGCGACCACCGCGGCAAGGCCGCCGCTCAGCAGCATCGAGCGAACAGTACCGGGCGGCGGCTGATCGACCGGGGAGTTACTGGTTGTCGAACGGGCCGATCGGCCGCGCACGGAACGCGATCGTCTCGACCAGTGAGGTGGCGACCGCCTTCGCGAGCCGGATCGGACGAAGGCTGGACGGTCCGCTGCGCCGCTGGCGGTGGCCGACGCCAACTGTCACTACCCGCGCACCAGCGCGGTGAGCGCCGACGACCAGCAGGATCGATGGCGCGAACGTCGTCGGTGGCATCGCCGGCCGGAGGTGGAGGTAGAGCGTCCGGCGAACCAGCTTGCACCCGGCATTGGCATCGGGCACCCGCGTCCCCGACGCCAACGAGGCGACGAGGTTGACGGCCTTGCTCAACCAACGACGGTGGCGCGGGTCCTGGCGATCGATGCGCTGTGCAGCGATCAGGTCGGCGTGGTCTCGCTCGCGCCACATCGCCGAGAAATCCGACAAATCGACCTGGCCGTCGCTGTCGAGCTGGAACAACCACTCGCCGCCGGCGGCGTCGAGTCCTCGTCGCACCGACGGCCCGTGACCGACGTTGTGGTCGTTGACGAGCACCACGATGCGGGGATCGGTCGCAGCGAGTGTGCGGACCACATCGGCAGACCCATCAGTCCCGCCGTCGTCGACGACGATGACTTCACCGGTACCGACGACGTCGAGCACGCATCGGCGTACCTCTTCGATGACGTCGGCGATCACTGCCGCCTCGTTGTAGAGAGGCATCACGACCGAGACGTCGAGGTGCGTAGGTGTGTTCGGTGTTGGCAGGGTGAGTTGCCCCGGCGAGTCGTCCGCGATCGGCTCACACTACAGATCGCGGTTGAGCAGGGAGAACGTCGTTCCAGACGGTGTCGTGGCGTGAGTAGACTCCCGGGCTGGAATGCCGAAGCCAGGAAGGGAGGCGAGCGGGCGCATGCAGGCACGGGTTGCGAAGATCTTGCTCGTGGTCGCGCTCGCCGTCGGCTTCAGCTTCTTCGTGGCCGGGCTCGACCGCCCGTCGCCCTTCGCCAACGCCGCAGCGACGACGCCCGAGTGCCCGACTCCGACGGCAACCGCCAGCCCGACGGCGACGCAAACCGCGACAGCAACAGCGACTCCCACGCCGAGTCCGGAAGCGACACCGACGCCGAGTCCGGAGGCGACGCCCACTCCGAGTCCGACGCCAGAGGCGACGCCGACGCCGACGCCGACGCCAACGCCGACACCGACGCCGACACCAACGCCGACACCGACGCCGACGCCGACACCACCTGCGACGCCGACTCCGACTCCGACACCAACGCCGACGCCGACACCACCTGCGACGCCGACAGCAACTCCGTCCGGCATCGTCGGTGCGTCAGCTGAGTCGCAATCGGCGGTCGCTCAGGACGCGCCACTCGAGACCTGCACCACGGTCCCAGGCGGTCCGACGACGACGACGACCCAACCGCCGCCTCGCTTGACCATCGGCGTTGGTCGGGCGTCAGTCGCTCCCGGTCAGACCCAGACTGCGCATGCCGGCGGATTCGCCCCCGGCGAGCTGGTGACTGGCGAACAACATTCGACGCCGCTCGCATTGGGTACGCAAGCTGCTGGGGCAGACGGGTCTGTCAGCTTCACGTGGACGATCCGCGCGAACGAAACGGTCGGAACGCATCAAGTCGTGCTCTCCGGGGCGTCGTCGGGCACCGTCAGCACCTCGTTCGAAGTCGTCGCGAGTGCCCCGCTGCCTCAGACTGGCGGTTCGAGTGGACTGCTCGTGTGGTGGGCGGCCATGGCCGTTGCGTTGGGCGGTGTGCTGATCGTCGTGGCGATGAGTGCGCGATCCCAACAGCACCCCGACTGACCGCCAGCGCGCCTCAGGCGATGTTCCGGCGAGCTTCCTCGCCCGGTAGCAGCCCCCACGTCACTTCCGGGCGACCGAGCACCAGATGGTCGACAACCTCGACGCCCATCATCACGGAATGATCCGTGTTGCCGATCTCGTAGCGCCAGGCGCCGAATCGGCCGCGCGAGTAGATCTCGTGGGACGCCAGCCACGATTGGACGCATGCAAGCGCTCGGTCACGTCCGAGCGTGGGCACCGGATACGAGTAGGGCACTCGGAGGAGCTGCCTGCTGACGATCCGGGAGCGCGCCTGCTCCACCGTCAGTAGTCCGCAGGTGACCATCGCCTCGATCGTGCGCTCGACGACGGTGTCGGCAGCCTCGGGACGGTGTTCCGAGGACGACACCTCGGCGAGCAACGAGAAGTAGCCCTCGCCCGGAGTCACCTTCGGCGAGTAGTTGGACAGGAACGTGACCCGGTAGAAGGGAATGTCAGGCTCGGGGAAGTAGACCCAACACTTGCTGCTCGGACACGGATCGGCGACGCCGACGCCGACGAACAGGCCTTCGGTCGATCGAAGTTCACCGGCGGCGGCGACCACGTCGGCGGGGCAGGCGTCGACGATCCGGACCAGCTCAGTGAGGGGCAACGTCGTGACGAGCTTGTCGTAGTGGTCCCCGGTGCTGTCGGCGAAGGTCACGCGTTTCAGCACGGCATCGATCGCCACGGCGCGCTTTGCCAACCTCACCGGTCGCGGCAAGGAGTTGGCGATGCGGTCGTAGAGCATGCCGGTGCCGAGCAGCGGGAACTTGAACACGCTGTTCGGCCCCCAACTCACGTCGTCGCGATCGGTGAGGTGGTGTTGCAGAATGCGCCGGAGGTCGACCACCGGGACGCGGTCGCCCTGCCAGTCGACGCCCAACGTGTCGAGCGGATGGGCCCACACCTTCTCGTTGTACGGGCGCATGAAATGTTCGGCGATGCCCGCGCCGAACACCGACTCGATCCAGGCGTCGAAGTTGCCGCGTCGTACGTCGCCGTTCGACCCAGCGATGCCCATCACGCAATCGATGAACGCCTCGGGCGGCAGGCGATGGATGTTGTTCTGGAACGGATACGGCACGTATCGACCGTGCGTCCACACCCACGCTTCCCGGACGTGCTCGTCGTACTCGCCGGGCAGCATGCGCTCCACGAGATCGTCGAAGTAGGCGTAGTGACTGAAGATCACATGCCCGCCGTGATCCCAGATGAAGCCGTGCTCGTCGCGATGGCTCGCGGCCAGGCCGCCGACGTGATCGCAGGCTTCGTAGACGTCCCAGTCGTCGTGACCGATCTCGCCCAGTCGGTGAGCGGCGCCGAGCCCGGTTGGGCCGGCGCCCAATACGACGATCCGGGTGCTCACACCGGGACGTCGATCGAGCTGTCCGACGTTGCCCGCAACATTCGCAGCCGCGCCAACAGGTGCTCGGACTCGTCGTCGGTGAGCGGCACGTTCAACTGGCGAAGGAGATCGGACAACTCCTCGAGGTCGATCTGACGATGCGCGGTCGGAGCTCCGACACGACGCACGGTCAGCGTCGACTCGGTCAGTGTGAGATGACGGTCGTCGGCATGGCCCGCAACCATCAGCATGTTTCGGAAGATGCTGCCCGGGAAGGTGCTCGTGTAGTGGTGGCCGTGGACCACGTCGACGGGACGGACCGGTAGCTCATCGTGGGTGTGGGCGAGCTCCCACCCCTCCTGGCCGAGCCGATGCAGCGCCCACCCACGGCCGGCGCCTTCTGGCACCTGGTGCACACGCAACGCGCGGCCGCCGTAGTCGTCTTCGGCGCCGTCGACGAGCGCGATCGGGCGCAGCGTGCTCACGCCGAAGCCGGGATCGCAGAGCAGTGGCTGATCGTCGAGCGTCACGACGACGACGGTGTGTGTGCGCGCCTTCTCGCTCGGGTCGCCGACGCGGCCGAGCCGCCGCTCCACGGTGTAGCCGAGCCGCTCGAGCGCCGCCGCGAACAGCGTTCCGTGCTCGAAGCAGTAGCCGCCCCTCCCGCGACCGACGAACTTCGACTGCACGGCGTCGAGTCCGACACCCGGGTGTTGCTCGAGCAACACGTCGATGTTGTCGAACGTGAATCTCCGCACGTGCGCCTCGAGCAGTTGGTCGAGCGCGGAACGAGAGGGTGGCCGCCGCGACACACCGATGCGCTCGAGATAGGCGTCGAGGTCGAGCCGTTCGATCTGCCAAGGGTGTTCAGCCATCGCAGGAATGTTGCCTCATCCCGTGCTCACGACGGCGATCCCATTCGGCGTTGGCGTCGGTGAGCACGCGACGCAGCGTGGACTCGATGAATTCGAACTCTTCCGGTCCCGCGATCAACGGCGGCGAGAGCGTGATGACGGGCTCGGCGCGATCGTCGGCGCGGCAGATGAGGCCGGCCTCGAACAATCGTGGTGACAGGTAGCCGCGCAACAGCCAGTCGGCCTGCTCGTGCGTGAACGTGCCGCGACCCGTGTCGGGGACGAGTTCGATCGCGTAGAAGTAGCCGGCGCCACGCACGTCACCGACGAGCGGGATGTCGCGCAACCCGTCGAGCATGCCGTGCAACGTCGGCTCGTTGGCGAGCACGCGGCGGTAGAGGTCTTCGCGCTCGAGGATGTCGATGTTGGCGTTGGCGACCGCGCATGACACTGGATGGGCACCGAACGTCTGCCCCTGGAGGAATGTCGCCGGCTGATCGAGGAACGGCTCGGCGAGCCGGTCGCTGGCGATCACTCCGCCGAGCGGTGCGTAGCCGCTCGTCACGCCCTTGGCGAAGGTGATCATGTCGGGCTGGTAGCCGTAGCGCTCGCTCCCGAACATGTGACCGAAGCGCCCGAAGGCGGCGATCACCTCGTCGCTGACGAAGAGCACGCCGTATCGATCGCAGATCTCGCGAACGCGCTCGAAGTAGCCGGCGGGCGGCACGAACGCGCCGCCCGTGTTCTGGACCGGTTCCATGAAGACCGCCGCGACCGTCTCGGGTCCTTCCATCTCGATCCGCAGCGCGAGGTCGTCGGCGCAACGCAGGGTGCAGGCGTCGAGGTGGGCGCAGTCGATGCAGCGGAAGTGGTATGGCGTCTGCACCTTGACGAATCCGGGCAGCAACGGCTCGAACGGCGCCTTGATCGCCGACACGCCAGTCACGCTCAGCGCCCCCATCGAGGTGCCGTGATAGGCGAGCGTGCGCGAGATCACCTTGGTTCGCATCGGCTGGCCGCACAGCTTGAAGTACTGGCGGGCGAGCTTGATCGCACTCTCGACCGCGTCGCCACCCGAGGGCGTGAAGAAGACCCGGTTGAGGTCGCCGGGCGCACCTGCCGCCAGCCGTTCGGCGAGCACGATGGCAGGCTCGTGGGCGAACGACCAGACGGGAAAGTAGGCGAGCCGGCGCGACTGCTCGGCGGCTGCCTCGGCGAGCTCACCACGCCCGTGGCCGACCTGGACGGTGAACAGACCGGACAGACCGTCGAGGTAGCGCCGGCCGTGCTCGTCGTAGACGTAGCAACCCTCACCGCGGTCGATGATCGGCACGTGCCAGTCGGCGGCGTCCGACGTGAGCGGCGTGAAGTGCATCCAGAGATGGCGCTGTGCGCTGTCGGCGAGGCGGCGGGGGTCGTCGGTCATGGGGGTGATGGAATGCGAGGCGCCGAGCGGCGTGATCCTGAGCGGCGAACCGGTCACCGGCCTAGAGTGCGCCGATGCTGCGGACGATTGGGCGTCTCCTTCTGGTGGCCGGCGTGCTGGCGATGGCGGCGTGCACGTCCGGCGATGACGTCAGTGAGAATACTGCGGTCCCGACGCCGACGAGCCAGGTGTCGACGAGCCAGGTGTCCACGAGCGACGTGTCGGCGGGCAGCTCCGACGAATCCGCCGGCGAGACCGTCGACACGTCGCCGACCGACACGGCCGCGCCCGCCGAGGGCACCTTCGCGTTGCCTGGGTTGGTCGATCCGTCGGACGAGTCGATCGCCAACGACGACGACGTGCGAACCGGCACGCTCGACAACGGCCTGAAGTACTACGTGCGCCACAACGAGCGGCCCGGCGCCAAGGCGTCACTGCGACTCGCCATCCGCGCCGGGTCGGTCGACGAGATCGGTCCGAGCACCGGCGTCGCCCACTTCGACGAGCACATGATGTTCAACGGCACGGAGGACTACCCCGAGAACAAGTTGATCGACGAGCTCCGCAGCTTCGGTGCTGCGTTCGGTGCCGACATCAACGCCTACACCACCTTCGACGAGACCGTGTACGAGCTCGACGTCCCGAACGACGGTGATTCGCTTGACACAGGCATGAACATCCTCGACCAGTGGCTCTCGCACGCGACGTTCGATCCCGATCAGGTGGAGAGCGAGCGGGGCGTCGTCACCGACGAGTGGCGCAGCCGCACGCAGACCGTCGACGGGCGGCTGTCCGACGTTGCCGAGGGGCTCTACCTCGCCGGCACGCCGTACGAGGGTCGTGATCCGATCGGAACCGAGGAGTCGATCAACAGCGTGCCGCGCGACGAGTTGGTCGGGTTCTACGACGCCTGGTACCGGCCCGACAACGCGGCGGTGATCGTCGTCGGCGACATCGACGTCGACGACATGGTGTCCGACATCGAGGACCGCTTCGGTTCGGCGGTTCCCCGCACCGACGAGATGCCGGAGCGGCCCGACACCACGTTCCCGCTCGAGAGCGAGCCCGGCTTCGCGCTCCACAGCGACCCTGACCAACCGACGGTCGACGTCGAAGTCGATCTGCCGATCCCGGCGATCGAGAGCGATGGCACCGCCCGGTTGCGCGCCAGCATCCTCGACTCGATGATCTTCCAGACGCTGATCCGGCGTCTCGACCACGACATCAGTGCCGGCACCGCTCCGTTCGACCAGATCGAGCCCGGCACGAACTCGTTCGTGGCATCGCTCGACGCTCCGGCGCTCTATGCGATCACGACGTCCGACCGCGTCGACGCCACGTTGCAGGCGCTGCTCGACGAGTACGAGCGGGCCAACCGCTTCGGATTCAGTGCCGACGAGACCGACACGGCCAAGAACGAGGCGCAGTCGGCATTCGACTCGCAGTTCGACAGCAGCGACACGACCCAGGACGTCGACTACGCGACGCAATACGTCGCCAACTTCCTCACCGGCGACCCATATCCGGCAGCCGACGACATGCACGAGATGGCGAGCGCGATGATCGACTCGATCACCCCAGAGGCGCTCGACCTGCGGTTCCGCGCGCGGTGGCACAACAGCGCGCCGCACGTGATCATCTCCACGCCGCAGGACGAGGAGGCGCAGATGCCCAGCGAGTCGGACGTGCTGGGGATGATCGCCGCGATCCCCGACCGCGAGCTGGAACCGCGAGAGGGCGGCCACGAACTCCCGGACGAGCTGATGACCGCCCCCGCACCCGTCGCGCCGGACTCCCAAGATCACATGATCGAGAACGGCGACGAGTACTTCGACCCGATCGTGATCACGTTCCCGAACGGCGCCAAGGTGATCGCTACCTCGAACGACATCGTCCAGGGCCAGGTCGCGTTCCAGGCGGCGAGCCCAGGTGGTTCCTCGCTCGTCGCCGACGACGACGTCGTCGACGCGTTGTTCGCCGCCGACGTCGTCACGACCGGGGGCGTGGCCGACTTCAATCAGAGCGATCTCGAGCAGATCCTGGCCGACCGTGACGTCGGCGTCAGCGCGTCGATCACGCCGTACGTCGACGGCTTCGCTGGGCACGCCGCGACGTCCGACCTCGAATCGCTCTTCCAGCTCGTCGATCTGTACATGACGCAGCCCCGGTTCGACCCTGTCGCATTGAATCAAGTGGAGCGGAACTACGGGCCCGTCGTCGACGATCCGTCGTCCGACCCCCAGTCGGCCGGCATCGACACGCTGCTCGACACCCGCTACAGCAACGAACCTCGCTACACGATCCTGCCGACCCCTGATCAGTTCGCGACGCTCGACCTCGACGGCGTCGAACGCGTGTGGCGCGATCGCTTCGGCGACGCCGGCGACTGGGTGTTCGCCTTCGCCGGCGACTTCGACATGGGCGAACTGGTCGACCTCGCCTCGAGCTACATCGGGACCCTGCCGGGCGACGGCAAGGTGGAGCAGTGGGTCGACGTCGAGGATCCGCCGCCTGCCGGTGTCGTGCGCAAGGACGTGACGGCAGGGACGGGTGACACCTCGGCGTTGTCGTTGCTGTTCACGAGCCCGGTGCCGGTGGTCGACGGGGCGTTGCGAGCGAACACCGACGTCGTCACCGAGGTGCTGACCACCCGGTTGACCAACGTCATTCGCGAGCAGCTCGGCGAGTCGTACTCGCCGTTCGCGACGTCGTTCATCGACAGCGACCCCGACCCGTTGATCCAGACCTACATGCAGATCACCGGATCGCCCGACCGGATCGAATCGGTCGCCGATCTCGTGGGCGCCCAGCTCGACGATCTCGCCGCCAACGGCCCGACCGACAGCGAATTCCAGGGCGCCTACGCCGAGGTGCAGGAGTCGTACCAGTTCGTCGACAACAATTCCTTCCTGGAGGAGCTGGTCAACGACGCGATCTTCCCCGACCGCGACCTGCAGGATTACTACGATCAGTTCTCGGCGCTCGGCGACGTCACGAGTGACACGGTTCAGCAGTTCATCGCCGATCACGTCGGCACCGACCAGTTCATCCAGGTCGCCGTGCTGCCGCGCTGATAGCCGCGGTCGCGGCGCTGACTACAGTCCGCGTCACCGACCGAATCGCGACGTCCAAGGGGGACTTCCATGAGAACTCGCGCCGCCGTCCTGCACGAACTCCACGCACCGTGGAGCATCGAGGAGATCGAGCTCGACCCACCCAAGCATGGCGAGGTGCTCGTCCAGATCAAAGCGTCGGGTATGTGCCACAGCGACGAGCACATCGTCACCGGTGACCTCGCCGGCGCCACGCCGCCGCCCCCGATCATCGGCGGTCACGAGGGTGCCGGTGTCGTGCTCGAGGTCGGCGACGGCGTCGACTGGCTCGAGCCCGGCGATCACGTGGTGTTCGGATTCGTCCCGGCGTGCGGCCGTTGCGAGATGTGCGTCACCGGGCACTCCAACTTGTGTGACAACGGCGCCGCCTTCCCGACTGGCCGCCAGATCGGTGACGGAACCGCCCGCCATCACCTGCTCGACGGCACCGACCTCGGGCTGATGTGCCTGCTCGGCACGTTCGCCGAGCACACTGTCGTGCACGAGTCGAGTTGCGTCAAGATCGATCCCAACTGGCCGCTCGACAAGGCGTGCCTGTTGGGTTGTGGTGTCGTCACCGGCTGGGGTTCGGCGGTGTACGCCGCCAACGTGCGACCCGGCGAGTACGTCGCCGTGGTCGGCATCGGTGGCATCGGCGCCAACGCTCTGCAGGGTGCCCGGATGGCCGGCGCCCGGGCGATCGCCGCCATCGACCCGCTCGACTTCAAGCTCGACATGGCGAAGCGGTTCGGCGCCACGCACACCTACAAGTCGATCGACGAGGCGCTCGAGAAGCTCGGCGAGTCGACGTGGGGCCGCGGCTTCGACGTCGTGATCATGACGATGGGTGTCGGCAACGGTGAGGCGCTCGGCAAGGCGTTCTGGTTGGGCGCCAAGCGGGCGCGCATCGTGGTCACCAACATCCATCCCACGAGCGAGCAGTCGATCCAGGTGCCGGGCTCGATGTTGACCCTGTTCGAGAAGAGCATCATCGGCTCGCTGTTCGGGTCCGCCAACATCCGCAAGGACATCCCGAGGCTGCTCGAGCTCTACACCCAGGGCCAGCTCAATCTCGACGATCTCATCACGCGCACCTACACGCTCGACCAGGTCAACGAGGGTTACGACGCGATGCGCAACGGCGAGAACATCCGCGGGGTCATCCTGTTCGACTGACCGCTCGGACGCCGTGAATGTCACGGCCACGGGCGTGAAGAAGGCGGTAAGGACCTTCACGCCGCGTTGACGGCTCGGTACACCGGCCTGTGTGAACACAGGAGGGTACCGACATGGCTGACATCGTCTTCGTCGCGATCGCGCTCGCGTTCTTTGCAATCTGCGTGCTCTACGTGCGGTGGTGCGACATCATCATCGGTCCGGACGAGGTGAGCAGCACGCGTGTCGACGACGACCGGGCTGCACTGCCCGACCTCGAGCAGCTGGCGGCATGATCGCCGCCTCCTACGACAACTGGATCGGGCTCGCGATCGCGTCGCTTGCAGTGCTGTACCTGCTGCTCGTGCTGATCTTCCCGGAGCGCTTCTGATGAGTTGGCAGGCAAGCCTCCAGTTCGTCGCGCTGATCGTCTCGCTCGCAATCGCGGCGCCGCTGCTCGGCCGTTACATGGCGGCCGTCTACGGCTCCCGCGACGACGGGTCGGCGCCCGGCGATCGGTTCTTCGTACCGTTCGAGCGAGTCGTCTACAAGGCGATCCGCGTCGACCCTCGGCGTGAGCAGCGGTGGAACGTCTACACGATCAGCGTGGTCGCGTTCAGCGTGTTCTCGTTCCTTGCCGTCTACTTCCTGATGCGGCTGCAGGAGTGGCTGCCGTTCAACCCGACCGACCGTTCGAGCGTGCCGGCGATGGGCGCCTTCAACGGTGCTGTCAGCTTCGTGACGAACACGAATTGGCAGTGGTTCTCGGGCGAGCAAGCGATCAGCCACCTCACCCAGATGGTGGGCTTCACGGTGCAGAACTTCGTGTCGGCGGCGGCCGGCATGGCAGTGGCGATCGGTTTGATTCGCGGGATCACGCGCAGTGGCACACGGTCGCTCGGCAACTTCTGGGTCGACCTGACCCGCACGATCGTGCGGATCCTCATCCCGTTGTCGTTCGTGCTCGCCGTGCTGCTGATGTCACAAGGCATCGTCCAGAACTTGAAGGGTGACACGATCGCAACCCCGATCGACGCCACCTCGCAGGTGACCGAGCAGCACATCCCGGGGGGACCGTTCGCGTCGCAGGAGGCGATCAAGGAGCTCGGCACGAACGGCGGTGGCCCGTACAACGCCAACTCGGCGCACCCGTTCGAGAACCCGACTGGCTTCAGCAACCTGCTCGAGAACTTCTCGCTGCTGCTGATCCCGATCGCATTCGTGTTCACGTTCGGCATCCTCGTCAAGGACAAGCGCCAGGCGCGTGTGCTCGTGGCAGTGATGGTCGGGTTCCTCGGGATGTTCACGGCGATCACGACGTTCGCGGAACAGAACGGGAATCCACTGCTCACGTCGCTCGGCGTCGATCAGTCGATCTCGACAGCCCAGTCGGGCGGGAACATGGAAGGCAAGGAGGTGCGCTTCGGCGCGGCCGCCTGCGGCATGTTCGGCGGTGCCACCACCGGCACGTCGACGGGTGCCGTCAACTGCATGCACGACTCGTTCACGCCGCTCGGAGGCGCAGCGCCGATGACGCAGATGAAGTTCGGCGAGATCTCGCCGGGCGGCGTCGGCGTCGGCCTGATGGGCGTCCTCATCAATGCGCTGCTGGCCGTGTTCATCGCCGGGCTGATGGTCGGGCGGACACCCGAATACCTCGGCAAGAAGATTCAAGCGTCCGAGATGAAGCTCGTCACGCTGTACATCCTGGCGATGCCGTTCGCGGTGCTGACGTTCGCGGCGGCGTCGGTGTTGATCGGAACGGCGGCAACGTTCCAACCCGGCGCCCACGGCTTGTCGGAGGTGCTCTACAACTTCGCCTCGACCGGCAACAACAACGGCTCTGCGTTCGCGTACCAGGGGACTGGCACGCAGTGGTACACGACCGTCCAAGGTCTGTCGATGCTGATGGGCCGGTTCTTCACGGTCATCCCGGCGCTCGCGATCGGTGGATCGCTGGCGGCCAAACCGAGGGTGCCGGTCACGAGTGGCACGATGCCGACGCACACGCCACTGTTCGGTGCACTGCTCGCCGGTGTGGTGTTCATCGTCGCCGGCTTGACCTTCTTCCCAGCGTTGGCGCTGGGTCCGATCCTCGAACACCTGTCGATGTGAGTGGGAGGCTCGACGTGACCGCGACCCTGACCCCAACCGAGCAGCGCCCGCCGAAGGTGCGCCGCAAGCAAGCGGCGACCAAGTCGATCTTCGATCCCGCGATCGTGTCGCGGGCGTCGATCGATTCGTTCAAGAAGCTCCATCCGCGCACGATGATGCGCAACCCGGTGATGTTCATCGTGTGGGTCGGCTCGCTGCTGACCACGATCATGTTCGTCCGCGACTTCGGTGACAGCACGACGCAGCAGAACGTGTTCGCCGGGCTGGTCTCGGCCTGGCTGTGGTTCACCGTCCTGTTCGCCAACTTCGCGGAGGCGATGGCGGAGGGGAGGGGCAAGGCGCAGGCCGACACGCTGCGCAAGACGCGTGCCGACACGACAGCGCGCGTTCGGCTACCCGACGGGACGGTCGTCGAGAAGTCGTCGTCGCGACTCGACCTCGACGACGTCTGCATCGTCAGCGCCGGTGAGGTGATTCCTGGTGACGGCGAGATCATCGAGGGCATCGCCACGGTCGACGAATCTGCGATCACCGGTGAGTCGGCGCCCGTCATTCGAGAGTCGGGCGGCGACCGCTCCGCCGTCACCGGAGGCACCCGTGTGCTGAGCGACGAGATCGTCGTACGCGTCACCGCCCGCCCGGGCGAGACGTTCCTCGACCGCATGATCTCGCTCGTCGAAGGCGCCGACCGGCAGAAGACGCCGAACGAGATCGCGCTCTCGATCCTGCTCGCCGGGCTCACGATCGTCTTCGTGCTGGCGACCGTCACGCTGCAGCCGTTTGCGATGTACTCGGGTGCCGAGCAGAGCGTGATCGTGCTGATCGCGCTGCTGGTGTGTCTCATCCCGACCACGATCGGCGGCCTGCTCTCGGCGATCGGCATCGCCGGCATGGACCGGCTGGTGCAGCGCAACGTGCTGGCGATGTCGGGCCGCGCAGTGGAAGCCGCCGGCGACGTGACCACTTTGCTGCTGGACAAGACCGGCACGATCACGTTCGGTTCGCGCCAAGCGGCCGAGTTCATCCCGGTGACCGGCGCTGACGAGCGGCGTGTCGCCGAGGCGGCGCTGATGTCGTCGCTCGCCGACGAGACGCCGGAGGGTCGCTCGATCGTCGATCTGGCGATCGCACGGTTCGCATTGGTACCGGTCGAAGACCCGGGCGCCACGCTCGTGCCGTTCACGGCCCAGACGCGGATGTCGGGCATGGACATGAGTGACGGACGGCTCGTGCGCAAGGGCGCAGCCGACCCGGTGCGCCGCTTCGTCGAGTCAGAAGGAGGCCATTTCCCGCTCGAGCTGCTGCCGATCGTCGAGGGTGTCTCGCGTGACGGTGCCACGCCGCTGGTCGTGATCGACAGGCCCACCGGTCGGCATGAGTGGGATGTCCTGGGCGTGATCCGCCTCAAGGACACGGTCAAGCCCGGTATGCGCGAGCGCTTCGACCACATGCGGTTGATGGGCATCCGCACCGTGATGATCACCGGTGACAACCCACTGACGGCGGCGGCGATCGCCGAGGAGGCCGGTGTCGACGACTTCCTCGCCGAGGCCACACCCGAGGACAAGATGGCGTTGATCAAGCGCGAGCAGCGCGGCGGCAACCTCGTGGCGATGACCGGCGACGGCACCAACGACGCTCCGGCGCTCGCCCAGGCCGACGTCGGCGTGGCGATGAACACCGGCACCCAGGCGGCAAAGGAGGCCGGCAACATGGTCGACCTCGACAGCAATCCGACGAAGCTGATCGAGATCGTGGAGGTCGGCAAGCAACTGCTGATCACGCGCGGGTCGCTCACGACCTTCTCGATCGCCAACGATGTCGCCAAGTACTTCGCCATCATCCCAGCGATGTTCTCGGGTGTGTTGCCGGTGCTCGATCAGCTCAACGTCATGAACCTTCACAGCTCGCGGTCGGCGATCCTGTCGGCGGTGATCTTCAACGCGCTGATCATCGTCGCCCTCGTGCCGCTCGCGCTGCGGGGCGTCAAGTTCCGTGCCGAGTCGGCGACGGCCGTGTTGCGACGCAACCTGTTGGTCTACGGCCTGGGCGGGATCGTGGCACCCTTCGTCGGGATCAAGTTGATCGACCTGCTCCTCACAGCACTGGGGGTCAAGTGATGCGTGCCTTCGTCCGCCAACTGACACCGGCCGCACTGGCCGTGCTCGTGTTCACGGTCATCTGCGGTGTCGTCTATCCGCTCCTGTCGACCGCGGTCGCGCAGATCGCGTTCAACCACAAGGCCGACGGCTCATTGATCGAGCGCGACGGCCACGTCGTCGGCAGCGAGCTCATCGGGCAGACGTTCACAGCCCCCAAGTACTTCCACAACCGTCCCTCGGCCGCCGGCGACGGCTACGACGGATCGGCCAGTTCCGGATCGAACCTCGGCCCGACCAATCCCGAGTTGCTCGACGAGGTCCGGCAACGTGTCGTCGTCTATCGGGGCGAGAATGGCCTCGCGCCCGACGCGATGGTGCCCGTCGACGCCGTCACCGCTTCCGGATCCGGGCTCGACCCGCAGATCTCGATCGCCAACGCCCGCATCCAAGCGGCGCGGGTCGCGAGCGCCCGCGGACTCGACACCTCGACAGTGTTGGACCTCGTGCACCAGTACACCCGAAGCCGCGATCTCGGCGTGCTCGGCGAGCCGGGCGTGAACGTGGTGCGACTCAATCTCGCGCTCGACGAGCTCGCGCCCTCGCCTTAGGTTGCGAGCGATGGCACGCGGCACACTCCGCATCTATCTCGGCGCCTCGCCGGGCGTCGGGAAGACGTACAAGATGCTGGGCGAGGCCGTGCGCCGCCGAAGCCGTGGCACCGATGTCGTGATCGGTGTGGTCGAGACCCACGGTCGCCTCCGCACCGCCGAACAGATCGGGGATCTCGAGCAGGTGCCGCTGCGATCGGTCGAGTACCGCGGCGCGGTGCTCGAAGAGATGGATCTGGACGCGGTCCTGAGGCGCCGCGCCCAGGTGGTGCTGATCGACGAGTACGCCCACACCAACGCTCCGGGCTCGCGCAACGAGAAGCGATGGCAAGACGTCGAAGAACTGCTCGACGCCGGCATCGACGTGGTCGCGACGCTCAACATCCAGCACCTCGAGTCGCTCAACGACGTGATCTCGAAGATCACGGGCATCACGCAGCGGGAGACGGTGCCGGACGACGTCGTGCGGCGCGCTGACCAGCTCGAGCTCGTCGACATGACGCCGGAGGCGATCCGTCGCCGGCTGGCGCACGGCAACATCTATCCGGCCGAGCGGATCGACGCAGCAATGGCCAACTACTTCCGTGTCGGCAACCTGGGCGCGTTGCGCGAGCTCGCGCTGTTGTGGGTCGCCGACCGCGTGGAGGAGAGTCTCCACGGCTACTTGGCGTCGCATGGCATCGAGGATGCGTGGGAGACGCGCGAGCGGGTCGTCGTAGGGCTCACCGGCCGCTCCGGCGGCGAGGCGCTGATCCGTCGCGCGGCCCGTATGGCGGGTCGTGTGAGCGGCGACTTGATCGCCGTACACGTCGTCGTCGACGACGGCCTCACGAGCGAGTCAGGAGACGCGCTCGGAGCGCAACGCAAGCTGGTCGCCGAGCTCGGCGGTGTGGTTCACGACGTGGTCGGCCAGGACCCCGCCGAGTCCCTGATCGCCTTCGCCCGGAGCGAGAAGGCGACACAGCTCGTGCTGGGGGCGACGCGGCGCAGCCGACTCCAAGAGCTCATCCACGGCTCGTTCGTGGCACGCGTGATCCGGATGGCCGCTGACATCGACGTGCACGTCATCCATGACGAGGGCCCGGCCGGAGCGGCAGCATTGCCGAGACGCTCGCGGCCCCGCCGATGGAACGTGGCACCTCAGCGATTGGCGATCGCCTGGTCGATGGCGCTGCTCGGTCTGCCGGCGCTGATCGCGCTCCTGTTGCCGTTGCGCGACGACACGGCGATCTCGACGGTTCTGCTCGTCGTCCTGACGTTCGTGCTCGCGATCGCCGCCGTCGGCGGCACCGTGGTCGGGGCGGTTGGCGCGGTGTTCGCATCCGTCCTCGTCAACTGGTTCTTCGTTCCTCCTTACAACACGCTCACGATCGCCGAACTCGAGAACGCGATCGCGCTTGCGGTGTTCCTTGGGGTCGCCGTCACGGTTGGTGCGCTGGTTGTCGCCGCCTCGCGGCGCTCGGTCGAAGCCCACCGCGCCCGACTCGAGGCAGCGGCCCTGGCGCGAGCCGCGACCAGCCTCGCCGCCGACCCCGATCCTGTGCCGCCACTGTTGGAACAGGTCAAGTCGACCTTCGGACTGACCGGGGTGCGCATCACGACGACGGTGGCGGGCGAGCACGTGGCGATGGTCGCAGCGGGCGACGTCGGCGAAGAACCGTCGTTGTCGATTCCGCTCCACACCGCCCCGTCCGAGCTGGGAAGGCCGCAACTCGACGTCTATGGCGGACTGCTTTCGAACGACGATCGCCAGCTGCTCGACCTCCTTGCCGATCAACTGGCGGTGGCGATCGACAAGCGCCGCCTGGCCGAGGAGATGGCCGAGGCCGACAAGCTGGCCGAAGTCGACGCCGTGCGCACGGCATTGCTGCGGGCGGTGTCACACGATCTCCGCACACCGTTGGCCTCGATCAAGGCGATGGTCTCGGGACTGCGTGATCCGGCCGTCGACTGGAAGCCGGACCAGATCGAGGAGGCGCACGCCACGATCGAGGAGGAAACGGATCGACTGACTCGTCTGGTCGGCAACCTGCTCGACGCCAGCCGGCTGCAGACCGGCGCGCTGGCGGTCGAGTTGTGCCCGACGTCGGTCGACGCGGTTGTCGCATCGGTGGGCCGGCTTGTCGACGCCCCACCTGAAGCGCTGGACATCAAGTCTGTCGGAGCCGATCTCGTCGTCGTGGCCGACGCAGCGCTATTGGAACGCAGCCTCGACAACGTCGTACGCAACGCGTTGCGCCACGCCCCCTCGGGCACGCTGGTGACCATCGACGCCGGACGGGTCAATGGCTCGTGCCACATTCGCGTCATCGACCGCGGCCCCGGTGTCGCCATGGTGGACCGCCAGCGCGTTGTCCAACCGTTCCAGCGACTCGGCGATACGAGCCCCGATGGCGCAGGCCTCGGATTGGCGATCGCGCAGGGCTTCGTCACCGCCATGCACGGGACCTTGACACTCGACGACACTCCGGGCGGCGGGTTGACAGTGACGGTGGCACTGCCGCTCGCCGCCGACGCATCGGGGTGATCGATGACGTCGCATCGGGCATACGGTGCCGGCCGAGCCCGCCGTGCGTGAGCGGCACGATGACCGGTCGGCCGACGTACCGGGCTCATTACGATTCGGGTCCGTGCACGTGATCGTGGTCGGGTGTGGACGAGTCGGATCGGGTCTCGCGACGGCACTCGAGAGCGCCGGACACACGGTCGGCGTCATCGATCGCCAAGACCGTGCCTTTCGTCGTCTGCCCGCCTCGTTCGGCGGCACATCGATCGTTGGAGTCGGCTTCGATCGCGATCGGCTCGAAGAAGCCGGCATTGGCCAGGCCACGGCCGTTGCGGCTGTCACCAATGGCGACAACTCCAACATCCTGATCGCCCGAGTGGCGAAGGAGACATACGGGATCGAGCGCGTGGTTGCTCGAATCTACGACCCGCGCCGAGCTGCGATCTACGAGCGTCTCGGCATCCCAACCGTGGCGACGGTGCAGTGGGCCACCGAGCGTGTGCTGCGCAGGATCCTTCCAGAGGCCGGTCTCGTCGAGTGGAGCGATCCCAGCGCGCATGTGTGCGTGGTCGAGCGCGCCGTGCCCGGCGCCTGGGCCGGACGGAGGCTCGACGAGCTCGAGCTCGAAGGCAGCGCCCGTGTGGTGGCTCTTTGTCGGCTCGGCGTCTCCCAGGTTGCACGGTCAGGGTTCGTCATTCAGGACGGTGACGTCGTCTATGTCTCGGTTGGGGCCGACCAGATCCCCTTGTTCGACGAGCATCTCCACACCGGGGCCAACACGAAGGGCCGACACTGATGCGGGTTGTGATCTGTGGCGGCGGCAACGTCGGGGCGTTCATCGCCGGCGAGCTGGCTCGTGCGGAGCACGACGTCCTGATCATCGACGTCGACCCCGATCGCGTCAAGCAGGCGCAGCTGACCAACGAGCCGGCAGGTGTTCCGTGGCTCGTGGCAGACGCGTGCGAGGTCACCGAGCTCGCACGCGGGGGCGTCGACAAGGCGGACGTCGTTGCTGCGGTCACAGGAGACGACGAGGACAACCTCGTCATCTCGTTGATCGCCAAGCAGGAGTTCGGCGTGCCGCGAATCGTCGCCCGCGTCAACAACCCGAAGAACGAGTGGATGTTCAACGACATGTGGGGTGTCGACATCGCCGTGTCGACCCCGCATCTGCTGACAGCGCTCGTCGAGGAAGCCGTGTCGGTGGGCAGCCTGGTGCGTTTGCTCAGCTTCGGAGGCGGTCAAGCGCGCCTCGTCGAGGTGACGCTGGCCGAGGGTTGCCCTGTCGGAGACCGCGAGATCCGCGACCTCGCGCTGCCCCGCGACTCGACGATCGTGGCCGTCGTGCGCGACCAGCATGTGGTCGTCCCGCGCGGCGACACCGTGTTGTCCATCGGCGACGAAGTGCTCGTGTTGGTCACTTCCGAAAGCGAGGACGATGTGCGTCGGATATTGACCGGGAGCTGATGCGAATGGCTCCGCGCTCGGCTCGCCGCGTCAGTGGCTAGGCGCTGGCGTCAGGAGTTCGTAGACGGGGTTCAGAATCGCAGGACGTCCGTGGTGCTCACCCACCACGCCGCTCGCGGCGAGCTTGGTGCCCGTCTTGAGTCCGGCAATCGAGCGGCGCCCCATGAACACCAGCAGCATCGAACCCGTTTCGTCGACGATCGTGCATTCGAGGTTCGGCACACCGCCCCACGGCTGAACCCGCACGGTGTGCACCTTGCCTGCAACGCGCACGCGTTCTCGTTGAGTGACCGATGCGATCGTCGAACGTCCGGCCGGCAGCTCGGCGGGGTCGACCTTGGTCGTGCTCGGTGCGGTCTTGCGGTCGCGACGGTCGTGGATGCGTCGCTTCGCCTTCTCCCGATCGAGTCCTGATGCGTCGATCTCGGTTGCTGCTCCGAGGTGGTAGGGGACGAATGTGACGTTGCAGTGCGGCAGGCTCGACAGCGCGGCGGCGATCTTGTCGGCCGTGCGGTCGTGTAGCAGGCGATGCCAGAGTCGTGTGTACTGACGCCGCGGCAAGAGCACGCTGACCTCGGTGTCACCGTCGATGAGCGCCTGGGCGACGAGCTCCGCAGTGGCGCGGTCCATGCGCCGGTCGGGGCATTCGATGATCTCGATCGTCGGTCGCATCAGACCGAGGCGGCTCCACGTCGCAACCAGATCCTCGGTACGAATCGGGTCGAGGTCGAAGTGGATCGCCCTGAGATCGTCGGGGGTCAGCGCGCGGGCGTACTGGATAGCGCGTGCCGACGCAACGTCGAGGTTCTCGACGAGCACGAGCACCACGTGACGGCGCAGGATCCGCGCTTCAGCCGCTCGGGGAGCGTCCCGTTCGAGCTCGTGGGCCTCCGCTTCGTACTGCTTGTTGAGTCTTGTCAGCCCGTAGACCATCAACGGGACGATGACGACGATCACCCAGGCGCCGTGCGTGAACTTGGTGATCAGAATGATGACGTCGACGACGGCCGAGAGGACGGCACCGACCCCGTTGACGAAGATGCCCTTCCGCCAGCCCGGCTCCTTCTTCCGGAGGTGATGACGAGCCATGCCGGCCTGGCTCATCGTGAAGCTGGTGAACACGCCGACTGCGTAGAGGGGGATCAAGCGGTCGACCTTGGCGTCTGTGACGAGGAGCAACACGACCGCCGCCAACGCGAGCGAGATGATGCCGTTCGAGAACACCAGGCGGTGGCCGCGCTTGGTCAGTTGCTTCGGCATGAAGTTGTCGCCGGCGTGGAAGCTGGCGAGGCGCGGGAAGTCGGCGAAGCTGGTGTTGGCGGCCAGCACGAGGATCAGCATCGTGCCCGCCTGGAGCGCCAGGAAGAACACGTGCCCGGTGCCGGTGGAACCGAAGACGGTCTTGCCGATCTGGGAGATGACGGTCGGAGTGCCCTCGGTGTACGGAACCGGATGCACCTTTGTCGCCAGCGCTGACAGCCCGAAGAACAGGGTCGCGAGTGTGGCGCCCATGATCACGAGCGTGACGCGAGCGTTCTTCCATTCGGGCTTGCGGAAGGCGGTGACACCGTTCGAGATCGCTTCGACCCCGGTGACCGCAGCGCCGCCGGACGCGAACGCGTGGAGCACGACGTACAGGGAGGCGCCGTAGAACAAACCGTCCAGCGCGCTGCCTTGCTTCTGCGCCTCGACTTGGCCCTCCGGGTTGAGATCAGCCGGGTGGAGGGTGCCGTTGAACCATTTGAACGAGCCGTACGCCAGAAGCAAGCCCATGATGCCGATGAAGAAGTACGTCGGGATGGCGAAGATCTTCCCCGACTCCTTGACGCCACGCAGGTTCCCCATCGTGATGATCGATACGAAGATGATCGAGATCCAAAGCGTGTAGGGCGCCATGCCGCCGAAGGCCGACGCCAGCGCTGCTGCACCAGCCGCGGTCGACACCGCGACGGTCAGCACGTAATCGGTCAGCAGCGAAACACCGGCGACTTGGGCCGGCAGCAGACCGAAATTGTCGCGGGTCACCATGTAGGCGCCGCCTGCCGTCGGGTACTCCTTGATCGTCTCTCGATACGACAGGATCAGAAAGAACAGCACCACGATCATTGCCGTCGTGATGGGCACGACGAGGCTGAACGCGGCGGCGCCGATGGCGACGAACAGAACTCGGAGGATCTCCTCGGTGGCGTAGGCCGATGATGAGATGCAGTCCGAAGAGAACACCGCCAGCGCGGTGGGTATGCCGAGGCGCTCGTGCTCGAGCTCCTCGGTATGCAGCGGCGGCCCCAAGAGCCGGTTCTTGATGCGATAACCGAGTGACTCCGGGAGCTCGACGAGCTGCGGGGACTGACGGGACGCCGGCGGCGATCCGATCACTTCGCCGTCGACTTGGGGCTGATCGACCTGCATGGCCACCAACCGATCAGGCGCGGCCGGCGGTGGCGGTCGGAACGTTCGCCGATCCGTTCTCGAACCGGTAGCCGACGCCGCTGTCGGTGATGAAATGCGTGGGCGCGCCGGCGTGCCGCTCGAGCTTGCGGCGGATGTTCGTCATGTGGACGCGCAACAGGTTGGGGTTGGGCGAGTATGTCGGTCCCCACACCGCGGTGATGAGCTGGCGATGCGTGATGAGCCGCCCCTCGTTGCGGGCGAGGTAATCGACGATCTGCCACTCGGTGGCGGTGAGGTGCACCTCGCGGTCGTGGTCCTCGCCGACGAACGCCCGGTGTGCTGCGAAGTCCAGCCGCAGCCACGGTGTGACGAGCTCGGCCCGTTCCGCTCCGGGGTCAGCGGCGCGACGCAAGGCAGCTCGGATGCGAGCCAGCAGCTCCGCCATGCCGAACGGCTTGGTGATGTAGTCGTCGGCGCCGGCGTCGAGCGCGATCACCTTCGAGTGCTCGTCGTCACGGGCCGTCAGCACGATGATCGGTACCTTGCTCCACCCCCGCAGCGCCTCGATCACGCCGATGCCGCTGAGACCCGGCAGGCCGAGGTCGAGCAGCACGAGATCGGGGTGTTCGGTCGCCGCCGCCTGCATCGCCGCCTCGCCGGTTCCGGCGTACACGACCTGGTAGTCGCGTGCGGTGAGGTTCAACCCGAGCGCTCGCCGAATCTGGCGCTCGTCGTCGACGACCAGGATCTTCTTCACGATGCCAGGGATGTGGTGGCCTGCTCGGCGTCGCTCGTGTCGAGCGCCAGCTCGATCGTGTCGGCGAACGCCATCACGGCCCGCCGGTCGAGCGTCAGCGGACCAAGGCCGTCGCGTGGCGTCAGCACCAGCCAGCGGCCTTCGGGGTGGCGACGCTCGAGGCGCAGCGCGGCGCCGTACACCGGCAGCACGAGATCGGCGTCGAGCAGCTGATAGCTGCCGGCAGGACGCCCGATCTCGGGAATGTTGGCCGGGGCGGTGCGCTCGATTCGAGCGAGCACGAGGCCGAGATCGTTGGCGGGCGTGGCGATCGCCGCGGACCATACGAGCGGGGCGGGGTTGTTCACGGTCAGCGTTGCCCGCAATTCCTCGGCGGCAGCGCCGATGTCGGCCTTGCGGATGTGGTGCACGTTCTGGCGGACTCGGAAGGCGGTCGCAGCGCTGACCGTGAGGCCGAGTACGAGCAGCAGACCGATGCTCAACATGTCGCGGGAGTCGGTCACCCGGAGGGTGTGGAACGGCTCGGTGTGGTAGTAGTTCAACGCCAACGCGGCCGCCACCGAGGTCGTGATGCCGGCCAGCCAGTCGAGCAGTGCGAACAGCACGGTCACGACCGCCATCACGAGCGCCACGTTGGCTGGTGTGAGACCGCCGTCGCCGTTGTTGTTGCCGAGAGTCATCAGCCAGGCGGCGAGGACGGCGGCGGGCGGTCCGACGACGTTGGCCGCCAACTGCAGTGGAGTGCGAACCCGATACGTGCTCATGTCTTCGGTATACGCCCGCACTGATCCAGCGTGGTCCGTCTTAGTGAACGCTTAATGCCTGCCGGCGACACTCGGGACGTTGGTCCCGGGTCCGGCGGCGTCCCGTGTGACGAGTGCGACACACATGTTGCGAAACGACACTTGACCGGTACAGCCTCGAGGCGTACTGTACCGATATAGAGAGCTTTACCGCTACAGCAATCGACGTGAAAAAGCGTCACGACGACCCAGATGACAAGGAGTTCTAGCCATGGAAGCACATGTGTTCCTCACCCAGCAGGCCGTTCGCTCGCTCGACGGGCTGACCGCCTTCAGCGCCCTGCCCGATGCTCCGGTGCTGCCGGGAAAG
>JADMIO010854474.1_pt1 | contig 23569 bp, 30 predicted proteins | sample 8958161 | NCBI WGS metagenome assembly JADMIO01 (sample SAMN16585339, study PRJNA669376) | soil metagenome | isolation source: Crop rotation soil | place: USA: Cullars Rotation, Alabama | collected 2011
GGCGCCAAGACCCCGGTGAGCGGGCAGGCCACCAACGAGGCCTGGCGGCGCTGGCCGGGCATCGACGCCCAGGCGGCCTACGGGCTGTGAGTGAATGGCGGCCTCTGGGAAGTCGTCGTCTTCTACACGGCACTCGCCGTGGCCGTGGCCCTGCTCCTATACGTGGGGCACGTGCACGGGCACTTCACGGCGGTCAACTTCGACCGGCGCGCCCAGCGTCGTGAACGGGAGGATCTGATGGCCAACTTCGATCGACTCCAGGCCGCCGTCGCCGCGGCCATCGCCGAGATCGCGCGCCTGAAGGGCGGGGCGCAGGACGATGCCGCGGACCAGGCCAAGGCCGACGAGCTCGCGGGCCAGCTCGAGGGTGCGGTCACGCCGCCGCCCGCTGGCTGACTCGATCCGCTGCTGTTGAACGTGGAGGTGCTGTAGCACCAGAGCAGTCGTAGGACAGCGCCGGGCAACCCGCAAGGGTCCGGCGGCGTCGGGGGCAGACCCGACGAGACAGCCCCGCGTCATGGGGTGAGGGAGATCGGCATGGGGCCGGCAATCTCCCGCGAAGCCACGCACGCAGTCCGCGTTGCTTTCCGGGAGGTCGCACCATGGCCGTGTTCACTCTGGGGGATGTGGACGTCGCATTCGTCCACGCCTTCGACGACAACCTCACCATCCTCGCCCAGCAGGAAGATGCCGTCATCGCCAACACCGTGCGCCAAAAGACCGGCGTGGTGGGCAAGACGTACAACTTCGAGCTGCTCGGCGCCGTCACCCTCACCACCGTCACCACGCGGCACCAGCCGACCCCGATCCTGACCCCGCCCCACGGCCGGCGTCGGTGCTTCTTCACCGACAAGGCCGGGGCGATCCTGCTGGACGACTTCGACGAGATCAAGATGCTGATCTCGCCCCAGTCGGCCTACGCGAAGATCCTCGCCAACTCGCGCAACCGCACCGCGGACCAGATCATCATCGACGCCCTGCCGGCTGCGGCCACGCAGGTGGGCGCCGACGACACCACCAGCACCACCACCCTCGCGCAGGCCGTCACCGATTCCGGCACCGGCGCGCAGGTGATCGCCAACGGCTCGGCCAACCTGACGATGACCAAGATCCGCCAGGCGAGCCGCATCCTGAACGTCAACAACATCCCGCAGTCGGACCGCTACTTCGTCTATTCCCCGCAGGGCATGGAGAAGCTGCTCAGCGACTCCACCGTGACCAGCAGCGACTTCTCGACCATCCGCGCGCTGATGTCCGGCGGCTTCGGCATGGACGAGATGTGGATGGGCTTCAAGTGGCGCATGAGCACGCTGCTGCCCAAAACCGGCAACATCCGCTCCTGCTACGCGTACTGGAAGGAAGCCGTGGGCTACGCCGTCGCCCTGATGGGCCAGCCCGAGATCGACAAGCGCGCCGACCTCAACAACAGCGTCCAGGTCCTCCTGAAGTACTCCGCTGGCGCCACCCGCATCCAGGACGCCGGTGTGGTGCAGGTCGACATCGACGAGAGCGCCTAGGTCAGCGATGCCTCCTAGCCCCGCCGGAGTTTCGGTGCGTGGGGAGACCACCGCGGCGGGCGTTGTCTTGAAAGGGTAACTCATGGCGTTCGGAACGACTCCGAGCAACGGACTGGAGTACGCAGCCTTCGCGGCGACGCCGTCGCGCAAGGTTGCGGGCAACTACTGGAACTCCCGGCGGCGCGGCAGCTTCGGCACCGTCGTGCTGGCGGCGGCGGCCGCGGGCTCGCAGTGGAACATGGTCCGCGTCCAGAAGGGCAGCAAGATCATCGGCGGCCACGTGTGGTGGACCGCGCTCGGCGCCTCCACGCAGCTGTGGTTCGGCGACGCGTTCGTCTGCGACCGCTTCCTGCGCCAGGCCAACGGCGTGGTGGCGTCCAACAACCAGGTGGGCCTCGACCCGTTCTCCGGCGACTGCGGCAGCTTCAACCAGTACGCGGTGGACGGCGACATCACCAACAACCTGACCCCGGGGAGCCTCAAGCACCTCGGCTACGAGTACTCCTGCGACGCCGACCTGATCCTGACGATCGGCTACCAGGCGGCGGCGACCGGCACCGTGGCGGTCGAGGTCGACTTCCTCAGCATCAACTAACTCAATCTCCGGCGGTCGGGGTGCTGGCGCGCCCCGGCCGTCGTGAGGAGGTGAGGCGATGGCGGCCGAGTATCTGCTGCTCGAGAACGGCAACCGGCTGATCTGGGAGAACGGGGACGCGGCCCTGCTGGAAAGCAGCACCCCCAGCGCCCCCACGGCGTGTCTGCGCCCGGGGCCGGGTCGTCGGCGCTTCCTCCGCACCTCCAGCGGAGCCTAGCGGATGGCCAACGATCTCACCGGCGACCCCTGGAAGATTGACACCGCGGCGGGCAACACCACGACGCCCGCGGCCACCGGCCAGCTCACCGTGACCCGCGTCCGCTGGGTCGGCGCCTCGACCGCCGGCCACGCCTGCATCCTGAAGGACGGCCAGGGGCGCGTGCGGTGGCACTCGATCGCCTCGGGCTCCAACTACGTCGAGGGCGACAGCGGCTTCGCGGCCAACGGCTTGATCGTCGACACCATCCAGTCGGGCACCCTCTACCTCTACTTCAGCTAGGAGGACGGCACCGTGGCAGACACGAAACTCAGCGCCCTGACCGAAAACAGCGTGCCCGACACGAGCGACACGCTGCTCTGGCTCGACGACACGGGCCCCACCTCCTACAAGCTCACGTGGGAGCGGTTCGCGGGCCTCACCCTGCGCGGCATCTGCCAGGGCCGGCTGACCACCGAGACCGCGGTGCCCATCTCCACGTCCGACCGGACTGCGCAGTCGACGCTCTACTGGACGCCGATGGACGCGGGCTTCATCGCGGGCTACGACGGCACGCGGTGGTTCGTGAAGAAGCAGGCCGAGCTCTCGCTCGCGCTCTCGGGCCTGACCTCCGGCAAGAACTACGACGTCTTCTACGACTACAACGCGGGCACCCCGGCGATTGCCCTCGGCCCCGCGTGGACGAACGACACCACGCGCGCCACCGGCCTCACCACGCAGGACGGCATCCAGGTGCTCAGCGGCACCACGAGCAAGCGATTCCTCGGCACGATTCGCACCACCTCGACCACGACCACCGAGGATTCCGGCGGCTACACCGGCACCACGCAGGTGGGCGGCAAGCGGTTCGTCTGGAACTACTACAACCGCGTGATCCGCCCGATCAAGGTCATCGACCTGACCGACTCCTGGGCGTACACCACCGACACCATCCGCCAGGCCAACGGCGCGACCGGCAACAAGGTGGAGTACGTGACCGGCGACGCCACCATCATGGTCGAGGCCACCGTCTGCGCCTCGGCGGCCTTGGCCAGCAACTCCGCGAACGGCGGCAAGGCTGGCGTGGGCCTCGACAGCACCTCGACGTTCGCGGGCCTAGTCGGGCAAATCTACAACTCGAGCGGCAGCACCCTGGCGCTCCCCATCGTCTCGACCTACCGCGGGAACCCCGGGCTCGGCTACCACTTCCTGTCCTGGAACGAGAAGGGCGCCGACGTCTCCTGCACCTTCACGGGCGACAACGGCGGGAACAGCTCGCAGGCAGGGCTGACCGCGTGGATTCCGGGCTAACGATGCCCGGCTATCGCTCCCAAGGGCCGCCGCGGGTGATGTACCAGAGCACGCCCCCCGCCAGCGCCACCAGGATCACGAGCAGGACCGCGAAGCTCACGGACGGGCGAGGGCGTCGCGCTGATCCGCCGCGGCATGGGCGAGGCGATAGACGCAGCCCGCACACAGGCTCCCCGCCGCCGTCGGGGCTGGGGGCCACGAGCAGGCGATCAGCGCGGCCTGGCGTTGCCGGCCCCACGTCCAGACCGGCCCGACCGGCCACACCCACACCGGTGCTGGCCATGCGCGTGACATGCCCGGCAGCCTAGCACAGGAGACCCCCCTGCGCACGCTGGCCGCGCTCTACGCCGCGCTGCCCGCCCTGGCCTGTCAGGGGCGCTGTCAGGCTGTCTGCGGGCCGGTGACCGCGACCCCGCTCGAGCGCGACCAGATCCTCCGGGTGCATCACCGCGCGCTCGCCCCGGATCACACGGGCCGCCGTTGCCGCCTGCTGACCGAGGCCGGGGCGTGCGCGGTGTATGCCGACCGCCCGCTGGTCTGCCGCGTCGTCGGGCTGACGAAGGAGACGGCCTGCCCCCACGGCTGCGTGCCCGAGCGGTGGCTGACCGACGCCGAGGTCTACACGGGGTTCTTCAAGCCGCTCTTCGCTCTGAACGGAGGCCGCGGTGGCTAAGCCCTCCGGTGCGGTGGTCCTTGACACCGGGAACGCGCTCATCCGCAACCCGGTGACCTGGCTGGCCTTCAACGAGGGCACCAAGGGATTCACGCGCGATCTCGTCACGGGCCGGCCGGTGCCAGCATCGCAGCCCAAGAACGGCTTCCCGCCCTGGGTGGACATCCTTGACGGCAAGGCGGGAACCCACGGGTTTCCTGGCCTCACGCAGGGCGGAGAGGGCAATCGGACGATGGCCTGGCGCATCGGCAACGAGGGGCGTGACCTCGCGCTGCCGACGAACGATTGCACGGTGGTCTATGTCCGCCAGCTCGTGACCGCGTCGATCGTGCAGGGGCTGGCGGGCGGTCTCAGCCCCGACTTCGGGGTCTCGGCGCGCACGGTGCGAGGCGATACCACGGACGTGGCGCCGCGCGCCCTGCACGCCTTCCTGCCCGCCACCGATGGCCTCGTGAAGTGGCGGTACGGGGGGCTGAGCGGCAACAACGAGCTGACCTGGAACGGCTATGTGCGCAACGCCAGCATCATGGAGTACTGGGTCTTCGTCGCCGGCTCCACGGGGATGCGGATCTACTTCAACAGCAGCACCCCGAAAGCCTCCCGCGCCACCCCGGTCACCCGGACGCCGTGGAGCGAAGTCCTGAGCGTCGGCGCCCCGGCGGTCGACTTCTCGATCACCCCCCAGAGCGCGTGCGCCATGTTCGGCGTCCTGCAGACCTCCTGGAGCGACAGCGACGTCGCCACGTTCCTCGCCAGCCCCTACGCGATGCTCACGGCAGGGACGCCGGCCGTCCAATCCTTCCGCAAGGCGACGCTGCCCCAGACCGCCGTCAGTCCGTATCCTGCGGAGTCCGTCTTCACGGGCGTGACGCGGACGGTCCTCGCGAACAGCGCTAGCGACCTCGCCCTCAAGCTCTCGCAGATGCAGACCGGGGACACGCTGGAGATTCCGCCCGGGCGGTACGTGGGCAACTTCCGCCCCCCGCCGCACGCCTCCCGCCTGCCCGGCGATACGCGGTGGATGCGGATTCGGAGTACGCGCCACGCCTCGCTGCCCGCGCAGGGCCAGCGCGTATCCAAGTCCGACGCCCAGTTCATGCCAACCCTCGTGTCCCCCAACGGGGGCGAAGCGCTCCACGCATGGAGTGATTGCAACGGGCTGCTCCTCGAAGGCATCGAGTTCCAATGGGACGGGTCACAGACCGGTCTCGCGGCCGGGTGGGCGATCGCGGTTCAATTCGGCGGAAACGCCCCCAGCGCAATCGAGGCCCCCGCTGGCCAGGGGGTCTGGTGGGGCCCTGCCGAGCCCCATCTCCCGGGCCGGCGCTACATCTTGGATCGTTGCCTGATTCGCCTCACCGACGCGCAGATCGCGTCGGGCCAGGGCGGGATTAACTGCGGCGTCGCGATCGGCATGATGGACGTGCGGATCACGGGTTGCCTGATCACCGACATCAACAACAAAGGGAACGACGCCAAGGCGATCCACATCAACAACACGCCCGGCACCATTCTGATCGAGAACAACGACCTCGCTGGCAGCGGGATGAGCATCCTCTGCGGTGGTTCAAGCTATCACACCGGCATCCTCGACTACACGATCGCTGGCACCGCCCAGGGGAACGTTGGCGACTGGGACCCCTACATCCCGCGTGACGTGATCGTTCGCCGGAACACGATGCGCAAGCTGCCGCGGTGGCAAGGAAACACCAACCCCACCCCGCACGGCAACAATCCGGCGTTCAGCGAGCCCTTCATCCCAACACACGACTCCGACTGGAACATCAAGCCCACGCTTGAGCTGAAGATGGGCATCCGGTGGCTGATCGAGGGGAACACGTTCATCAACTCGTTCAACTGGCCCGCCGTCACGCTGGACTGCTGGAACCAGAGGGATCACGGCGGCAACACGGACTCCACGAAGATTCTCGTGGACGACGACGCGTGGCCGGAATCCACGAACGAGACCGATTCCAAGGTCGAGGACATTACCGTCCGCTATAACCTCTGCCCCGGGCAGCCCGGCACCGCCTACGCCGGCCATGCCGCAGGGGAGGGGAACTGTTGTTTTCTGCAGATCTTCCCGGCCAACCGGCCGATGCGCCGGATCACAGTCCACGACAACCTGGCCTGGGTCTACTCCGAAGTGGACCTCTACGCGCTGGCGGCATTCGGGAATGCTCGCGGCAACGTCTTTTACAACCTGGGCCAGGGCCGCGACCTGGTCGAGGACTTTCTCTTCGAGCACAACACCATTATCTCCAAGCGCGCGGCGGGCACCTGGGGATCGGGGCCGAGCTACTTCCTGCGCGCGCAGCTCCGCAACAACATCGTCGGCTACGGCGGCGGCGGGATGACGCAGGAGTTCTACGCGTCGTCAGCGGACTCAGCCTACGACATGCTCCTGCACGATCGCTCGTTCGTCAACTACGCCATGGTCGACTTCGGCGCGGACACCACGCGGGCGAACTACAACCAGACGTTCTGGAACAGCCTCGGCGCCGCTGGCCAGTACATCATCGCGGGCGTGCCCGCTGCCGCCGGTATCTCCGCGACCACGGGCCAACTCACCCCCGGGGGCACGCTGGATCTGATCGACGCGGTCGACAGCAACGGCGTGCACCGCAAAATGGGCGTCGACTTCGTGGCGCTCGCCGCCGCGCTCAGCGGGACGCCCGGCGGGGGTCCCACGCTCTCCCCGCCGGTCATCACGGGCACGCCGCGGGCGCTCGACACCGTCGTCACGGGCACCGGCCAGCCCGGCACCACCGTCACGCTCTTCCGCAACGGAGTGCCCGTGTGACCCAGCCCGTCTCCGTCGCCGGCACCTGGTCCTATCCGGTGAGCGCGCTGGTTGCTGGCGAGGTGCTGACGGCGCGCCTCAGCAGCGGCAGCGACTTCAGCGACTTCTCGCCCGGCGTCACGGTCCTGCCCGCACTGCTGCCCGCCGCCCCCGTCATCACCGGGACGCCCTACCACGCGGGGGACACCGCGGTCAACGGCACGGGCGTCGTGGGCGCCACGATCACGCTGCTCCTGAACGGGGTTCCCGCGGGCAGCGCCACCGTCAGCGCAGGCGGGGTCTGGACCGCCTCCGTGGCGGCCTTGACCGAAGGCGCGGTGCTATCGGCCACGGCGACCACCGCGGCCGGTACCAGCGCCCAGGCCACGCCCACGACCGTCTTGGCGGCCTCTGGCGGCGGCGGCCCGGCCGGGGGCACCGGCTATCTCCTGCTCGACGTCGTGGTCTCCGGCCACGTGCTGCTCGAGACCGGCGACGCCCTGCTGCTGGAAACCGGCAACGGCATCGCGCTCGAAGCCGGTGGGCGGCTGCTCCTGGAACGCGCGGGCGCGAGCGGAGACCTGTTGCTCGAGACCGGCGACGCCCTGCTCTACGAGAGCAGCGACAAGTCGCAACTGGAAGGGAGCGCATTCGCGGGCGGGACCGTGACCGATCTCCTGCTCCTTGAAAACATCCACGCCGCTGCCGCCACGGGCGTCGTCCAGCGCCGCACCTATGGGCGGGCTCGGGTCGGCAGCCGCGGCTGGGGGAACTGATGACCACACTGCTCAAGCAGAGTACGAACCGCAACGTCATGGTGCTGATGGTCGACGAGACCGACAACGAGACCGGGTTGGCGGGGCTGACGCTCACGATCACCGCCAGCAAGGACGGCGGCAGCTTCGGCGGCATCAGCCCCACCGTGACCGATCGGGGCAACGGCAACTATGCCCTCGCGCTCAGCACGAGCCACACCGACACGCTCGGCGACTTCGTGCTCCACATCGAGGCGACCGGCGCGAACGACTATGACGAGAAGTTCCAGGTGGTCACGGATCTGCCGGGCGCCACCGTCGCCAGCGTCGTCGGCAACGTCGGCGGCAACGTGGTGGGCAACGTCAACGGGTCGGTGGCCACCGCGGGCGCCGTCACGGGGGACATCGGCGGCAACGTGGTCGGCAACGTCAACGGCACGGTCACGCTCAGCTCGGCCACCATCCTGAACCTGTTCCGCACCACGCTCAGCGAGGCCTACGTCGCCAAGAATGCCAACCCGACCCTGGAGCAATTCGTCTTCACGGTTCTGGCGCGCCTGTTCAACGAACACAAGAACGGCCAGACCGTGGAGTTCCTCGGCCGCGACGGCACGACCGTCAAGAAGACGATCACCCTCAACGATGCGGAGCAGCCGACGCTGATCGTCGAGGCGAGTTAGATGGCCGGCAGTTTCTTCCTCCTCGGCACGCTCGGCGGCTCCACGTCGGTCACCACCGTCGTCACGGTCACCACCCCCGTCATCGTCAACGTCGAGGCCGGGCTCCTCGACGCGGTCAACGTGGCCCTCTACTCCATCGGGGACGAGCGCATCGCGAGCCTCGATGACGACAGCGACCGCGCCCGGAAGGTCAAGGCTATGGCGCTGGCCCTCCTCGACGCGCGCCTGGAGGAGGCCGACTGGAACTTCGCCCGGCGCCGCGCCACGCTCGCGGGGCAGGGGACCACGCCGCTCTTCGAGTACAACTTCCAGTTCATCCTGCCCACGGACCCGTATTGCCTGCACGTGCGCAAGACCAGCTTGAGCCGCAACAGCTCCTACTCCATCGAGCAGAACGAGCTCGGCCAGCGCGTGCTCCTGGCCCAGGAGTCGACCTGCTCGATCGTCTACACCGCGCGGATCGCCAACCCCGCGCTCTGGTCGCCGCTCTTCCGCGAGTGGTACGAGGCCTATCTGGCCCACGCCCTCTGCTACGGCATCACGAGCAAGGCCGACCTGGCCAAGCTGCTCTGGGACAAGGCCACCGCCATCGGCAAGAAGGCCAAGGCGCGCGACGGGCAAGAGGGGCGGCGGACCACCGAGGCGATCCTGACGGGCAGCCTGACGGACGTGAGACCCTAGTGCCGCGCACGCATCCCCTGCAGTCCAACTTCGCGGGCGGCGAGTGGGCCCCCCGCCTCGACGGCCGGGTCGACATCCAGAAGTACTTCACCGCCTGCCACCAGCTCGAGAACTTCCTGATCCTCCCGCAGGGCGGCATCACCCGGAGGCCCGGCACGCGCTTCGTGGCCGAGGCCAAGTTCTCCGACCGCCCCTGCTACATGGTGGAGTTCACCTTCTCCACCGTGCAGGCCTACGCACTCGAGCTGGGCGACCACTACATCCGCTTCTACAAGGACGGGGCGCGCATCGAGTCCCCGCCCGGCACGCCGGTCGAGGTGGCCTCGCCCTACGCGGTGGCCGACATCCCTTTCCTGAAGTTCAGCCAGACCGCGGATGTGCTCTCCATCGCCCACAACGCCTACCCGCCACACGAGCTGCTGCGCTTCAGCCACACCTCGTGGATCTTGCAGCCGATCACCTTCGACGTGGTGCCCTCGCGCGAGTTCGGCACGCGCCCCGGCGTCACCCTGACGCTCTCGGCCACCACCGGGACGGGCGTCACCGCGACGGCGGGCGGCTCGATCTTCGTGGCCGCGGATATAGGCCGCCGCATCGTCGCCCTCGGCGCCCCGGGGCAGGCCCTCATCACCGCGGTGGGCGGGGCCACGAGCGCCACCGTGACCGTCGAGACGGCCTTCCTCGCCACCAGCTTCACGACCACGGGCTGGAAGATCGACGCCTCGCCCAAGGCCACGCTGACGCCGACCGACAAGGACCCGGTGGGCAAGACCACCACGCTGACCGCGGGGTCCAACGCCTTCCGCTCTGCCGACGTGGGCAAGTTCGTGCACATCCACGGCGGCACCGTCGAGATCACGCTGTTCACCGACATCACCCACGTGGACGGCATCATCCGCGGCACGCTCACCGCCACCTCGGCGGCCCCGGCCGGGGCGTGGACGCTGGAGGAGCCCGCCTGGTCGGCGCTGAACGGCTACCCGCGGGCGACGGGCTCGTATGGCGACCGGCACTTCTGGGCCGGGTCGACCGAGCAGCCGCAGACGATCTGGGGCAGCAAGTCCGGCGACTTCAAGAACTTCTCGGTCGGCTCGCTCGATGACGACGCCATCATCATCACGATCAGCGACAACGAGGTCAACTCGATCCTGTGGATGATCGGCACGGATCGGCTCTACACGGGCACCGTGGGCGGCGTCTTCTCGCTCTCGGGCAGCGGGCCGCAGACGCAGAACCCGCTGACGCCGTCCAACGTGCAGGTGCTGTGGGCGCTCTCCCGCGGCTCGAGCCCGCTGGTCACGCCGCTCCGAGTGGGCGACGGCGGCGTCATCGCGCAGGTGAGCCCCACCGGCAAGAAGGTGCGCGAGATCGTCTACAGCTTCCAGGTCGACAAGCTCGTGGCCCCCGACCTACTCCTGCTCTCCGGGCATCTGACTGACGCGACCCCGATCAGCCGCATGGCGTACCAGGAGGAGCCCGACTCGACGCTCTGGGCGGTGCGCAGTGACGGCGTGCTGCTCACGTGCGCCTACCTGCGGGATCAGGACATCGTCGGCTGGGCGCGGCAGACCACGCAGGGCGCCTTCGAGTCCGTGTGCACGGTGCCGAACGGCACGAGCGACCCGCAGGTGTGGGCCAGCGTGCGGCGCACCATCAACGGGGCGACCCGGCGCTACATCGAGGTCTTCGACACGGTGGGGCTGAACTTCGCCACGCTCCAGACCGATGCCACCCTCACGCGCTCGGGCGGCACGCCCGCGGCCACGCTCTCCGGGCTCGGGCATCTCGAGAACGAGCTCGTCAAGATCGTGGGCGACGGGGCCGTCTACCCCGAGCAGCGCGTCTCGGGCGGGCAGGTGACCATCGACCCCCCGGCCAGCCGGGTGGAGGTGGGCCTCGGGTTCACCTCGACCGTGCAGACGATGCGCCCCGAGATCCCCATCAACGGCTCCTCGCAGCCGATCCCGAAGCACTGGAGCCAGGTCACGGTGCGCCTGCTCGACACGCTGGGCCTGGCCATCCAGGGCGACGGGGCGAGTCAGCCGGAGCGCATCCCGTTCCGCTCGGCCGCGCTGCCGCTCGATCAGGTCGCCCCGCCCGTCACCACCGACAAGCAGCTCTCGCTGTCGGGCTGGGGCAAGGACGCGCGCATCACGATGATCCAGGACCAGCCGCTGCCGGCCACCATCTTGCTGCTCACCGGGACGCTGGATTCGGGGATGTGATGGCCCTCTGCATCGAGCGCGACACCTACCAACTCGTCAGCGAGCGGCTCGTCTTCACCTATCAGCCGGACGGCCTGCCGCGCGGCCTGATCACTGCGGTCGAGGACACCGACGGCCTCGTGCTGGAGCACGTGGTCGTGTTCCCCGGCGCTCCCGCGGGCACGCTCCTGCGCCTCGTGCGCATCGGGCTCAAGCATTGCGCCGAGTTCGGCTTCCGCTCCGTGCGTTTCGGAATGCCGGATGCCTTCCCCCTGGCGTCGGGCCTCGGGCGGTTGGCCACGCGGCTCGGCTTCGAGGTCTACCTGCGCGAGGACGGGTGGACCTGGTGGGTGCGGTGGCGATGAGCGCCGTCGCGTTCGCCACCGAGAAGGACCTGCCCGGGCTGGTGCAACTGCACGAGACGTGTTACCCCGCGTGGCCCGTCTACCCGGCGATCTGGTACCAGGCGCACCCGACGCTCGTGCTGCGGGAGGGCCGGCGCGTCATCGGGTCCACCTCGTTCTCGCTCTCGTTCCCGCCCTCCTGCATCCCCCACGACGGGGAGATCTGCTACGGCCACGGCATCAGCATCCACCCGAAGACCCGCGGGCAGGGACTGGGGCGCCTGCTGGCCGAGGCCCGCCACGACGCGGCGCGGGATGCCGGCTGCAAGCTCTTCGTCGGCATGACGTGGCCCAGCAACGCGGCCATGCTCGCCATCTTCGCCGCGCAGGGGCTCACGAAGCACCAGGTGCTGATCGGCGCCTACCCGTGGCAGCGCGGCGAGGACGCCAACGGCTGGATGTTCACCGGGAGCCTCCGCTGATGCATCGCGAGTACCGCGGCCACCGGCTGGTCGGCCCGCTCCCCAAGCGGCGGGAGGAGCGCCACTGGGTCGCCGTCGTCGGGCTCGTGGTGGCCGTGGCCGCCGCCGCGACCAGCGCCTACGCCCAGCACGAACAGGCCCAGCAGCAGCAGGACGCGGCCAAGTACAACGCCAAGGTCGCAACCAACCAGGCCCTGCAGGCCCAGTACGCCGCCGAGGCGCAGGCCAAGCAGCGCGAGGAGCAGACCCGGCGGCGCCTGGCCACCCAGCGCGTGGCGGCGGGCGCGAGCGGCGTCACGACGGAGGGATCGCCCTTGGCGGTGATGATGGACTCGGCAGCGCAAGGCGCCTACGAAGCGGGGCTCATCCGGGCGGGCGGTCAGTACCAGGCCGACGCGCTCTTCGGCGAGGCCGGCATCCAGCGGTTCTATGGCGACAGCGCCGCCAGTGCCGGCGCCCTGCGCAGCGGCACCACGCTGCTCTCCGGCGCGGGTAACGCCGCCTATGGCTACGCGCGGCTCCAATCGAATCAACCCTCTAGCCTTGGGCAACCCATGCCCACTCAAGGCTGATGCCCAGACTTCCCATCGAATACAACGAGACCGGCCTCGCGGTGCCTCAGGCCCGCGGCATATCGCTCGCCCAGGCAGGCGCCGCGGCGGGCAGCGCAGCCGCGGGGGCGGAACAGGCCGGAGCCGACCTCAGCCGGGGCGCCTTTGCGATTGCCCACGTAGAGGCGCAGAAGGCCAAGTACGCCGCGGGCACCGAGGCGATGGAGCTCTTTACCAACGCCGCCCAGCGCGTCGAGGATCTGCACCTCTCGCTCAAGACGGCGCCGGATGCCGATCCGCAGACGCACGTGGCGCGCTTCGAGCAGGGCTTCAAGGACATCGCGACCGAGGAGGTCGCCAAGAGCGACAACCCCCTGGTCAAGCAGACCGCGCAGAAGCTGCTGGACCGGCTCAAGCTCGAGTCCACGCTCCAGGCCCGCAAGGACGCCAACGCGATGTTTCTCGATCGCGAGAAGGCCTCCGTGGCGCAGACGCTGGAGAACATGGAGAAGGCCTCGGCGCAGGCGACCACCCCGCAGGGCCGCACCTTCTACAACGGCCTCGCCGTCGGGTATCTGCAGTCCAAGCGCGGCGTGCTGACCGAGCAGCAGATCCAGAAATTGAGCAGCGACTTCATCGAGCGCACCTCCATCAACGCGGCACACCAGGCCATCGACGCCGACCCGTTCAACGCCAAGCTCGACACGTTCACGCAGGGCATGGACCCGCAGAAGGTCGAGCAGGTGCAGACCTACCAGTTCCGCGCCCAGCAGTCGGCCCTCGCCGCCGAGGCCAAGCGCGAGAAGGAGATCGAGCGCGAGACGGAGAAGCAGCGGAAGATCGCCGTGGATCAGTACGAGCGCCTCGCGATGGACGGCAAGTTGACCGTGAAGGAGCTGGACTACGCCAACGACAACCGGCTCGTCATGGGCGAGGACTACCGGCGCATCCGCACGCGCATCGAAAAGGGCCCCGACCGGCCCTCCGACCCGGATGTGCTCACGAGCCTCTCGGCGCGCGTCCATCGCTCGGTGCCCACCGTCGGGCAGGAGGAGCTGAACCGGGCCCAGCAGACCGGCAAGCTCTCCTACCCCGATTGGAAGGAGCTGTCCGACAAGCTGATCGCCCGACAGGATCGCAACCGGGCCGAGGGCCGCGCCATCGCGGGTGAGCAGCGGGCCATCGCCAACACGCGCCAGTCGCAGGCTGAGCAGATCCTCGACCGCACGCTCGGCATCTCGTCGCCCTACGACGTGCTCGAGAAGGAAGACCAGAAGCTGCAGGACCTAGGGCTGCGCGAGTTGACCGCCCGCTCCTCGGCCTACGGCGGCGGTGAAGATCCGATCGCCGTGGCCACCGACATCGCCAAGCGCATCGCCCCCGAGCGCGAGGGGCGCATCCGCCTCAAGGTCAGCACGCTGCAGTCGACGCTGATCTACAAGACCGAGGGCGAGCTGGAAGCCGCGCGGGGCAGCCTGTCGCCGCAGGCCTACGACGTGGAGCGGCAGAAGTTCCTCCAGATCAAACGCATCTTGGAGAAGGCCCCGCCGCCGACCGCCACGACCCCGAGCACGCCGAGTAGCCGCCAACTGCGCCCGCCGGGCACCCCGGCACTGTCAGGGAAAACGAATGAGTGACGATACCGTCCCGGTCGAGCAACTCTACCGCTTCCGCCAGGAGGCGCAGGACCAGCGCGACTGGGACGCCGCGCTCACGGTCGGGGCGGGGGAGAGCGGGCCGGGCACGCCGGGGCCCGTCACCGTCGGCACCGCGGAGGAGAACCTGGCCAAGGGGGCCGCGGCTGCGCAGGATCTCGCCCCGCGCCCGGTGGCCACGCCGCTGACCTCGGCCTCGGAGCAGGCGCGTGGCCGCTTCGAGGCGCTCCAGCAAGAGGGCCCGGTGCGCAAGGGCGTGGACGCCGCGCTCCGCACGTTCACCGGGTCGAGCCTGGAGGACATCGAGCGGTCGATCCGCACGGGCACGCTCTCCGAGCGCCTGTCCATGAAGCTGACCGACCCCGTCGGATCGCTCATGGAGACGCTGGCCCGGTCAGAGGCCGAGAAGCAGGGCGTGGACCCGGAGACGGCGGCCAAGATCGGCTCGGGCTCCGGGCTGCTGATGGGCATGCTCTTCGGCCCGCCCAGCGGCAAGACGGCCGGCAAGGCGGCGAAGCTCGGCACCAAGCTCGCAGAGCGCGCGGGCATCAACGTCGAGCGCGTCGCCGCCGAGCCTGGCGTCAAGCAGACCATGAAGGCCGTCAGCGCGATGGTCTCGGAGCGGCTCGCGGGGGCACGGCAGACCGTCACGCATGAGCAGACCATCGCGGAGGGCAAGGCGCTGATGCGGCCAGCCAAAGACCTGGCAGGCCTTCAGCGGGAACAACAGGAAGCGCTGGCGGCCTGGAAGGAGGCGGAAAGGCGCTGGACGATCAGCAAGGAGGAAGCGAAGTCCGAGGGGCATTTTGAGCTGGCCGGCCAGGTCCGTTTCAGTGAAGAAGTGGAGGCCGCTCACAACCGGCTCACGCGGGCTAATACCGCGCTAGCGGACGCGCAGCGAGCGCCAACCCAAGGTCTCACGCTCGAGCAGGCCGCGAGCCTCGATGTCGACAAGTTCGACTTCCGCCCCGTGCAGCAAGCCGTGCGCGACTACCACAACGCGGCCAGCCAGTATCTCTACAACGTGGCCAAGGCCACCGCGGCGGGCGATGAGCAGGCGGCGGGGCGGCTCTACGAGGCCCTGGCGGTGGCGGGCGAGCTCTCGGTGCGCGACGAGCTGCTCGGCAAGGTCGCGGCGCGGGGGCTGGAGGGGCGGAAGATCCTCTCCGAGGCCGGGCGCGCCCCCTTCGACACGGCCGACGTGGCGCGCATGGCCGAGACGCTGCAGGGCCTGGGCGGCGCCGTCGACCCGCAGGTGCTCGCCCAGCGCATCCTGTCGATGTCGGCCAAGGAGCGCAAGACCTTCACCGGCCAGGCCATCGGCGGGCTGCGGATGGGCCAGGACGTGCTCTACGAGGCCTGGATCAACGCACTCCTGACCGGGCCCCAGACCCACGCCGCGAACGTGGCCAGCAACAGCATCACGGCCGCGTGGGCGCCCTACGAGCGGACCCTGTCGGCCATGCTCGACATCGGCAAGGACCGCAGCGTGTTCATGGGCGAGGGCGCGGCCATGCTCTACGGCATGGTCGAGGGCCTGGCCGACGGGATCAAGCTGGTCGGTCGCTCGATCCGCGAGGGCAAGGCCCCCGTCGCCTTCGGCCCCGAGAAGGTCGAGCGCCCCATCGCCATCGCGGCCTCGCGCTTCGGGCTCGACTCGGGCAGCGTGCCGGGCGCGGCCATCGACTACCTCGGCACCGCGGTGCGGGCACCGGGCACCGCGCTCCAGTTCGAGGACGCCTTCTTCAAGGCTGTGAACTACCGCATGGAACTGCGCGCCCTGGCCTACCGGGAGGCGAGCCGTCTCGAGCTCGCGGGGGCCGAGCGGGCCGAGTTCATCCGGCGCACCCTGGTGGACCCGCCTGCCGAGGTCAAGGCCCGCGCCGAGGCGTTCGCGCTCGCGCAGACGTTCAACCGGGAGTTGTCCGACATCGGCATGGTCGGCGGTATGGCGAGCGGGCTGATGCAGGCCGCGGAAGCCGTGCCGATGGGGCGCGTGGTGCTCCCGTTCGTGCGCACCCCGGCCAACATCATGCACTGGTCGATGGAGCGCACCCCGATCCTGAACGGCATCTCGGACACCCTGCGCGCCGACATCGCCGCAGGCGGGGAGCGGCGGGCGCTGGCCTACGGCAAGGTCGCGGGGGGCATGAGCCTCGCCGCCGTGGTGACGTCCCTGGCGGCGGCCGGGCGCATCTCCGGGGGCGGCCCGCAGGAGGCGGCGACCAAGGGCATGCAGCGGGAGACCGGGTGGCAGCCGTACTCGATCAAGATCGGCGAGACATGGTACAGCTACAACCGCCTGGACCCGATCGGCGCCACCCTCGGCATCATGGCCGACTACGCCGATCTGGCCGGCCAGATCCCCGAGGGCGCCCGCATCGAGCTCGCGCTCGCGATGGGCCTGGCCGTGTCCAAGCACATGACCAGCAAGACCTACCTCCAGGGCGTGGCTGACGTGATCGAGGCCGCGCAGGCGCCCGAGCAGGGGGCCGACAAGTACGTCCGCTCGCTCGCGCGCACGCTGGTGCCCACGGGCGTGCGGCAGGTCACCCGGACGCTGGACCCCACCGTTCGCGAGACCAAGGCGCTGACCGAGGTCGACGGCATCCTGAACGAGGTCAAGGCCGGCGTGCCCGGTTGGTCGGCCACCCTGCCCCCGCGGCGCAACCTCTTCGGCGAGCCCGTGCTGCTCTCGGGCGGCTGGGGCCCGGACCTCATCTCCCCGATCTACTCCTCCACCGTGAAGGACGATCCGGTGGCCGCCGAGCTCGTCAAGCAGAAGGTCGCGCTGACGCTGCCCTCGCCGGTCATGGCGGGCACGCCGCCCAAGGACCTGCGCTTCACACCCGAGCGGGCCACGGAGGGCATCCGGCTCACGCCGCAGGAGTACGACCGCCTGCTCGTGCTGACGGGGCAGGGGACGGGCAGCGAGCCGCCCCTGCGGCAGGCGCTCGCGGAGATGATGGCCGCGCCCGACTATCAGCAGCAGACCAACGGGCCCGACGGAGGCAAGGCCCTGCTTATCCGGCGCCTCGTCATGGTCTACAAGCAGGCCGCCGCGGCGCAACTGCGGCAGGAATCCCCCGAGCTCGCCCAGGCCATCGAGCGCCAGCAGCAGCGGCGCATCGAGGCGCTCGACCCGGCCGCGCAGCAGCCCCCGACGCCGCAAGGCGCGGGCATGCTCCAGCAACTCCTGAAAGGGGTGAATCCCCAATGACCATCCCGAACGCCGTGGTGCCACGTATTAACTACCCGGGCACGGGCGCGCAGACCAGCTTCCCGTACCCCTGGCTCGTGCTCGACCCGGGCGACCTCGCGGTCTACCAGAACGGCGTGCTGAAGACGCTGGGCGTGCACTACACGCTCTCGAGCGTCGGGACGCCCACGGGCGGCAACGTGGTCTTCGCCCTCGCGCCGGCCAGCGGCGACAGCCTGGTCTTCATCCGGGCCACGCAGGCGACCCAGCAGACCGTGCTGGCCGATACCGGGCCGGCCGCCATGACGGCGATCGAGCGCGGGCTCGACCGCGCCACGATGCTCATCCAGGAGCTCAACGCCAAGATCGCGCGCGCGGCCCTGCTCAGCATCTTCTCGGCCACCGAGAACCCGACCATGGCCGATCCCCATGCGCTCTGGCCCGTGCGCTGGAACAACGGGGCCACGGGCCTGGAGCCCTTCGACCCCACCACCATCCTGCCGAGTAGCGCGACCCTGCCGCTGGCGCTGAGCAACGGCGGCACGGGGGCCACGACCGCGCTGGCGGCCCGCGCGGCGCTCGGCGTCGATGGCCAGCAGCGTAAGGTGCTGACGAATCTGTCCGGGGTGACGCTCGCCGCGGGCGACGTGGTGGCGCTCGACACCACCAACGATAGCGCGGTGGTGCTGGGCGACACCGTGAGCAGCAAGGCCCAGTTCGTGGTGGCGCTCGAGAGCATCGCCCACACCGCCACGGGCGAGTTCTGCCTCTCGGGCATCTGCGCGGTCAACGTCACGGGCACCATCACGCGGGGCCGCTACCTCCGCAAGAGCGCGACGAGCAAGGTCGCGGAAGATTCCGGCACGCTCCACGGCGCCGCGACCGACCCGCCGCAGGGCACCTTCGCGCTCGCGCTGACCGGGGGCACCACGTCGATCACCGCGCGCCTCTTCGGCCTCACCTACCAGGGGAGCACGGCGCCCACCATCATCGGCCTGCCGCGCCTCTTCGGCGCCCTCGGCGGTAACGCCGTCGCGAGCCCGACCACGCAGTACGACCTCTTCGCCACCGCGGCCATCGTGCGCGACCCCACCGGCGGCGGCATCGTGGTGCTGCCCGCGGTGGCCAACCGCACCGTGGACATCTCCGTCGCTGGGCCCGTGGCGGGGGGCCGCGACCAGGTGGCGGCCTTCGGCGCCAACACGTGGATCTATCTCTACCTGATCGCCAAGACCGACGGCACCTACCACGTCACGGCGTCGATCAACCCGCCGGCCACCGGCCCCGTGCTGCCGAGCGGCTACACGCTCTGGGCGGCGGCCTGCGCGCTGCGCATCGACAACAGCAGCCAGCTCATGCGCTCCCGCATCCGCGGCACGTGGAGCGCCTACGACGCCCAGCAGGTGGGCCTGTCCTCCGGCGTGGCCACGGTCGAAACCGCGGTGAACCTGAGCACGCTGGTGCCCCCGACCGCGCTCAACATCCGCCTGCACGCCTCCGCGGTGCCCTCGGTGGGCGGCGTCTCGCCGCTCAACAACCCGCGCCTGCGCGTCACCACCGGGCTCGACTTCTACCGCAACGAGAACAACTCGGGCAACGCCAGCGGCTCGGCGCTCAACCTCGACCTGACCGTGCCGAACGTGGGCCAGCAGGTCTTCTACCTCTGGCAGGACGCGCCCAGCGCGGCCAACGGGCTCTACCTGAGCGTGTCGGGGTACGAGAACCCCTGACATGACGCCCCACGTGCGTCAGGGCGACCCGCCGGAGTTCGATCCCCGCCCCCTGCGTCAGGTCGACCCGGGTCTGTGGGATCTCCAACTCGGCTGGGGCAACAAGACGCTCAGCGTGCGCGGGCTGGCGGTCGTCGTGCTGATTGCGCTGGCGGCCATCGTGGGGTCGAACCTCTACACCGGCAGCGAAGTTCGCGCGGCGATCAGCCGGTACGCCGACACGGTCTCCAACGAACACCGGCAGCAGGCCCGGGAGGACATGCGGACCCGCTGCGTGCTGGCCCTCTCCATCGAGCAGCGGGCCGCGCTGCTCAGTGACCGGAGCCTGGGGGCGTGGGGCCGCGCGTGCTGGTGGCTGGAGCGTGACGGGTCATGATGGAGCGCCTGCGCGGGGCCCTGATCCGCGACGAGGGGCTGCAGCTGCGGCCCTACAAGGATTCGGTCGGCAAGCTCACCATCGGCGTGGGCCGCAACCTCGAGGACGTGGGCCTGTCCCGCGCCGAGGTGGACCTCCTGCTCGACAACGACATCGCCCGCGTGCGGCTCGAGCTCGCCCGCTTCCACTGGTTCACGAACCTCGACACCGTGCGGCAGGCGGCGATCATCAACATGGGCTTCAACCTGGGGCTCGGGGGCCTCCTCGGCTTCCGGCAGATGATCGCCGCGCTGGAGCGGCAGGACTGGGATGGGGCGGCCGCGGCGATGCTCGACTCCCGCTGGGCCGAGCAGGTCGGCATGCGGGCGCAGCGGCTGGCGAATCAGGTGCGGTCCGGGGAGTGGGCGTAGTGCCCCGCGGCGTCCCGAAACACGGGCATCGCACGCGCTCGATGGGGATCGGCGTGGTGGGCGAGGCCATGCGCAGCTTCCGCCCCTCGCTGCTGGAGGGCGCCGTGCAGCACGCCGGGGAGGCCATCCCGCCGCATTGCCCGAAGTGCCACAGCGAGTGGTTCGCGGTCGACGAGTGGGAGGCGCGCTGCCTCTGCGGGCGCCGGTTCTACCGCACCGTCGGCACCATCCGGCGCAAGCCGAAGGAGGCCCCGGCCTGATGGACCCCTCCGTCACCCAGTTCGTCAGCCTCAAGGATCTCATCACCTTCCCGGGCCAGATGCTCGTGGCGGGCACGTTCGCGGAAATTTTCAAGCGTCTCGTGCCCACGCTTGACGATGGCCTCAACCGGCTCCTCATCACCGCCATGGCCGTGACCGTCAACTTCATCGCCTCGCTCTCGCAGGTGGCGTGGCCGGTGGGCGGCATGGCTTGGAGCACCCACGTCCTGCTCTCCGTCATCAACGGCTTCGTCATCGCGCTGGCCAGCATCAAGTCGGTGGAGTTCATCGCCGAGCGCAAGGAGCGCGAGATCACCCGCGACCTCGCGGCCGGGGGCGTGCAGGTGACCACCAAGGTCGACAAGACCACCCCGACCACCGATGTCGAACCGGCCCCGCTCGCTCCGGTGGCCGTCACCCCCAAGGTGTCTTAGGAGGCCCCGCATGAACCTGCTGCCGTTCATCGTCAACCTCGTGATTCTGGCCGTCATCCTCGGGATCGTCTACATCATCGCGCAGGCGATCCTCACCTACCTCGCCGTGCCGTGGGCGGCCCTGGCCCTCAAGGTCATCGGGCTGCTCTGCCTGCTCGTCGTGGCCCTCTACATCCTCGAGTCCCTGACCGGCGTGGGCCCGGCGCTGCCGCGCTGGCGCTAGCCGAGGGGCACTCCCATGACGCTGGAGGTCGTCATGACGTGGGGCGAGCGGGATCGCAAGTGGGCGATGACCGCCGCCAAGACAGGCCGCTTTCTCTACGACTTCTGGGACTGCGACAACTTCAACAAGGTCTTCCGCGGCATCGACAAGGGCCGGGCCACGCGCTACGTGCTCACCGTCGACCGCGTCAAGGAGAAACCATGAAGAGACTTCTGCTCCTCACCGTGGCTGTGCTGCTCATGGGCGCGAGCTGTCAGGGCCAGACCGACCAGGCCCTGCTGACCAGCGGCACCGCGCTCAAGCAGGTGGGCGTCCAGTGGCTCGCGGCCAACGCGGCGCTGGTGGATGCCTGCAAGCCGTCCGCCCCCAAGCTCGACACCGCAACCTGCCAGAAGGCCCGGCAGGTGGGCGAGAAGATGAAGACCAGCTACCCCCTGGCCATGAACCTCTACGAAGCCGGGGTCAACGCCAACGACGCGAACATCGCCGGCGGGGCCAAGGCCGTCATCCGCTCCCTGGCCGCCGACGCGGCCTCCCTGGCCATCAAGGTGGGGATCACCATCGCGGAGGTGAAGTAGCCATGGCCATCGCACCCCTTGCCCTCGCGCTGCTCCCGCTGCTCCCCAAGGTCGTGGAGGGCGTCCTCGAGATTTACGACATGATCGCCAACCATCCGACGACCCCCGAGGCGACCCGGGCGCAGATCACCGCGCTGGTGGCCGACATCCGCACCGTCAACGCCCAGATTCAGGCGGCGCCGCTGCCGGGGGACGAGCCGCCCTCGGCCTAGCGCCGCTGGCGGGTGACCACGAGGAAGTGCCGCGGCGTGACTTTCAGCCAGAGGTCACGTCGTGGCCCCACCCGCATCATGCCGTCGTTGGTGCCCGGCACCCAGTCGAACTCGTAGAGCCAGAAGACCGGCGGGTGGATGTTCGGGCCGTAGATCCACAGGACGCGCAGGTCGGGCACGCTGCGCAGGAGGGACCGGAGGCGGGCCCCGGTGCGCGTCATCGGCGCCAGCGCCGCCAGCCGAGGAGGGCCAGCACGCTCCCCACCAGGAGGAGCGTCCGCGGCTCCGGCGTCGGCATCGCCACGTCGGCCTGGTCATAGGTGCCGGTGAGATCCGTCCACGACAGGTGGACATAGGGCAGGGGCATCCGGCCCCATTCGGTGTCCCACCAGACCAGCCCGTCGTCGCGATAGCGGCCGGTCACCTGCAGGCCATGAATCAGCGGGGCCAGGGTGTCGGCGTAGAAGACCACGACGCCCCAGGACGGCGGGAAGTCATCCCGCACGGGCACCGCGGTGGCCGGCGTGGCGACGAGCAGCAGCGACAGCACGAGCGCGAGTCTCATCGGGGCCTCCTGTGGGGGGAGGAACGATAGCACGGAATTGTGGGCTGTCACGACGCGGGGTGGGTGCCCTTACAGGGACCGAGAACGTCGCCCGCGGTTCGCATTTCTGGCCACGCGTCGCCGCTCCCGAATCTGGCGCGGTGGCGGGCCGACCACCTTGTGGCTTTCTGCCTCATCCTCCGCAACGGGTAGGGCCTTCCTGGCGGGCGGCTCGCCGCGCAGCTCATGTTGCAAGCTGCTTGAGAGCGCAATGTCTGCGAGCCGGTGGGCGATCATCTCGGAGAGCCACTGGGCCGAGACCTCGCCCAGGCAGTCCAAGCCCTGCCAGAGCTCGACGGCGTCGAGGCGCCAGCGCATCGCGGAATCGCGCATGATCCCGCGCAGTTCGATGGGACGGGACGGGAGCGGTCGCATGAGCGGTCGGGTCAGGCAGCACGGAGCCAACTCTCCCCCGTGCAGGCCGGAGCGATGAGGTGCAGGCGGCGTGCCCGCGAAGCATGCAAACTGGACATAATGTCTCTAGAAAGACGCGATTTCATTGACTTCTGGACCATCGGTGGTGTGGGGGGTTTTTCATCCACACCAGCGGGCTCAACGGCTGGTAGCAAGCTCGCTGCGCTGCCCCCAGCGATAGGCACCGGCCGCCGCCGGGACCCTGTCGGGACTGGCTTGCCGAAGAAGAGGTAGGCGGGCTCGCACTCCAGGTCCTGGGCGAGCTTCAGCACGCTGGCGCGGGAGGGCGCCACCTCCTCCCGAATCCACTTCGAGACCAGGCTGGCGCTGTACTCGGATTTGGGGAAGGCCTGCGTGAACTTCTCCACGCTAGGGTAGCCCAAGTCCCTGATCCGCTGACGGATTCGTTGCCCCATCCCCGGCCACACATCCTCGTTCATCGAGCGGTCCTTTCCTTCCCACAAAAAAGTCTTGACGTGACTGTCATCATATGACAGACTCCCCATGTCATGAATAGCATGACTATCAAACACCGGCCACGTTGGCAACTGGTAAAGCTCCTCCGCGCGGCGGGCGTCTCCCAGGCGCAGATCGCCGAGCGCGTCGGCGTCACGCAGTCCTTCGTCAGCAAGGTGCTCTCGCGTACGGCCAGCCGGAAGCCCAACGCCACCACGGAGGCGGTGTGGCGGGAAGTCGAGAAGGC
>JADMIO010647499.1_pt1 | contig 23567 bp, 14 predicted proteins | sample 8958161 | NCBI WGS metagenome assembly JADMIO01 (sample SAMN16585339, study PRJNA669376) | soil metagenome | isolation source: Crop rotation soil | place: USA: Cullars Rotation, Alabama | collected 2011
CGCGACAACTTGTCCACGTGGAATTCTAAGCTTAGGATCCCAATGTGCTGGAAAGGCTGCGGCGACGACTTCACCTCCGCCGACGTGGCCGAGTGGTGCGAGATGATGAAGGAGCGCATGGCCGAGTGGCAGTCCGTGCTGGCCTGGATCGAGCAGAGCCCCGTCCGCCGGCTGGCCGCCAACCCGGTCGGGGAGAGGCAATCCGCCTGAGGGCGGGAGCGTGAACCGAGTGTAGACTAACCCTAACCGAAGGAGAGTACCTTATGCAGACCTCAAACTTTGCCAGCGTGAAGAAGATCATCGCCGCCGGGCTGGAGCCCGTGGGGATTGCCGTGGGCCCGCCGCGCTGGTACACTGGTAAAAACTACAAGGATTTGGCACCGACCTACCGCATGCTGAAGCTGCCCCGGGAGGAGTACGACCGGCAGTTCGCCGCGATCCTCGCCCGGCTCGACCCGCGGAAGGTGTGCGAGGACCTCGGCGAGGGCGCCGTCCTCCTGTGCTGGGAGAAGCCGGGGCAGGCCTGCCACCGCAGGATCGTGGCGGAGTGGATCGAAACCGCCCTGGGCCTCGTGGTCCCGGAGTTCGGCTTCGAGAGGCACCAGACGCCGCCCTACGCGGAGACGCCCTGGGCGGCGAAGTAAACAACCCGCGGGCGTAGCTCAAAGGAGCAGCCGGCTTCCGGCCGGAAGGACCAGGGGCAGTACCTGGCGCCCGCTCCAAGACATGTTCATCGGCACCATCAACCCCGAGATGCGGGCCGTCCTCGCCGAGAAGTCGCACGACTGGCGGGGTCGGCCCGTCTGCGTCGGCTGCAGCGGCAACTTCACGGTCGAGCGCCTGCTCGCCCCCCTGGGCTTCGCCGACCTGCGCGGCAACGACGTCTCCCTCTACTCCTGCGCCGTCGGCCGCCACCTGGCCGGCCAACCCTTCCCCCTCACGGTCCGCTCGCCCGAGTACGACTGGCTCTCCCCCTACCTGGACGACGGCCCGCCCCGGATCGCCTGCCTCTTGCTCTGCTCCGAGATGCTGCAGTACGCCGGCAAGGACACGCCCCACCACCGCCGCCTCTATGACGCCTACCGCCGCCAGTTCCCCGCCCTCCACGCCGCCACGGTGGAGAAGGTGGCCCGGCTGCTCGAAGGGGTGCGGCTGACCTCGTTCTACGCCGGCGACGTGCTGGATTTCCTGGAGCAGGTGCCCGCCGAGGCCGCCTTCGTCAGCTTCCCGCCCACCTACAAGAACGGCTACGAGAAGCTCTACAAGAAGCTGCACGCGGCCTTCGCCTGGGACGAGCCGCGCTACCAGGTCTTCGACGAGACCGGGATCATGAAGCTGCTCGACTGGCTGCGCGGACGGGAGCACTGGATGGTCTCCTTCGACAATCCCCGGGAGGAGCTGGCGGAGCACCTGGTCGCGGTGGTGCAGACCAGCCCCAGGGCCAGGCCGGTCCACGTCTACGCCGACGGCGGCCGGCGCCGCCTGGCCCTGCCCACGCGCAAGGTCGCGCCCCTGCCCTACGAGCGCGTCCAGGACGACGTGGTGGGGCCCCTGACGCTGGTGCAGATCCCGCCGGCCTGCCTGGACCTGCTGCGGGCCGAGTACCTGGCGCGGGCGATCGTGCCGGCGCAGGCCCAGTACAACTACGCGGTGCTGGCCGGCGGCAAGCTGGCCGGCGCCCTGGCGTTCAACAGCCCCGTCACCCTCGGCGGCGACTGGTGCGACGCCTACATGATGAGCGACTTCGCGGTGGACGCGGGCGTGCCGCGGCTGAGCAAGCTGGTGCTGGCGGCGTCGCTCTCGACCGAAATCAAGGCCGTTCTGGAGCAGGGGCTATGCAAGCGCGTCGGGACGATCGGGACCACCGTGTTCACGGACAGGCCGGTGAGCATGAAGTACCGGGGGCTGTACGACCTGGTCGGCCGCAAGGAGGGCCGGCTCAACTACGCGGGCCGGGCGGGCAAGTGGAGCCTGGCGGAGGCGCTGGCCTGGTGGCGGGCCAAACACGGGAGCAGGTCGAGGCCCTCAACGGCCGGCTGAGCGGGGCGGTCAAGCTGGCCGTGGTGCCCGTCCACAAGGTCCGCCGCCTCAAGAAGAACGCCCGCTTCATGCGCTCCGAGACGTTCCGCCAGCTGGTGGAGAACGTCAAGAGGGACGGCTGCCTGACCCAGCTGCCCTTCTGCGTCAAGGAGGGCGACGAGTACGAGTGCCTGTCCGGCAACCACCGCACCGAGGCGGCCGAGGCGGCGGGACTGGCGGAGATCCTGGTCCTGTACACCGACAGGGAGCTGTCGCGCCAGGAGCGGGTGGCCATCCAGCTCTCCCACAACGCCATCGCCGGCGAGGACGACCCGGCGATCCTGCGCGAGCTGTGGCAGGAGATCGACGACATCGCCCTCAAGTTCTACAGCGGCCTGGATGACAAGAAGCTGGAGGAACTGGCGAAGGCCACCGTGCAGGCGCTGTCGGAAGTTCGCCTCGACTTCCGCACCCTCAGTTTCATCTTCCTGCCGGAAGAGTGCAGTAAGCTTGACGAGGTGCTCGACGCGGCGCTGGAGCGGCTCAAGACCTCCAGCGGCGGCGTGCGCCTGGCCCGCCTGGCGGAGTTCGACCGGGTGCTGAACGGCCTGGCCCGGCTCAAGAAGGTCAAGGGCATCAAGTCCGCCAGCACGGCGCTGGCGGCGATCTTCGACTGGTTCGAGCGGCAGCAGATCCCCGGCGAGGACGGCCCCGCAGGGCCCGGCACGCCGCAGGCGGGGTCGACACAACCCGATGAACATGGGGGCCGATAATGGCACGCCCGACCGAGAGCGAGCGGCTGAGCATGCTGGGGCGGCGCGCCCGCGTGGCGAGGGCCTACTGCCGCGGCGAGAGCCAGGTGGCGATCGCCGCGGCGGAGCAGGTGGCCCAGTCCACGGTCAGCACCGACCTGAAGTGGATCCGGGCGGAGTGGTTGAGGAGCCTGCTGCAGGACTTCGGCGCCCGCAAGGCGGAAGAGCTGGCCAAGCTGGACCACCTGGAGTCGGTGGCCTGGCAGGCCTGGGAGCGGTCGTGCCAGGACGCCGAGACGCTGCACGCCCGCACCGAGCAGGCGAACGGCCAGCCGGGCCGGACGGTGACGGAGAAGACGGTCAAGGGCCAGTCGGGGGACCCGCGCTTCCTGGAGCAGGTGTTCCGCTGCATCGACGCGCGGTGCAAGGTGCTGGGCCTGTTCGAGGAACAGCAGGGCCAGGGCGGGACTCTGGACCAGTTCTGGGCGGCGCTGGCCGGTCACGCGCCGGCCGAGGCCCTGCGCGGCCGGGTGGACGCCCGCATCATAGAGATGCTGCCCGTGAAGGGGGCCGGTGGCGACGATGGGCGACCCGCAGAGTATAGTCCGGCTCCGTGACCCGCTGGCCTTCGCGGCCCACTACTGGCCGCACGTGGCCTTCTACGGCCGGCAGGAGGAGGTCATCGACAGCGTGGTCGCCAACGACGAGACGTTCGTCGTGGCCGGCCACCAGCTGGGCAAGGACTTCGTGGCCGGCTTCCTGTGCCTGTGGTTCTTCCTGACCCGGCACCCGGTCCGGGTCATCACCACCAGCGTCAAGGACGACCACCTGCGCGTGCTCTGGGGCGAGATCGGCCGCTTCATCGACACGGCCAGGTTCCCCCTGAAGAGCAAGGAGGGCGGCCCGCTGGTGGTCAACCACCGGGAGGTCCGCAAGGTCTGGAACGGGGCCGAGTGCAAGGTCAGCTACCTGCGGGGCATGGTCAGCGCCCGGGGCGAGGGCATGCAGGGCCACCACGCCCCGCACACGCTGCTGGTGATCGACGAGGCCACCGGCGTGGACGACGTGGTGTACGAGCGCTCGGACACCTGGGCCAAGCGGAAGCTGGTCTTCTCCAACCCCTACGGCGGGGCGGGGTTCTTCTACAAGGCGGTCCGCGGCGGCGACGTCGTCGCGGCGGAGCGCTGCTACCGCAAGGTGCTCAGGGTCCGGGCCGAGGACTCGCCCAACGTCCGGCTGGCCCTGGCCGAGCAGCGGCTGGGGCTGCGGCCGTCGGGGCGGGAGGTCGTGCCCGGCGTTTTGTCCTGGGCCGAGTACCGGAAGCGCCGGGCCACGTGGGACCCGGTGCGGCAGTGCATCGGCCTGGACGCCGAGTTCTGGGAGGGGGCCGACGCCCTGCTCTACCCGCCCGACTGGCTCAACCGCGCCCAGCACCGGGCCCGGCTGCTGCGCGGCGAGCCCCGCAGGGCCAAGGGCATCGGCATCGACCCGGCCGAGGGCGGCGACAAGACGGCGATGGCGGCGGTGGACGAATTGGGGCTGATCGAGCTGGTGGCGAAGAAGACCCCCGACACCAGCGTGATCATCAGCGAGGCGCTGGCCTTCATGCGCAAGCACAACGTCCCGGCCGGCCGGGTGTGCTTCGACCGCGGCGGCGGCGGCAAGCAGCTGGCCGACGTGCTGCGGGCCCAGGGCCACCCGGTCCGCACCGTCGCCTTCGGCGAGCCGCTCGCCCCCGAGCCCAGGTACGGGCAGACGCCGGTGCGGGAGCGGCGGCAGCAGCGCGAAGAGCGGTACGTGTACACGAACCGCCGGGCCCAGCTGTACGGCCGGCTGCGGGAACTGTTGGACCCGTCCCACGGGCAGGGCTTCGCGCTGCCGGCCGAGTACGCCGAGCTGCGGCGGCAGCTGGCGCCCATCCCGCTCACCTACGACGGCGAGGGGCGCATGTACCTCTTGCCGAAGCGGAAGAAGACCCCGGACGGCACCGAGAAGACGCTGACCGAGCTGCTCGGCTGCTCCCCGGACGAGGCGGACGCCCTGGTGCTGGCGATCTTCGCCATGCAGGACCGCGGACAGCGGGCCCAGGCCAGGACGTTCACGTAGCGGGGGGACGGCCCAAAAAGTCTACATTTCTTGATTGACGGCGGCCCGCGCAGCGGTTACACAGGGGGGAAACACCTTTCTCGCCTCGCCCGGCCCAACAGCAAAGGAGCCGCCCCGTGAGTGCCCCGCGCGTGCAAGGAGCCCGCCCTCCGGCCAGGCCGCCGTCCGCCTCCGCGCCCCGGCCGTCCGACGCCGAGCAGATCCTGTCGAAGGCGCAGTCGGGCCGCGCGGTGGTGCAGGACTTCTGCCCGCTGGCCGACAGCCTGGAGTGGCAGCTGGGCCAGGAGTACCTGCGCGACCGCGGCAACAAGGCGTTCATCAGCGACGCCTCCCCCGTGCCCTTCGTCGTCAACAACGACGGCACCCTCTCCCGCCACGCCGCCGACGTCTTCTTCGCCAGCCTCGAAGATGCCGAGAAGGCCGGCACGCTCGCCCCGGACGAGGACATCTTCGTGCTGGAGCTGGGCATCGGCGTGGGCCTGTTCGCCCGCTTCTTCCTGGACGCCTTCCGCGAGCTGTGCGGCGAGCACCGCAAGGACTACTACGACCGGCTGTGCTACGTCGCGGCCGACCGCTCCCCGCGGATGCTGACGGACCTGCTCCGCCACGGCGTCCTGTCCGGCCACCCCGGCAGGTACGTGGTGCGCCAGGTGGACGCCATGCGGCCCGAGGCCTTGCTGCCGCACGACGTCCTGTTCCACAATTCCCCCGGCAAGCCGCTGCGGGCGGTGTTCCTGAACTACCTGCTGGACTGCCTGCCCGCCGCCGTGCTGGACCTGCGCGACGGCCAGGTCAGGCAGCTGCACGTCCGCACCTGCGTGGCCAGGAACGTCAAACTGGCGGATCACACCGACCTGCGACCCGAGCAGCTGGTGGAGAGGGCGAAGTCGCTGGACCCGGCGGCCCGCCAGGAGCTGCTGGAGGTGTACGGCATGTTCGCCTCCGAGTACGACTACCGCCCGGTCGATCCCAAATCATTGCCGCTGGGAGACTTTGCCCTGGAATTCGCCCGCGGCCGGACGGAGCGGCTGGTCCACAGCTACGGGGCGATCCAGGCCCTGGAGAAGCTGCTGGCCCTGGTCAAGGACGACGGCTTCATACTGATGAACGACTACGGCTCGGACCGCATCCAGCAGGACCACGACTTCGAGCACCAGCGCTTCTCGCTGGCCACCTTCGTCGGCGTCAACTTCGCCGAGCTGAGGGCCTACTTCGACCGGCCCGGAGAGCCGCGCTGGGACGAGCCGCTGTCGCAGGCCGGCGGCATCCTCTCGCGGCTTTTGGGCCACCGCCTGTCCTGGGAGACGCGGCGGACCTTCGACGGGCGCTTCGGCCGGGTCCGGCACGAGCACCTGAACGAGCCCATACAAAAGGCGCGGCAGTGGCAGCAGGTGGGGCGGTTCGAGCTGGCCGCGTCGGAATACCAGGAGGCGCTGCGGCGTCAGCCCTACAACTGGGTGCTGCTCAACGAGGTCGCCCTGTTCCTGGTCTTCTCCCTGCGCGACCTGAAGGCGGGCGTCGACATGGCCAAGCTGGCCCTGCGCCTGAACCCCACCTGCTCGGCCGAGCTGTGGAACACGCTGGGCGACGGCCTGTTCGAGTTCGGCCGCCTGGCCGAGGCCCGCTCGGCCTACCGCAAGGCCCTGGCCGTCAACGCCAGCGACGTGCGCTCCCGCTACAACCTGGCCTGGGTTTATACGCGCGAGAAGAGCTACCCGGCGGCGCTGGCGGTGATCGCCGAGGCGCTCTCCCTGGACAAGCTGGGGCAGTACCGCGACCGGCTGCTGGCCAAGCAGCAGGAGGTGGTCGCCCTGCAGGCGGCGCGGCACCAGCAGGAGTACCTGCTGCTGGTCAACCTGGTCAGCAAGTACGCCCCGCCGGGGACGGACGCCGGCAAGCCCGGACCGGACCGGCAGGACGAGCCGCCGGCGCAGCCCTGAGGCCGGGCGCCGCGTCAAACCGCAATCACCCAAGCCAGACTCGGAAAGGAAAGCGATGGAAACCATCCTGACGGGCCAGCCGACGGCACAAGGCAACGGCGGCACCACCATCCGCAGTGAGCAGCCGGTGAGCGTGCTGGCCCCGCCGGGGCTGGTCTCGGTCCTGGTGCCCTGCGTGGGCCAGCTGGAGTACACCAGGCTGCTGGTGCCGGGCCTGCTCCGGCACACCCGGCCGCCCTTCGAGCTGATCTTCCTGGACATCGGCTCTTTGGACGGCACGGCAGAGTACCTGGCCGGCGTGGCCGCCGCGGCGGGCTCGCAGCTGCGCATTGAGGTGGTGCGCACGCCCACGGACCTTGGTGTAGGCCAGGCGGTGGGCCAGGCGCTGTCCCTGGCCCGCGGCGAGTTCCTGGTGCTGCTCAACAACGACTGCGTGGTGCCCGAGGGCTGGCTGGACCAGCTGCTCGCCCTGGCCGCGCCGCAGCCGACCATCGGCCTGGTGGGCCCGATGAGCAACTACGCCGTCCCGCCGCAGCTGGTGGAGAACGTGCCCTACCGGGTCGGCCCGAAGAAGGGGGCCGGCGCCGCCGCGGGCGACTTCCTGGTCGACGTCTCCGCGGTGCAGCGCTTCGCCCGGGAGGTGTACGAGCGGCACCGGGGCAAGTGGGTCCAGGCGGAGCGGCTGGGGGGCTTCTGCGTGCTCGTGAAGCGGCAGGTGCTGAAGAAGATCGAGCAGACCAGTTCCCTGCGCGAGTGGAGCGACCTGGCCCTGTTCGACACCGACGTCCTGAGCGCGAAGGCCCGCCAGGCGGGCTTCACGCTGGGCCTGTGCCGCGACCTGTTCGTCCACCACTTCGGCAGCCGCATCTTCGCGCACGGGGCCCCCGCGGCGGGCGAGGCCGGCCGGGGCGGGATGGCGTGAGGGTGTTTGGGACCATGTGGCTAGAAATCCACCGTCTGCGACGGGGCAAGTTCCCCGGGAGGAAGCGATGCCGGCAAAGAATTTGATCGCCCGGTTACGGGCAGAGGCGGCGGAGCGGCAGGCCCAGAGGCGGGCGGCCGAGCAGCGGCGGCGCTGGGACCGGCGGACGCTGCGGCAGCGCGGCGCGGCCGCGGCCCGGCGGTGGCTGGAGTGGGAGGAGGCCCCGGCGCAGCCCACGCTGGAGCAGTTCGACGCCCTGGAAAGATACGTCCGCTCCCGTCCGCCCGCCGCGGGTGCGGAGACGGAGCCCGCCCGGGCCCAAAGGCGGGAGATGCACCTGGACGGGGTGACCGTCGTGTGCTGCGACCTTGTGCCGGGCGACGACTTCTGCAGGGCCGTCCCGGGCATACTCCTGCCGGAGCGGATAGCCGCCTTCTGGACTGCACTGCTGGGCGAGGAGGCGTTCCTGGCCGAGTACGAGGACTTCGTCGAGGCGTTCGCCAAGACGGCCCTGGCCATCTGGCTCGAGGAGATCAAGCCCCTGCTCGGCGAGGAGGGCACGCCGAGCTGAGGGTGGCCCGAGTAAGGACGGGTCAATGAGGGCCGGCATTCGGTGGGCTGCCGCGCAGCGGGGAGGCACGCACGTCACGGGCCGAAGGAGGGTTGGAAAACCGTCTCCGACGCTCGCGCTGGGGAAGCGAGCGTGCCTGGAGAATCGCGAACTTCACAGCACCGGGCAGCTCAGGGCCCCCAACCCCGCTCCGGCCTGTGCGTGCTCCGCCGTCGTGATTGCGCGCGGCTCTTACTCTCCTGTGATGTGCACTGCAGCCTGAGTCTGCCGAGCGTAGGCCGCCGGAGCTATGAGGCGGCGGCAGTTCGTCAGGGATGATGAATGCCACGCTCAGGTTAGCTCAGAACTTGTGCCTCGGGGGAGCCTTACTTCACCGAGGGCATAAATTATTATGCACCTCAAGCTTACAACAAGAATAGGCCGCCAAGGAGTGGTAAAGGTTCTCTGCCAGGAGCGATTACCATCCTTTCATAACGTAATCGCCTTGGCGTAGGAAGAAACGCCGGGCCCGCTGAGCACCTGGACAAGGTTGCGTATAATGTTGCATGCTCCACATCCGACTCGACGACGCCAACCGCACCGAACTCCAGTCCTTGTGCTGCACCGCGCTTGCCGCTGCTGTCCGCGACCGTCTGGAGATGCTCTTCCTGTCCGATGCCGGCTGGTCGCCACCCCGCATCGCTGTCCACCTGGGCACGACCCCAGACCGTCCGCAAAGTCCTCCACGGCTGGCGGCAGCACGGCCGGGCGATCCTGTTCCCGGCCAAGCCCGGCCCGGAGCTGGACACCCTGCGCCGCGACCGCCTCTACGGCCACCTGACCGACCTGCTCAGCCAGGACCGCACCTGGAGCGCCCAACTGGCCGACGCCCTGCGGCCGCACGGCTTCACGCTGGGCGGGCGCCAGGTCCGCCGCTACCTGCACCAACCCAAGGCCGGCTACCGCCGCACCGCCTCCACCCTGCAACACAGGCAGGATCTTGCCAAAGTCGAGCGGGCCAAGACTGTCCTGGCCAGCGTAAAAAAGCGCAGGCGGGCCGGCTGCAGATGTTCTACTTGGACGAGAGCGGCTTCAGCCCGTCGCTGCCGACCGGCTACAGTTGGTGCCTGCCGGGCCAGCGCAAGCGAGTCCGCTATGAGTACCCGCAGGGGCGGCGGGTCAACGTGCTGGCCAGCTACGCGCCGTACAGGCCGGAGCCGTGGCTGGATGCCTTGGCCTTTGAGCGGACACTGACCAGTGACGAGCTGATCGCCTACCTGAAGGAGCGTCTGCCGGCCGCTGCGGTACCGCGGGTGGTGGTGCTGGACAATTCCAGCTTGCACATCAGCAAGGTGACCAAGGCAGCGCGGCCGGGGCTGGCGAAGTTGGGGATCTACCTGCGCTACCTGCCGCCCTACAGCCCGGAACTGAACGAGATCGAGCCGGTGTTCAAGCAGGTCAAACACCACGAGATGCCGCAGCGGAGTCACACCTCCAAAGCCGAACTGCGTGGCTCCGGCGAGCAAGGGTTTGACTCCTACGGCAAAAAGGTTCGCCTCAAGCGTGATGAACGACTACGGCCGGCTGCTTAGGCGGTTCTCGAGCATCTGCTTTGTGCCGAAAGCATGCCGATCCAGTGATGCGAATTACGGGGGCATACCAACGGAGGCGAAAGATCGCCTACGCTGCACTCACCTTCGAGGATCTTGCGCAGCCAGCCTTGCTCCCAATTTGCCCCCAACAAGACGCGCCAGGACGGCCGATTATTCCGCCCCCGGAGCACCGCATCGCACCTCACGGGTCACCGCGTTCAACGGCTGGTGCTTTCGTCGCTGGCGCCGAGACGTACTTTCCGTCGGCTTACACGAGAAAAAGGCTGAGCGGCACGACGTTCCCGAGGAGGACTGTTCGGGTGGCAGCCGGCTGGTGCAAGGATACGAGGATGCGTTCGAGTTCCGGGTCGTTTCGCTCCCCACGCCAAACGAAAAAACCTCGCCTGGGAATCCGGAGCACATCGTGAATCATGTCCACGACGATTTGCTGCCCCTGGTACGCGAGAAATCCTTGAATGTTCCGCCTTCTCGCGTCGCCGGAGTAAAGGGCGCTCGCGATGACCCCGAGCATTGGCCTGTTCTGTGCCTCCTGCTGGCTCAATTCCCAGTCGTCGGGGAGCACATAAACCCCGAGGTGGAGTCCCGCTCCGGTGGGCGTGGACACGTGCAACCGCCGGTAATGGTCAGAGGGTACCAGGGCTCCGAACTCTCCATTGACAAAGACGCCCGACACGTCGGTCGCGATCACGCCCGGCTCAGTTTGGCCGGTGAACTTCACGTGCTTTGCATTCCAGGCGGTCCGGATGGCGGTTCGCATCCTCTGGTCGTCGTTCACCTGCTCGGAGAGCCGCTCGTAGCTCGCACATTCGACGAAGACCCGCCTGGCGCCGTTCGTCACGGACCACTCCGGCGTCGGAGTATCCCCCTCTGGAATGAAATCGACGTGGTTCCCCCAGCCGCACACCTGGCCGGCGAGCACGAGATTCCCCAGCTGGCTGACGAGTGCCTCCCGGTTCGCCGGTCCGAATAGCCGCTGCAATGCCGTGTCGAGGTGCTGGCCGTTTGTGCGGAGTACCCAGTAGCAGGTGATGGCGAATTCAGACAGAACGACGGCGGCCAGGGCGATGAAGAAGTGGGCTGTGCGATGGTCGTTCAGATCCCACTCGGGGACGACGCATTCGTGGGTAATCCCCTCCAGCACTTCGTTGAAGGTGAGGAGGAAAAAAGGGCCGGGGTATGCGAGGAATTCTCCAGGGTGGCCCTGAAGGACGCGGCCGAGCTGGGACAAGGGGTGCACAGGTGGGTTGAAGTCTCTCCGCCAGAAGCCCAGATGGTGGCGGAGGCGGTCCGCTGCCTCTGCCCCCGGCAGGTTCGTCTTGCCGTCGAAAAAGAGAATCACAACCTCGACAGCTTCCATGAAGTGGGGGTCAAGGTGGGCGAGGTGCGGGTTGTGCTCGGCCCACGCCCAGTAGAGCCAGTGCAAAGACAAGACGCCGTAGTCGAGCGGATGGACTTCGCGGTTCCCGGGCTCTTCGAGGAATGCCGTCCTCGGCTTGTTCAGATTCAGCATGATCACCTCTGGCTTTCCGGGTGGCAAACCTGGCACGACCGCCCAACTTCTTTCTTATTGTGGCCGTGTCACTTGGGCACCTGTGGGGCTGCGGTTTGGCAACGATGGTGGACGGCATGTTCCGAATCGGTGGAAGCGGGCCTTGGCCGGGGCATCTGGCCAGGTACGCAGACTTCGTGGAGGCGTTGGCCAGGGCGGCCCTGGCCAACTGGCTCGAGGAGATCAAGCCCCTGTTCGAGGAAGCGACGCCGACCGGATGGCGGCCCGAGAGGAGACGGGCCAACGAGTGCCGGCATTCCGTGGGCTGCCGCGCAACGGGGAGGCACGCACGTCTCAGGCCGAAGTAGAATTGGGGCGCCGGCACAGACTCTCGCGCGGGAGCAGCGCGGGCCTGGAGAAGGAGGCCAGGCCACGTTCTTGCAGTTGCCCGCCGCGGCACTGATATCGGCCACCCGGGAGCAGTTGGCCTTCGTGCCGCTCGAAGAAGGGCAATTGCGTGGCCGGGCGAGCGGGCCCGCGGCACTTCAGGCCGGCCAGCGGCCCAGGGGGCAGCGCTCGTGCGGCAGCTGGGTCTTGAGCTTCGTGAAGCAGCCGCACAGGCGGCAGCGGTTGCCGGTGTGGTGCGGACAGTCCGCACAGGTCTTCAGCCGCCTGGCGGAGACCTCGGCGGGCACCGTCCGCATGCCGGAGCCGACGTACCGGGCCATCGACTTCGCCAGTGACAGCGCCATGCGCAGGAGCCCCGGCCCCTGCACGGCTTCGACCCGCCCCGGGTCTGGGGTCGCGAAAGCACCGGTCGCGCTGCCCTCACTGGCGTGGGACTCGGGGAACGGCTCGTAGCCCGACTGTGCCGGTGCGGCGACAGGGGCCATCCTCTCGCCCAGTTCGTACCGGCGCAGGTGGTCGGCGAAGGCCGCCGCCTGGGGGTGGCCGATCTGCACGAAGATCGCGATGGCGGCCCGGCCGTGGGAAAGTGACCGTTCCGGGCGGCCGGCGTCCGCGTCCAGGATGGCCAGGTACCAGAGCAGCTCGCCGGCGTGCCTGGGATCGCCAACGGACCGGGCCAGCGCCAGCGCCTGTTCGTACAGGTCATAGGCCCGGCCGACCTCCCCCATCTGGAAGTAGACGGTGCCCAGCCGCTCCAGGGCGAGCTTCTCCTGGAACGGCTGACCGGCCGCGCGTGCGGCCGCGAGGCTCAGTTCGTAGCACTGCCGGGCCAGGGGCAACTCCGCGCTCCGCTGGGCCGTCTGGCCCATCTGCCCCAGGACGTCGCTCTCGACGCTGCCGTCGCCCAGCTGGCGGGCCAGGGCCAGCGCCTGCTCCAAGAGCGAGAAGGCGCGCTGCACCTGGCCCTTGCAGGTGATCGAGACCGCCTCGTCGGTGAGTGCGGCCGCCCGCCGCCGCAGGTCGTCGGCCGGCGGCGAGCTGGCAGAGTTCATCCCGATCGCAATTTCTCGCGCCACGCCGCCCGCCCCCGGCGCGGTCGAGGCCAGCGCCTCGGCTGCAGCGTGGGCGGCCGGTCCGCTCTCCACCAGGAACAGGTTCGCGCCGAGTTGCTCCACGCGCGAGCCTTCCGGCCAGAGTGCCCGGACCTGGGCCAAGCCCTCGACCTGGCCCTCGGTAGACCAGGCCAGCCACAGGCCCTCACGCCTCTCGCCGCACTGCTCGGCGCTGTGGCCGTTGGGCAGCAGCCAGGTCGGCTCTTGGGCCGTCTCCCGCCGGAACAGGCGGGCGAGGACCCGAACTAGCCGCTGCCGTACCCGGACCGCCGCGGCCTCGACACAGGCTAAACCGTTCCTATTGATTGCGTCGGCCCCGGCCAGCGTGGCGACGCGCTCCCAGAACTGGAACCCGCCGGACCGCGCGCGCGGCACCCACAGGACCAGGCGGTCGCGCCCGGGGACCGGCTCCGGCAAGACGCCCGCTTTGATTCCAAGCTGCTGCCAGTCGGGCAAACGCATGACGGCCCTCGGCGGGACGGGAGAGAAGGTCCGTGGCTTGAAGACACATTCATCCCTGGAGTGTAGGCGCAAGTGAACACGGCCGGCAACCAAAAAAGAGTGGCGACTGTGAAATTCCGCTGCTGTGGCGGAACTTCGCGCCTGCGGTCAAGTGGCCGCCAAGGTGGCGCGCTGTCGAACGTGGGGTGACCCGTCTCCGTAGACAGGCTCGGTGAATGCGACGGCTCGCCGCCTTCACAGCACCGCCGCAGATGCCCAGATCCAACCAGGGCTGGGCCGTCGGACCCAGGGCAAACGCATCAAAAAAATCAGTGTTTTTCCTGGGCTTCCGAGTGTCATTTGAATGTCACATAGTGCCGGACATAGTTCTAAACAGATAATTACTTTCCATTTGTAAAATATATTTGCGAAAACACCAGTGTTTTTCATCTACTTGGCACATCTCTTATTGATGTCAAATTGCCCATTTTATCAATCTTTGGTGCGTTCGCCCTGCCGTCGGACCAGCCCGGATTCCGAATTGGTGCGACGCGAGGCTCTCCCGGGCTGCCCAATACAATCCGCATGGCCGGCCTTGTGCTGTGTACGCCCGTTCCAGTACAATCAGGGTAGGAGTAGATGGATTGTTTGCACGGTAACACCCCCACCCCGAAGCGGCTTTGCGTCCGATCTCCCCACCCGACTGGCACAGACTGACCACAAGCGGCAACAGTTGAGCCAGGCACCCGCCACGAATATCACAGACGCTGCAAGGAATGGTGCCCCCACTCGCCTTTACACAAAAGGCCGAGGGCAAACGCTGGGGCGGCAGGAAGCCCGGAACCCGCACCTGTCTGTCGGTCGAGAAGGAAACGCTGATCCGGCAACTGTACGCCGAGGGCAAAGCCATCGCCGCCATCGCCCGGCTGGTCGGCCTGAGCCGCAAGTCCGTGTACAAGGCCCTGGAGCCGGCAAGGGACGTGGCCTGAGCCGGCGGCGGCTGCGGCCAGGTGGCAGGCGGGTTCAACGCCGGTCGTCTTGCAGAAGCAGTAATGCAACAACTCGGATGAAAAAACCTGGGGAGAAAAGTGGTCAGGCCGGGGTGGTAGCTGCCCCGGCCTGTGTTCTTGATTCGGACTCCGGGCGGCAAACAACTGACAGGGATAATGCTGCCCCTAACGTTATTCTCCCAAACCTGCCCTGCCTTCCTCGTATTCACCTCGCAGGGCTTTAATCAGCCCCTCCCGATCTTGCATAACCTCTTCCATGATCTGAAAAAAATACAACAGATCGAAGTCACCTTCAGGAACCGCATCGGAGAGCCAAAGCCTCTGATATAGGTACTGAAGAAGATTTTTTACGATAGGATCACCAATCTGATCTAAGAAAGCAGCAGCTTTCTCATGATTCGTCAAGTCGCCCATTAGCCACCTCCTGGCGGCACTAACTGTTCCGCCCCCTCAAGATTGACTTCGATTAACCGCCTGTGTTGGCCGGGAGTCCACCGAACCCTGGCTGGGTTGAACTCTGTTCTCCAAACTGCCCCATTTGTTTCGATCACAAGCACGTTACGGAGACCAGGGCGATAGCCGACACCGGCCAACACAAAGTCACCGGCGGCAGTTTGGGCTTCCCGAACTTGGAGGCCAAGAGCCCGAGCTTCCGCACCTAACTGTTGAGCGGTCGCAATCCTCTGCTGGACAGTTCCAGATCCCAGTCTGTTGACGAGATTCGCCCGACTCAACGGGTTAGGTGGAGGAGTGGGTGTTGCTGGAGCAGGGAATGCACCTGATCCCGGATGGTTCGCACGCTGGCCCATCGGGGCGTTTTCAAACGCATCATCTACAAATTCTGCAAAGTTCTCAGGCAGTTGTAGAACTTTGGCAGACTGAGTTTTGCTTGGACACGCAACTGGAGTTGTACCTGGACCAGGAAATCGACTTCCGGTCTGAATTCCAAACCCAATTGCGACCTCAAGGGCTACATCAACAGTGACAGCGCCTACGTTTCGCCCAACACGTTTGGAGAATGCAACATCGTAAGGATTTCGCGGATAAATCCCTCTCCAAGCTGCAATTGCCTGAGTGACAGGCTGCACATCATTTATCTGCTGCAATTTTTCCTGGCCGATTCGGAGCAACGTACTTTTGTCGTTCCAAATTTGCTGGGCAAGTATCAAGTCTTCCGTTACTGCATGTACAGGGTCCATTCTGCGCATAAGTCCATAAACTCGTCCCCATGCGCCTTCAAACCGAGGATATAAGTAGTTCTCCCTGAAGTTATTAAATTCGTCCCGTTCATCCTGTCCTTCCAATCCGCTCGGGTCCGTCCACATCGTCGGCCGGGTGTTAATGGGTGGACCCGTTAGTACCGGGATTTGCTTCGTTGGTCTAAAATCAGGCGGTTGCATCATGGGCGGGTAGGGTTGTATTACTTCCGGCCCCTGCCGCTTCAAGTCGTAGAAAGTTGGTGTGCCCTGTTGAGGCATCATCGTCCCAGGCTGGTTTGGAACTCGGTAGAGTGGGTTCTGGCCGATTTCATCCAGCCCGCTCGGATCGGTCGCCCCCGTCGGCCGGTTGTTGACGTACCTGTAGAGGTTGCTGTCGCCCGCGCCGAAGCCGAGCGGGTCCTGGGTGATCCAGCCGCCGATGCCGGCGTCGTAGTAGCGCCGGCGGTTGTACTGCAGGCCGGTCTCGGCGTCGTACTCGCGGCCGGTGTACTTGTACCTGCCGCCATAAAGGGCGTCGCTCTCGCTGGTGACGTTGCCGTAGCCGTCGTAGCGGATCGTGTCCTTGACCGCGCCGGCGCCGTCGACCACGTCGCCGACCGAGCCCAGCCGGTCGGCCAGCGCCCAGTAGGCCACCCCGGACGAGCCGATGCGGGCGAACAGCTGGTCCACGACGTCGCCGCGCAGGTACCGCGTTGTCAAGGAGCCGCCGCCGTCCAGGTCGGCCCAGACGTCGAAGGCCTCGTTGCCGACCCCGCCCGCCTTCGCCGGGTCCCAGCCGTCCAGGGCGTACTTCTGGGTGGTGTCAGCGACCCCATTCCCGTCACTGTCGACGTCCTTCTCGACGCGGCTGCCGAAGGCGTCGTATTTGTATTCGGCCCTGGACTGCAGGGTGCCGCCGTCGGTGGCGCGTTTTTCCGCCCAGGTCAGCTCGCCGCGGTTGTCGTAGCCGTAGGTCCAGGTCTCGGCGGTTGAGCCCTTGCTCTTCTTCGTGAGGTTGCCGGCGGCGTCGTAGGTGTAGGTCCAGGTGCCGTCGGTCGTCAGCCGGTTGCCGGTGCCGGTGCTGTACCCCGTCATGGTGCGGTTGCCGGCCCCGTCGTAGCTGTAGGTGCCCGCGCCGTCGCCGGTCAGCTGGCTGCTGTCGTCGTACGTGTAGCTGGTAGTGGAGCCGTCGCGGACCTCTAAGGTCAGCCGGCCGCCGTCGTCGTAGGTGTAGGTGTAGTTGGCGACGTTGCCGCCGGAGCCGTCGGTGTGCTGCAGGTTCGTGACCCGCCCGGTACCATCGTAATTGTAGCTGGTGAGCGCGATCAGGGGGAAGGGGCTCACCGTGCCGCTGTAGCGGCGGACCGTCTCCGGCTCGCCCCTGGCCGTGTAGGTGAACTCCAGGTGGATCGTCGCCCCCGAGGCCGACTGCTCGCGCCAGGTCAGCCGGTTGGCGGCGTCGTAGGTCGAGGCCTGCAGGCCGCCCAGGGAGTCCTGCACGCCCGTGCGGTTGTCGGCGGCGTCGTAGGTGAAGGTCTGCGTAAGGCCCCACAGGTCCCTGACGGTGCTCACCCGGTTCAGGGCGTCGTAGGTCAGCGTGTACGTGCCGTCGGCGTCGGCGGCCGTCAGCTTGTTCCCGTTGGCATCGTAGCTGTAGCTGAGCGTGTTCACCGCGCTGCCGCCGGCGCTGTACCACAGCTCCGCGGTGAGCCGGTTGGCCGCGTCGTACTGGAAGGCGCGGCGCTGGCCCAGGGGGTCGGTGGCCGAGGCCAGCAGGCCCGCCGCGTCGTAGGCGAAGGTGGCGGTGTGACCCAGGGCGTCGGTCTGCGCCGTCTTCCGGCCCAGGCCGTCGTAGGCGAAGGTGGTCGTGTTGTTCGCGGCGTCCGTCACGGACGTGACGTTGCCGGCCGCGTCGTACAGCGTGGTGGTGCGGTAGTTCCTGGGGTCGATGGTGACGGTGGTGCGGCCCAGGGCGTCCAGCCGGTACTGGGTGAGGAGGTTGTTGGCGTCCCGGACGCCCGTGACGCCCCCCGCGGCGTCGTAGTAGGTGGTGGCCGTCTTGTTCAGGGCGTCCGTCACGGTGACCCGCCGGTTGAGGCCGTCGTAGCCGTACTGGGTCAGCTGGTTCGTCGCGTCCTTGACGCCCGTGACGTTGCCGGCCGCGTCCAGCAGCGTGGTGGTGCGGTGGCCCAGCGGGTCGATGACGACAGTCTGCCGGTTCAGGGCATCATACACAAAGTCGGTCTCGTAGCCGCGGCCGTTGACCGTGGCCGTGACGTTGCCGGACGCGTCGTAGAGCGTCGTCACGGTGCGCTCGGCCGCCGTGCCGGCCGCCTGCGTCACCGCCGTCTGCCGGCCCAGCAGGTCGTAGGCGTAGCGCGTCAGGGTGTTCCGCGCGTCCAGGGTGCCGGTGACGAGCCCGGAGTCGTCGAAGAGGCTGGTCACCCGGCCGCCGGCCCCGTCCACGGTGACGGTCTGCCGTCCGTACGCGTCGAAGACGAACTGCGTCAGGTGATTGAGCGCGTCCAGCGCGCCGGTCACCTGCCCCTGGCCGTCAAAGAGGGTGGTGCTGCGGCCGCCCTCGGCGTCCACGACGACCGTCTGCCGCCCCAGGCCGTCGTAGAGGAACTGGGTCAACTTGTTCCGCGCGTCGAGCGCGCCGGTTACCTGGCCGAGTGCGTTGTACATCGTCGTGGCGCGGCCCGCGAGCGCGTCGACCACGACCGTCTGCCGGCCGAACCCGTCGTAGACGTACCGGGTCAGGTTGCCGCGCCGGTCGAGGCCGCCCGTGACCTGGCCCAGGCCGTCGAAAAGCGTGGTGGCCCGGCCGCCCTCGCCATCCACCACGACCGTCTGGCGGCCGTAGCCGTCGTACAGGTACTGGGTCAACCGGCCCAGGGGGTCCAGCACCCCGGTCGCCTGGCCGAGGGCGTCCAGCAGCGTCGTGGCCCGCCCAGACAGCGCGTCGACAATGACGGTCTGGCGCCCGTAGGCGTCGTAGAGGTACTGGGTCAGGTTGCCGCGGGCGTCGAGCGCGCCCGTGACCTGCCCGTGGCCGTCCAGCAGCGTCGTCGTCCGCCCCTGCAGGGCGTCCACCACCACGGTCTGCCGGCCCAGGCCGTCGTAGACGTACTGGGTCAGCCCGCCGCGCGGGTCGAGGACGCCGGTCACGGCCCCGTCCGCCCCGAACAGCGTGGTGGTGCGCCGGTCCAGCGGGTCCACCACCACCGACTGCCGGCCGTAGGCGTCGTAGGCGTACTGCGTCAGGCCCCCGCGGGCGTCCAGGCTGCCGGTCACCAGGTCGTGGGCGTCGAAGAGCGTGGTGCCGCGCCGCTGGAGCGCGTCGACCACGACCGTCTGCCGCCCGTAGCCGTCGTAGAGGTACTGCGTCAGGTTGCCCAGCGCGTCGAGCACCCCCGTCACCTGGCCGAAGCCGTCCAGGAGCGTGGTGGTCCGCCGCTGCAGGGCGTCCACTGCGACGGTCTGCCGGCCGTAGGCGTCGTACAGGTACTGGGTCAGGTTGCCGAGGGCGTCCCGCACCCCGGTCACCTGCCCGTGCCCGTCCAGCAGGCTCGTCGTGCGCCGGCCGAGCGTGTCGACCACGACGGTCTGGCGGCCGTAGCCGTCGTAGACGTACTGCGTCAGGTTGCCGCGCTCGTCGAGCGCGCCGGTCGCCTGCCCCAGGGCGTCGTGCAGCGTGGTCGTCCGCGTGCCGAGCGGCCCGGCCGCCGCGGTGAGCCGGCCCAGGCCGTCGTAGAGGAACTGCGTCAGCTGGCCGTAGGCGTCCAGCGAGCCGGTGGCCCGGCCCAGCGCGTCCAGCAGGCTGGTGGTCCGCTGGCCGAGCGGGTCGACGACGACCGTCTGGCGGCCGTAGCCGTCGTACAGGTACTGCGCCAGCCCGCCGTGCGCGTCGAGGACGCCCGTCACCCGCCCCGCCGCGTCCAGCAGGCTGGTGGTGCGCCGCCCCAGCACGTCCACGGCGACGGTCTGCCGGCCCGAGGCGTCGTAGGCGTACTGCGTCAGCTGGCCGAAGGGGTCGCGGACGCCGGTCACCTGCCCGGCCGCGTCGAGCAGCGTCGTGGTGCGGTTGCCGTAGACGTCGACGACGACCGTCTGCCGGCCCGCGGCGTCGTACAGGTACTGCGTCAGCTGGCCGTGGCTGTCGTAGCCGCCCGTCAGGTGCCCGGCGGCGTCGAACAGGCTCGTCGTGCGCTGGCCGAGCGGGTCGACGGTGACCGTCAGGCGGTTGAGCGCGTCGTACAGGTACTTCGTCAGCTGGCCGTACGCGTCGTAGACGCCGGTGGCGTTGCCGGCCGGGTCGAACAGGGTGGTGGCCCGGTTGCCCAGCGGGTCCACGGTCACGCTGGCCCGCCCCGCCGCGTCGACCAGGTACTGCGTCAGCTGGCCGAAGGCGTCCAGGGCGCCGGTGACGCGGCCGGCCGCGTCGTACAGCGCGCCCTCGGTGCGCGCCGAGGCGGTGCCCGCGTAGGCCGTGGCCGCCGTGCGGCCGCCGCCGCCCAGGTAGGCGTAGCCGGTGCGGGCCCCGTCCGGGCCGGTCACGCCCGTGAGCCGGCCCAGCGCGTCGTAGGCGTAGGTGGTCGCGCCCAGGCCGGCCGACTGCGACGAGGTCACCCGGCCCAGCGCGTCGTACAGCAGCGTCGTCGCCGCCCCGGACGCGCCCCGCAGCAGCGCCGGCAGCCCCGCCGCGTCGTAGCTGTAGGTCAGCAGCTCGCCCGTGGGCTGCCGCACGCTCTCGAGCCGCCGGGCCGCCGTGTAGCTGTAGGTGGTGACGTGGCCGTCCGGGTCGGTCACGCTCTGGAGCAGGCCGTTCGACCAGGCGTAGGTGGTCAGGCCGCCGGCGGGATCCCGCGCCGTCAGCAGGTCGCCGGTGATGGCGTCGTAGGCGTAGGTGGTGCGCCCGCCCAGCGGGTCGGCCCGCGACTCCAGCCGGCCGAAGGCCCCGTAGCCGTAGGCCCAGGCGTGCCCCAGCGCGTCGGTCCGGGCGGTCAGGTCGGCGCCGGAGTAGGCGAAGGAGGTGGCGTGGCCCAGCGCGTCGGTCCGGGCGGTGACCCGGCCGGCGGCGTCGCGCGACCAGGACTGCTCCGCCCCGTCCGGGGTGCGCAGCTGGAGCAGCCGGCCGGCGCCGTCCAGCGCCAGCGTGGCGGTCCGGCCCAGGGGGTCGGTGACGGTCGCCACGTCGTTGTCGGCCGACCCGCCGGAGTGGGCCAGGCCGCGCAGCTGCCGCGGCGCGAACGACCAGCTGGCGCCCGCGGCCACCTGGGCCGAGGCGCCCGCCCAGCTCGCGTCGTAGGTGACGTTGGTCGTGCGCGGGCCCTTCTGCTCCTGCGTCAGCTTGTCGTGGTCGTCGTACCCCAGGTCGCGTGAGCCGCCGTCGGCGTCGGTGATCCGGATCAGCTTCGTGCCGTACGAGGACGTGCCCACCGGGTTGAAGGCCAGGGTGGCCAGGCCGCCGTCGGGCCGCCGGACGGACACGCTGCCGGCGGCGTAGCCGAAGGTGTACACGCCGCCGTCGGGGTTGGTGACGCTGCCCAGGCCCGGGCCGGCGTAGGCGAAGGTCACCGCCAGGCCGCGGGCGTCCTTGACCGTGGCCAGCCGGCCGACGGCGTCGAAGTTGTACTCCGCCCCGTCGTGGCTGAGGTAGCCGTAGGTGCCGTCGACGTTGGCCGTCAGCAGGCCCGCGTCGTTGGCCGGCCCGGTGAAGGCCCCGGTCACGGGGTCCCGGGCGAAGAAGCGCGTGCCGCCCGCGCCGTAGACGCGCAGCATGCCGCCGGTGACCGGCACGAGCTGGTCGGCGCCGTCGACGTTCCAGCCGGCGCCGTAGGGGCCGGCGTTGACCTGCACCCCCTGGCGCACGGTGACCTCGCGGTGGATCGGCCCGCGGCCGGCGTAGCCGATCATGACCTGCAGGGTGTACTCGTAGTAGCCGGTGGCGGCCACCGCCGCGTCGGCCTGCTGGCCGACCACGAAGGCGTCGCCGGCGGCCAGGCCCGCCGGGGCGGGGGTCGACCAGGCCTGCGCCACGCCGCCCCGGACCAGCCGGACCGACAGCGCGGCCGGCGCCGGGTCGGCCGCGTCGGTGGCGACCGTGGTGGTCAGGACCGGCCGCGGCTGGGCGGTGTCGGAGTGGTAGCGCAGCACCGGCCGGAAGGCGATGCGGCCGGCCGCGTCCAGCAGCAGCCCGCCCCGCTCGGCCGACGGGTCGGGCGGGGTCGCCACCCCCGGGGCCTGGTTCCACCAGTCCACCGCCGGGCAGCCGCAGCCGTTGGCGTCCTGCCCCGAGCCGCCGGGCGACACCACGCCGCCGCCGTCGCCCGACAGGTCGTGGCCCAGCGAGACGTCGCCGTCCTGCGGGTCGACCGTCACGGGCCCGACGGCCACGGGCGTGCGGTCGTCGGGGTCGCCGGCCGACGGCGGCGCCGTCGGCAGGTAGTCGGTGGCGGTCACGTCGTGGATGGTCAGCGTGGCCGTGGGGGACAGCGGCCAGGCCAGGCCGCTGGAGGGGTTGCTCAGGTCCAGGTACAGGTACTCGTCGCCCTCGCCGGCGATCATGTCGTCGACGATCGGCACCGTGAACCAGGCCGAGGACTGGCCCGGCACGAACGTGAGCGTGCCCGTCACGGGCAGGTAGTCCCGGTAGTACAGGTCCCCCGCCGAGACGGCCGTGCCGTCGCGGGTGGCGTAGGCCAGCGTGGCCGTGACGGCCATGGCCCCGTCCAGGTTGACCGTGACCGTGGCCAGGCCGGCGTCCTCGGCCACCGCCAGCGGGCCGGCCGCGAAGGACGGGTGCCGCGGGTCAGTGTCTTGGATGGTGATGGTGGCCGAGGCCGGGCTGCCCAGCGTCAGGCCGGCGCCGGGGCTGCTCAGCGTGAAGGTGAAGGTCTCGTTCGGCTCGTGCTCGCTGTCGTCTGTGATCGGGATGGCGACGTTGGCCGAGGTGAGCGAGGGGGTGAAGGTCAGGGTGCCCGAGGTGGCGGTGTAGTCGCTGCCGGCGGCGGCGGTGCCGTCGGCGGTGGCGTACTGGACGGTGACGGTGCCCGAGGGGGCCGCGTCCAGGGACACGGTCACGAAGAAGGAGGGGCTGTACTCGCTGGTGCCGTAGGACGCGGCGCCGAGGGCGACGCTGGTGGGCAGCCAGCGCTGCTCCAGGGCCTCCAGGCCGGGGCGGTACGGCGGCTGCTTCTTCGTGGGCGGGCGGCGCCACTGCGAGAGGTTCCACGTCACGGCGGCGACTCCTGAAGGGGGCCAAGGGGCGCGGCGCCCCGCCCGCGCGGGCGGGGGTCTGACGGGCGGCCTCTTCGTCTTTGGCGCGGCCGGTGACGGGCGCGGGGGGCGTGTTCCTGGCCCCCGGCGGGCGGGCCCCGGGCGTGGGCGCTGCCCGGCGTCCGCGGCATTCTTCCGCGGGCGGGAAGGGGCGAGTCTCCCCCGGCGTGTGAAGAAGGTTGAAGGTGGAATATACCCCAGCCGACGCGGCTGTCAAACATTTTTTTTCGGATCCGTAAGATTTTTTCCCACGCCGCACCCCGGGCATTTTTCCGAAATTGTCGTGGACGGCCGGGCGCCCGCCCCCCATAATGCAGACCATCCCCCTTTCGTAGGCTCGCCCGGTCCGCGGAGGCCAAGAGCGCATGCCCTGCCGCTACCTGCTGGGGCCCGTCACCCCGCCGTTCCAGGATCAGCACCTGGCCCCCGCACGCGCCGCGGGACGGTGCCTGACCTTCGGCTGGGAGGAGGGCTGCGACCTCCCGCTCACCCCGGAGTCCGACTGGGCGTCCCTGGCGCGGCACTTCCCGGCGGGCTGGTCCCCGGACCTGCTCGTGCTCTACCTGCCCTACAGCTGCGTGCCGGCGGCCCTGTGGGCGGCGCCCGTGCCCGTGGCCGGCCTGCTGGCCGACGCGGCGGCGCTGTGGCCCACCTACGGGCCCCTGCTGCCCCACTGCGACCTGCTGCTGGCCGGCCCCGACGAGGCCGCCGCCCTGGCGGCGGCC
>JADMIO010976179.1_pt1 | contig 23561 bp, 22 predicted proteins | sample 8958161 | NCBI WGS metagenome assembly JADMIO01 (sample SAMN16585339, study PRJNA669376) | soil metagenome | isolation source: Crop rotation soil | place: USA: Cullars Rotation, Alabama | collected 2011
CTGATAAATTTTTTATATTTAAGGAGTAAATGATGAGCAAGAGTTTTGAAGAAGATGAAGACTCTTCAGAAACCTTTAAAGTCGAAATAGATAAAAGAACCTATAAAAAACTTAAAGATTTTGCTGAAGAAAATGAAACAACTGCAGCTGAAGAAATAGGTAATGCCTTTACCAGTTATTATGAGGATGTAACTGACGATGATTTGGATTTAATTGAAATTATTTCAAAAAAAGATAAAATCGAAATTGTTTTATCTGAAAATCTTTATGCCATTCTGGAAGAAGAAGCTGATAATAATTCTACTGATCCCTCAGAAGAACTAATTTTGCTTATAGAAGAGTATCTTGATGATGAAGAAGGTGAAGAAACCGAATACGGAGAAGATGATGAAGAGCCTTTTGAATCCTTTATCGAAGAAGAAGGCGGCGACGAAGAATAAGCTAAATTAATTTAAAAAAGAACAGTTAAAGTGTTCTTTTTTTTTATCTATTTCATTATGAAGTTTTATTAAGCGCTTCTTAACCTTTTCTTAGTTAAATGTTAATCTTAAATAAACGTAGGATATTTTACGGGATTTTTCCGGAGTAAATTAATGAAAAAAAGTCTTAGTCTTTTAATGGCGGGTATTATTTTATTATCAGGATGTTCAGCCGTTAATGCCCCTAATATTACAAACCCTGTAATAATTAATCAGGATACAAAAGCAGATACCTTTCAGAATAGTATTTTCACCATATCGGCTTTAAGTCAGCCTACTGCATCAATTAACAAAGTTTCTCTGCTGGCAGCTGAAACTCTACTCAACAATACAATTAAGGTAACAATTAAAAAGGACCCTAAACAAAGACAGGTAATAGTTGCCGGTAAGACACATTTTCATGATTTATGGGCCCGTGATGGAATGTATGGGGCCTGGGGGGCACTTTTATCCGAAAGGCCGGATATAACACGTGATTCTTTATCAGCCATGCTTGATTTTCAATTTGATAATGGCATGATTAGCAGAAGAATGGGAGCCGAAACCACAGAAGCAAGTATAGTTAAAAAATCATTAGGGTTCAAAAAAACAGATAAAGCAAATTTTAAAGTTGTTGATGATGAAAAGGCAGGAGCCTGGTGGACAGGTGTTAAACAGGCTATGCCAGGTAAAGCCCCTGATTCAAATATGATCGTAACTATTCTGTTTGGTGAATATATAAGGCGTACCAATGATCTTACTTTTCTCAATTCCTATTATCAAAAGTTAACTAAATCCCAGGCCTGGTTAAAGCTACAGCTGGATGAAAATGGTTTAATCAGCCAGCATGGTTTTTCCGACTGGAAAGATACAGTTGACCGGGGTAAATTGAGTATGTATAATCAGGCCCTATATTATAAGTCACTATTGGCTATGTCGGAACTGGCATTAAAACTTAATAAAAAAGAAGAATCTGATTATTATAAATCGCTGGCTTCAAATCTTAAAACTACAGTTAACCAGAAATTCTGGGACCGGATAAATGGTTATTATATTGACAGTGAATTATTTTCTCATTTTTCACCTGATGGTAATTTATTTGCTGTAGCTTACGGCCTGGCCTCGTCTGAGCAGGCAGCAAAAATATTTAACCGTTGTGATTTATTATTAAAAAACTATCTGGTCTTACCTGCTGCTGACGGGGCCTATCCCGCAAAAAATTATGGTTTGCCGCACCGTTTATTTGATTTGAAAGATTATCATGATAAAATTCGCTGGCCATGGCAGAATGCCCTTTATGCACTGGCAGCAAAAAGAAACGGTGAACAGGCCAGAGCCGAAAAGATACTTAATGACATAGCCGGTGTGGTTATCAAAGATGGTGACTTTTATGAAACCTATGATAACAATAAACCTGTAAAAAGGGCCTTTTATGAATCCGAAGTTGGATTTAGCCAGTTTGCCGGAATATTCCTGATCGCTAAATCAGAAATTTATTCAAATTAATTTAATTAGAAAACCACAAAAGATATTTGCAAAAATGCAATAATTTTTAGCGTCCTTTACAGATACTTACTATTCTGCCATCGTCAATTTTTACCAGATTATTATTATCCATACGGTAACATTTTGTTCCGGCAGGAGTTTCAGGGCCGCAGACTCTAACCTTTGTACCGTCTTCAAGAGTAGCTGTATTGTCTGGTGGAGGGGCAGGGTAACATGGCCCGTTATATTGCTGTGCCGGCTGCTGTGAGGGAAGGATAATATTAATTGTCGGTCCCGTAACAGTCTGGCTCTGGTTAACAGTTACATTCTGGTTAACATTGACACTGATATTAACAGAAATTTTCACATCTAAAGTTTCAATATCTTTTTCAACTTTTTTATCTTTTACTGTTTGACTGCCAATAACATTTCCCTTGGAATCATAGGCTTTACCATCATAATTAACAATATCTCCGGATTTAAGACCGGTAATATTTATTTTATGCTGATTATCATTTATTTCACTGGCTGGAATTTCAAAATTAAATTTATCACTGTTAATAGTTAAATCACTTTTAATTTTGTCTAATTTATTATCCGAGCTTGTACTACTGGCCGCATCAGCTTTTGTGCTGAATGCCGGTGAACCATCGCCGGTAAAATTACTTCCTGATGAAACTTTTAAATTCAGTACTAAACTGTTGTCACCATTTTTCAAATTTAATATAGTCTGTCCTGTAGTAGTTTTGGGAGTAATTCCTGAATTCTGGCTCACAGTTGTTAACTTGTTACCATTTTGATCCGTGGTGAGCTGATTACTGCATGAATATATACTTAAAGCTACAATGGGAACTAAATATTTTATAAAAGACTGTTTTTTCATTTATCGGTTCCAAAAAAAATTAAAAAGTTTATTGTGATTATATTACTGTATTTAGATAATTTTGGCACATTTTATTTGATTAATTTTACAAATTGTTGTCATTTATAAAACTGTTGTCAAGTCAACTATTCCCGCTATTTTTATTGTTTAATAGAATATTGCTTACAGACTGTTTTAGTGAAAAATCATCTTTAAGTGCAATTTCAGCTAAAATATTTTCACTTTTTTCAATCAATTGTTTACTTAATTTTTGGCACTCATTCTGATATCGGACTAAAAGTGAACCAATTTTCATATTAAAGTTTAAAAAATTATTTATTTTTTTTAATTGTTGTTCGTAATCTAAATCATTATCATTTTTAAGAAAATATTTAACTTCTTCAATTCTTTTTAGTAATAAATTACTATCAACTGGAATTAACTCAATTCCGTTTAAATTAATTAAATTATCCGGACTTTTCCAGATTGGCTGATTGTAATCAGGAGACCATAAATAATTCTCCTGGAAAAAAAGCCTGGCTTTCATTGAGCTGGTCTCAATACATTGTTGTAACGCTTCGGTTACAACCAATTCCGATATGTCCCGGGTACAATGCGGCTTTTGATACCTACAGTAATAATTACAGCCACTGCATATTAATGGTAAACTAACTACTGTATTATACCTTGAATAAGGGAAATACCTGCCAATAAAACCACCTCCCAAAACAATAAAACTTTCTGCTTCCAGTGCATTGGCCATATGAGCAAAGCTTGTTTCAATCCCTACATTGAGCTTTACCTTTTTAATTATTGCAGCTGACTGGCGCAAAGTAATCCCACACATATTTAAGGTTTTGGCCGGGAGCTGGTCAAGTACTTGCTGATGATCCTGATAATCAGCTTCAGAACCAAGAGCTATTACAGAAAGATTTTTACTGGCACAGATATATGATAGTACAGAGTTATATTTTTCATATTGACGGTTTTTATCCATTGAATTAAGAAAAATGGTTATTGTTGACTCAGGATTTAGATTGTGTTTTGTAAAAATATCTGAAGCAAATTGTTCATCATCACTGGTTAACCAGATTTTAGGAAGTAAAAATGGAGCATCAATGCCTAAATTATTTAAAAAATTACGGAAATGTTCAAGCTCAGGAATTTTTTCAGCTGGGTTCTTTACTAATTTTGTATAATAACGTTTATATTTTTGTCTTAGTTCTTCTGATATATTGGATAAGTCACCTTCAAAACCTAGCAGATTTTTGGCCTTAGAATTTGTTACCAGAATTTCCGTCATTTCTTCGCTGGAATATACTGTATTTAAAATTAAATCGGCCTGAAATGTCTGAATTTTTCGGATTATTTGTTCAAGATAAAATGAATCTGTAAAAAGCCTGTTTATGTCAAAAGATAATATTTGGTTGACATCAGGACAGGTTTCATATAAAAACCTTATATTTTCAGGGCATACTGCAATTATTTCTGCTGCTTTAAATCTCTGACGAATATAGGGCAGCATAGACATTGCCATTAGGTTATCGCCAATTCGATCAGTTCTCAGGAAAATTATTTTTTCAAAATTTTCATTCATTCTTAACGTTTTTCTTTTATTTGCTGCTGAAACAGTAAATCGATCTGATCAATACATTTATTACGATCCAGGTTATAGATGGCAAGCTGATTTATTATCTGATCCTTTTCCTCTACAGGAATATTTTCAAAATCATAGACTTTTTCCTGCACATGCCAGACCTGACTGTTGATCTGGGCCAGGTCAGCCACTACCTGGCCCAGGGTGGCTCCCTGATTATCTTTTAAACCGAATTTCTGCCGGTCGTAGACTTTATTTGCTTTAAAGGTTAGCCTTTCCACAGGAATATCTCCTGATAAGGCGCCTGCAAAAAACTGATCTATTTCGTCTTCAAGCTGTTTTTGTTGTGTCCAGAGACTTGTCAGCCTTTCCTGATCTTCAGTGTGCCATTGTTTTAATTTTACTATTGTTATTTTATCTATCAGAGAGCCAAGTGTTTCTGCCATTTACAACCAATTCCTTAAAATACAATTGGAAATTATAACTTAAAACGATTTACAAAAAAATCAATATTCTAACTTTCCCTTTATTTAACTGCTGAAAATATTTTATTTAAAATAATTTTTCTTCTGCTTTCCTTTATTGGTTCAGGTTTTCTTTGTTTAATCATTTCAAAAGTTTCATGATATTTTGGATGATTGGTTTTCATTAAAGTATCCCAGAAATTCAGATATAAACCATAATTATAATTAAAGTATTTATGATGCATATTATGATGTGTCGGAGTATTTTTTATTCTGAAAAATTTATGCTGGGTAAATCCTGCCGGGTAAATTTCAAAACCCAGATGCCCAATAGCATTCATCACTGTCATACAAACCAGAAATAAAAAGATTGCTGCCATATGTACCGGCATTATGGAAATAATAATCGGAACAATTAAAGCCTCAGACAGGGCCTCCAGTGGATGAAAAGCAAAGGCTGCCATGGGAGATGGATTTGTTGATTCATGATGGATTTTATGGACATATTTAAAAATTGGTTTTAGATGAATAAATCTATGCATCCAGTAAAAATAGGTATCATGAATCAAAAGCATGATTAAAATGCTTAATAGAAAATATGGAATTCCATAATCACTGATATTATGGTAAATTTTGGTAATTCCACTTTGATCTGCCTGATAAACCAAGGCTCCAACTATTGCAAAAACTCCAAAGGTAGAAAATGACCATTTAATTTCATTTTTGATTTTCTTTGCTGATGGAAATTTGTCCTGAATTCTTAAATGATAATAATCAGCCTTTTTATATTTCCAGAAATACAAAAAAAATGAACCTGCAATCATCAGGTAACGAACGCTTACCAGGGCAAAAACTACTGCCATGACAATTAATAAATGTAAAAACATATATTCCCTCCAAATTAATGTTACAAAATTAGTGTTAATAGTTTCCAAAACTATAAAAAAAATTTACTATATTAAATTAATTTACGGCCCTTATCCGTAAAAAGGCCTTCAAATAATAATTTAATCCCACTGGTTAAAATTGAATCCAGGCTAAAAGGCAAATTTGTGAGTATGTCTGAACTCATAATACTTTGTATGGATTTTGAATATATTAAAACAATCATGCCAACCGGTATATCGTTTCTGATAAAACCTTTTTCTATACCTTCAGCGATTACTTTAGAAAGGTTATTCATCATCCTTTTTTCCCAGTTTTCCTGAAATTCCAGCCATAAATCAGGTACATTTTTCTGAACATCATTTATAAAAGTTGCACTTGATCTGGAAGATTCTTTTCCGATAAAAACCATTACCTTACTTAATTTTTCCATATAAGGCATATCCTCACGGCTGATAATTTCTTTTATTTCAAGAGCAATCCTTTGATTTATAGAAGTTCCAACCTCCCTTAATATTTCATATTTACCGGGGAAATACTGGTATATGGTTTTACGGCTTATTCCTAATGCCTTTGAAATGTCATCAATGGTGGTTTTGGTATAACCCTGCCTGTAAAATAACTCTTCAGAGGTTTTAAGGATTCTGTCCTGTGTTATTTTTTTATTTCCCATATAAAAAGGTTACAAAAAATGATACTATAGTTTCCATTTTAAAGTTTTTTATGAAATATGTCAAGACTTATATAATTAACCAATGGTTTATTTAAAATTAATCACAAATTAAGAAAGATATGTTTTTAATATTCTATAAAAAACATATAAGCGTAATATAAAATTTTAGAGGTAGAAAAATGAAAAGAGTAAGTAGTATTTTATTAGGATTATTTGTTTTAACATCAATAAGCGCCTGTGGCCAGAGTGAAGTTGCTTTAGCTCCCGATAACAGTTTAATTCAGACAAATCAGACCGCCGCTTTATCTGTTACCAAGGGTCATGGCCAGATTGTAAAAGGTACTGTTGCTTTTGATTCCAGAAAGTTTTCAAAAATCAGAAAAAATTATACTTTTAACCGTCCTACAGCTATCTTTTTTGCAAATTTATATACCGAAAATTACACACCAAAATTTGTCGAAAATGTAAAAATATTTATGGAAAAATTTGTTTCTAACAGAGATATTGAAGGTTTTGAAATTGTTATACAAGACAGAGATACAGACATTGTTAATATCAATTTTTATGGTGGACAGCCTAAATTTTTAGTAGAAACTTTAATTCCTGACCTGAATTTTTATATTAGCCAGAGATCAAAATTTGATGGAAAAAGTTTTAGATTAGAAACTGATAAAGACTGGACAGCATTATAAAATTTAAAAAAGAAGCCGGAAATATATTTCCGGCTTCTTTTTTTGAGCGATTAAATCTGACAAACAGAATAATATTTTGTTATAATACTTAATGAAGATAAGTTAAAAGATGTCTTCAAAGAAAGGGTAATTGAAAGTAGTAAATCGTAGGATTGAAAAAATCAATTACTCTTTCTTTTTGAAAAGGAGGTACATTAGTATGGATAATAAAAATGGAATGAAAACTATTAAAGACGAAAACGAAGATAACGAAAAACATGTTGATGACTTCTAGCTAAAATTAAAAAAATTCCTGATTATATTTAATCAGGAATTTTTTTAATTTTATCTTTACAGTATTACAGTAATTTTGTATAATACTGTTATGAGTAATGAAATTAAAAATAATCTTTCAATTGAAGAACTTTCACAGGAAGTTGGAAAACATCTTAGTGAATATGGTTTATTAAATAACCAGAATGACCGCCGTATAAATTCTTTACCTGATCCACGTACTATACGTTATTACACTACATTAGGCTTGCTTGAACCGCCTGAGATGGTTAACCGTCAGGCGAGATACAATTACAATCATATTATTCAGTTATCAGCAATTAAGGCTTTGCAGGGAGAATCGCTTACACTTGCAGAAATTCAGTCCCGTTTATATGGTAAAAGGCCGCTTGAACTTGAACAAATTATCGTTGCAATTAAAGATAAAAACAAAAATATTCAGGAATACAGGCCTGTTCAATGGTCAGAAATTACTATTGAACCTGGTTTAAAAATAATGGCTGATGAATTTTGGCAGTTGAACCAGCCTATTGAACAGATTATTGAAAAATTTAAAAATGCTCTGTCGGCATTAACTAGTAAAAGCCCGGATAGGAGGGACTGATATGAATCTGATTGATAACACCATTACAGTATTTGAACCTGAAATTAGCAGAAAATGTAGCTTTGGACAGCTCAACGTTTCTGAAAACCAACATAACAGGGTTTTACCACTGTCAAAAGTGTCTGTAAAAGCATCAGTTATTAATCTGATTAGTACTGTTACCCATATTCAGATTTTTGAGAACCCCTTTAATGAACATCTTGAAGCAACCTATATTTTCCCATTACCAGGAGGAGCAGTGGTTAGTGATTTTGAAATGAAAATAGGTGATAAAATTATTAAGGGTGAAGTAAAGGAAAGGCAGGAAGCAAGGCTTGAATATAATAAAGCTGTCAGTGATGGAAAAAAAGCCGCCTTACTTGAACAGGAAAGGGATGATATTTTTACTGTGCAGGTTGGTAATATTCCTCCGGAAAAGGAAATTCAGGTAACAATTACATATTCTGAAAAACTACCTTTTTTTGAAAATGGTTCCACAGAAATACGTTTACCTATGGTAACTGCACCAAGATATATACCTGGTGATGAACTGGACCGTAGTGCCGCAGGTAAAGGAGTTGTCAGTGATACTGATTTGGTCCCAGATGCTTCAAGGATTACACCACCACGGCTGGTACCCGGCTTTGATCCTAAAATAGATTTAAGTATTGCTGTTGAAATTGTTCAGAATGAAAATCAGGCAATTTCTGAATTAAATTGTTCCCAACATGCCAGTAAAACTTCTATTTCATCAGGTGGTATTAAGGTTGAATTATCAAATAAACATGAAACAATGGACAGGGATTTTATTCTTCGCTGGCAATTAAGCAATATGGAGCTAAAAAATGATTTGGCCTTTTATAACGATGATAAAGGTAATATTTACGGACTGCTGACCATTATACCACCTAAACAGGAAAAATATTTAGAGATTGCCAGGGATGTGGTTTTTATTATCGATCATTCAGGTTCAATGGAAGGTATAAAAATGACTTCTGCTGCCAGAGCCTGTTCAATATTACTGGATACGCTGGGGCCAAAGGATCGTTTTGCCATACTGGCTTTTGATGATCAGTTAAACTGGTTTGAACCAGACCCAAAGGACCGTGATAATTTATTCTTAAATGCTGATATTGCCGGAATTGATAAAGGTAATAAATTTCTTAGGGAAATCAGGGCCGCAGGTGGAACTGAACTTGATGAAGCCCTTGGTGGTGCACTTTATGCCTTTAAAGATTTAAAGGATAACCATGGCAGAATGCCTATAGCTGTTTTACTTACTGATGGCCAGATTGGTGATGAATCAAGGGTTTTAAAAAGAATACAAAAAGAAATTGGCGATACAAGGATTTTTACCATTGGTATTGATACGGCTGTTAATGAAAACTTTTTAAAACGTCTGGCTGTTCTGGGTGGTGGTACTTCAGCCTTTGTCGTACCCGGTGAGCAGCTTGAAACTGCCTTAACGATGATTGGCAGGGATATTGGTAACCCTGTACTGGTAGATATCAATATTAAAGATGAAAATTGTGGAATAATCGACTATTCTGTTGTACCGGTAAAAGTTCCTGATTTATTTGCCAGTAGAGCAGTCAATGTCTTTTTTAAAGCTAAAAATCCGGGTAAATTAATCGTAACCGGTAAATATTATAATGGGGATGATTTTTATTCACTTATTTCTGGAAACCAGGTAAATAATTCGGCTATTCCACAATTATGGGCAAAAACAAAGATCTTTGATCTTGAGGATCAGTATAGAATTGCTGAAGCTGATTTTAATACGGATAATAATAAAAATACATTAAAGCAGGAAATTATTGAGCTTTCGATTAAACATTCGGTTTTAACCAGGTTTACAGCTTTTATTGCTGTTGATCAGGATATTACTAATGAAAGTGGTGATTTAAGAAAAATTGTCCAGCCAGTTTCAGAACCGGCAAACTGGGAAATGAACCGTATGCGGTCCTTATCAATGCCAATGCCTGCGGCGGCACCTGCTCCAGTTGGCAAGCCCCCTTCAATTATGGCTAAAACCAGTTTTAAAGCTTTGGGCAAAACAATGTTTGACCCATCCTCCTTTGCATTACATGAATCTGATGATATTGAATTTTCAGCATCAGGTGGACAATTTGATGCATTTTCAATTCATGAACAAGTAATGGCACCTTCAGGCGCAGGGGTAAACCCTCCTTTAAATCAGAATAAACCAGGATTAATAAAGCAGATTTTTTCAATTTTTAAAAGTAAAAATAATCCTGAGGTTAATTTGATTAAAGAACAGGTTATAAAATTGCTTTCGGCTTTTGAGAATATTATGAGATTGTTACTAAAAGGACAGGAAGCATTTTCCATTGATTTTGAAACTGCAAAAACCAATCTGATGAAAACTTTGCAGGATAGCGAACTGGCCCAGGAGTTACCAGCTTTACAATTCTTTCTAAGAAAAGATGCTATAGAAATAATTACAGCTCTTAATTCAAAAAATAATAATTATGAATCAATTTATAAAGCATTTGGAAAATACCGTAAATCAATTGAAAATATTAAAGCAGAAATTAAATTAGAAGATAATTTTTGGGAAGAAACCGTTTAACTAAAATTTAGTACAGTGTCCAGGCCCTTACTGAAGATGGGCTTACTACTGATACCGGAACTGCCTGGTAATGGTTAAATAATCATCCACATATTCAAAAAAGAATTCATGTCATACCTGCGAAGGCAGGTATCCAGGATCTATATTTTAATATTTTGGAATTTTTATGAAAAAAAGTTATTATACCTATTAAAAATTCCAAGGGTTTTAATTTAATGAAAATAACTATAGTAGATTATCAGGAAGAATGGCAGCAGAAGTTTCTAAAAGAAAAAGAAATAATTACAGGTCTGCTGTCGGTTCTTTCTTCACTTCCGGTAATTGAACATATTGGCAGTACTTCTGTTCCGGGTCTGGGAGCCAAACCGATTATTGATATATTGATTGGTGTGGCTGATTATGAACAGCTTGAACAGACTGTCAAGCCAATGAACAAAGAATATACCTATGTAAAAAAATATAATCCTTTATGGCCTACCAGAAGGCTCTATGCCCGTTATAACCCTGAGCATAATAACCCTATGCCTGTGCTGATTGATCTTGATGATCCTTATCCGGCGGCACAAGGGCTGACTTCACTGGCAAATATTCATACAGTTGTAAAAGATACTGAAGACTGGGTCAGGCATTTAGCCTTCCGGGATTATTTAAGGGCTTTTCCCGAAATTAAAAATCAGTATTTTATACTTAAATCAGAAATATCAAAAAGAGAATTTAAAGATATGTTTGATTATAATGATGCCAAAAATGATTTTATTAAAAGTACCGAGAAAGATGCACTGGTATGGTATGAAGAAGAAGTAAATCGAGAATCGTAATTTCTCTATTCACGGATCACCATTTACGGATTACTGATCACGAATTTAATAAACTTTAATTTCTATTTAACCATATGTTTAAGTACTACAGGCAAGAATAGGCCTTTTGATGGTTATAAATATTTAAATAAGCGTTATTTTTATGAGACAAGAGACAGGTATGAAAAATATAAAGCCATTAATTGCATTATTAATAACCAGTTTAATCACTGCCTGCGGTAATGAAGCTGTAAATAATTTATCAATTCCTGAACAGGATAATATCAGCATTCAAAGCCGTGAAGAAATCGGTGGTGCTGTCTATGAAAATTTCAGAATTGCCCCAAAGCTGCCGAAAGCAGATCATGAAAGACAGGCCGTAAAACTTACTTACCTGATGAATGATGATGATGCACATCAGAGTCCATGGTCAGGAAAAATGATTATGACAATGGATGATACAAACCAGAAAAATGTCCATAATATTGTTTTCCGTGATGGCGGTAAAAATGATGATTCAAGAATTTATTATTTACAGAATGGTGACAATAACCCCAAAGCCCTAAATGCTCCAACCAGTACACTGGCAGAAGGCGTTAATGAAGTCCAGTCAAATAATCCCAGGCTTTTTTCAAGAATACTGGAATGGACCTTTGATAATTATCCCGGAAAAAGAAAATTCTTAGAAATTTATACCCATGGCGGCGGTGTTTTTGGTATTGGTACAGATGTCCGACAGACTGACCTTAGTGGTAAAGCTTTACCTGATGAGCAAAAGATTTCATTGATTACTCCACAGAAATTTTCTGAAAGCCTGCGTCAGGGCCTAAAAGGTAGAAAACTTGATGTAATCTATTTCAGGGCCTGCCTGATGGGTAATATCGAAGCTCTTTATGATTTAAGAGGAACAACCAGGTATGCTATTGCTTCTGAAGATGTTTCATATTCAACCGAAAATTCAAATATCGTTATGACAAAATTATTTGATGATTTGGCCGGTAAAGGTGTTGAGCCCAAAGAAATTGCTTATCAGATGTCAATTCAGGGACACGGTAAAACAGGTTCTTCAGATGGTTATACTACAATTGCCTCTTTTGATCTTGACCATGTTGATGAATTAAAAACCGCAATCAATGAGCTTTCAATAGCATTAATCGGTGCAATGAAAACTGAAAAAGAAAATGTTTTAGCAGCTTATGATTCGGTACCAACCATTAAAGGCTTAGAAACAGCTGAAAAAAGAAATGAAAATATGAGAGATATCTGGAGATTTACTGCTGAACTTGATAAAAGAGTTAATTCTCAGGATGTCAAAAATGCTATACGCAGAGTTAGAAGTATGGAAAGTTATTTTATGATGCATGGTAAGGATTCATTAGGCAGTTCTGCCCATGGCCTTTCAATTTTTATGCCTTTCAGAGAAAATTTAGTTGCTGATAACAATGTTCAGAGATTTTTAACAACAAATTATCAAAATAGAAAATTTGCCAAAGATACTGCCTGGGATGATTTTTTAGCTATTGTTCCTAAAAAGGGATAAACTGATTAAAACAGGATTTTTTGGGGGATTCAGAAGTTCACATTAACCACAACAGAACCTGCCGTTTGGCAGTTCTGTTCGTTAACGTCGGGTTACTGTTTGGCTTGAGCCGGGGAATAACCACCCAATCTGTAGCAGACCAGCTGTACAGATTCCCTGATGCATTCATTGCTGATGCTCTATGGCTTAACCCAAAAGGCTTCAGGGCCTCCGCGGTTCCTACTGAATTAACAGTGGCATTTACTGGGCTTTCCCCAGGGGACTCGGCCAGAGTCCAACCTTACTTAGGATGATCACTCATCTCTTCCTTAGGCATTGTGTTTCGACCAGAGCATTTTACTGCTTCGGGTTCCGGGTGGTGGTTTACCATTTCTGGAAACCAGCAACCTTAGCTAATACAAGTTAGCTATTGATATCCCTCATCACGGCTGTGGCCGCTTCCAGGTTTTCGACTTTTTTAAGCCTGTCTTTTGCAAAACCTGCTTAAAAGCATCAAGGTTATTATCAACATAACCATCTGATGTACCATTTCAGGAACTTTACTGTATTTGAGAGACCTTTCGGACCCGTTTAATACAATGAGGTTCAGTGAGCCTCCTGACATTCCTCCTCACTAACTTTCGTTGCTTCCGGACTTTTGACTGCCTGCACATTTCCTTTTCAGGAGAAGTCATGACAGCCGTGATTGATATCAGTTCAACCACATGGTATTTACCGCAGTAACCGGAGTTACTTTGATATTCTGGTTCCGTTAACTTTAAACCTCTCGGTAAAAGCTCCGTTGCACCGGGTACCACTAGCTCCCCACGCTGCCCTCCGGTTAAGAAGAACTTTTGATTCGCTTTTATATTGACCTTGCGGTTAATATAACTGCTTACCAGGGTTACGTTACAACCCTCTGATTTGGCCCGTTGTATAACTTGCGTTATACCGGACTTTAGGTTTAATTCGCCATTCCCGTTAGAGATTGGTTACTGACCGGCTGAATCAGTCCAGCCACACTCAAAGCACCTTGCGGAACACGAGTGTCACACTTCCTGAAAACTTTCGTTAACAGGTCTTAGGAGCTTCGAAAAAACTACCACCAGGATAATTACATCGTCCCCTACTAGCTAAACGTGTGTCTGGTTTAGGCATTTGTTAAGGTTACCCTTAACCTGTTTCTAAGCGGTTACTTTAGAGCTAATTCCTGCCCGGTAGCTAGACCAGTTCAGGCTTTCTGCCCTTCGGTTTCCGTTTCGTTCCTTCACCGTATAACTATATTAACAGAGTAGAGTTTAAACTGTCAATAGTTTTCTTAAATTATTTTTTACCTTTTCTTAATCGTGTTAGCAAAACACTTATTATGATTAATTCCTGCTAATCTAAAAATTTTTTGTTTTTTATTATAAAGGGTGAAAAAAATATTTTCACAGGTATCTGCTAATTAATTTATTTTTTATTCTATCTACTATTAAGTAATATTAACATTCAGAAACTTTTTTAAACATTATAATAAATTAACTGTTAATTAACAGATTCTATGGATAGAATATTAATATACTAAGAGTTTGATCCAAAAATATTTGAAAAAAGTTTTTCAAGGAGATTTTGTGATAAATAAAAATTTTTCTTTTTTAATTCCGGTTTTATCAGTAATTTTAATCAATGGCTGTTCTTCACAGGTTCCAAATGTCTCACCTGCAACAGCAGTTCCGGATACCTCAATAAACCAGGTAAATAACGCTAAGCCTGATATTCAGGCCGATTCAGTTAGTATAGCTGAAGCCAAAATACAGGAATCTGTACAGCAGGTTAAAGAAATAATCAGTAATACTGAATCTGTCAGGGAACTGGCAAATAACCCGGTAGCTGTAAGTGAAATAATTAATCAGCCTGAATCTATGCATGAGCTGGTTAATGATCCGTCGGCAATGACAGAAATAGTTAAAAACCCAGAAGCATTAAATGAAATAGTAAAAAGCCCTGAAGCTGTAAAAGAAGTTATAGAAAATCAGGCGGTTGTAGAGTCTATTATTAAAGATCCGGAAGCACTTAAACAGCTTGCTTCAAATCAGCAGATAATGGCTGAAGTTTATCAGAACCCTCAGTTAACCGCAGAATTGCTGCAAAATCCTGCTGTAATTGAAATGATGCAGGTAAAAAATACTACTGATAAAGATAAAAAGTAATTTTTTGAAAAAAATTTAGTTCTTCTTTTTTAGGCGATTATTTCTGTACTTTGTGATTATTACTGGGTTTTACCCTGGTCGACCCCTAGCCCCTTTGCACATAATGGTATTAAGTTTAAGAGATAGAACACAGATGACACGGATAATAAGGATTTTCACTGATATTTTTTATAAATAATAATCCGTGTAAATCCTTTAAATCTATTAAATCCGTGTTCTATTCTTCAAGATTAAAGTTATGCTATAACTTAGCTTTAGATTAACTTAATGACATTACCCTTTGCACAGGGGAAGTATTGCCAAAGTAAGGCTAATATTACTTTTTACGACTTTATAAGCCTGGCGATTGTTGATGTTAATACTAAGTAAAAATCTGTCCAGCCTTACAAAGAGTGGCAATACAAGAAAGAATAAATCACACACTGAAATGCCTGAAATTTAGTAAAATAGAACAGTCATTCCGGCTTGCCCGGAATCCTTCTTTTGAATTTGTTGAACACCAGGGAGAAGCTTTAATGAAAAAAATATTTTTAATTCCTTTTCTTTCTTTTACATTTACTTCAAATGCCTATGCTGCCGATTGTTCCGATAAAAAAAATGGCACCGAAATCAATAAATGCCTGGCCCAGGAACTAAAAGCCGCTGATCAGGAACTGAATACTATTTATCAGCTGCTGGTCAGATCCGATCAATTACATAAAAAGCAATTGGCTGATGCTGAACTGGCCTGGATAAAGTTCAGAGATCTTGAAGCTAAATTCCAGTCACTCAGTTATGACGGCGGAACCGAATCTAACCGGGAATATACCAGAACCCTGATTAAACTGACAAAAGAACTTACAGATCACTTAAAATATGCCCTCGATAAAATGGGAGAATGATTTAACTAATTTTTAGACCCAACTTAACTCAATGTTTATACTATTGGCACAAGAAATTGGCTTTATAAAGCTATAAATAAGTAATTAAGCGTATTTATTTAGAGTTAAGAGATCAGGATGAGAAATTTAAAATCTTTAGCATTATTTTTAGCAGCAGCTGTAATCACCGGATGTAGTACAGATTCTGTAAGTTTATTACCATTAAATGAACAGGATACTGCAATTCAAAGTGTTAAAAGAGGTATATCACCTAATACTTTAAACGCCTGGAACCAATATGTTAACCAGGTAAGAAGCACAGGAAAAATACAAAAGGGCTGTACCCCGTTTTATAAAAAAGCTGAAGGTAATGTTACAGGAAGCGTAATGCTTTTTCACGGTTACAGCGCCTGCCCGCAGCAATATGAAGAATTATCAGCTTTACTGTCAAAACAGGGGTTTAATGTTTTTGTTCCCTTACTTCCAGGCCATGGTAAACAGCAAATTCAGGTCGATGGAAAAACTATTGATGATTCTGCCCAGCTTCCTGAAACTGATTCAATAAATATTTATGATAATTTTGCTAAAAATATCGGCTCAATACTCAAAGATGAACCCGGTACAAAAGTGGTTGCCGGTCTTTCAGTTGGTGGTGCGCTTGCTGCCAGGGTAATGTTATACCATTCAGATATTTATGACCGTGCCTTATTAATGGCTCCATTTTTTAATGCTGCTGCACCTGTTAATGTTTTACTTCCGGCCTTAGGGGCAATCGTTCCTAACCGCAGGATGAGCTGGGGTGAAGGATGTGAAAAACAGCGCCAGGGCGGTAGAGCCGGTTACTGTAATTTTAAAATCGGTAATGTTGCAGCTGTCAGAAAATTTGGCCTTGAGACACTTAAGCAGGTAGCTAATATTAATAAACCGGTACAGATTACCGGTGTCGAAAAGGATCCTGCTGCTTCAAACTCAGCGATTGCGGAGGCAGCCAGGACTATACCAAATTCTCAGACCTGCTTTTTTGCCAAAGGTGCCAGCCACTCTATGCTGTCACGTATTGATAATATAGGTATAGAAATGTTCTGGCTTAGACCTTTACAGCAACAGATTGTCCAATATGTGGTTTCCGGTAAGAATTTTGATATTACAGGTAATTCAGAACATAACCTCGGTCTTTGCCGTTCTTTTTAATTAAAAAAAGATTTTAATTTCTCAATTAAATTACCGGTACCTTTGGTTTTATCCTTAGAAATATAGTTTTTTAAAGCTATCTCATCTTTGGGGTTAAGGCTCAAAGCTATTTTGAACTGAGCCTGGGCAAAGTCGGCCCAACCCTTTTTTAACATTGCCAGACCAAGATAACTGTAAAATGTTGAAATATCGGCAGTTGAATCATTTTCTTTTTTAAAACAGTCAATAGCCTTTTTAAAAGCAACAATAGCATGATCAGCTTTATTGTCGTCATAAAGCCTTTTTCCTCTGAGAAAAAATGACATACTCTGTTCCATATTAATTTCAGTAGTATTTTTCATGACATCAGTATTTGTTGTTGACATTTTACTCTGAAAACTGGCTGTTGGATTCTTGGATTTATTTAATGGAGCAGCCGGTGGCAAATTGATTATTGGCATATTAACTGCTTTTTTGCTTTCATTATTATTTTTATCAGTGGCCATTTGTATTAAATCAAAATTAATATTATCAAGGGCATGATCAATTGCCAGTGATTCCAGTTTTCTTTTTAAACTTAAATAAAGATCAACCTTTTCTTTTTCCTCAATATCTTTTAAGGCATTAAAGGCAGTTGTAATTTTTGAAAAAATATTTTCAATAATCTGATATTCATAGCTGCCTTTTAAATGAGTAAACAAATTAGGGTTATATTTTTTGACACATTCTATATAGGCAACAGTAATTTCATCAAAGTCAGAATCTTCAGGAATATTCAATATTGTATAAGGATTTAATTCATCAAGAACAAATAACATTTCATTATATGATGGCGTTAAATTAACACTCATTTTCCTTAAACCCTTATAAATCTAAACAGCAAATTGATCCTATTTTTTGATTATAAAGATAAACTGCGTGAAGATAAGTGAATAAATTAAAAAAACAGATAAATTTATATAAAAAAACTCAATGTTAGCCTGTTAAATATGTATTTTTGTCACAATTAATTGTTGCATTACTACATTATTTAAGCAGGAAATAAGGTACAAATTGAATCCAGGTCAAAGTTAAAATCAGCAATATAACCAGTAAAATCATCATATTAATAATAAAGGGCAGGAATTTTTTATCATTTAACTGCGGCACTTTGTATTTTATCTCAGCCGGTTTTTGCTTAATCTGAGGAAACTGTTCTGCTGTATTGTTACAGTAAACATAGATAAAGCCGTCTTTTTCAACCGGTGTAAATGAAACTGCATTTCTTGAATAATCCTGATCCAAAACCTTCATCTGTGCCACTTTGGTACAGACCCCTTCAGTATCAAAGTGCCAGCCATGGAAGCGGCAGACAAGGTTATCGTTTTCAACCCAGCCGTTGGACATCGGTATATTTCTATGCGGACAGCGGTCAAGCAGTGCCCCTACTTTCTGATCCTTTCCCCTGAACAGTACTATAGGTATACCGTTGATATTTTTAGCCAGTGGTTTATCAGTCAGGTTTTCTGATTTACAGACTTTATACCAGCTATTTTCGGTTTCAGGCTTTTTTATGATAGAAAGCAGTTGTGAAAAAACATTGAGCACACTTTCCATATCAATCTGGACCTTTTAATAAACATATCTGGAAATATAATTATAATGCAAAATTTGCAGGAATTAAAGCAATAGTAAAGAAATTAGAAGTTTCAAAAAATAAATAAAATTTTTTATATTATACTTTTATCTTAATTAATGTAAGTTCAGTTACAAATTTAAGGATAAAAATGATCAAAAAAATATTAATTTCAGTTATGATGGCTTCTTTTACTTTAGGTGCAACTGCCAAAACCTATAATGGTTTTACTGCCAGTCAGCTTAAAAGCCTAAAAGATGTAAAATTACCTGTGATAATTGCCGGATGGGTCCCTAAAGGCTTTTCTGTTGATAAAATTACTGTTGAGTTTTTTTCAAAGCAGGACCCAACCGGTTTTGATAATTACAGAATTACCTATAACAATGATTTTGGTAAAACTTTTTCAATTGAAGTTCAGGATGGCGGAATAGGTGATTTTGCTGATGAGCCAAACCTGCATATAAAAAATATGTTCGGTAATATCGATGTTTATACCAATCAGAATAAATGTGTACAAACCGGATGGATTACTTATAAGGGCAGAGGGTATTTATTTATGGGCTGTAATAAAAATGATTTTTACCGTAATGTTGAAGCCGGTTCAATTTCAAAGGAAGATGCCCTTAAGGTGATAAAAAATCTGACTCTGCTTAAATAATAGGTTAAAAAATATGCCATAATAATTTTATTTGATGGTTATAAAAGAATTTTTTGGGAAAAAGGAAATTTTATATCATGAAGAGAGTCTTATTAATTATTTCTTTTTTATTCTTCCTGTTTTCATTTAACAATGTTTCATATAGCGAAAATGAAATACCATTAAATCGGGAGTCAATGGAAAAACTCCATCAGTTAAAAGATATGGCAGGTTCTAATGCTGCAACCATTAATATCCTGAAGATTGAAGAAATCTTTGGTTCACTGGCTCCTGTGGCAATTTCACCCTTTTTCGGAATCACGCTGACATCAGGGGCATCTATTCTGGCTGACAAACAAATTATTAAAAATAACGACTTTTTAAAAACCAATAAATTACTGGCAAATTATTATGTTTTTAGTATATTCCTGATGTTAACCATACTTACCTCAATTCCTAATCTCAGTAAAATTTCAAAAAGTGCCAATACTGTTGTTACCTATATGGAAGATAAAGCCAGTGCGGTTATTTACCTGGTAATGCTTCTGGTGATTTTAGTGCCGGGTGCAACTATTGAGCAGCAGGCCCCTTTAGTACTAAAGGCGGGCTTTGTTGATTTTTCGCATACAACTTTAATCTTAATTGCTGCTTTAATTAATTATGCAGTTATTCAATATGTCCGGTATTTCCTTGAACTGCTGATTTTAATTTCACCAATCCCGCTGGTTGATGCTTTTTTTGAATTACTGAAAAAATCTTCAGCCTTTATATTATTTGGTATTTATCTTTATAGCCCGTTAACAGCCTTTATTTTAAATATGATTATTCTTTTAATCTCATTACTTGTCTTTAATAAAGTAAATAAGCTGAGAAGATATTTAATGTATGTCTATGTAGAACCAAAACTGGCCTTTTTATTTGATATTAAACCGGAACTGGTTTCAACTAATACTGCCAATAAATTAAAAAACCTGAAAAATTATAAGTCAGAACCTGAAATTTTGATACCGGTATTTCCTTTAACAAGAGCCGGAAAAATCAAGGTTAAAGATAGAAGCTGGCTATTAGCAGATTCTACCGGTTTATACCTTTACCGCTTCCCACTTTTTAAACCGGTAATTGTTGAAAACCTGGACAAATATGGTAATTTAAAAATTGGGGCTGATTTAACCCATGCCAAAATTTATAATAATCAGGAAGCTAAGGACCAGCTGATCCTGGTTATGAACAATCATTACAAACAGCATTATCAGCAAATTGTAAAACAATGCAATCTTAGCGATGAAAAAAATATTGGTTTAAAAAAAATCTGGGACCGCACCAAAGATCGGCTCAACCAGAGAATAACCTTTTTTGATAAAGTAAAAGAAAAACTTTTACCTGAGAGTGAAATACTGGAATAAAAACTAATCGATCCGGGTAGATTAATTATTTTGGTTTGATTAATTATTATCTGGAGCTTAAAAAGCTAAAAGATCTAAAGCTGATTTAAATTACAACCTATTAATGTAAGATAATCTTACAGTTTTATCATTTTTCACTAATAAAATTAACTACTTTTATAATAAAATCGCCTAAATTGGGATGAGACCTTGATTTTATCTAAATAAATGAACTAAGATAAGAAAAACAGGTATTAGGATTTAATTTGGATATATTATGCTAGAAACGGCTAAAATACTTTTTTATCCTTTCAAAGGAAGCGATTCTATTTCTCAGATTTTTACTTTTGAGACTAAGATTAATATCACCTTACCCCTTTATTTATCCGGTATCTCTGCGGGTTTTCCATCTCCCGCAGATGACCATATAGAAAAGAAACTGGACCTTAACGAACTTTTGATTAAAAATCCCTCTGCAACTTTTTCTGTAAGGGTAAGCGGTGATTCTATGGTCAATTCGGGAATTAATCATAATGATATTTTAATCGTTGACCGTTCGGTTAAAGCTACTGATGGAAAAATAGTCATAGCAGTAGTAGAAGGCGAACTGACTGTCAAAAGGTTAAAAATAGAAAACGGTAAATACTATCTTGTGCCGGAAAACCCTGATTTTCAGCAAATAGAAATTACAGAGTTTATGGACTTTCAAATCTGGGGTGTTGTTGTCTCAGTTGTCCGGCCAAAACTTTACTGAGTAAGAATAATGATCGAACCGGCATTTTGTTTGGTAGACTGCAATAACTTTTATGCATCCTGTGAAAGAGTTTTTAATCCTAAACTTGAAGGTGAACCGGTTGTAATTTTATCAAATGGTGACGGCTGTGTAATTGCCCGCTCCAATGAAGCAAAAAAGCTCGGTATTGAAATGGGTGCCCCGGTTTTTAAAGTCCAGAATATCATTGACCGCTATAATGTACAGGTTTATTCATCAAATTATGTTTTATACGGTGACATGTCAGAACGGGTAATGAATACACTGGAAATGATGGTCCCGGATATTGAATTATATTCTATTGATGAAGCTTTTCTGTTATTAAATAATCCTGATGTCATAGACCGTACCACTTTTGCCAGGTCAATCAGGGATATTGTCCGGCAATATACCGGAATACCGGTTTCAATAGGTGTTGCCAATACAAAAACCCTGGCTAAGGTTGCCAATAAAACCGCTAAAAAATTTGATAAATATGGAGGTGTCCTTGATATAACAGGCCATCCCAAACTTGATGACCTGTTATTAAGGTTCAAGGTTGGAGATGTCTGGGGTGTTGGCCGTAAATATGCTGAAATGCTTAATTCTCATGGAATATTATCGGCTTACCAGTTAAAAAATGCTGATGATTATTTCATTAAAAAGAAAATGACCATCATGGGCCTTAGAACAGTTTATGAATTACGTGGTATTTCATGTATTGAATTCGAACAGACAGCCAAAGAAAATAAAACAATTATCAGGACCGGCTCTTTTGGAAAATCTGTTTCAAACCTGTCAGAATTAAAAGAATCAATTGCTTTTCATACTTCAAGGGCCGCTGAAAAACTAAGGGAACAGGAATTAATTGCCTCACAGGTAAGAGTATTTTTAAATACCAATATTTTTAAAGCTGAAGAGCCGCAATATTATAATAGTATTTCGGTTAATCTGCCGCTTGCCACATCATTTACACCCGAACTGATGCATTATGCCTTTATTGCCCTGGAAAAAATATTCAGGCCCGATTATCTGTATAAAAAAGCCGGTATCATGCTCTCAGAACTGATTCATGAAAGTAAGGTACAGCTTAACCTGTTTACAGCCAGAAATAATGAAAAAGAGAAGCAATTAATGGAAGCACTGGATAAAATCAATAATAAATTTGGCAGAAATAAAATTCAGTTTGGAGCTATTGGAATTGAAAAAGACTGGAAACCAAGACCTGCATTAAGATCACCGTATTATACCACCAGATGGACCGATATACCGGTTGTCAGGGCCATTAATGATTTTATTTAAATATTATCTTATCACATAGATATTAAATCAAGCACTTAAATCCAGGAGTAAATTGTTATTCCGGCCTCTGATCCGGAATCCGCCGGCCCGTTTATTGTCGAAACAAATAATCACTTTATCGTAATATTGCTAAACAACCTGAGTTCGATGAACTAAAAAATAATCAAAGAAGGATTCTGGACAAGCCAGAATGACATAGAATCATCACCCCGGCCCAGTCCGGGGCCTTTCTTTTTTTATTTTATTTAACTCAAGTTATATAGTTGCTATTTTTAATTTTGGTTTATCTGCTTGCATTAATTGTTAAAATATTTTACAACCCGTAATAATTTGTTACAATTAAATTATATTTGATTTTTATTTATTGAAGGATGAAAAATGAGACCGGTCGAAATATTGTGGATAGAAGATAACCATACTGAGATAGCTTTAATCAGGCAGGCTATGAAAGCCATCAGTATCCCTTACCATATTCATTTTGTTTATGACGGGGTCCAGGCTCTGGAGTTTTTAAAACATCAGAGTGCCTTCAGGAGCAAACCAAATCCTGATTTAATCATGCTGGATTTGAACCTGCCCCGTAAGAACGGTTATGAAGTGTTAACGGAAATTAAAAAAGATAGAAAGTTCAAGGATTTTCCGGTAGTAATTTTTAGTTCTGAAAAAGAAGAGCTGATCAAAGATTCAAAGCTGCATACATATTTTATTCCTAAACCCTTTCCAGCACAGTGGGATCCGAAGCTTGGAATTCACGTGACTTGAAGTCGCGGC
>JADMIO011485899.1_pt1 | contig 23559 bp, 10 predicted proteins | sample 8958161 | NCBI WGS metagenome assembly JADMIO01 (sample SAMN16585339, study PRJNA669376) | soil metagenome | isolation source: Crop rotation soil | place: USA: Cullars Rotation, Alabama | collected 2011
GCCGCGACTTCAAGTCACGTGAATTCCAAGCTTCGGATCCCACTGTGCTGGAAAGAGGAACCCCACTCGGTTTTCGCGCTAAATCGACTCGCCGATCAATCATCTGTAACGGTCAGCAGCGAAGTGACACAGCAGGTGCTCAAAAAGGGCGTGTCGGTGATGAGTAATGAAATTGGTCAGAGTACGGAAGTCGATTTGAAGAATCCTGATGTTCCGCGCGCGACCGCGCTGCTTTGCGTGCCCTTGCAGGTGTTCAGCAAAACGATTGGCGTAATCTATCTGGATACCACAGAAGCGGGCGCAAGCTTTAAGGACGACGAGTTGAAATTATTGATGGTCATAGCCGGTTTCGTGGCTGGTAGCATTGCCAATGTGCAGCATATGGAATGGCTCGAAGGTGAAAGAGAGCGTCTCCAATCCTCGATTGAGATCGAGCACAGCATGATCGGCAACAGCGCGCGAATGGCCCGGGTGTATCAGTTCATCGCCAAGGTCGCAGCAACCGATTCGACAGTGCTGATTCGAGGTGAGAGTGGTACAGGCAAAGAATTAGTAGCTCACGCGATTCATCAAAATGGACCCCGAGGGAGTGGTCCTTTCATCGCCGTCAACTGCGCTACGCTCAATGAAACTCTTCTGGAGAGTGAGCTTTTTGGTCACGAAAAGGGTGCTTTTACGGGCGCCATCGCGCAGAAGAAAGGAAAATTTGAACTTGCGGACGGCGGCACAATATTCCTGGATGAAGTAGGTGAACTGACGTTGCCGATTCAGGCAAAGATTCTGCGCGTTCTGCAAGAACGTGAATTCGAGCACGTTGGAGGCACGCGCACCATCAGGGTTGATGTCAGAATCATTGCGGCTACGAACCGAGCCTTGGACAAGAGTGTTAGCGATAGTACTTTTCGCCAGGACCTTTATTATCGACTCAACGTAATCACCCTCGAGACGCCACCGCTTCGCGAACGGATCGAAGATGTTCCGCTCTTAGCGAAACACTTCATTGCAAAGTACAGCAACAAATGTAAGCGGCACGTCTCGGGGTTGTCTAACGAAGCGCAGGCATGTTTACTAAATTATGCGTGGCCTGGAAATGTTCGCGAACTTGAAAACGCGATCGAGCGTGCGGTCGTATTAGGCTCAACGAGCCAGATTCAATTGGAAGATCTGCCTGACTCTTTACTGGATAGCACACAGGGCGAAGACTCAACGCTACCGAGGTACTATCAGTCTGTGAAGCAAGCAAAGTTGAAACTAATCCGCGATGCTCTTGCAGTTGCGAACAATAACATCACCGAAGCGGCCCGAAGCCTCGGAGTGCATCCGAACAATCTTCACCGCCTGATGCGAAATCTGGGGTTGAAGCCGTGACTTGGTGCTTATCTTCCGAACGGCACTCATTACGAAATCCATTCTGTATGAAAGGAAACTAAGACGATCCATACGACTTCGCACTTCGAAAGTCGCGCAAAACACACAACGGATGGCTTTGTGCAAAAAATCAGACCGGAGCGCCAACGGCGCGGAATATGATAGCCAGGGGCAAGCGCGTCGCGCCTGGTTGCGACACACACAAGGAGGCCTGAAGGGCCGACATACTTAGGCAATTTCGCCCTTTCAGGGCTGGAATATTGGGGATTGTTTTTTACCAGGGGCGACGCGCTTCGCGCTTGCCCCTGGCTTTCATATGCCGCGCCGTTGGCGCTCTGATTCGTGTATTTGGACTCTTTGTGCAAAGCCATAACGGATAGGGGATGACGTTAAGCCATTTACGTCGCTCCCTCTTGTAGTATCGGTCTCATGTGCTGAAAGAATACTGTGATCGGACGGTAAAACTTTTAGCAACGCAATTCTCTGATTATAATGTGCGGGAATTTTGGTTCGATTCCTCTCGAACCTCGCCAACCTCGATCTTCCGTTTGGCGATTGCTTCCCAGAGTTCATCTGCTGTTTAAATGATTACAGTCATGTGCTGCTCAGTGCAGGGAGTTGATTAGTGATATCTGCAGAAGAATTGGAAAGTTCGCAATTACCCGATGTCGGTCAGGTTGTGCGTATTCGCATGCGCATCCATCTGGTCGAACAGGTCGAGCGCGATGATGGTCACGGAACCCTTGTGAGTTTGGCGTGTCTTGATGACGATGCACAGGGCCAACAGACACAAGTCATTTGGGAGTTGGAGCTTGATCGGCAGATCCTCGACAAGGAAGCATGGCAGTCGATAGGCAATAAAGGTTTCGATGCACCGCGTTACTTCAGCGCTTACATTCACAGCCTGCGCTGGAATTGCGTAACTGCTACTGATCCAAAATTATTTCAATCGCCTTTTCGAGCTGGGATTCGGATCGATGCTTACCAACTTGAGCCCCTGCGAAAAGCATTACAACTTCCTCGTGTGAATCTGTTTATTGCTGATGACGTAGGTCTCGGGAAAACAATTGAAGCAGGACTTATCGCCAGCGAGTTGTTGTTGAGACGTCGAGTTAAAGAAGTTGTCGTAGCATGTCCGCCTTCAATGATTCAACAGTGGAAAGATGAAATGGAATCGCGCTTCGGTCTCACCTTCGAGATCTTTGACTGTTCCTACCTGGAGCGAATTCGGCAAGAGCGCGGCTATGGTGTGAACGCGTGGATGACATTCCCAAGATTTATCATTTCTCAAAGGTTATTAATTGATGAGGCCTATACCGGACCGCTTCGTGATTGGCTCGATACTCTCAGGCCCGGCTCAATGTTTATTCTGGATGAGGCCCACCATGCGGCACCCTCGAGCGGAGCGAAGTATGCAATCGACTCCCGAATCACAAAAGCAGTTCGCGAGCTGGCGCACCGCTTCGAACATCGTCTCTTCCTTTCAGCCACACCACATAATGGTCACTCCAACAGCTTCAGTGCGTTGCTGGAACTGCTTGACGATCAGCGCTTCACTCGTGGAGTTGAGGTCGCAAAGAAGAATCTTGAAGACGTAATGGTGCGACGGCTAAAAGAAGACGTTCGGCAAATTTTAGGAGGCTTACCCAAACGCGAAGTTAAACAAATCGATCTGAGCGGTCTCCCCTCTGACACTCCGGAACTAAAACTGTCGAAACTGCTGGACGAATATCGGCAAGTCCGGCAAGTGCGGATGAGTGGTGCTACCCGAAGGAAACAGGCAACAGCAGCTCTTTTGATTTCAAATCTGCAACAGCGTCTCCTCTCTTCAGTGGAAGCATTCGCGCGGACGCTTGCGGTTCATCGTCGCACCATGGAGCGCATTTGGGCGAACGAAACAACCAATCCAGATGAAGCCACGCCGAAAAGCGCACTGTTTGATGAGTCAGACAGCGAAGACGAACGCTCACAGCTTGCCGAAGATGAGCAGCAATCAATCATCGAATTTGAGATCGAAAACGCGACGAAGGTCTCGGCCGGAGATACAAGCGCCGCGGACATAGCACGAGAGAAAGACCTATTGGATCAGATGCAGGAGGTTGCCGAAGCTGGTCGTGGACTGGCGGACGAACGTGTTCTGCACTTGCTGAAGTGGACCAGAGAGAACATGTGTCCCGGCATTCGTATTCCGGGCGAAGGTCGTTCAAACGGCGACGGCACCTGGACTAATTTAAGAGTGCTCATATTCACCGAGTATGAAGACACTCGTCGCTATCTGGTAGCGCTGTTGCGCCAGGCAATCGTAGACACCGATCTGGCTGAGCATCGGATTGCCGTGTATCACGGACCAACGCCTCCTGATAAACGAGAGGCAATCAAGCGCGCGTTTAATTTACCGCCCAGTGAACACCCGCTCAGGATCCTCGTGGCCACAGACGCTGCCCGAGAAGGCATTAATTTGCAGGCACACTGTCATCACCTTTTCCACTTTGACGTGCCCTGGAATCCTAGTCGCCTGGAACAACGCAACGGGCGCATTGATCGAAAGCTTCAGCTTTCCCCTTTTGTTTATTGCCACTATTTCGTCTACACACAACGACCGGAAGATCGTGTGCTGAGGGCATTGGTAAGAAAGACGGAAACAATTCGAAAAGAATTAGGGAGTCTGGCGCAGGTTTTAGAAGGGCGACTGGCGGAAACTCTACGCACCGGTATCCAGCATGACCAGGTGATCAGGCTCGAAAAAGAAATCGATGCAGCTGCTTTGGATTCAGAAAAGCGCGCGATCACTGAACATGAGCTCGAATCTGCGCGTCAAAGGCAGGAGCAACTGGCGGGAGATGTCGACGTACTACGGAAACGACTTAATGAAGCACGAGAGTGGATCGGTTTGGATATGGATCAACTGCGAGATGCTCTTTCGTGTTCACTCGAGTTGCTGGGTGCTGATCCGCTTAAGCCAGCCGATTGCAATAGCGCGAAAAGCTTTGTGTTCCCAAACCTCGATTCAAGTTGGACCTTTACTCTTGATACGTTGAGAGTCCCGCCAGAAGACGGGAAGCGATCTTTTGAGTGGAGGCGGAAGTCACAATTAAGACCGGTCGTTTTTTCTGCACCTGAACAAATTGACGACGACGTAGTTCAACTCCATCTTCAACATCGGATTGTACAAAGACTCCTCGATCGCTTCATGGCCCAGGGTTTCATCAACCACGACCTCTCGCGTGCTTGTTTGGCACAGACGCAAGATGCGATTCCGCGAGTTGTGTTGCTTGGGCGGTTGTCCTTATACGGAGCTGGCGCAACGCGTCTGCATGAGGAACTTCTAACCGTGACTGCGAAGTGGATTGACCCGGTTAATCGCAAAGGACCTCTAACCCCTTACGGAAGAGACACAGAAGCGAAGACCCTCGAGTTGCTGGAGCGGGCCTTGAGTCCTGCGGCGCTCGGAAATGTTTCCGAAGTTGTCGCTGCCAGACTTCAGGCTTCAATTCCACGTGACATCGAAGAATTGTTGCCGCACCTGAATAAGCATGGCAATGAAGCTCAGAAGGACGCGGAAAAGACGCTGAAAGAACGTGGTCGAATCGAATCGGAAGCGTTACGGAAGGTGCTTGCGGACCAGAAGAAGCGAGTTGAAAAGAAACTGGGCCAATCTGAATCTTTGCAGCTTACGCTCGGATTCAATGACGACGAAAAGCGACAACTCGATTTGGATCGTCGTGGTTGGCAACGATGGTTGCAGAAGGTCGAAGGTGATTTGCAAACCGAACCGGAGCGTATTCGCAGTTTTTATCAGGTCAAGTCATTTCGTCTCGAACCGATCGGGCTCGCATATTTGTGGCCGGTATCGAATTGATTAGATATGTCTCAGTCACCAATCAAGGCTATCAGAATTAGCGAAATGTTCGATTGGTTCGATCGGCGTTGCTTAGCCGTGCCCGAAATACAACGAGAATTCGTCTGGAATGCACAAAGAGCGTGCTCTTTGCTGGATAGTATTTACAAACGTTATCCGATTGGCACGGCGATGATTTGGAGGACGAAGCGAGAAAACGTTTGGATGCTAAGACATTCGCTCCACGTACTACCGCCCTTCGATCGCATCCAAAACAAAGAGATTTTGTTTTTGATTGATGGCCAGCAAAGACTCTCAGTGCTTCACCAAATCCGTCGCGGTGAGACGATTCATAATTCCGACGGACGCGAAATACGTTTCGGAGACATCTATTTCTCAGTGGATGGTGAGGAAGACCGATTTCTTTACCTGCGACGCCCTGATCCGCAACTGCATTTCAAAGTCACCAATATTGTTTCCGATCGATGGTTTCACTTCTTTCGGAAGCTGCCTGCTTATAAGCAACGATCCATAAAAGACTGTCGCGATCGATTACTGAACTATAAACTCCTGCTCGTTTTTACCGATACACGAAGTATTACAGATGTGCGCGAGACGTTCATCCGGATCAATACCCAGGGAATGCGCATCTCTGAAGCAGATCGTGCGTTTACATCTGCCTCCAAAGTAAGACCCCTTCATCGGTTTCGGCAACTTTGCCAAACTCTCCCATACGGCTATGGATCCATGGATAAGGGAGTGTACTGGACGACTCTGATTTTGATCAGAGGCTTCCAGGACCTTGGACAAAAGGCGTTTGCGCGGCTCACAAAAGAAGTCGACAGCACGGTAAAAGGGCAGGTTTGGTTCGAACGGCAGGAACCCCGAATTGCTGAGTCGATCAAATTAGCTTGCGACTATCTTGTCCATCGATTGAAGGTTTTCGACTTCAATCTACTGCCTTACGAAAACATGGTTGCGATGTTGGCGCTGTTTTTCTATTTCAATAATCGAGCTCAACCTACTCGACATCAGCGAGATCAGATCAAGCGTTGGTTCTGGCACAGTGCCGTATGTAAGCGATACGCCGGCAGTGGTTATCGGCGAAACATCTTAGGGGATGCGGAATTCTTCACGAGACTGGGACAAACCAGAAGGTCACGTTATCACGTCACGGAACGAGCCCCTGCCGATGCTCTCCTGAACGAAGATTATCGTGGCAGTTCCGCACTTTCGCGCGCGTTCAAGTTGCTGCTCGCGGAGTTTAAACCTCGCTATATAACAAACGGAGAAGAGATACCGCTTGGCACAGTTGCATCCCTTCGGAACGCAAAAGAACTTCACCACATCTGGCCCCGCGATCTCCTAACCAAACATGGCATTCCGGCCAAGCGATTCAACGCACTTTGTAATATCTGCTACCTGGTAGCTCACGACAATCGGTCGTTTGGAAAACAGCCGCCTCATCGTTATCTTGACGAATTTCGGCGGCAGCGACATTTTGCAAGTGCGATGAAGAGTCATCTGATCGCTCATGATTCAGCGTCTGCTATTTGGGATGAGAACGTCAGAAGGGGTTTTCGTGCATTTAGAGAACAACGGCGCCGTGCGTTGCAGCGAGCGTTCAGCAATGTTGCCGGCGTGAGACTGTTCGACGCAAAAATGATGTAGCTATGTCTGGTGAAACAGCGATTCAGGATCATCAAAAATGGTTAGGCTATGTTCAGCCTGACGGTCTCGTCGTCTCTCCTGCGGCGCTCGTTGACTTGCAAGTGCTACTGGGCCGCCATACGTTGCCTCTACAAGAACGCTTTCTTCCTTTAGTTAGCACAATCGAAGTGGATGATAAGGAAGTAGTAGCGATACGAAATTTACCTGCATTTCTTCGTGACTTTCTTGAGTGGCCTGATGAGTGCGTCTTCGGAACAAGTGCTGACCGGCCATTGCCCGAATCGCTCTCATTACCGTTACCTGAGTATGGCCTCACGCTTTCGCCCACTCTGGCCTTCAAGGATGTTCGTGGTGACGCAGAAAACAATCCGTGGCTTTTGTTAGTTCACTCACTTCCGATCGGAACTGATTTAGACAAACAACAACCCGAAGAGAAAGATGATTGGAAGGCGTCGCATTCTCTTCGTTTCGAGCGGCTCCTCCGGGAAGTCAGAGTGCCGATCGGTCTGTTAAGCAATGGTTCTCAACTGCGCCTCATTTATGCACCGAAAGGTGAAAACTCGGGGAGTTTAACTTTTCTCGTCTCAGCAATGAGTGAAGTGCAGGGCCGGCCAATCCTGGCGGCGTTGTACATGTTGCTGGATCAGGTTCGACTGCTTTCGGGTCCGACTGAAGCTCGCTTGCCGGCATTGCTTTCCCGCAGCCGCGATTATCAAAGCAGGGTCTCCGCGGCGTTGGCTCAGCAGGTTCTGGACTCTCTTTACAAGTTACTGCGTGGCTTCCAATTTGCGGATGAGCGGGCTAATGGCGAGCTACTTCGAAAAGTTCTTGCTGAAAACCCCGATGACGTTTACAGAGCAATGCTCACGGTGCTGATGCGTCTGGTGTTTCTGCTGTTTGCAGAAGATCGCGGTCTGATGCCGGCGAGTGCGCTCTATACACAGAACTATTCGCTTCACGGTTTATTTGAACGGCTACGCAGTGACAATGAGCGCTATCCAGATACGATGGACCAGCGTTACGGCGCATGGGCCCAACTGATTGCAGTGTTTCGCATGGTGTATCAGGGTTCGCGTCACGGGCAACTGCGCATGCCCGCGCGTCATGGACATTTGTTTGACCCAAACCGTTATCCATTTTTGGAGGGAGCCAGTACAACCAGTCAATGCTTACCACTGATCAGTGACGGCACGATTTATCGCATTTTAGAAAAGTTGTTGATCTTAGGTGGCGAGCGTCTTTCATACCGAACCCTCGACGTTGAAGAGATAGGAAGTGTCTATCAGACAGTCATGGGCTTTCGTTTGGAGATCGCCACAGGTCCGTCAATTGCGATACAAGGCAAGAAAAAGCACAAGAGCGAAGTTGCAGCACCGGCCGTAGTCGATCTACACCAGTTGTTGAGAGTTTCGGGCAAGGACCGTGTCAAAGCGTTGAAAGAACGAACTAATCAGGAACTTTCCAAAGAAGCTGCAAAGGCGCTTAAAGCGGCGAATTGCGAGGACGACTTACTTGCAGCCCTGGAAAAGAAGATCGCTCGCAACGCAACGCCGGCTCCAGTTGCGATCGGGGCAATGGTTATACAGCCTACGGATGAAAGAAGACGAAGCGGTTCTCACTACACGCCGCGTGCGTTTACTGAGCCGATAGTGCGCAAGACTCTCGCCCCTGTTCTCGAGCGATTGGGCGACCACCCGACTGCAGCACAGATCCTTGGGTTAAAGATTTGTGATCTCGCCGTCGGTTCCGGCGCTTTTTTGGTCGAAACATGTCGTCAACTTGGCGATGCCCTGGTTGAGGCTTGGCAACACCACGGGGAACGCCCGCTGATACCGCCTGATGAGACTGAAGATTTATTCGCGCGCAGACTCGTTGCTCAACGTTGCTTGTATGGTGTCGACCGGAATCCGATGGCAGTGGATCTTGCGAAGCTGTCGTTATGGTTGACGACCCTGGCAAGAGAACATCCTTTCACCTTCCTGGACCACTCAATCCGGGCCGGTGATGCCCTCGTCGGACTGACTTGCCAGCAGATTGCTGATTTTCACTGGTTGCCAGAGAAAAAGAGAGCCTTCGGGCAGGATAAAATTGAGAGTCGAATCCGAACAGCAGGCAATTATAGAAAGCGAATTCTGGAAGGCGGCGATTTTGTCACACCGCAGAAAAAACACGAAGACCTGGAGCTGGCAGATGAGGCATTGGCTGAACCTCGTTTCGTCGGCAACATGGTTACCGCAGCCTTCTTCAGTGCAACCAAAGATAAGGCGCGCAAAACGGTGCGAGAAGACTTGCTGAATCGGTACCTCGCCGCACCTCGCAATAACGATTACACAGTAGGATTGGAAGAAGTCCGAGATTTGATGAACGGCGCGCTTCCGGTGACGCCGTTCCATTGGGAGGTCGAATTTCCGGAAGTATTTGGCCGTGAGAATCCCGGATTCGATGCGGTAGTTGGAAATCCACCTTATGCTGGCAAGAACAATCTGATAGGCGGTAATCGCGAAGGTTATTTGGATTGGCTCAAGACCTTACACGCGGAGAGCAACGGCAACGCTGATCTAGTGGCGCATTTCTTTCGTCGCGCTTTTAACTTGCTGCGGCATGACGGAACGTTTGGTCTCATCGCAACGAACAGCATACGTCAGGGTGACACGCGCCAGACCGGTCTGCGATGGATTTGCGTAAGAGGTGGCGGAAAAATTTATGCTGCGCGGCGGCGTTATAAATGGGCCGGCGCGGCCGCAGTTGTTGTCAGCGTTGTCTGGGTTATCAAAGGCACACTACCATCGCCATTCGATCTCGATGGCAAGGCAGTGCCGAGGATCAGTGCCTACCTCTTTCACAATGGCGGTCATGAAAATCCATCGGTGCTCACTGCAAATGCCGGCAAGAGTTTCCAGGGCAGCATCGTTCTCGGCATGGGATTCACTTTCGACGACACGGATAAAAACAATCTCGCCAATTCGCTTGCCGAAATGGAACGCCTTATCGCCAAAGATCCACGTAACGCCGAACGCATCTTCCCTTATCTCGGTGGCGAGGAGCTGAATAGTAGCCCCACACATGCCCATAATCGATACGTCATCAACTTCGCTGACTTTCCGTTAACGCGTAAAAAGTTCGAAGGCAACTCTTGGATCGAGGCCGACGCAAGGCAGCGCGAAGCATGGTTGCGCAGCGGTATTGTCCCCGACGACTATCCCGATCCCGTAGCCGCGGACTGGCCTGACTTGTTGGACATTGTGGAGCAAAAGGTGAAGCCGGAACGTTTGGATCAGAAAGACAAACTCGGCCAAAACCGATGGTGGAATTTTCTCCGCACGCGGCCCGAAATGCGCGCTGCAACTCGTAAGCTTGAGCGCATGCTCGCTCGCTCGCGAATTGGCAATGCATTCGCCTTCACGTTTCTCCCACGCAATATCGTACTGAACGAGATGACCGTGCTTTTTCCATTCGAGCATTTTGCGCCGTTCGCGTGTATTCAGTCGCGTGTTCACGAAGTGTGGACCCTCTTTTTCAGCTCCACATTTAAAGATGATCTGAGATACACGCCGAGCGAGTGCTTCGAGACCTTCGCGTTTCCACCCAGGTGGGAGACAGACCCGGTGCTGGAGGCGGCTGGGTGCAAGTATTTCGAGACGCGCGCCGAGCTAATGGTGCGCTACGACGAGGGCCTCACAGAAATCTACAGCCGCTTCCACGATCGCGACGAGAGCAGTGCGGATATTCTGCGACTGCGTGAGTTGCACGCCGAAATGGATCGAGCAGTGCTGCAGGCTTATGGTTGGCTCGACATCGCTGCAAATGCTCATTGCGAATTTCTGCTCGACTACAAAGAGGCTGAAGATGATGAAAATGCAAAACCACGAAAGCGTAAGAAACCGTGGCGCTTTCGCTGGCCTGATGAGATCCGCGACGAAGTACTTACACGTTTGCTTGAGCTAAATGTCGAGCGCGCAAAAGCAGAGTGGCTTGAAAACCTCAGTGCTAAAAAGAATAAGACGCGAAAGCCGGCTCCAAGGATCGAAACTTCACCCGATCAGCAACGACTTGCGATTTGAGAATGTCTCCACAACAGTACGCATCCGCTACATCGATGTGTGGCTTTGCCTGAAAAGTAGGAATCGCACTTGGATCGGGTCAGTACAGGGAGCGGTAGCGACCTGGTCAAATCATGGAAGTTAAAATCGTTAGGAAATATCGCATGCTGATCACTAACCAGGTCGCTACCGCTCCCTGTTACTGACCCGATCCAAGAATGATTTCGGAGTTTTGAGGCAAAGCTTCGATGTATTAACCATTCCGATCTAATGAGGAAGTTATGGACAGCAACACCTTACCTCTCGGAAAAGTCTTTGGCCAGGATCGCAGACTCGTCGTTCCTTTATTTCAAAGACCCTATGTCTGGAATCAAGAGGACCAGTGGGAGCCACTATGGACCGACATTATCAATGTGGCGGATCGGTGGCTTGAGGGAAAACCAGGGAAACCGCACTTCCTGGGTGCAATCGTCCTCGATGCACAGAGAAAACCTATTGGACATCTGGAAACTCGCCTCATCATCGATGGCCAGCAACGATTGACCACGATGCAACTGTTCTACGAAGCATTCTGCGATATCTGCGCTGAGTTGAAAGTCGATAAATATCACCGCGCGCTGGTTAAGCTCACGCGAAATGACGATCCGATGAGCGAAGATCCTGATGAGATCTTCAAAGTATGGCCGACCACGGTCGATCAGGAGCATTTTCGTCGAGTGATGGCGGCTTCCTCGCGTGATGAAGTCCTTCGTATACATGGTGCACCTTCACCCGCAAACACGAAGAAACATCCCATCGCGAGTTGTTATCTTTACTTCCACAATGAGATCTATGACTGGCTCAACCCGACTAACGATGACTTCGAAAGTAGACTGAAAGTTCTTTATGAGGTTGTCAGAGAAGGTCTTCGCGTCGTTGCTATCGATCTCGATGAGCTCGACGATCCACAACTAATTTTTGAAACGCTAAATGCTCGTGGAACACCACTGCTACCGGCCGATCTAATCAAGAACAATCTTTTCTACAAAGCTTCACTGGAAGGACAGGATCTCAATAGCCTTTATCAAAAGTATTGGAGACCGTTCGATCAGGATGAAGGCTACTGGCGTCATCAGATTGGACGCGGACACGCCCGCCGCGCTCGGATTGATCTGTTCTTTCAAAATTACCTCACGGCCAAAAAGAAGGACGAAGTATTAACTGGTCATTTATATGTCAGTTTTCGCGATTATATAAGTGACTCGCGCGCTGCGGTGGACCACCTGGCCGAAATTCAAAAGTACGCGCGTGTCTATCAACATTTCGATAATTGGCCGGAAGGAAGTCGCGAAAAACTCTTCTTTGACCGCATCGCAGCGATGGACACCGTGGCTGCTCATCCGTTCCTTTTGGAGTTGTTCGCCAGACATGAAGACAGCACCGATCAAATCCATGCCGTGCTGACATATATAGAGTCGTTTTTGGTGCGGCGGATGGTTTGCGGTCTCAATACTCGCGGCTACAACCGTCTCTTCGTCGACATGCTGACTGCACTCGATGGCGCCGGTACTGTCTCTGAAAGAGTGAGTGAATTCCTGCTGAGTTCAAACGCTGCCAGTAATCGCTGGCCCGACGACAAGGAGTTCGAGGACGCGTGGATGTCTCGGCCGGTCTATGAAATACTTGTTCAGCGTCGTGTTCAAATGCTCTTGCTCGCTCTCAATCAACAGATGCGGAGCAACAAAACTGAAGAGGTTAAATATAAAAAATTACAGATCGAGCATTTGTTACCGCGCAGTTGGCAGAAATACTACCCGTTGCCGCCAGAAGTGGATGAAACACTCGCGGTTGATAGACGCAATTCAATCATTCATACGGTCGGCAATCTAACTCTGATTACCTCACCGTTGAATACTGAGAACTCAAACGATTCGTGGCCATCCAAACTCAGAAATATTCTGACTCATAGTGCCTTAAACTTAAATCGCAATCTGGAATCGTTCACAAAGGACTGTGCTGACGAGTGGTGCGAAGAATCGATTCGACAACGTGGCCTTTCGTTATTCCAACTGGCCAGAGATGTTTGGCCCTATCAGCAGCGTTGAAACAAGATGTTATCCCTACAAAACCTCGAGATTGATTGAAAGGTTCCGGCATGGATTCAAGCACGGTAAGAAGTGGCCTGATAGAAGCGTTGCAACTGGACCTTGTTGGTCCTTCAAACGATCAAGCGTTTGCACAAGAATTGTTGGCTGAACCTCCGTCACGCTGGTATCTCACAGGTTTTCTGGTGCCCTCCGATGCTCCGCTTGAACAGAGAATCGATGAAACAGCAACCGAAGAGATTGATTCAGGTGGAGAAGGCGAGGGCGGTGATGATGCGATTGAACCTGATCGGGGACCAGCACGTCGCAGTATCTTGCCTTCTTCGATGGGGCTAAGCGTGTTGGTGCCAAAGGAAAGTCGATCGCTTGACGTCACAGTCAACTGGGGCGACTACGTTCGTGAAGGTGCTGACGATGATGACGAGTCGCAGGAAGCGAATCATGAGGTACCGAATGGAAAGAGCTCGGGGTGGCGGCGTGTTCCGAAAGTAGATCGGGTTTCCGTGCCACTAACCATGACTGCGAGACCTCGTGAGATCCCGCTTCCTAACGGCGACGGATTAGTGTTGGTAGTAACTGTTCGTTCGGTTTCGCCGATGGCAATTGGTGCGGACCGGCTTTCCCGAAATACTCGTTCAGTCGCGCTCTTCCTGGTTAATAAGAGGGAATCCAGACCTAAGAGGGCTGCTTATAAAGCCTTTGCTTTCCAAGCCTGCCTCACTGTGAGGTGTGAAAACTCTTTTGTGCCGCGACCGGATCTGCGTAGCAATTTCTCTTCGGAACTTGGTGGTGAATGGGACGAGCTAGTGGCCGATCTGCAATATCGAGACGTGTTCGAGTTTGCCGTAGGACACGGCGTTTCAGTTACCGCGGAATCAGACACAAATGGCAATTGTTTTGAAGTGAGAACAACCTGGGTTCCCTGTGCGGGGGTTGAGTGGGTCGCTCCCGCAGATATACCAGACGTCGAACTTGGGATGGAAGCTCTCGGAATGCTCGTCGACGCTGCGGACGCCACCGCCAGGTTGAGGCCGTTAACTGCACATTTCCGGGATTGGATTGAACGACAACGTAGTTCACTCGAGGGGCTTGATGCCCAGCGTTCGCAAACCGCGAAAGATCTATTAACGAACGCCGAGCGCGCTGCCGGAAGAATTGACGCCGGAATTGCTTTGTTTGCCGAACCAGAGATACTCGACGCCTTTCGAATCGCAAATCGGACCATGGCCATTGCGGCGAGACGCAGAGAATCGATTCAAAAAGGAGTTCTGCCTGAAACTCTTCCAGCTCCATGTTGGAGACCGTTCCAATTAGCTTTCATCCTGATGAGTTTGCGGGGTATTGCTGATCCGAGTCATGGTGATAGAGAAGTTGTCGACTTACTGTTCTTTCCGACCGGTGGTGGGAAGACTGAGGCCTATCTTGGTTTGGCTGCGTTTTCGATGGTCCTTCGGCGCTTAAGAAATCCAGGCTTGCGCTCGGCAGGTTTGAGCGTCCTAATGAGGTATACATTACGATTGCTGACTCTTGATCAACTCGCTCGTGCTTCCGCTTTGGTTTGTGCGTTGGAGTTGGAAAGGGAAAGAGACAAGGTCCGGCTGGGGGAATGGCCGTTTGAGATTGGATTGTGGGTGGGTTCTGCCGCCACGCCCAACCGCATGGGTGGACGAAAGTACAATGGTCCAGGACGCGAATATACTGCTTATGTCAAAACCACGAGGTTTCAACAGGACGAGCGCAATCCGGCCCCCATTCCTTTAGAGAATTGTCCCTGGTGTGGAACAAAGTTCACCTCAAGATCCTTCAGGCTGACACCAAATAGCGATCATCCGTTGGATCTCAGGATCACCTGCGTTAATTACAAATGCGAATTTTCTGGCGATCGCTCATTGCCGATACTTGGTGTCGATGAGCCGATTTATCGACGATTGCCGGCATTTCTAATCGCTACAATTGACAAATTTGCGGCATTGCCTTGGACGGGAGAAACGGGCGCTCTTTTTGGATTAGTTGACAAGTTCGATAAGAACGGTTTCTACGGACCATGTGCACCCAAGCTTGGACAGAGCCTTGCAGCAGGGCACCTGCCGCCGCCTGATTTAATCATCCAGGACGAACTGCATTTGATCTCTGGTCCACTGGGGACAATCGCCGGTGTGTATGAGACAGCAATTGACTCGCTCGCCAGTCGGACGATAGATAACAAAACCATCAGGCCGAAGATTCTTGCCAGTACGGCCACCGTCCGCCGGGCCGAAACGCAAATCAGAGCGCTGTTTGAACGTCAACTTGTCGAGGTCTTTCCACCACCTGGTCCGGATAGACGCGATTCGTTTTTTGCGAAGGCGAAACCATCGACAGAAGTTCCGGCGCGATTGTACGTGGGTGTTGCAGCACAGGGTCGCAGCTTGAAAGTGGTGCTACTACGCTCCGCCCTTGCTTTATTGGCGGCTGCTGAAGCTTTCTATCTCGATGGTGGTGGCAAGCAAAACCGTTCTAACCCAGCCGACCCATACATGACCTTATTAGGATATTTCAACAGTCTTAGAGAATTGGGTGGCAGCCGTCGCATCATGGAGGACGAAGTTAGTGCTCGCCTGAGCCAGTATTCGCAGCGAAGACGACTTGAACCTGCTGATAATCTATTCAGGGATCGAAAGATCAAGTATGACGTCCTCGAACTGACGTCACGTGAGCCAACAAATAAAGTGGCTGAAGCGAAAGCGAGATTAGGTCGTCCATTCTTCGAGAACGACTGTGTCGACGTGGCTTTAGCTACAAACATGATCTCGGTTGGGCTGGACATCATTCGTCTGGGACTGATGATAGTACTTGGTCAACCGAAAACCAGTTCGGAGTACATTCAGGCCACGAGTCGAGTAGGCCGTGATCGCTACCGGCCCGGTTTGGTCGTGACATTACTCAACGTCCATAAACCACGTGATCGCTCTCACTACGAACGTTTTCGAACATTTCACTCTTCATTCTACCGAAGTGTCGAAGCGACGAGCGTCACGCCGTTTTCGCCGAGGGCTTTAGACCGAGCTCTGCCTGCGGCTCTCGTGGGTCTGATCCGTCAAAGTGAAGCGATGATGACGCCGTCATTAGGCGCAACCGAAATTCTCACCTGTCGCAACACTCTGGACTCCGCCTGTCAACGTTTCGCAGAGCGTGCGCAAAATGTGGGTTTAGGGGACGAAGAAGAGGAGGGACGTCATCAGAAAGATACAGTGTTGGCGCGCTCGTCTCGCTTACTCGATGACTGGTTGAAGATTGCGGAGCACCTTCAAAAGACCGGTGGCAGACTTCGATATCAAAAGTATGAGGAGGGAAACGCACAGCGACTGCTTTATGACTTTCTTGATCCGGAGCTGATCCCGTTGCGCGGTACACCTCGAGCGAACTTCCGCGCAAATCGTTCGATGCGAGACGTCGAACCCAGTGTTGAGTTGGCAATCGAAAACCTCAATGACTGGAGTGATTCCAAATGAGCAAGATCGAGTTGCGGTCCAGTCAAGTGATTACTACGTTTGGTCCCGGTGCCATGATTGATCTACCTGACGTCTCGGTGATAGTTGCCGGACTCGATCACTGGCGTTACGACAAAAGTAAGTTGCCAACTATTCAGGAACCCCGCCTTACTGCGAAGCTGAGGGAAATAACCGGTGTCAGTGACTTAACTCTCCGGCAACCGCCACCGGAACGTGACCAGGATTTTGGTCCGAAGTCGGAAATAGTTGTGTGGCGCTTTCCCGAGTGGTTCATTGTTCAGAAAACTCAAATCACGAAAACGGGATATCGACGAAGACGGCTAGTCCACTTGGATCATCTTGAAACCGGAAAGTTTAGAGATGTCGACGGAAAAAGACATCCCGTTGTTCCTGTCAGATTCGTTCGTGCCTGTACGCGAGGCCACATCGGTGACATAGACTGGATCGCATTTGTTCATGGCGTTGGGAACAGTTGTCCGCGCGACCTCTGGATTGAAGAGCGTGGCACAAGTGGCGACCTGGATGAGGTTTGGGTGGTTTGTGATTGTGGTAAGGACAGACCGATGAGTCAGGCTGCCAGACGCCAGTTACGGGCGATGGGATCCTGCAATGGATCTCGCCCTTGGTTAGGAAGAGGAACAAAAGAGCCGTGCGGCAAGGAGAATCGATTGCTCATTCGAAGCGCGAGCAACGCGTACTTCCCTCAACTGCTATCAGTGATCTCGATTCCGGACGCACGTGGGCCAATCGACGATGTTGTTGAGTCGCTGTGGGACAATTTTTTGGTCGACGTGGAGACGGTCGAGGATTTGTCGAAGATGCGACGAAAACCCATGGTTGCGAGTGCACTTCAGGATCTCGATGACGAAGATGTGTTTGCAGCGATTGAGCGAACCCGCGCGGGACAGAAGGAGGAGCGAGGCATCAAAGAGGTAGAGTTTGAAGCTCTGAGCGAAGCGCGCGAGGAGCTGGGTTCCGACAGGCCCGAAGGGAATTTCTTTGCTCGAACACTGCCCCTGGGAAAATGGGACGCACCCTGGATGAAAGGAATTGACCGCATAGTTTTGGTTCACCGACTTCGGGAAGTGGTAGCGCAAGTGGGCTTCACGCGATTTGAATCTGCTGGTCCAGATATTGAGGGAGAGTTGGATATCAACGTTGAGAGAGCCCCACTGGCATTGGACCTTTCCTGGTTACCAGCAGTGGAGAATCGCGGCGAAGGAATCTTTATCCTTTTCGACCCGACACAAATTGAGCAGTGGCGCATGAGGCCTGAAGTTGTTCAACGAGAGCGAACTCTACGCGATGGATTTGACAGATGGAAGGCTGAGCACTCAGAAACCCAACGTACGTTTCCAGGCGCGCCCTATTATCTTCTTCACGCACTTTCGCATTTATTACTCACCTCAATTTCACTGGAATGTGGGTATCCGGCTGCGTCGTTGCGCGAGCGGGTTTATTCAGCTCCCGGACGAAACGGAATTTTGATTTACACCGGCAGTTCTGATGCTGAGGGTACTTTGGGCGGTTTAGTCGAAGCAGGACGCGACATTCGGCGCTTCATGCAACTCGCGCTTGAACATGGAAAATTGTGTTCAAACGATCCGATATGCGCCTATCATTCGCCAGTGCATCAGGACCATCAGGAGTTGCTGGGCAGTGCTTGTCATGGCTGTCTTCTTATTGCCGAAACTTCATGCGAACAGCACAACGTGTTCCTCGATCGCTCACTTGTGGTGCAAACTATAGATTCGAGCGGCGCCGAGTTCTTCTGATCCGGATGGCGTCGTTTGTGGCCGTAGTAGAGATCGTTTGTAGAATACTCATTTTGCTTGGTTTTCCAACGCGATTTAGCGCCGATTGCTTTGCTCCTCGACATCCTGATTGCGATCTTTTCAACCAAAATCCCGATCCTTCTCGGTCACAGCTTCTGGCACTTCGGTTACGCTACCAAGCGTCGCATCAACCGTCGTTTCACTGCTTCAACCAACAAGAGATAGGTAGCCGTCGCAAGGGCTATGAGTAGTAAGAAGGCGACGGGTAGAGGCACAAATCCGATGAGCGATCCTGGCGCGGTGTACGGCAGCAAGACCCCAAAGAGCACGATCACGATGGTTGTGATTGTCATTGGGAGACTCGGTCTGCTGCGGAGCGGGTTGCGCGCGGTACGAATAACAAAAATGACTAATGTCTGGGTCGCCAGCGATTCGACAAACCAACCCGTGTGAAAGAATTGTTCGGAAGCATGAAAGACCCTGAGCAATACAAAGAAGGTGAGGAAGTCGTAGATCGAGCTCAATGGGCCGATGTAGATCATGAAGTCGCGGATTAATTTAATGTTCCAGCGCTGCGGTTTGCGAATAAACGTCTCGTCAACTGCGTCAGTCGGGATGGTCACCTGTGCCAGGTCGTAAAGAAAATTATTCAAGAGGATCTGCGTGGGGAGCATTGGTAGAAATGGCAGAAACAAAACAGCGGCGGCCATGCTGAACATGTTGCCGAAGTTAGAACTCGTCCCCATCAGCAAATACTTCATCACGTTCCCAAAGGATTTCCGTCCCTCGATAATGCCGGCGTGCAGCACGTCCAATCCAGGTTCAAGCAAAATGAAATCGGCGGCGTCTTTAGCAACGTCAACTGCGCTCGAGACGGAAATGCCGACGTCCGCTGCGTGCAATGAAGGCGCATCGTTTATTCCGTCACCCAAATAGCCGACAACATGACTCCGATTTTTCAGCGCCAGAATAATCCGGTTCTTTTGCGCGGGTGAGACACGCGCGAAGACGGACGTCTGCTCGACGATGTGGGCCAGCGCCGGATCCGAAATCTTTTCGAGTTCCGTCCCCAGTACGATACGGCCGGCATCGAGTCCGACCTGCGAGCAGATGTGTTGTGTCACCAATTCGTTGTCGCCGGTCAGAATTTTTACCTGAATACCATCTTCTCGCAGGGCCTCGAGAGTTGATCCGGCTGTCGGCAGCGGGGGATCGGAAAACGTTAAGAACCCGGCCAACACGAGCGTGCTTTCATCAGCAGGTCCGTACGCGTCTTTAACCGGAACCTTCGCATACGCGACAGCCAGTGAGCGATACCCTTTGGCACAAAGATCGCGGTAAGTATTTTCGATGCGAGTCTGTGTGCCAGCTAAAGGGTGTTGCTGATCATCCATTTCATAAGAAGTACAGGTGGAGAGCACACTTTCAGGTGCGCCCTTCGTGATCAGTAATCTTTCGTCATTATGCTTGACGACGATTGAGACGCGGCGCCGCTCAAAATCAAACGGTATCTCATCCACTTTCTCATAATCGTGAATATCAGGATGATCGTGCTTGAGAACGGCGGTATCCAGGGGATCGCTGCGATGACGTTCCTTAATAGCTTCATCGAGCGGATTGCTGATACCGGTTTCGTGCAGGCTGTTGAGGAACGCGAGCAGAAACACTCGCTCGCACGGCGCACCGAAGGGATCGAGATGTTGTTCCAATGACATCTCTCCGGTTGTCAGGGTGCCGGTCTTGTCACTGCAGAGAACGTCGATGCTACCGAAGTTCTGCATGGCGTCTAGATGTTTCACGATCACGTTTTTGCGCGCCATGTGAACGGCTCCGCGACCGAGTGTGACCGTCGTGATCATCGGTAGAAACTCGGGAGTCAAACCGACAGCGAGGGCCACGGCGAATAAGAGTGATTCCAGAAGCGGCCGATGAAAAAGGACACTAACCAGGAGCACAAACAGCACGAGGAAGAGCGTCGTCCTCATAATCAAAAAGCCAAATCGTCTGGTGCCTCTTTCGAATTCAGTTTCCGGTGCACGCTTCGCGAGGCGCGTAGCAATATCGCCGAAAACTGTGTTCTTGCCAGTCGCCGTTACCTTCGCCGTTGCCATTCCACTCACGACGGATGTGCCGAGAAATACTTTGTGCAAATCGCTTTCGTTATCAGACTGACTACTTTGATCAGAGGTTGCAGTTTTTTCGACGGGCAATGATTCGCCGGTCAACGCTGCTTGCTGGACGTGCAGATCGCGCGTTTGCAGAAGCTCCGCATCGGCTGGAACCAGATCACCGGCGGCAAGCTTTATTACGTCGCCGGGAACTATCTCGCGCCGCGGAGTCTCAATCCACTTGTTGTCTCGCAACACATTTGCGGTGGGAGCAACTTCTTTGCGAATGCTATCGACCGCTTTCTGCGACCGATACGTCTGAATGAAATTTAGTGCAATGCTAAACAGGACCATCGTGATGATGATCGAAGCGTTGATAACTTCACCCAGCACGGCGGAAATGGCACTAGCCACAAGCAAAATAATTGCTAGCGGGTTTGCAAGGAGAAGGAGCAGTTGAAAGAGAGGCGCAGTGCGCCTTGCAGGCGCAGGTTCGTTGTGGCCGTATTGCGCCAGCCGGCGTTTTGCCTCAACTTGTGAAAGGCCCATCGGCGTGCGTAAACCTGCGCACGAGTCTGGAACATTCTGCGAAAGATCTCTCACTTACGACTTCAGCACCTCTTCAATCGAGTGTTGCAGAACGTTTTTTCTCTCAGTATACATCTTGCCGTTCTCACTGCGTTGCCAGAAAAGCAATTCAGGAACCAACATGAGGATGGAAGTAATCATTTACAAGACATAGCAATCTGGCCCAACTAGAAGCATCGTTACGAATCCCGCGCTCACATGTTAGGTTCTCATTCCACGATACAGCGAATATAATCAACATCCCGAGCTGAATTAGTAAGTGTTCGCGGAGATCAATGTCCCCCAAGAACACAACCGACCAAATCCTCGTTGTCGATGATGACCAGGCTATCCGCTGGACACTCCGCAGAGTTGGGGGTTCGCTTCAGTCGAAGCCGGCACGGTTGCAGAAGCTATAACTCACTTCAAAGCAGATCCACCCGCCGCAGTCCTGCTGGATATCGATCTTCCTGATGGCTCTGGTCTTGATGTACTGCGTGAGATCAAGCGTGATCATCCCGAAGCGATCGTAATCATGATCACGGGCAATGTTCAGGTTGATAACACGATCTCAGCTCTGCGTGGCGGCGCGTACGATTTCATCGCTAAGCCCATTAACCTGGAAGAACTTCGCATCACAATCCGAAACGCGATCGAAACCCGACACTTGCGCCGAGAAGTAGCGCAAACAAGGAAAGAGCGGGCGCGCGAAACGCTTTTGCTTGACGAGATTGGCGAGCTGGAACTTTCACTCCAGGCAAAGCTGCTGCGCGTATTGGAGGAAGGAGCTTTCAGACGCGTCGGTGGTCTAAAGGACATTCCGCTTGATGTCCGTGTGCTTGCCGCATCAAACCGCGATCTAAAAGCAGAGAGTGAAGCTGGACGGTTCCGTCTGGATCTTTATTATCGTTTATCGATTATTCAGATCGACATTCCACCGCTTCGCGAGAGAGGTGACGATGTGCTGCTTTTGTCACAGCACTACATCGATACGATTGGAGCAAAGCTGCGGCGACGAAAAATCACGGGCCTCACGCCGGAAACCACAGCAGTCTTCAGAAAGTACGATTGGCCAGGAAATGTTCGCGAGCTGCGCAACGTGATCGAACGCGCTCTTATTCTGGAAAATGCCGATCAAATTACTACCGAATATCTGCCCGGCAGTCTCTTGATGTCTTCACGTCCTGAACAATCCTCATCAGGAACCAGTGACGACGCGCCGCGTTTCGTGCTGCCGAACGAAGGCATCTCGCTCGACGAAGCTGAGCTTTCGTTTGTTCGTCAAGCAATACAGCGAAGTGGTGGAAACCAAACGCGCGCCGCCGAACTTCTGGGCATTTCCCGTGATCAGCTTAGATACCGCCTCAAGAAACTCGAAAATTCTCAACTGGCCAGTTCTGACGCCGCGACTTGATGTGTGGAATCACAATGACCGCCGTTAATCCAAAATCCGTCGACGACAGGCTGAAGCCGGAAGAAGCGCTACAGCGATCTGAGAAAGAGCTCACCGACATTAAATTTGCGCTTGATGAATCCGCGATCGTCGCGATTACAGATCAACGTGGCATTATCAACTATGTCAATGAAAAGTTCTGCCAAATCTCGAAATATTCGCGAGAGGAATTACTCGGCCAGGACCATCGCATTATCAACTCGGCCTACCATCCCAAAGAGTTCATCAGAAACCTATGGACCACAATCGCGAGTGGGAAAGTCTGGCGCGGTGAAATAAAGAATCGCGCTAAAGATGGAAGCTACTATTGGGTCGACACGACCATCGTTCCTTTTCTTAACGCCGACGGAAAACCCTACCAGTACGTTGCGATCCGCAGTGACATCACCGAACGAAAACGCGCCGAGGAGCAGATTCGCGAGCAGGCGGCGTTATTAGACCAGGCGCAGGACGCCATTCTCGTGCGCGACCTGGACCACAATATTTTGTTCTGGAACAAGGGCGCTGAAAAGCTCTACGGCTGGACTGCCGAAGAAGCCGTCGGCAAAAACGCGGGGGAGCTACTTTACAAAGATCGTTCCGGACAATTCGATGCGGCCCGCCACGCCATAATTCAAAATGGAGAGTGGAATGGCGAAACGCATCAAACACGACGAGATGGGGCTGAGATCATTGTACAGAGTAGATGGACGTTGGTTCGTGACGAACGGGGTCAGCCCAAGTCAATTCTGGTCATTAATACTGACGTCACTGAAAAGAAACGCATGGAGTCGCAGTTCCTTCGGGCTCAGAGAATGGAGTCCATTGGCACTCTCGCCGGCGGCATCGCTCATGACCTAAACAACGTCCTTTCACCAATATTGATGGCCATCGATATGCTGCACTTAAAGGCGACTGACGAAAGCAGCAAGAAATGGCTGGACGTCTTGCGCACTAATGCCGAGCGCGGCGGAATCATGGTGCGACAAGTGTTGTCGTTCGCGGCTTTGCCTCAAAAGTAAAAATCGCACTTGGATCGGGTCCGTACAGGGAGCGGTAGCGACCTGGTCAAATCATGGAAGTTAAAATCGTTAGGAAATATCGCATGTTGATCACTAACCAGGTCGCTACCGCTCCCTGTACTGACCCGATCCAAGAATGATTTCGGAGTTTTGAGGCAAAGCT
>JADMIO011246913.1_pt1 | contig 23558 bp, 24 predicted proteins | sample 8958161 | NCBI WGS metagenome assembly JADMIO01 (sample SAMN16585339, study PRJNA669376) | soil metagenome | isolation source: Crop rotation soil | place: USA: Cullars Rotation, Alabama | collected 2011
GCCGCGACTTCAAGTCACGTGAATTCCAAGCTTCGGATCCCACTGTGCTGGAAAGCATGCCGCCCCCCCAGTCGGGGGACTGGAGCAGGGCGAGCGTGGCGCCCGCAACCGGCGCGCCGCCGCTGTTCCACAGCTCGGCGTTGACGGCGAAGGTCTCGCCCGCGGTCAGGGCCTCGCGGTCCGTGGTCGCATCGACGGCGATCCCGGCCGCGGCGGCCAGGCCGGACTCGGCGATGCCGATCTTCTCGTCGATCAGGTCGGCCGTGGCCCGCACGCCGGGGCTGCCCTCGCCCGAGATCGCCTGCTCGCGGGCGGCGCGCAGGTGCTTCAGGATCTCCGCCAGGGGGCCGACCGCCTCGGCGGGCCGCTGCGGCGAGAGGGCCGCGCGGGAGCGGACGGCCAGATCCTCGGCCGCGGCAAGCTCGCGCTCGACGCCCTTCCGGGCCGGCGCATCCCCGAGCGGGGCGGCCATGGCGGCCAGATGCGTGTCGATGCCGCCGAACAGGTCCTTGCCCTCCTTGCCGGCCCCGCCCTCGACCCACGAGACGCGGGTCTCCTGCGAGCCCAGCTCCTGGATGCGGCCCATGTCCTGCGAGCGGTGCATGCTGCGGCTCGCCATGGCGAGCTGATAGATCGACTTGCCGGTGAGCGCATCGATGCCGCTCAAGGGGAGGGTGGCGGTCGCGGCCTCGCGGTCGAAGAACGCGGAGCGGTAGAACGCGGCGGGCTGCCAGGGGCTGACGCCCTCGCGCACGAGGTCCGGGAAGACCGCCGGGTCGCCCGCGCCCTGGAAGGCGAGGGGCGCGATCACGCCCGCGGCCTGGTGCTGGCCGTGGCCGGCCTGGGCCGTGGGCGGGAAGACCGAGACCACGACCTGGGGGCGGAAGCGGCGGATCACCCGCACGGCGTCCTCCAGGAGCACCTCGCGGGGCCAGCGGGACAGGGTCTCGTCGAGCGAGCGGGTGAAGCCGAAGTCGTAGGCGCGGGTGAAGAACTGGCGCCCGCCGTCGATCTCGCGGGCGGCGAGCAGCTCGCGCGAGCGGATCAGGCCGAGGCCGACGCCCAGCTCGGGGCCGATCAGGTTCTGGCCCCCCTCACCGCGGGAGAGGGAGAGATAGGCCGCCTCCCCCCCCATGCCGCGGGCCACCAGGGTGAGCAGGGAGGTGTCCTCGTCGTCCGGGTGGGCCGCGATGATGAGCAGGCGCCGGTGGGTCGAGAGGCGCGCGAGGGCACGGTCCACGGCGGCGATCCCGCCGGTCGTGGCGGGCTGGAGTGCGGGAGGGGCGCTGCCGGCGGCGGCCGGGGCCGGGGCAGAAAGCGTCAGCACCCCGGCGGCCAGGGCAGCCAGGGCGAGCGCGGCTAAGGCGAGCTTCGCGGGTCGCATCATGGTCTTCGAGTCTTCCAGTTTCCGGGAACGCCCCGGGCCGGCTCGGCAAGCGGCCGGCCGGCGGCGGGACGGGGCTGGAGTCTAGCAGCGTCGAGCCTGGGATAGACTTCCACCGCTCCTCAGCCCTGCTCACCCATGGCACGACCCTTTCTCGACGACGAGGCCAAGAAGGCGCTGCGCGAGGCCGCCGAGGCGGTCGAGGCGGCGAGCAGCGCCGAGCTGGTGATCGCGGTGCGGCCGCGTTCGGGGAGCTACCTCGGGGCGGACCTGCTGGCGGGGATCGTGGCCGGGGTGGCGTCCCTCGCCTTCCTTCTCTTCTCCCCCTGGACGTTCGCCCTGCACTGGTTCGTGATCGACCCGCTGGTCGTGGGGCTGCTCGCGGGGCTCGCCGCCTCCCGCAGCTCCAAGCTGCGGCGCTGGCTCACCTCCAGGGCGCTGCGCCGGGCACGGGTCGAGCGGGCGGCCCGCGCCACCTTCGTGGAGCGGGGGATCCACCGCACCCGGGGGCGCACCGGCATCCTTCTCTATATCTCCACCCTGGAAAGAGACGCCGAGGTGGTGGTCGACACCGGGGTCGAGCCCCTGGCCGCGACCGCGGCGTGGCAGCGGGCGGTCGGGGAGATCGTGGAGGGAGTGAGAAGGAAGGAGACCGGGGTGCAGCTCGCCCCCAGGGTGCGGGCGCTCGCGGAGATCGTAGCCCCCGTGCTGGTGCGCCAGGTGGACGATGTCGACGAGCTGACCGAGGAGATTTGCTAGTGAGGGGCCGCGCCCGCTTTCTTCTCCCGGCCCTGCTCCTCGCCCTGGCGGCCCTGCTCCTCCTCCCGGGAGCGGCCCTGGCCCGGCCGGGCGGCGGCGAGAGCTACTCGGGGGGCGGCGACAGCGGCGGGGGCGGGGTGGATGGGGGTGGCGGGCTGGTCTACCTGCTCGTGCGGCTGTGGATCGAGCTCGTCATCCGCTACCCGGTGATCGGGGTGCCGGCGACGATCCTGATCATCACGATCGTGGTAATCCGCCGGCGCCGGAAGGGCGCGGCCGGCTCCCAGATGTGGGACTCGGGTAGCGTGCGCCAGCGCCAGCCGCCCACCCGGCCCCGCGGGCGGGACCTCGACGCCATCCGCACGCTCGACCCGCAGTTCTCGGTCGTCCTGTTCGAGGACTTCGCCTACGCCCTCTACGCTCGCGCCCACCAGGCGCGGGCCGACGCGAAAGCCCTGGAGGCGCTCTCGCCCTATCTCTCGGAGGGGGTGCGCCAGAGCCTGGCGAGCCGTCCGCCGGCGGGGGTGCCGGTGACGGCGGTCGTCGTCGGGGCGCTGCGGGTGCTCGGCCTGGAGATACCCCGAGCCGCCCCGCCCGCGGCCGCTGCGACACCTCCGCCGCCGGCCGACCCCCTCGCGGCGCTCCAGGCTTCCGCACGGGCCGCGGGCAGCCGCTCTCCGGGGTCGGGCCTCCCGCCTCCCCCGCCGCCACCCCCCGGCGGCCGCTTCGAGGTGCAGCTGGAGATCGAGTCGAACCTCACCACGGGCGAGGGCGCCGCGGCGCGCACCCAGTACGTGGTGGAGCGCTGGCAGCTCGTCCGCGCCGCCACCGCGCGGAGCCGGCCGCCCGAGTCGGTGCGCACCTTCCACTGCCCCAACTGCGGCGCGCCCTTCGAGGGCGAGGGGGGGCGCTGCTCCTACTGCGGGCAGGTGGTCACCGACGGGCGCTTCGACTGGAGCGTCGAGCGCATCGACCTCGTGCGCGCCGAGGAGCGCCCGCCGGCCCTCACCCAGACCGTGGCCGAGGTGGGCACCGACTTCCCCACCGTCTTCCACCCGCAGCTCGCGGCCCGCCGGGTCGAGCTGCTGCGCGAGGATCCCGCGGTCACCGACGAAACCCTTGGCGCGCGGCTGCGGCTGATCTATGGCGAGCTCAACGCCGCCTGGACGGGGATGGACCTGAAGCTCGCGCGCCCGTTCGTCTCGGACAGCCTCTTCGGGTACCTCCAGTACTGGATCGACGCCTACCGCCGCCAGGGGTTGCGCAACGTGCTGGAGAACATGCGGGTGACCGACGCCGTGTTGGTCAAGGTGCTGCGGGACAAGTACTTCGACTCGCTGACCTACCGCGTCTGGGCCGCCGGGCGCGACTACACCGCGGAGCAGGCGACGGGAAAGGTGGTGGCCGGCCGGCCGCAGCAGGACCGCACCTACTCCGAGTACTGGACCCTGATCCGCGGCGCCGGCGTGCGCGGGGCCCCGAGGACGGACCTCAACTGCCCCAACTGCGGAGCCCCGCTCGACATCAACATGGCCGGCCACTGCGCCCACTGCGGAGCCGAGATCACCACCGGCCGCTTCGACTGGGTGCTCTCGAAGATCGAGCAGGACGACTCCTATACGGGGTAGGAGAGGGGCGCGCTCCACCCCTACCTGCGCGACCGCATCCTGGTGGAGGCGGTCCCTCTTTAGAGGATGGGAACCCGGTAGGCGCTACCCGCAGCGGCAGAGCGCCTTGGCGGCATCCTCCGCGCTGGCCCAGGAGGGGCGGGTGCCGGCTCGGGATTTGGCTTCCTCGCTCCACTTGCCGTCGGCGCCTCGCCGGACGACGAAGGTGTCGCCGTTGGGACAGGTGATCTGGACCTGCCCGGGCTCGGACAGCTCGGTCGTCTTGTAGTCGCACCCGTAGCCGGTCACGCTGTCCTTCATCGAGGTCTCCTTCGGGGCCGCGGCTCCCCCTTCCTGGGTGCCGGGATCGGGAGCCTGCCGGCCGGCGCAGGCGAGCGGGAGCAGGAAGGCCAGGACGAGAGCGGATCGGAGCATTTTCAACCCCCGTTGCTCCGGATGGCACCGGAGCGCTTAGGTGCCGCTCTATTTTACTGCTTGCAGCACGGCCCCGTTCCTAGACCAGGAACGGCACGGACATCCCGGCCAGGGTCCAGGCGCACAGGAGGGTGGCCACGGCCAGCACTCCTAACCAGCCGGCGGCGGCCCAGGTCCACTCCTGGCGTCGGCGGATCAGCAGGAGGGAGGCTCCGATCAGTGGTATGGCGGCTCCCGCCAGCAGCAGCAGGCGCACCGCCTCGAAGAGCCACCGGGGGACGGGGATGAACAAGTCGTACAGGGATAAATAGACCTGGAAGAGCAGGTACGCCGCCCCCGGCGCCAGGACCAGCCCGCGCAGGCGGTCGGCCAGGGTGGGCTCCCGGAAGACGTCGGTGAACATGCCGGCCGAGCTTACCGCCTCCGGACTGCCCTGTCCGGCCCCCCCGGCCTTGACCGACGCGATATCCTCTCTTCATGGACACCAGCCCGGCCATCCTCGAACCCCGGCAGCGCACCGCGGTCGATCCCCAGCGGCTCGACGAGTTCCGGCGCTGGGGGTATCTCGCGGCGGACCTCGACCCCCTGGAGCGCCTGCGGCCGGACTCGCACCCGGCCCTGGGCGACCTGACGGACCCGGCGGTCGCCCAGCTCCGCGAGCTTTACGCGGGGCCGATCGGGGTCGAGTTCATGCACATCCCCGACCTCGAGCGCCGGCGCTGGATCGCCGAGCGCATGGAGGGCCCGGCGCCCCAGGCCGACCTCAAGCGCGCCGTCGAGGAGGTGCTCGCCGCCGAGACTTTCGAGCAGGTGCTCCAGTCCCGCTACCTGGGCACCAAGCGCTTCTCGATCGAAGGGGTGGCGGCGCTCATCCCCGTGCTCTCCGAGATGCTTCAGGGCGCCGCCCGCCACGAGACCGAGCAGGCGGTGATCGCGATGAGCCACCGCGGGCGGCTCAACGTCATGCTGCACACCGTGGGCCGCCCGGCCGCCGAGCTGATCGCGGGGTTCGAGGACGTCGACCCGCGCAGCATCCTGGGCGGCGGCGACGTCAAGTACCACATGGGCGCGACCGGCACCTTCAAGGCCGCCAACGGCCGCGAGGTGTTCATCCACCTGGTCTCGAACCCCAGCCACCTGGAGGCCGTGGACCCCGTTGCCCTCGGCCGCACCCGCGCCAAGCAGGTGCGCCTGGGCGACGAGCGCGGCGTCACGGTGATGCCGGTCCTCGTCCACGGCGACGCCGCCTTCGCCGGCCAGGGCATCCTCGCCGAGACGCTCAACCTCTCGCATTTGCCGGGCTACTCCGTGGGGGGCACCGTCCACGTCATCGCCAACAACCTGATCGGCTTCACCACCGAGCCCAAGAGCCTGCACTCCTCGCGCTTCGCCTCGGACGTGGCCAAGCGGCTGCCGATCCCCATCTTCCACGTCAACGGCGAGGACGCCCGCGCCGTGCTGCGTGCGGCGGCCCTCGCCGTCGACTACCGCTACGCCTTCGGCGACGACGTGGTGGTCGACCTGATCGGCTACCGCCGCCACGGGCACAGCGAGGTGGACGACCCCACGATCACCCAGCCGCTCCTCTACCGCAAGATCGAGAAGCACCCGCCGCTGTGGAAGATCTACGCCCGCCAGGTGGGCTACCCCGAGGCCGATGGAGAGGCCAAGGTCGCCGAGGTGCGCGCCACCCTCGACGCCGAGCAGAAGCGGGCGGGGACGATCGAGAAGAAGCCCACGCTGCGCACCCTCCCCTCCTACTGGGACCGCTACCGCGGCGGCGTCCACCGCAAGGACTATGAGGTGCGCACGGGGGTCGCGGCCCCGGAGATCGCCCGCCTCGCCGCGCGCATCACGACCGTCCCGCCGGGCTTTCACCCGCACGAGAAGATCGCAAAGCTCTTAGAGCAGCGCGCCGAGATGGGCCAGGGCAAGCGCCCGATGGACTTCGGCATGGCCGAGGCGCTCGCCTTCGCGAGCCTGGCCGAGGGCCGCGTGCCGGTGCGCCTGTCGGGCCAGGACAGCCGGCGCGGCACCTTCAACCAGCGCCATGCCGTGCTGATCGACGTCGAGGACGGCAAGGAGTACCTCCCGCTCGCCCACGTGGCGCCAGGCCAGGCGCGCTTCGAGGTCTACGACTCGATGCTGTCGGAGGCCGCGGTGCTCGGCTTCGAGTACGGCTACAGCCGCGACTACCCCGAGACGCTGGTGCTCTGGGAGGCGCAGTTCGGCGACTTCGCCAACGGCGCCCAGATCATCATCGACCAGTTCATCACCGCCGGCGAGGACAAGTGGGGGCTGCTCTCGGGGATCGTCATGCTCCTCCCCCACGGCTACGAGGGGCAGGGGCCGGAGCATTCGAGCGCCCGGATCGAGCGCTACCTGCAGCTCGCCGCCGAGGACAACATCCAGGTCGCCCAGCCGTCGACTGCGGGGCAGTACTTCCACCTGCTGCGCCGGCAGGCCCTGCGGCCGTGGAGGAAGCCCCTGGTCGTCTTCACCCCCAAGAGCATGCTGCGGCACAAGGACTCTTCCTCCACCGTCGAGGAGCTGGGCCGCGACCGCTTCTTGAACCTCGTCCCGGACCCGGTCGAGAACGCCGAGCGCGTGATCCTCTGTACCGGCAAGATCGTCCACGAGCTGCGCCGCGAGCGCGAGCGGCGCAAGGAGGCGCGGACGGCGATCTTGGCCGTCGAGCAGCTCTACCCCTTCCCGGAGGAGGAGCTGGCGGCCGAGCTCGCCCGCCACCCGGAGGTGCGCGACGTCGTCTGGGTGCAGGAGGAGCCCGCCAACATGGGCGCGCTGTTCTTCGTCCTCCCCTACATCCAGCGCATCGCCGGCCGCGTGCGCGTGCGCACCCTCAAGCGCTCGGCGAGCGGCAGCCCGGCGACCGGCTCCGGCAAGGCGCACGCCATGGAGCAGAAGACCCTGCTCTCGCTGGCGTTCGGGATCGGGTAGAGGAGCCGGAGCCCGCCGGCTCCCCTGAAGACCTCAGGCCCTTTCCGCTTCCTCCCGCCGCCCCAGGCGGCTGACCCTGGCCACCAGCCCCCGCTGGGGGGGCCGCGCCGCCGGCCGCAGGTCGTGCGGCTGGCCGGCGCGGGTGCCGAGCGGCGCCGTGCCGGCCCGCACCGGCAGGGGGGCCTGGCGCGGCAGCCCCTTGCTGCTCCCGATACCGTGCCCGAGACCGCGCCCCATCCCGCGCACCATCCGCTGCCCCACCTGCCCCCGCAGCACCCCGAGCCGGGCCGCCGCCGCGGTGCGGATCCACGGCCGCCCCGTGCATTCGGCCACCCGACCACGGGCTAAATGAATGTCCTCGATCCAGGGCCACAGATCCTCCGGCGCGTTGAAGCCCTCGAAAAACTCGTCGGCCATGGCCGGCACGCGGGAGGCGGCGAGCAGGACCTCGCGGGCGGGCGCCGTGATCGGGGCGAGGAAGAGGTTCGAGAAGCGCGTCATGTAGCTCGCCTCGCGATCCCAGAACTCCTCGAAGCAGTCCTCCAGCCAGTCGGCGTCGAAGGGGAGGTCGCCGCGCTCCAGGATCTTGCCGGTCAGGAAGTGCGCCGACTTGGAGGCGTGGTTGGCCCCCTGGGCGGCGATCGGGTCGTTGAGCACCAGGGCGTCGCCCAGGGCGGTTGCGATGCGGCCGGAGGGCAGGTGGGCGACCGGCCGGCGGACGGCCGGGGTGATCGCGCCCGTCGCCCAGGCGAGCGGGTCGGTCAGCTCGACGTGCGCGAGGCGCGGCAGCTCGAAGGGGGCGAGCTCGGCCACCACCTGGCGGGCGATCTCGATCGCCTCCTCGCCGGTCTTAGCGGCGCCGAAGCGGTCCATGCGCGAGCCGGGCTTGGCCTCGAACACCAGGCTGTGGCAGGAGCCCACGCCCTTGCCGTGGAAGGGGATCCAGAAGATCTCGCCGTCGGTGCCGACGAGCGTGAACTTGCCGACCCGGAACGGGATGTCCTCCCACTCGTGCAGATTTTTCACGGTGATCAGGGTCAGATTGCGCTGCGGCCGCGAGTGGAGGCAGCGCGCCCGGTCGCGCTTGAACAGGGACGAGATCTCGCCCTTGCCCGTCGCCACCACCGTGAGGTCGTTCTCGGCCGCCACGGCGTCGACGTCCTCGATGCTCATCCGCTGCACCACCAGCCGGCCGCCGCGGGCCGCAAACTCGTCCATCCAGCGCGAGAACTTCAGGCGCTGGTCCACGGCCGCGCCCGGCAGCTTGAAGCGGCCGGTGACCGAGAGCAGCCGGTTGCCGGGGGTGGGGCAGTAGTCGAGGTGCAGGCCCTCGCCCGGCTCGACCTCGTCGTCCCAGAAGTTGAGGCCCAGCTCGCGCTCGTAGGAGAGGCCCCGGCTGAAGACGAAAGCCGTGGCGGTCAGGCGCCCCGCGAGCACCTCCTCGGCGCTGCGCTCCGCGTAGAGGGTGACCTCATAGCCATGATCCAGCAGGCCGATGCCGAGCTGCAGGCCGGCCTGTCCCGCGCCGACGATCGCGATCTTGCGCAAAGCTCCCCCCTTGAGGACGAAGTCCCCCGTTTCGATGGACACCAAGTGAACGCACACAGAGTGCGATGACTAGCAAAAAGCGTGACAAACCGAGGGGATTTTGAGAATAAATGTTATGGTGGATTTTTGATCGATCTATTTTCCGAAATTTGACATATCTACAGCAGTGTGCCGGCGCGTGCTACGATCGCGGCTGCCGCCGGCCGCGACGGGGCCGCGGCAGGCCGCAGGACGCAGCGACTGAGCGAGCACGGATCGAAGCGAGAAAGCGGCGAGCGGATGACCTCGACCATCCCAGGCCCGGGCCCGCGGCCTCCGGACCTTCCGGCCAGGCTGCCGGCCGGGGGTGGCCCGCCGTGCTACTCCCGCGGCGAGGAGATCGCCCACTGCGCCACCCACGGCGTGGGGCTGCTGCTGAGCCTCGTGGGCCTGGCCACCCTGATCGCCGCTGCGAGCAACCACGCCGACTCCCTGCTGCTCGCCGCCTGCGGCGTCTTCGGCTTCAGCCTGATCCTGCTCTACTTAGCCTCCACCCTCTACCACAGCATCTCGTCGCCGCGGGCCAAGCGGGTGCTGCGGGTGCTCGACCACTCGGCGATCTTCCTGCTCATCGCGGGCACCTACACCCCGTTCACCCTGGTCAGCCTGCGCGGCCCCTGGGGCTACGGGCTGTTCGGCGCGGTGTGGGGCATGGCCGTGGCCGGCATCCTCTTCAAGGCGTTCGCCACCGGGCGGCTGCGGCGCCTGTCCGTGGTGTTCTACCTGGCGATGGGCTGGTGCGTGCTGGTCGCCCTCCGGCCCCTGATGGCGGCGCTCGCGCCGGCGGGGGTGCGCCTGCTCTTCCTGGGCGGGATCGCCTACACGGCGGGGGTCGTCTTCTACGCCTGGCAGCGCCTGCCCTACCACCATGCGGTGTGGCACCTGTTCGTGCTCGCCGGGAGCGTCCTGCACTTCCTGGCCGTGCTGCTCTACGTCATTCCCCCGCGCGGCTGAGCCCCGCCCCGGCACCGAGGCGGAATAGGCGCCAGCCGGAATAGGCGCCCCCAGGGATCTGTATATACTGACGGACCGGCCGCGGGCAGAAGGGCCCGCGACCTCCCCGGGGAGGCCTAATGAGCGCAGAGGGGATCCTGGTACTCAACTTCGCCGAGCCGCGGGAGAAGGTCTACGGCTCGCTCTTCGGGCCGTGCGAGACGGTGAGCCACGAGCCCCTTTCGTCCGATCTGCAAATCGACGTCTCGATCCACCCGCCCACCCGGGAGCGGGACTTCTACACCCTGGTCAGCAGCGGCATGAGCGACCTGCGGATGAACGTCCCGGACGAGGCGCTGGGAGGGGCGGCGCGGGCGGAGGTCGTCCTCTACGTGGATGAGCCGGCCGAGGAGTACATCCGGCTCGTGCGCACGGTGGCGAGCCTCCCGCACCAGCGCGGCACCTGGCTCGGCCGGGGGCACGCGATCGCCAACGGCGAGCCGCCGCAGCCCCTGTTCGCGGGCTCGGAGCTCGACACCGTGCTCCTCCTGCCCAGCATCGTCTATCCCGACGACATGCTGCCCGAGCGCCTGACCGTGGGCGGCGAGCCGGTCGAGCTGCTGTGGATCGTGCCCATCACCGCGCCGGAGCTGGCGCTGGTGCGCGAGAGCGGGGTCGAGGCCCTGGCCGACCTGCTCGACGACTGCGACCACCCCGTGGCCCTCGATCCCCGCCGCCCCTCCTACGTCTGAGGCGGCCGGGCGGCCCAGACCGGGCGCGCGCCCCGGGCCGGGCCCTCCCGACCGGGGCGTCAGGAGGGCGAGCCGACCCGTTCCAGGGCCGCGGCGGCCTCCGCGGCCAGATTCCCCACGAGATCGGCGGCCGAGCCGAGGGAGGCGAGCGGCGCGGACTGGACGCCATAGAAGGCCAGGAGGTCGTCACGGCCGGCGCGGGCGGCGGCATAGCGCAGCTCGCGGGTGAGCTCGTTCTGGTGCGGGAAGGGGAGGATCTCGACCGGCGGCCGGGCCATCTCGTCCGTGTAGCGGTTGGCGAGCATGCGTGCGACGCGCCCGGTGTAGGCCCGGGAGAGGGTGGTGCGCCGGGCGCGGGAGCGGTCGGCGAGGGCCGCGCGGTGCCGGTCGCTAGCGCCGGACTCCCGGCACATCAGGAAGGCCGTGCCGATCTGGGCCGCCGAGGCGCCGAGCACCAGGGCCGCGGCCACGCCCCGGCCGTCGGCGATGCCGCCCGCGGCGAGGACCGGTACCTTGACCGCGGAGACCACCTGGGGAACCAGCGACAGCGTGCCGGTGAGCGAGCGTTCCGCGGGAGCGAGGAAGCTCCCGCGGTGCCCGCCGGCCTCGAACCCCGAGGCGCAGACGAGGTCGACGCCGCTCGCCTCCAGGGCCTCGGCCTCGGCGACCGTGGTCGCCGTGCCGACGAGGGCGATCCCCTGCCGGCGCGCCTCGGCCACCATGGGCGCGGGCAGCAGCCCGAAGACGAAACTGAAGACCGCCGGCCGCGCTTCGAGCACGACCTCGAACTGGCGCTCGAAGTCCTGGACCGTGGGCGCCGGGGGCTCGGCGAGAGGCGGCAGCCCGAGCTCGTCGCGGTAGGGATTGAGGCGCGCCAGGGCCCGGGCGGCCTCGGCGGCTCCCAGGCCGCCCTCGTCCTCCCGCTCGCGGGGGATCCAGAGATTGAGCGCGAACGGCCGGTCGGTCCGGCGCCGGATCTCGGCCACAGCCTCCCCGATCGCGGCCGGCTCCATGTGATAGCACCCGAGCGACCCCAGCCCGCCCGCGTTCGACACCGCCGCCACCAGCTCGGGGGTCGAGGAACCGCCCCCCATCGGGCCCTGCACGATCGGAAAGCGGCAGCCGAACCGCTTGGTGAACCGGGTAGACGTCCACATCGGAGAGCTCCCTTGCCGTTACCCCGGCCGGCGAGGCCCGGCCGCGGCGATCAGGCCCAGAGGATATCGACTTCGTAGGGCGCCAGGAGCCGGTCGTGGGTGACCAGGGTCAAGCCCTCGGCCCGCGCCAGGTGTGGGAAAAGGCGGTGAGGAGCTTCTCGAAGCCGCTACAGGGGAGCGTCGAAGTCCTCCGAGATCCGGATCCGGCCTTCCCAGCCGCCGGGCTGGCGGGGCCCGGCCGTCTGGCGGAACGGCACGAGCTTGGCGAACGGCTTGCCGGCATTCGACAGGATGATCTCCTCGCCGGCGGCGGCGCGGTCGACCAATCGTGAGAGGGAGGTCTTAGCCTCATCTAAATCGTAGATGACTTGGGACATATCCGCCTCCGCTTGACCCAACCTCGACCAAGGTAGTGCTGCAGGGGACGGCGGTCAAGCTCTAGACTGTCCTCGCTCCCCAAGCCTGCGCGACACCGAAAAGTGAATCAGGGGTAGAGCCTGCACGCGCCTGAGCTGGAGCAAGCCGCTGCCCTGACGTAAAGCAACTCTAGGGAGGGTGCTTATCCGCGCTTAAACACCTCGTCTCTGGAGTATAAGCAACCGGGCCTGCCGCCTCGACTTCGGTCCAAGCGTCAGATAGGCTAAAGACTACAATCCGAGCCGGTTGGCGAGATGAGTGCTTATCGCCACTTGGCCAGACAGCTAATCTGGGCGATGCGCCAGTGCATCGCTCAACTGGAAGGTCGCCGATCAAGGCAAAGTTATGTCTTTACAAGAGGTTTTCGAGCTCAGCGATCTCTGGCCGGTTCTGCTGCCGGTCGGACTACTCCTCGGCGTGGTGGTAGCGGCTGGTCCTATGAGCTTCCGGAGGCTGGTCTGGTTCCTCCCCATTCTGGTGGCGACGGCGGTCGCCTGCACGCTCCTCTTCGCCCAGCGGGAAGCGGTGGCGAAAGAGCCTCTCGACTTCATAGTCGTGTGGTTGCTCGGCCTTCTCCCGGCATTCCTCTCCGCATGCATTGTGGCGGCTCTCTGCATTGGGCGGCGCGTCGCGCAATGGATCACTTGGGCGGCCGTCACGGTCTCGTGCGTAGCAGCCGCCCCTCTCGCTGGGTTCTTACTGCTCGTCGCGGGTTGCGCGATCACCGGGGACTGCCCGTGACCTGTCGGCCCACCCCTACCCCAAGATTGAGTATGTTACCGGGAGGATATAATGAAAAAGATGGATGCTTTGACCGTACTGGCAGTAGTCATGGTTCTAACCTCGTGCAAAGGAAGTGACCCGCTAATCGGCAGGTGGCAGAAAGTGGATGAGAAGGATTGGTCCGAGTACTTTGCCGACGGCAGCGCAATATTCAATGACGGCTCGATGTCGGTCAGCGGAACTTGGAAGCGCCTTGATGATGGACGACTCAAAATTGATGCTACGGTTTTTGGAATCAGCACTGCCGAAGTCTTTCAAGTGGCGATTGAGCGAGACACCGCTACGTTTACCAGCTCCGGGGGACAGGTGGAGAGCTATCGACGTGTAAGTAACGTCGCCGCACAAGAAAGCTCGGTTAGCGATCAACAAGCGCAGAAGCGGACAATCGCAGATATCCGAAACACCGGCACTGCGATGTTTAGTTGGCTGACCGATCAGGTTGGGTCCGGAGCGGCAGGGCAGGCTGAAGTCGATTTCGCCAAGTATCCGGCAATCTCTGCCAAGGAACTCGAGAAAATTCTTGTTCCTCAGTATCTGCAGGCAATCCCGGAAACCGACGGTTGGGGCCATCCATATGAGTACTACCTGAATGTTGCAAGCCCCAGGGCGAAGCAGGTAATGAGCATCCGCAGCTCTGGCCGCGATGGCAGTTTCTCTTCTGTCAGCTATAGCGTCGAGGCATTCGCTCCAAGCGAGTATGACGAAGACATTGCATGGGCAGACGGATACTTTGTGCGGTGGCCACAGAAGCCAAAGGAATAGAATGGCGATACATACGTGAAAGCGATCCTCTGCACGGCCTACGGCCCGCCCGAAGTCCTGCGGCTTGGCGAGCTCCCGACGCCCGCACCGAAGCGGGGCCAGGTCCGGATCAGGATGCACGCGACGGCGGTGACCTACAGCGACTGCCTGGTGCGAGGTTTGGCCGTCAGGCCTTTCATCCGGCTCGTGGCGCGACTGATCCTTGGCTATCACCGGCCGCGGAGGCAGGTGCTCGGCATCGTGGTGGCCGGGGAAATCGATCGAGTCGGCGCGGGCGTGAAAACCTGGAGAGAGGGAGACCCGGTCTTCGGCATGGATGGCTGGGGAGCGCGCGCGAACGCCGAGTACAAGTGCATGAAGGCAAACGGCCTCCTGGTGTCGAAGCCGGCGAACCGGGACTCTCCGGGCCGTCATCGACCGGTGCTACCCGCTCGCCGAGATGGCCGCGGCGCATCGCTACGTGGAGACCCAGCGCAAGCGGGGAAACGTCGTGATCGACGTGCCTTGACGGCGCCCATCGGAGCGGGCGGCAGGCCTTGCTTCCTCGACGACAGCGTTAACCGGCGCGAGATTTGCCTATGAGCTACGAGAGCAGCCAACGGATTGGATGGCAGGAGCCGTTCCACGCCCGGGCGCACGCCGCGCGCGAGTATCTAAGGCGCCGCTGGTACGTGCCCGTGGCGGGCGGCGCCTCCGTCGCAATCCCCGCGACCCTCTTCTTCGTCGTCTACTCCTACAGTCTCGACGAACCCATCAACCTGCGTGCGACGGGACTTGTGGTCGTCATGGGAGTGGTCGTCGCCGCGCTTCTCACGATGAATCTTTTTTTGCCGCGTGCGATCCGGCTCAAGAAGTCCAGCATCTTCATCTCGCGCCCCAGGGGACTTGAATGGATCAGCTATGCGAAGCTCCGGCGGTGCGACGTGACTTCCGGCCCGTATCCGATGTTCCGGGGCTTTGGAGAGGGATCGCAAGCGCTCTTCGAGATCTTCTGGGATCCCAGAGTCGATACCGAGCATCTGCGGACCCTGCTCTCGACCAAAGGCGTCGAGCTCGGCACGGCGCCGACCCAGGAAGCCGTTCCGGCGCAGATGCGCCCTGCTTGACGAGCGCGTCCCGGCGGCGCTGCCGGGGCGACTCAGGGCGCGGCGCCGGCTCGCGCCTGGGCGGCGAGCTCGGCGGCGAGGGAGAGGCGGACCTGCTTCTCGAGCCTAGGCGAGGGCGAGTTGGCGTCCGGGGGGGAGGCGAGCGCCACGACGTTGCGGATCACCTGGACGGGCGTGAAGATGAGGCCCCAGGGGATGCCCCACCAGCCGACGACGAGCGACGTTGCGGTGGCGCCAAGCTGGGACTTCACGCCGCAGCCGCGGCAGGAGACCTGGGGCCGGCTCGACCACTGCGTCAGGACGAGCGCCGACCACACCCAGTAGCTCGTGTGCACGTCCACGGGCCCGCGGCCGCCGCACTTCGGGCAGGCGCCCTGGTGGACCTTCCACAGCACTTCCTGGACGCTGGGCTCCGGGATGGAATTCGAGAGCCGCAGGAGAGTGCCCGCCGACTGGCAGCGGGCGTTGCAGAAGCGCAGGTCCCCGTCGCGGGCGCCGCCGAAGAGGATGGTGCTGCCGCAGTAGTCGCATTTGGCCATCTCGGCCTCCGCACCTGAAAGGGAGTTGTAGATGTAAGACTATCACCCTTCACCGCCGCGCTGGCGAGCGGCCGGCGGCGCGCCGGCGGCCGTCCAGCCCGGGAGCTGGGACGCTGCGCCCGGAGTTGGAACGCTCGAACCCGCGGGTTGAGACACCGGGAGCGCCGGTTGGGACACCTGAACCGCGGGTTGAGACGCCGGGGCCGCGGGTTGAGACACCGGGCTCGCGAGCTGAGACACTAAACCCGCAGGTTGGGACACTGGAGAACGGTTCTGAGACACCGGGGCCGGAATTTGGGACACCTGGACGGCGATCCGCGGTGTCCCAACCGCTTCTGGAGCGTCCCAACCCGCGGGTTTTGTGTTCCAAATCCCGGGTAAGAGCGTTTCAAGACCGGGGCGGGTGTCCCAACTGCGATTCCCCGTGTCTCAGGCTGCGGGCCTAGTGTCTCATCTCGCGAGCGCGGTGTCTCAGGAGCGATCTCCAGTGTCCCAAATCCGGAGCTGAGTGTCCCAACCCGCGGGTCAGGTGTCCCAACCGGCGGTCCGGGTGTCCCAAGTGCGTTCGCCGGTGTCTCAAGATGGGAGCCAGGTGTCCCAACTTGCGGCGCGGGTGTCCCAAAGCGGCTCCCGAGCGTCCCAAACCGGGCGGCTGGTGTCTCAGAACCGGCGCCTAGTGTCTCAGAACGGGCCTCCGGCGTCTCAGGACGGGCTTCCGGTGTCTCAGAATTGGCGCCCGGTGTCTCACAACCGGCCTCGGGCGTCTCAGAACCCGGGGTGCGCGGCTCGGGCTCGAAATGGCCCGTCTCAACCCCCTGGGCTGCGGTCTCCGGTCTCGGGGCCGGGCGTCTCAGTCGCGGGTCTGCGCGTCCGAGCCTTGGGGTCGCGCGCCTCCCGAGGGCGGCGGGGTGGCGAGCTTCCGGTAGCGGGTGGGCTGATTGCCGCTCGCGGCTCCGACCAGGTCGATCTTGCGCTCCTGCATCAGGTCGCCGAGCACGCGGTAGAGGGTGCTGCGGCTCGGCACAAAGCCCAGGGCGGCGCACAAGTCATTGCGGTCAAAGGTCTCCCCGACCTTCGCGAGCGCCGCCTCGACGGCCTCGTGGATCTCGTAAGCCCCCCGGTTCTTGCGCGCCGGCGGGGCCGGTGGGGCGGCCCGCGGGGCGGGCGCGACTGGCGCGGCCTCCCGGACGGTAGCCGGAGCGGCGGAAGGGTCGGCGGCCGCGGCCCCAGGGCGACCCTCCAGCTCCCCCCGCGCCCGCGCCACGGTCTCCAGGGCCCGGAGCTTGGCGCGGTGGGCCTCCTGGAGCAGCTCGATGTCGGCCCGGAGCTGCTCCTCCAGCCGCTCCCGCAGGCGCTCGTAGCTGTCGGAGGTCATCGGCGGCGGATCTTAGTGTCTCAACCCGTGAGACGGCAAGTTGGGACACCGGTTGAGACACCGTTGAGACACCGGACGCGGTTGGGACACCTCGAGGCCCACCGTAGCCCCAGCCCTTCGGCTGCATTGATGGTTGAATTCAACCTGTTTTCTACCTACACTCGGGTCATGGCGCTGAACATCAAGAGCCCGGAAGTGGAGGATCTCGTGGAGGCGCTCGCCCGGATGACCGGCGAGAGCAAGACCGAGGCGGTCCGCCGGGCGCTGGCCGAGCGGCGGGAGCGCCTGAGCCTGCAGCAGGGGCGCCGCGAGCGCGGCGGTGACTTCCTGCGGTTCCTCGAAGAGGAAGTCTGGCCGAAGGCCCCGCCGGGCCAGCTAGGCCGCCGGCTCAGCCGCGAAGAGGAGGACGAGATCCTGGGCTACGGGCCGGAGGGCGCTTGATCCTCGACACCTCGGTGCTCGTGGCCATTGCCCTGCGGGAGCCCGGGTACGAAGACCTGATCGGCAAGCTGCGCTCCGCGGGCACCCTCGGCATCGGCACCCCTACGCTCGCGGAGGCCGGGATCGTCCTGGCGGCGCGCCTGGGCCTCGAGCCGCAGGCGATCCTGGATCGCTTTCTGCGCGACTTCGGCGTGGTGCCGGTGGTCTTCGGAGAGCAGCACTGGCGCGAAGCGCTGGACGCCTTCCGCCGCTTCGGCAAGGGCCGGCATCCAGCCGCCCTCAATTTCGGCGACTGCCTGAGCTACGCCGCCGCCAGGGTCGCCGGCCATCCTCTCTTGTTCGTCGGCGACGACTTCTCCCAGACCGATATCGAAGCCGCGTGAGGCCCTGTCGCCGGTGGGCTGGTCGCTCGCTCGCGGCTCCGATCCCATTCGCTGGGCCATACCTCCGGCTACGCCATGCAGGTGACCCCCTCGTGCGCGAAGCTCCCGTGAGCCTGAAGGGGTGAAAACGTACCGCCCGGTCCGTCTCTGAAGCAATAGGAGGAGAACCGATGCGAGCTTCAGTGAGCGGAAGCTGGAGGTGCCTGCCGTTCTGTTGCCTCATCCTGCTGGCAGGTTGTGGGACAACACAGACCGGGGGCGTTGTCCGGGACGCAGCAGGGTCGCCGTCCACCACCGTACCGTTGCCCACCCTGGAAGCGCTCTTGTCGCGTGAGCTGGCTCCCGACGACGGCCTCCTGATCGGGGCCGGCGACATTGCCGAGTGCGGCCGCCAGCTCCGGCACGCCAAGGAGACCGCGGCGATTATCCAGAAGTTCCCCACCGCCACCGTGTTCGCGGCCGGCGACGATGCCTACAGGAACGGCACCACAGAACAGTTCTCCGACTGCTACAACGAGTCCTGGGGGCCCTTCAAGGCTCGCACCCGGCCCGCCCCGGGAAATCACGACTACGGGATCTATCTGCACACGCCGCGCAACAATGCGGACCCTTACTTTGCCTACTTCGGAGCGAACGCCGGGACGGCGGGCCAGGGGTTTTACAGCTATGACTTGGGCGGCTGGCACATCGTCTCGCTCAACAGCATGGCCGGCCAGACCGGCGCGCCGTCGATGGCCGATCAGGTGGCATGGCTCCGGAACGACCTCGCGAACACCGAGAAGAGCTGCATCCTGGCCTACTGGCATCACCCGCTGTTCAGCTCGGGTGCTCAGCACGGCGATCAGACCGACGATCCAGGCCGGTTCATGACGCCGCTCTGGGATGTCCTTCTCGAGCACAAGGCGGACGTGATCCTCAATGGCCACGACCACCACTACGAGCGGTTCGCCCTCCAGGACACGACGCGGACGGCCACTGCGCAGGGTATCCGGCAGTTCGTCGTGGGCACAGGAGGCGGAGACCGCCGGGGCCTGGGCACCGTGAAGCAAAACAGCGAGGTGCGGCTGCCCAATGTCTACGGAGTCCTATTGATGACGCTCCACCCGAACAGCTACGAGTGGCACTTCATCAATGCTGATGGCATCGTGCAGGACGGCAGCTCGGAGTCCCAGCCTTGCCATTGACCTGACTGGCTCAGGATAGACCTGCGTCGCGCGAAGAGCCTGCGAGGAATCGATGTGGTAGCATCTGATGCGTGCGCACCACACTGGACATCGCGGATGACGTCCTGATGGCGGTCAAGCAGCGCGCGCGACGGCAGAAGCGCAGTGTCGGAGACCTCCTGTCCGAGCTGGCCCGCGAGGCTCTGACCCACCGCTCTCGGGAGGAATCTGGGGCTAAGAAGCCCCAGAGCTTCTATGGCTTCGACCCCTTACCTCCCCGCGGAGGGGCGGTCTCCAACGAGCTGATCGACAAGCTGCGCGAGGAAGACTTCGAGTGATGCGAGCGCTCCTCGACATCAACGTGCTCCTCGCGCTCTTCGACGCCGACCACCTCGACCACCAGCGGGCACAGGAATGGATCTCACGGGAGATCCAGCATGGCTGGGCATCCTGCGCCCTGACGCAGAATGGATTCGTCCGCATCATCAGCCAGCCCAAGTACCCGAGCCCGGTCTCACCTTTCGAGGCGGTCGAGCGGCTGCGCCGGGCGACCCAAACCGAGCATCACGAGTTTTGGCCCTGCTCGATCAGTCTGCTCGAAGACCGCCGCATCAACTCCAGCCACGTTCACGGACCGCGGCAGGTGACCGATGCCTATCTCCTGGCTCTGGCCGTGGAGCACGGCGGGCGGTTCGTCACCTTCGACCGCTCGATCCCGCTGTCGGCGGCCCCGGGGGCCACGCCGGAGCATCTCGTGGTCGTCTGAATGGCATTGAATGGCGCGAGCCACCGGCGGTGTTATGTGTCAGCCGCGCTCTGATTCACTTCAAAGATCTTGAACTTCCAGACCGTATTCACCATTCTTAATGCGCGCCTCGCGAACTTTAGGCTTTGGGCGGTGCGCCTCAACCCACGAAAGCACCTCATCTCGATCTTCCTGGGGTATTCGCGCGCCGAATACCACCTCGGCAAGCAGCTCGGGTGGATACGTCCGAATTCCCGGGCCCTTGGTGTAGTCAACAACTCGCCACTCATCCTCGTGCCGCCACGCAGCCGCCTTTGTCAGGAGGTTAGCTTCCATCTGTCGCTGCTGGTCATCCCTCAAGTAGTCGATCTGAGGAAATGACGAAGAGTAGGGGACTGGAAAGGCCGGTCCGAGCGGGCCGACTCTATGCCGGAACCCGGCTGGTTGTATGAATGTCGCCGAGCACCTCCGGACTTCAGAGGAGATGGCGGCCTGCCTCGCGGCTTGTCTCGAAGAGGATGACGGCGGCGCGGCCCTGGTCGCCAAGACACTGGAAGACATTGCGCGCGCCGAGGCTCTGTCCCTTCAGGCCGAAATCCGCCGCACCTCCCCGGCCACCACTCCCGGCAGCTCCTCGACGTAGCCGGCCCCGAAGGCGCGGGAGGGGGTCCAGGCTCCGTGGGGGACCTTGCCGGCGACGGCCCGCTCGACGCTCTCGACGGCGGAGACGGCCGTGAAGGCGTAGGCCTCCGGGGTATCGAGAGTGGCGGTGGCGGCGTTGCCGGCGGCGTCTTTGACTTCTCCCCAGAGGTGGGTGCGAGCGGTCGCCCTGGCCTGGGCGTCGGGGCCGGTGACGCGGCGGTCGACTTGCCTCGCGAGGAACTTCTTCACCGGCTTAAAGGCGGCCAGGGGGAGGAGGGGTGCCATCCGCTTCAGGCGCCGGATCTGCCCCGGCGGGGCTCCGGTGTAGACGCGGATGTCGGGGATGCCGGTCGAGTGGAAGGCGGTCGAGACGTCACCCCAGGGAATGGTCATCGCCCAGCGGCGGCGGTCGGAGAAGTCGATCTGCCGCGCGTCATGGGCGATCGGCACGGGCACGATCTTCCCCCCGCGGCGTACCGCGCCGGTCGCGGGCAGGCTCTCGATCACGGTCTTGAGCGTCCCCCGGCTCCAGCCGCCGCCCTCGGAGGCGAACGCCAGGGTCAGCTCGACCGCGCCGGGTAAGGCCGCCGCGAGGCGCGCGGCCAGGCAGTCGCTCGGCACCACGTCGAACCCCACGCCCGGCAGCAGGGCCACTCCGGCGCGCCGGGCGGCCTCGGCGCGGGCCGGGGCGAGGACGTTCTCGAAGACCGCGACCTCGCCCGTGATGTCCAGGTAGTGGACCCCGGCCGTGAGGCACGCCTCGACCATGGGCGCGCTGGTGCGCAGGAACGGCCCGGCGCAGTGGAGGACGGCGGCCACCCCGGCGAGGCCCTGGCGCAGGGCGGCGGGGTCGTCCAGGGGAAAGGCCCGGAAGGGGAGGTCCAGCTCACGCGCGAGCTTCCCCACGGCCTCGGCGCTCCGGCCGGCGAGGATCGGTTTCAGGCCCCGGCGCGCGGCCTCGCGGGCCGCGAGTTCGCCGGTGTAGCCGTTGGCGCCGTAAAGCAGCCAGGTTGCCGCCATGCCGTTTCCTCCCGTGAAAGCGCCCGGGCGTCTTCGCCCGCGACCCGGAAGCATATCCAGCAAAGCTTCGGCTCGAGCCACCGAATGTAATCAAGCCGCATCGCCGGGGAGCCGGGCAGGGCTGGTCCTGGCCGGCACGGAGGGGTGGGGGGCCGGGCAGGGCTAGCGAGCGGCGCGGCGGGCCACCAACTGGGCTTGAGCCCATTCGAAGCCGAGGCTGACGAGCGGCGCCTCGATCTCGTGGGCGCCCAGGGCGCGAGGCGCCGCGATGCTGCGGCTGCGGAGCTCCGAGACGGAAACGCGTGGCGCGGCAGGATCGATCTCGTAGAGCAGCTCGCCGCGGTCTAGAAGGTAGATCTTGCCCGCCGACCGGAAGGCCACACAGGGCAGCTTCTCGTCGCAGTGGTAGGGCAGACCGTCCGCCGCCACGTACTGCGGAGCTTCCACGGGTAGGGTCCGGCCGAGGCGCGCGCGCAGCGTCGTCTCCAGCGTGGCAAGGCCGGGGAGAGCCTCCTCGGCCAGGGGGGTGACGTGGCCGTAGATCCCCATGATGCCGGTATCTGCCATGGTGTACCGCGCGACCTCCCGGCCCGTCCGCCGGTCGCGCAGGCGCAGGAGATGGAAGTAGGGCTCGGGCAAGGGCCCCGTGCACCTGGACAGCCGCCAGTTGGTCACGCGGACGATCTCGATCTCGATCGCCTGCTCCTTCTGCGCCTTGTAGATCGGCAGCTCATCGGCTGGAATCTGATTCCCGGCCTCGGCGGCGAAGAGCTTGTCGAAGTAGGTATGGCGGAAGTCCTCCAGGATCTCCTCCCGGGTTTTCGGAAAGGGCCTGGGCACGTAAAGGTCCCCGCCCGGGAGGGCCGTGCGGATCGCCTCCGCGCGCCGCTGCCAGTCGGCGGCAAGGTCGCCGCGGATCTCCGCCCGGGCCCGGAGCTGTCGAATCTCCGCGAGGCGCCCCGCGCAGTCCGTGGGGACCCAGCCCTGAGCTGCCACCGCGCCGGCACCGAACAGCAAGCCGGTCACGGAAAACCAGGCGATCGCGCCTCGCGAAGATCTCACTTTCGATGCTCCTGGCTAGTACGGGAGCGATCCGCCGTCCCGTCCGTCGCGGCCGTAGATCGTCACCTTGCCGCCATAGCTCACATAATTCGACTGCCAGTTGACGATAGCTCGGGCAGAGATCACCTGACCGCAGTACGGGTAGCTGAAGTCACAGAATTCCCTGAGCCAGCGGCTCGCCGTGTAGTAGTCGTTCGCTCCCACCGCGGGATCCGGATTGTGGAAGTAGAGGTACTCCCAGCGATAGTAGCCTCCACCCTGATTCGTGTACTTGCCTCCATTGACGACCCCGACATGGTTGCGCGCCGGGTAGACGATCGGAATCACGGGCGTCCGGCGGTCGATCGACGTGATCTGTCTCGCCACCATCTGGTCGATCTGAGCCTGAGTTGGGTTATAGACGAGGTCCAGGTAGGAGTCGAAGGTATTGGTGAAGTGGCTGATCGCAGGAGGGACGTCATCGGGCTGGCAGGCTCTTCCCCCGAGCCAGGTATAGATCGTGGCCTGGGAGATCTCCGGCAAGCCATCGTAGAGCCTCCACATGAGAACGGAGGCTGGAACGCAGTAGTCGAATTGAGCTTGAGCCCGGTAGGGCACTCCGAGCTTGCAGTCCTGGCAGTTCTGAAATGCCCCGCCGCATCCTGGCAAGGCGAAGCCGGTGACAAGGAACGCCGCCCACCCGCACAGCGCTGGAAGTGCCTTTCACACGGCTCTTCTCTCCTGGTCGGCATCTTAGTATTCAAGGCTCATGAGCGCAACATCGTTCGCTCCCGGGATTGCCGCCGCCGAAGAGGGCTAGGGGAGCGGCAGTCGCGGGAGGATCCGGTCACCGCTCCCGGTCCAGTACGGGAGCCCCCTCCAGGGTGACGTCCGCAGCCCGCTCCGGGGCCGCTTCCGTCTCCCCCTCCGGCACCAGCCCCGGCGCCAGCGCCCTTCTCGCGGCGAGCACCCTGCCCAGGGCCTCCTCGAGGTCGTGGCCGAGCGCGGTCAGGTGGCCCATCTTGCGGCCGGGCCGGGCCTGGGCCTTTCCATAGAGATGGAGCTTGACTTCGGGGTAGCGGCAGGCGGCGGCCCAGTCGGGCTCTCCCTGGGCCCAGAGGTCCCCGAGGACGTTCGCCATGGCCGCGGGCCGCAGCAGCTCGGTCGCTCCCAGGGGGAGGCCGCAGATGGCGCGGAGCTGCTGCTCGAACTGGCTGGTGACGGCGGCGTCGAAGGTGAGATGCCCGGAGTTGTGGGGGCGCGGCGCCAGCTCGTTGACCAGGAGGCGCCCGTCGCGGGTCTCGAACAGCTCGACGCAGAGGACGCCCACGACGTCCAGGGCCGCGAGCACCCCGCGGGCGATCTCGACCGCCTCGCGCGCGGTCTCCGGGGCGACCGCCGCCGGGGCGATCGAGACGTCCAGGATGTGCCGCCGGTGGCGGTTCTCGATCACCCCCCAGTGGGCAAAGCTCCCGTCGAGCCCCCGCGCCGCCACCACCGAGACCTCGCGCGCGAAGTCGACCCAGGCCTCCAGGATGGCCTCGGCGGCCGCCTCCCCGGGCCCCCCCG
>JADMIO012534169.1_pt1 | contig 23558 bp, 23 predicted proteins | sample 8958161 | NCBI WGS metagenome assembly JADMIO01 (sample SAMN16585339, study PRJNA669376) | soil metagenome | isolation source: Crop rotation soil | place: USA: Cullars Rotation, Alabama | collected 2011
CCGCGACTTCAAGTCACGTGAATTCCAAGCTTCGGATCCCACTGTGCTGGAAAGGGGTTACCTGCTGGAGCTGAAGTTACTGTCCAGAAACCAGAAACGGTTGTACTTGGCACTGGCTCATTGATTATAGTAACAGGAGGGAAGTAACTACCTGCAGCCACCTGTACTGTAAGTCCATAATTCTGTGTAGCACCTACCGCAATATTTACAGGCCAGCTAACCACCCTGTTACCTGCATTATAAGTACCGCCGTTGGTAGCACTTACAAAATTTGCATTTAAAGGTAAAGTATCCCTTAATGTATAGTTTACCATTGCCTGGCAGTTAGCAGTTATAGCATGATTGTAAACTATATTCTGCAATTCCGGAACACCAGCCTGGCCATTTTGTGTAAATGTCATAGCCGGGCCACCGCCATTGAAGCTTACTGTCTGGTCATTGTTGCTGGAAGTAGATCCTTCAGCAGCACCCAATCCCATACCTCTCCTGGCAAAAGCCCTGAGTATAGCGCAGGAGTGAGCAGCACCATATAATGTAGTGTCAGCTCTCATAATTGCATTACGGGCACTAATGAAACCCGGGTTACATTGCTGAGTTCTGAGACCTTCCATTACCAAACGTAACGCTACCACATTACCGCCGGTACCGCCGAAATTATAAATATTCGGATCAATACCTGTAGTGCTTGGGTCATTGATCAGTTCCCAGGTCATTTCCCATAACGCAGTACAGAAAATGAAACCTACACCATGCGGCACTACCGCTGCCGGTAAATTAGCATAAGTATAATTGTTAACAGCAAAGTCGGTAGTATACCTGGCAGGCCTGATACCAACCCCTGTAGGAGGCTGACCCAGAACATAGGTACCAATACCTCTTGGAGAAGCGAAACCAGAGTTCACAGTTGATGTAGCCCAGTTTTGGGTAAGCATCAAAGCAATATAATCGCTCCATCCTTCACCAGCTTGTTCTGAGTTACCCAAACAACCAGTACCTCCTGGATTTAGACGGTTACTAACACCGTGTCCAAACTCATGGCAGATAACACCGGCATCAGCGTCTCCATCCAATTGTGGAGAGCCTGTCCATAAGTACATCTGCATTCTTCCGCTTGAACCATCGGCAGGCGTAGCAAAATTTGCGTTATTGGTTCCACCACCATCCTGGGCTTCTGCATTCACATGGTCATTGGCATTACCACCACGTCCCAGGTTATCATCCTGGAAGTTCTTATTGGCTTCTGTAAAACCATAACCATATAATATATCGTGCAGCAGGTTATTCCAATAAAATAAGTTGGTTGTATTGAACTGCTGATTTGGAATCGGTGTAGTTTGAGTTGGTGTAACCGTAAAATCAGGTACAAAATTAAAAGTAAGGTTAGGGAACGCAGTTGTAGAGGTTGCTGCATCAGCAACACTACCACTGTTATCATTTACCCTATCCTGGTATGCAAATACGTTGTTACTGCGGGTGTAATCATAATCTGTAGCTGCAGCACCCGTATGCCATTTTAAAGTAACCGCATTTGCAACAACACCTGCATTGGTCCAGGGATCTGTGCGTAGCGCAGGAGTACCACCAGGGAAGCTTGGAGCTTCTGCAGGAATAGGTACAACCCTGTACTGGGCAGTTGTAACCAATGAAGGATCATCATTTACTTTCTTAAAGTCAAAAGCATTGTTCTCTTCAGTGGAAACAGAAGTACCATATAAGAAAGAAGGGTATTTTATATCAGGATTCTCAAAAGGAGTTCCCCAGTTATCATAATCAGTATAATTATCCATACCCAAAATGCTGTTATCTACAGCATTTACCTTAACCATCCAGTAGTCATCTGTTGTTTTTGGTATTATATATACCCTCCAGGCTAAACTGTATGTTTTAGATACCGTACTGGGTACCCAGCTTAACTGGGCGGTAATATTTTCACGGGAAATCCCCATATTGCTGAACTCAACAAACTTTCCCTGGTCCTTTCGGTTAATGGCAATTGCCATCTGGGAAGCACGGAAGCCGCGATCTGATAAAGCAGACTGCACAGCAGATTCGGCTGTTACCGATGGTGTAGCTGAGGCAACATTTACTGTTTTCTCTATGCTTGGATCAAATGCTCCGAAATTGGAAAGCACTTTACCGTTGCGGAATGAAAGCGCCAGTACCTGTTTGTCAACAAGGATACCTTTGTAAGATTGCTGCAGGGATACATAACGTATACCCGTAGCCTTATCTTCGGATGTAAAGATCACTTTTGCATTGCTGAGCAAATCTGCCGAAATTCCTATCGCGGCCTTATTTGCATCAACCAGCTGCAAAGCAACCCTCTCATCCGCCTGGCTTACATTCTGTGCGTTTGTGAAAAACACACTTAATAGCATCAAAACGATTAAGGGGATAATTTTTCTCATAAAAATTATTTAATTGGTTAACTGAATTCAAGAAATGGTTTACTAAGATATTGTTTTGCAGATCGAGGGGTAACAGACGATTATTCAGGGGATATTAATTACTGATTAATTTAAGAAATAGGAAAAATCCTGTCGCTTATTGTTAAGCAGTAGTTATACTTTACAATAATACATAAAAAAAATATAAACCCTGCAATATTTTTTAACAAATATTTTTGAATAATCACTTAAAATCTAAGCTTTTAGGCAATTTAAGGTGGGCCTAAAAAAGAGCTCAATACCTTTTAACTACTGATTACAGAGGATTTACAGGTGAAATCGCAAACGGTGGATAACTTTATGTAATTTTGCATATCTGTTTAAAGCTGTGATTTTGAATGGGGCTGACCGGTTTTGACAGCATAGATCTTTGTAAGTATAAGCATGTAGTGCGTTGCGTAATTAGCACTTTAATCTGAATGCGAAAATTTTATATGGCAATACTCAGTATGCCATGGCTGCTTAATCGATAGATTAACATCCATTAGGGCCGCCGAACAGGTCAGTTCTGTTACCATGTTCCGCCGCCGACTCAAAAACAAAACGGAATGCTGTCCTGCAATGAAGTGAGCAGGGCTTAAGATCATTCTTCTAAGGATACAGTTGGTTGGTTAGGTTCCTGCTATATCCCTACAATTAATAACTAAATAAACATGTAGAAGGCTTACGGCGAATATGTTTGGACCAGGGTTCGATTCCCTGCAGCTCCACTTTAACCGGGCAGGATCAATGGGTGATCCTGCCCGGTTTTTTTATCATTGATACACGCTTTGTAAAGCCATATCAGTATTCTCCTCCCTAAGTGTAAAGTTTTTCAGTATAATAAGACACGTCCTGCCAACACCCGGTTTACTCCGTACCCACGCCCTACCTACGCCCCACCTAAGTCCTATCAACGCCCTACCTAAGCCCTTTAAAGCCCCATTGTATAGCCCTAAAATAACTATACAGGAGCATTACCAAAATTGTATAGTAATACCGGGAAAAAAGGCAGGGATAAAATAATTTAAAAATGCTATGAATGGATTCCATAACAAAACCGGCAGCTATTATAAGAAATAACTACCGGTTTATTATGGGTATTATTTTTAGAAATTGGTGGCAGGGGAGAAGATCATTTCGCTGATCATCAATTAATATACCTTCTCAATGTCCAGGCAATGGTTTCATGTTCTTTCATCAGATCTGTAAGAAAATCCGCTGTGCCTGCATCTTTTATTTTTTCAGCGCATTCATCTACATATTTACGAAGCATGATGATGGCAGATTCATGATCTTTTAATAATTCAACCAGCAGGTCTTTGGATGCTGCATATTTGCCCGGGCTCTCTTTTATAGAAGAGAGTTTGGAAAACTCCTGCATCGTACCAATTGTTCTATGGCCCAGCTTCCCGATACGTTCTGCAACTTCATCAATGGCTTCTTCCAGTTGTTTGTATTGCTTCTCAAATAATTTATGCAGTTCCATAAAACTTTCGCCGCCAACATTCCAATGGAATTTTCTTGTCTTGATATAGAGCGTCATCTGGTTTGCTAAAACGGTTGAAAGGATATCTGCACTGCTTTTCAGATTTTTTTCTGTAAGGCCGATGTTTATTTTCATGATGCTTAATTTTTAATGGTGGTAATTATAATATTTCGAGTTGCCGGTTATTTAATAAGCCAAAGCAAAAACGCTGACTATCATATCAGCGCCCACTTTACATACAACACATATTTAAAGAACTGTTCATTATGCTTTTTCAACAGCTTCTTTTTTTCTGAATAACATATTGAAAATGGAGCTTCCTACAGATTTTATGGTATCTGCATTTTTAGCCACTTTATTGGTTACGGCCATTTCAATAGCAAAGCCTAATAACTTTTTAAAAGGGTTTATTGTTTTTCCCACTACCAGTTTTTTAGCCATAATGCCCGAGGTAAAGCCAATGGCTGCATTGATAGCATCTGTCTTCAGATCCTGGTTAGAAACAATGTCTTTAAACGAGCCTTTTATAATATTACCCAGTGTAAATCCTTTCTTGGTTCTTTGAAATTGTTCTTTCAATAAGATCAATTCGTCAGCCTGCTGTAACTCCAATGCCAGTATAGCCGCTTTTAATTCTTCAGATGTAGTGATCGGTTTCATAGATATCAGTTGAACAATTGCTTAATGATGTTGTTGTTTACAGTTTTTTTAATAGACGGATGTACGATCAGCATAATAACCGAAACAAGTGCATAAAAACCCGCAACAATAAAAAAGCCGTAGTATGCCTTACCCAATGCGTCTCCTATCCACAGTGCTATTGCAATATTAACAGTGAATGCAAAAAAAGCAGCCAGCAGAATAAACAGGGCCCTGGAAAATAATGAAGCAGTAACATCAGCTGTTTTAGCAAGCGCTTTAAGCCTTAGTAATTCAAAACTGGTTTTGCCGTAGGCTTCCGCTTTTTCCAGCAACGGCTCGATCAAATTTGTTTCGGATTCCATTTTTAAGATTTTAATAATAACAGCCGGATCATCTGACCCGGCTGAATTGTTTTAATTTTCGGATCAGCTCTTTTCAAGATTCTCTACTACCGATCTTCCATTTTCTGCATAATCATTGGCCTGCTCTTTTATGGCATCCACTTCTTTTCTGAACTTGTCAACAATGCGGCCGAATTTATCCTTAACAGCATCAGTAAGGTCATTGCCTTTTTCAGAGATCTTTCTTCTGGTTTCGCTTCCTTTGTCAGGTGCAAAGAGAACTCCTAAAGCTCCACCTATTGCCGCACCCAATAATACTGCACCTAATAATTTGTTTGTGTTTCCCATTTTTTTATTTTTTAAGATTAAGAATATTTTTTTAAAGCACCTTGCGGCCCTGTATTAAACGTAGTATCACAGCTATCACTGCAATAACCAGCAATAGGTGTATGAGGCCTCCTGCAGCAAATCCTAAAAACCCGATAGCCCAGATGATAACCAATATCACGGCTATTGTATAGAGTAAATTTCCCATTGTGTTTAAATTAAAGTTTGAATAAAAAGTTTAAGAAAAATCGCTTTGTTTTTTGTGATGGTCACTGAATTATCAGTTGCCTGGATTGGTAATTTCAAATTCTGTGCCATTGTTGAGTATAGCAATTTTTAATGACTGTAAATGCATACAGTTTGTGGTTTATATACTGGTTTACAACTCAGAAATTATTTTATGTATCTCTGCTTTTGTTCTGCCTAATTTGGTCTGCAACCTTCCCAGCATTTCATCCTGCCTGCCTTGTGCTAATAAAAGGTCACTATCAGTAAGCAACCCAAACTTTTGTTTCAGCTTCTCTTTTATTTCATTCCAGTCGCCTTTCAATTCTGTGAAATTATTCATGTGCAGGTGAGTTTAAATTGTATGAACCATTGATCACAAAGTTCTGTTTGATTGATATCAAATTGTTGCACAACCTTATGAATAACTTGTATCATTCACACTGTTTACTTCAGGCTGTCTTTTACATGCTGTACATTTTGAAGCGACTTTAATTTTTCCTGTTTTTTCAGGTCAGCCTGTTTTTTTGCTTCGGCTTTTTTCTGTTTCCTGAAATATCCCCGCAGTAAAAAACTATTTTTTACGGCATCCATATTATCACTGAATCCTTTAGTGCTTGACTGCAGGTTACTCATGGTAGAATCAAGCTTCACAGCCAGTTTCCCATCATTCAGGTTTGTTGTGAACTGCGCAAATTCGCCGGTACTGGTTTGCAGGTTGCTTAGCGTGCTTTGGAGGCTGTTTGAAAAACCTTCATCCGATATCAGCTTTGATAAAGCTCCATTCCCATTATTCAGTTTATAAGAAAGTTGGGCAAGCTGTGCTGTTATCACGCCGGCATTATCCACACTCGTTTTTAAACTGGCCATGATATCGGCTATTTCCACTGCTGATTTTGATTGGATGATATCATTGTTCCTTACCTGGCTTCCTGTTATAATACCGGGTGATATGGTCAATACCTTGTCGCCCATTAAACCATCTGACCCGATGCTGGCAAAAGCATCGGTTTTTATAAACTGCTGTACATTTTTTTTAATCACCAGGTCAACCATTACAGAGGTATCGCTCATTAATTCTATTCCGTTAACCGTGCCAACATTGATTCCTGAAAATCGAACGTTATTACCTTCTTTTAAACCACTTACCGTTTTAAACTGTGCCTTTAAATGAAAGGTATTTCCAAATAAATTTTTCTGTTTGCCAACAAAATAAATGGTGCCAACAAATAGCACCAGCCCGATCATTACGAACATTCCCAATTTTAATGTAAAGCCAGATTCTTTTTTCATGTGTTAATTTTATGTACGTGATCAAATGAAGAATGAGCGAACCCATTCATCCTCACTTTTTTCCAATTCTGTATAGGTTCCTTCTGCATCGATCACGCCCTCTTTCAATATCACCAGCCTGTCGCCGGTTAATTTTGCACAGGCCATATCATGTGTAATGATGATGGAAGTTGTTTTATTTTTTTGCTGTATTGCCAGCATCAGTTCGCTGATCTCCCTGGAGGTAATTGTATCCAGCCCGGTTGTTGGTTCATCATACAATATGATCTCGGGTTTTAAAATAAGTGTACGTGCAAGCCCGATCCGTTTACGCATACCTCCCGATAATTCTGAAGGCATCTTATCAATGGCATCCGCCAGTCCCACACTTTCCAAAGCCTCTGTGATGGCCGCTTCTGCTGCTTCGGTGGTCATTTTTTTTGAATGGCGTTTTAAAGGAAATGCAAGGTTTTCCCTTACGGTCATGGAATCATACAACGCGGCGTTTTGAAAAAGAAAACCGATCCTGATCCTTACAGCATTGAGCTGATTATCATCCAGTGTATTAATGTCTGTATCCAATACATTTATCTCACCTTTATCTGCGGTAACCAAACCAACAAGGCATTTTATCAGCACCGATTTTCCTGAACCTGATTTGCCCAATACCACCAGGTTCTCTCCTTTGTTCACGGTAAGGTCTACACCTTTTAAAATAACATTATCTCCAAAAGATTTGTGCAAACCTTTTATGTTTATTACAACACCGGGTGAAGTAGTTGTTTTTTTTTCTTTTATATCTGTACCTGTTGTTATCATGTTGTTTAGAAAAAGAGATCTGTAATCTGCACAGCCAGCATGTCAATTATAAAAATGGTTAGCGATGCCGCCACTACTGCCTGGTTAGCCGCCTTGCCAACACTCTCTGTTCCGTTGGCGGCAGTAAAACCTTTGTAGCAACCGATCATACCAATAAAGAAGCCAAAGAAAAAGGTCTTAATGGTTGCAGGTATAATGTCTAGGAAAGCAAGCGAATCAAGCACCTGCTGGAAATAACGAAACAGGTTGAGGTCACTGTGGATATTTATACCCACATAGCCACCATAGATCCCGACAGCATCTGCAAAGATTACCAATACCGGTATCATCAACGTGGTAGCAAGTACCCTGGTAACTACGAGGTATTTGTATGGATTGATGGCAGATACTTCCATGGCATCGATCTGCTCCGTTACTTTCATCGATCCCAGTTCGGCACCAATGCCGGAAGCAATTTTTCCGGCACAGATCAGGGCGGTTATCACCGGCGCAATTTCTCTTACCAATGATAAGGCGACCATACCGGGGAGCCAGGATTCTGCACCAAATTCCACGAGGGTAGGGCGTGACTGTAGAGTAAGCACCAGGCCCATGATAAAACCGGTGATGGCAACCAGGGGCAGCGATCTGTAGCCAATAATATAACATTGTTTCAAAACCTCTTTTATTTCGAAAGGAGGTTTGAATACTTCTCTGAAGAACCTCCCAATGAATAAGGTTACGATGCCTGCATTCAGGAAAATATTTTTTAAAGCAATAACCAAGACTGCGTGTTTAGTGATTTAATAAATGCTGTGAAAGACTTCTTGTTGTGAGGCCTGTATTGATATGTATCTATTTTGTAAAACGGTAATAAAACCATGCAACCCATCGTCTTGGGAAAAAGCGTATCACACCTGATAATGTTTTTGACAATGTTCCCGGAACGATGATCATTTTTCCTTTCAATGTTTTTTTTACCGCAACCTCACCAACTTTTTTTACAGGCACAGCCATGCTCATGCCCAGGCTTCCGAGTTTTTCTTTTGTATATTTTTCGATTGAGGGTTTGGTGAAAACAGGGCCGGGTGCAAGACAACTCACACTTATGTTTTTATCTTTCAACTGGTATCGCAAAGAATAACTGAATGATACTACCGCCGATTTAGTAGCAGCATATAAATTCTTGATAGGAATAGGAGCGAAGCCTGCCATGCTGGCAACATTCAGAATATATGCCGGCTTATTTTTTTCCAGTAATGGAAGTAAGGTTAAAGTAAGTGCCATTACTGATTCAATGTTGAGCCTTATCATGTAGCGGAGTGAATCCAGCGGAAGCGATAAATAATCATGCTCTCCTCCCAGGCCTGCTACATTACAAAGCATTTTTAAAGGAATATTCCTTTCTGTGCACCATGCTGCTATTTCTGCTGCTGTATTTTCAAACGCAAGATCTTTAACCAGTATTTCTACATGAATACCGTAAGTAGCTTCCAGCCTGTTCTTTGCTGCTATCAAACTATCTTCATGCCTTGCAATTAAAATAAGATTGTAATTACGTTTCGCCAGTGCTTCTGCTATGGAATAACCGATTCCTTTACTACCGCCTGCAACCAATGCGTACGGAAATAAATTATCCTGTTTCATTTTTAAAGATGTGTCCTTCAATGACTGAGCATTCATTTGAGTAATGCTCAAAAAAATCAATAAGGCAGATAACAGAATTTTCATACTGTGAAATTACTCACCCGTGTTTAACTATGTAGCTCTCCAGGTCATTTATTTTTTGTTAGTAATGAATCCGGGTTTGCTGCATGTAACAATTGGTTATTGATATACCTTGGCATGGTGTTATTGTTTTTTGTTTCATTCGTTTTATTTCCAGGCGAAGAAACGGCATACCCCAAGAGCAGTATTACAGCAAACACCTGCAATGCATATGCTACACTTATTTTCTTTAGCGCTTTTATTTTATTTTTCATTCTATTATTTTATGCGGACATAAAAATGCAGCCAGAGGTATTTAAATATGAACACCATTTAGTGAGGTAAACAGCCCGAAAACCTTTAGCAGCCAGATAATAACTACTATCACCACTACAGCATTCAATATGTTTTTGATCTTGCGGTCCATGGGTATATAGGTGTTTACCAGCCAGAGAAGTACACCTACAACGATCAGCACGAGTAAAATAGAAAGTAATGACATAATGATCTTTTTAAAATTATTATAACAAAGATGCTGCCGTTTATGCTGCTCAGTGTTATATAACTTCTTTAAAAAATTGTATCATTCCCACTTTTCATAATGCCTAAGGCGCTGTTAATTTTTGAAGATGTGTGAATGATACAATTCATTGACAGGGTTGTGTAATGTTTACGGGATAATGCGTGTGACCTTTGCGGCACATTAAAAAACGCATAAAAAACAAAAACAAACTTTATGAAACTAAAAGGAAAATTATTATTAACAACTTCCATTGCTGCCTTTTCGCTGGCCGCATTTTTGGGCAGTTGTAAAAAAGACGACTTCGTGCAGGTTGACTCCATTTGTCCGCTTGTACTAACAACCGATCCTGCTAACCTGGCAACCAGTGTGGCACTCAACAAAGTGATAACAGTAAACTTTAATGAAGTAATGGATCCTGCAACCATCACGCAGTCGTCTTTTACTATAACCGGTGCTACACCGGTTTTAGGAACGATCACTTACAGTGGTACCACCGCAACATTTACACCAACAGTTCCTTTAGCAGTAAACACTACCTATACAGGCAGGGTTACCACAGCTGTCAAAGATAAAAATGGTAATGCGCTGCAGGCTGACTATGTATGGACCTTCAGTACGGGTGCAACATTATCGCCGGTAGTGATCACTACCGATCCGTTAAACAATGCCACCGGTGTGCCGCTTAATAAAACCATTACGGCAACTTTTAACATGCCTATGGATCCCTTAACATTGAATGCAACAACATTTACTGTAAAGCAGGGATTAGCTGCAGTTGCAGGTGTAGTTACTTACAATGGCAATACAGCATACTTTACGCCAACACTTCCTTTAACCATGAACACTGTTTATACTGCTACCATTACAACCGGTGCAAAGAATACAGCAGGTACTCCATTGGCCAATAATTATGTGTGGACATTTACAACCGGAACACTTACTGCTCCAACTGTAATTGCAACCGATCCGGTAAACAATGCAACAGGTGTAGTGCTTAATAAAGTGATCAGTGCAACTTTTAATGAAGCAATGAATCCTTTAACGATCAACGCTACAAGCTTTACGTTAATGCAGGGAGCGATCATTATTCCCGGAACAGTTACCTACAGCGGTAACACAGCATATTTTACACCAACAACCAGTTTATTACCTGGTAGTGTATATACTGCTACCATCACAACAGGTGCCAGGAATTTGGCCGGTACTGCATTAGCCAATGATTATGTTTGGAAATTTACAACCGGTTCAGCCATTGCCCCGGCAGTAATCTCAACCGATCCTGCAGACAATGCTACAGGTGTTGCGCTTAACAAAACTGTTACTGCCACTTTCAATATGGTAATGGATCCGTTAACGATCAATTCAACCACATTTACTGTTAAGCAGGGAGCAACCACCGTTTTGGGAACCGTTACTTACAGTGGTTCAACTGCAAGCTTTAACAGTACGCTGCCATTTACTGCAAACACTGTTTATACTGCAACCATCACAACAGGCGCTAAAAATGTTGCCGGTACTCCATTGGCAAATAATTATACCTGGACATTTACAACAGGAACCAATCTTGCTCCTGCAGTGATCTCAACAGATCCTGTTAACAATGCTGTTAATGTAACACTGAGTAAAGTGATCACAGCAACTTTCAGTATGCCTATGGATCCACTGACGATCAACTTTACAACCTTTAGTTTGAACAGGGGAGCAATACCTGTAGCAGGCGTTGTTACTTACAGTGGTTCAACAGCCTCTTTCACGCCGGCTCTTCCACTTTTGATCAACACCAGTTACACTGCTACTATAACTACCGGAGCTAAGAATGTTGCCGGTACTCCTTTAGCCAGTAATTACGTATGGAACTTTACTACTGGTACAACGCCGGTACAAGGCCCCGTTATTCTTGCCACATCAGCACGTTTTGCAATTTTATCGGGGGTAGGAGTCAGCAACCAGGCAGGCCAAAGTGAGATCCATGATCTTGATGTTGGTATCTATCCTGGTGTACGTTCTGCAGTTACAGGATTTCCTCCCGCTATTATTGTGAACGGAGCGATCTATGCAGCTGATGATATTGCACCTCCGGGTGTACCGGCTATGTTACAGCAAGCCAAGACCGATCTTACCAATGCATACCTTGCTGCGGAAGGAGCAACATCTCCTGCACCCATTACCGTATCAGGCGACCAGGGTGGAAAAACACTGGCTCCGGGTATTTACAAATCAACTTCTACACTTTCCATAGCTAACGGCAATCTTACATTGGATGCACAGGGTAATGCAAATGCAGTCTGGATATTCCAGGTTGCATCTGGTTTTACCACAGTGGGCGGTTCAGGTGGAAATATAATTCTTGCAGGTGGTGCACAGGCTAAAAATGTTTACTGGCAAACCGGTAGCTCTGCTACCATCGGAGACTATACTTCATTCCAGGGCAATGTACTGGCACTAACATCCATCACCATGAATTCACACGCAACAGCAGTTGGACGTATGCTTGCCCGCAACGGATCAATTGTTATGACCAGCACAAACATCATCATTAAGCCTTAAAACAAAAAATAACTATGAACTTTACAAATAACTTTAAAAATGTACCACGCAAGGCGGGGAACATTAAAAACCTGCTGGTAAAAACACTTATTGTAAGTGCTTTTGTGATCACGGGTATTCAAACAAATGCGCAGGCACCACAGTATTCAAAACCATCCTGGTATTTTGGTGTGGTGGGTGCAGCCAATGTTAACTTTTTTGACGGAAGCACCAGGCAACTGAATAATGAATTCACTTCGCCTGTAACTTTTCACAAAGGCAGGGGCATTGGTATGTATACAGGCGGGGTTATTCAATACCGCCCGGCTAATTCAGTTTTAGGTTTTATGTTACAGGGCGGGTATGACAGCCGCAGGGGAAAATTTGAGCAGCAGACAACTGCCTGTAATTGCCCTGCAGACCTTTCAACCAATTTGAGCTATGTTACCTTAGAGCCAAGTTTATTACTGGCTCCGTTCAAAAATGGTTTTTACATTTATGCAGGCCCACGTATGGCTTACACAACTGAAAAATCATTCACTTACAAACAAGGTATTAATCCTGCTTTTCCTAACCAGGCACCGCCCCAGGATGTGAAAGGAGAGATAAACAATACACAAACAACCCGTATCTCCGGGCAGGTAGGAATGGGCTATGATATCATGATGGGATCATCAAGCAGCAAAACAAAATTTGTTGTTTCTCCTTTCGTTTCTTATCACCCTTATTTTGGCCAGGGGCCACGTACAACTGAAACCTGGAATTTAACAACGATCAGGGCAGGTATTGCTTTGAAAGTTGGTGCAGGACATAAAATATTGCCAACAGCAGCGCCGGTAGCGCCTGTGACTGTTGTATTAGACAGGGATGGAGATGGAGTGTTGGATATTGTTGACAGGTGTCCCGATATTGCCGGACCTGCTTCTTTGCAGGGTTGTCCTGATAGAGATGGAGATGGCATTGCAGACAGGGATGACAAATGCCCGGATGTATTTGGTTTGGCCCGTTACCAGGGTTGCCCGATTCCGGATACTGATGGTGATGGTTTGAATGATGAGTTGGATAAATGTCCTACCATTGCCGGATTGGCCCGTTACCAGGGTTGCCCGATACCGGATACCGATGGCGATGGTGTGAATGATGAAGATGATAAATGTATCTTAGAAAAAGGACCGGCATCAAATTTTGGTTGCCCTGTTATCAACGAAGCGATCATCAAGCGTGTTAAATTAGCCGCTGAAAATATCTTCTTTGAAACGGCTAAATCAACATTGCTGGCTAAATCATTCCCTAAATTAAATGATGTGGTTGCTATTTTAAAAGACAATGCTTCTTTTAAATTACAGATCGATGGCCATACTGATTTTGTTGGTAATGATGCATACAACCAAACCTTATCTGAACAAAGAGCTGCTTCAGTAAGAGCTTACCTTGTAAGCCAGGGTATTGCTGAAAACCGTATTTCTTCTGCAGGATATGGAGAAAGCAGGCCGGTAGCAGATAACAATACTGCGGCCGGAAAAGCCAAGAACAGAAGGGTAGAGATGACATTGAGGAATTATTGATCATTCAAAACTATAGTAAAAGGCCCCCGGAAATCCGGGGGCCTTTTTTATATCCAGGTTTTTTTGTTGAGCTTAACCGGCCTTTTTCAAAATGCTATCGAGTGTCTGTTGTATAACGGCTTTGAACTGTTCCATGTTGCTGGTTTTGCGTATGTAATGTATTGCCCCCATTCCTGTAAGTGTACTTATCAGCATATCTTCCAGGTCATCGCTTCTTGTAAAAGATGCTGTAAGCATTACTACATTCAGTTCTTTTAATTTATCACTCTCCTTTATTTCAGCCAGGCATTCAAACCCGGTTTTTAAAGGCATACTCAGATCCAGGAAAAGTACATCGGGAAGCGGGCCTTTATTTGTATAAAGGTATTTCATAAGCAACTCGCCATTTTTTACACAATGGTGCGTTATAGGAATAGGTATTTCATTCAACGCTTTTTCAAAAAACACACGGTCTTCGTAGTCATCATCTGCAAGAAGAATATTGATTGCGGTTGTTTGCTGATTAATTTTCATTGACGGTTTTTGGAATACGGGCCGGGATTATTTCCTCGGCCATAGTTTATTTATATCTCAGCAAGATGCAGCAAACATGATTCCACCCCGGCAGCCACCGCTTGCATAAATCTATAAATGAATTACACAATTCCCACACAGCTCTTTTATATGCCCCAGGCTGGTTTATTTGTAGTACATTACCCCGGGGTGCAATTCAGGTAATGATTCAATAGTATACAATGGCAAGAATAATGATCGTGGATGATTCGGCTGACCTGCTTCTTTTAATTAGTATTATTATTAAAATGGAAGGGCATGAACCGATCTGTCTTACATCACCTGTTGAATTAATACAAAAGCTTGAGGGATATGATCCGGACTTACTTATTATTGATGTAAACCTTGGTAGCTATGATGGGAGAGAAGTGTGCAAAAGTATCAAGACAAGGCCCGCCGGCAGAAACATACCAGTACTGTTATCATCCGGAAGTGCAGAAGCATTGACCTGTTATAAAGATTTTTATGCGGACGATATACTGGAAAAGCCATTTGAATTGTCGACTATTATAAATAAGATCAATACGCTTTTGAATAAGGGTATAAATTCAGGTAAGGAACACCTGGCACTACCGGTTTGAATTGGTTTGATAACAAGGTTCATGGCTCACATCCGCTCCATATACCAGTTCAGTTCCTTTTCCATTTTTTTATAACTGAAAATAGAGGTGATTATTTTTTGCAGGCGTATAAAAGCCGTTTCGCTTTTGATCACATAATCAAATGCCCGGTGGTGCATGCATTCTACAGCCACTTCAATTTTATCCTGTGATGAAAGCATGATAACCGGGATATCTGAATCAAAAGCCTTTATTTTATCCAGTGTTTCTATCCCGTTCACAGCTTTTTTGTCAATACCATCCAGGTGGTAATCCAGTATGATCACATCGGGTTTATCAGGCAGGTGTTGTAAACAGATCTCACCGGTTGCAAATGTTTCTACGATAAAATCGGCGTGTTGCAGAAATTCGATCTGCAGCGCTTTTAAAAACAGTGCATCATCATCTACCAGGAAAAGTTTTATTTTATTTTCATTGCTCATGAGCCGTATTTTTTAAATTGCTATATTCTTCTTCCAGTTCCTTGCATGCCTGTGCACAAATGTTTTCCAGTTGCAATACCAGGTCACTTATCCGGTTTGTTTTTGTATCGGCACCGTTGTATGCCTGTACTTTTTTTGCAATCGTTTCATAAGTGCTGCTGATCCCCATAATGGCAAATGAAGGCACCATCTTATGCGCAACCGACTTCAAAGCTTCCCAATCTTTTTCAAGTAAAGCCTGCTTCATAACAATAACCAGGGCGGGCGTTTGTTTTAAATAAACTTCGATCATCTCCATCACCAGGTTTGCATTATACTTTGTAATGCCATTTAAATAAGCCAGGTTTGTATATTTTACAACCTTGCCTTTTAGAGGTTGTTCTATAGAAGCAGCGCTGTTGTATTTTTTTACCTCCAGGGTGCCCACAGGTTTCTGTGAACTATGCGCCGGTTTCTTTACCAGGCCAATGATCTTGCCGTACAGTACCTTTTCATCTACGGGCTTTGCTATATAATCATTCATGCCCACGGCCTTGCATTTTTCCACGTCCACCGTGGTTACATCGGCTGTTAAGGCAATAATCGGGATCTTTAATTTCATTTTGGTGCGGATGTATTCTGTTGCCTCAAATCCGTTCATCTCGGGCATCTGCAGATCCATCAGTATAATGTCGTAATCTTCTTTTTCTAATTTTTGTATGGCTATTTTACCATTGGCGGCAATATCCCTTTCAAACCCAAAATCATCCAATAAAGTTTTCATCAACAACTGGTTCAGCGCCATGTCTTCTACCACCAAAACTTTAATGTGTTTTAGTTCTCCATCCGGCTCTGTTAGTTCTGCAACTGCTTCTGCAGGTTCATCCGTTTTTAAAAACTGTAGGGTGAAACTGAATGTTGAGCCCTTGTTTACCCTGCTTTTTACAGTGATGACACCATCCTGTGCTTCTACCAGTTGTTTTACAATGGCCAGGCCCAGGCCGGTACCGCCATACACCCGGGATGTGTCGGTATAAGCCTGTTGAAAATTCTCGAAAATGGTATCTATCTTATTTTCCGGAACGCCTATACCGGTATCCGTTATTGCAAATTCAATAACTGCTTTTTCAGCATCCTCCTGCAGCAAACGGATGGCGATGGTTATCTTTCCTTCACTGGTAAACTTAACGGCGTTGCTTACCAGGTTTAAAATGATCTGGTGCAAGCGTACCGGGTCGCCTAATAATACATCCGGTATGGCTGGGTCATATTCACTCACCAGTTTTAAATTCTTTTCTTCAGTCTTCAGTTCAAACAAGTGCACCATGGCTGATAAAGAGGCCTTTAATCTGAAAGGAATTTTTTCAAAGGTCATTTTACCGGCATCTACTTTAGCCAGGTCGAGTATATCATTGATGAGCACAATGAGCGAACTGCCGCTTTGCCTGATGGCATCTAAATATTCTTTTTGCTTTGGCTTCAGTTCGGTTTTCAACAGCACTTTTGTAAAGCCCACGATGGCATTCATAGGCGTACGTATCTCGTGGCTCATATTGCTTAAGAACTGCTGTTTGGCCTTTACAGCATCTTCTGCTTTCACCTTTGCTTCTTCCGCAATAAAGGTTGCCAGTTCAGCAAAAACGATCGCTTCTGTCAGTTCTTTGGCAACTTTTTTCTGTTCAGTAATGTCAATACCTATGTTGATGGCTCCTATCAGTTCACCTGATAAACCGTATTCCGGTTGCGGATGCACCATGATAACAGAGCGGCTGCCATCGGGGCGCTCCACGATAATCTCTTCACCAATTACAGGTTTGCCTTCTTTAATGGAAACAGCCATGGGGGAGCTTTCGTGTGGCAGGGGAGATCCATCGGTATTAAACATTTTATGTGAACCGCACCAGAGGTCTTTATTGATCTCAGGGTTACGGCCCCATATTTTTGCGGCTGCATCGTTGTAAAAATTTACGTGGCCATCCAGGTTGCAGGAGTACACCGCAGCAGGCAGATTCTGCACCAGTTTTTTAAAGTGTTCTCCCCTCTTATCCAATACTTCCTGCGCCTTTTTTCTTGCTGTTATGTCTTCAATAGACAGCAGTATCAGTTTTTCTGAACTGTTCTGGTTTATTACTTCACGGGCATTCAACAGCATGATGCGCTCTCCAATGGTTGAAAAAGTATGTGTTACTTCAAAATCGTTGAATACAGATTTTTCCGGAAGTATCTTTTCAAGCAGCATACGCAGTTCGGGTATATCCCATTGCTTGTTGCCCAGGTCGTATATCAGTATATCCTCTGTTTCTTTTTCATTTACGTGGAAGGTTCTGTAAAAAGCATTGTTGCCTGTTTTTATCCTGAGGCTCTTATCCAGTACCAGCAAAGGCTCGTGCATGTTGGCAATGATGGCCTGTGCGTAATCCCTCGATGCTGTCACCTGTTCATTCAGATTGATCATCTCCTGGTTTACGATCATCATTTCCTCGTTGGTACTTTGCAACTCTTCCTTGCCCGTTTCCAGTTCTTCATTAAGGCTTTGTAATTCTTCACTGCTGCTCAGCAATTCTTCATTGGCGCTTTGTAGTTCTTCATTGGCCGATTCCTGGTCTTCCGTAATACTTCGCATGTCCTCACGGCTTTGGGCAAGCTCTTTTTCCAGTTGTTCAATTCGGCTGTTAGCCGCCAGCTGTTGGCTGTTAGCCGTTAGCTTCCCTTTAGCTAATGGCTCACTGCTAATAGCTAAAGGCTGGCGTTCATGAAAGAGTACTAAATAATGCGGTTCAATGGTACCCGGTAACAGCAATGCCTCAATACCGATATATCGTAATACGCCATTCATATCAACAGGGATATTTTCCTTGATGACCGGGGCCTCCTGTTTTTTTGCTTTATGCAACAGGTTACGCAGCTCAAATGCCAATCCATCCTTAGCCATTCTTAATAAATTATGGCTTGGTTTACCCGGCGATTGCTGCAGGTAATTTTCTGTTTTGCCCCTGAAGTGCACAATGTCCATGGCCTCATTCACTACCACGCCGGCCGGGGTGTATTTACGAAGCATGATATCATCAGCCGTTTTCTGAAAATCGGTTCGTACGCTTTCGTTACCATCGCTGGTATTGCTGTGGCTGAAATGCTGTTCACTCCGCTGGGTTACCACATGCATGAATTTGCCTGGCACATCTTTGCGTGAAAATAATTTGTCGCTTTTGCCTTCCTTTAAAAGAGATGATGTAAAAAGATCGGGCACCCCGCTGGTGGTTTCTGATCTGCCAAGCAATAAAAAACCTTTTTGATTGAGTGAATAGTGAAAAGTAGTAAGCGCTTTTTTTTGCAGGTATGGTTCCATGTAGATAAGCACGTTGCGGCAGCTTACCAGGTCGAGTTTACCAAAGGGTGGGTCTTTTAAAAAATTATGTACAGCAAATACACACATCTCCCTTATGGATTTATGAATGAGGTAACCGCTATTGGTCTTTGTAAAAAATTCCTGCAGGCGTTGCGGTGTTAATCCTTCAGTATCATTTTTTGAATATACACCTGCCCTTGCTTTTATTATAGCCGGCTCACTGATGTCGGTAGCAAATATTTGTATTTTTTCGGTTGAGCCCGGATCAGCATAACCTATAAATTCTTTTAAGCAAATGGCAATAGAATAAGCTTCCTCGCCTGTGCTGCATCCTGCTACCCACACCCGTATTGGTTGGCCCGGAAGCTTATCTTTTACAACCTGGGGAAAAACGGTTTCGCATAAATTGTCAAAGGTTTTTGGGTCCCTGAAAAAAGCAGTGACCGGTATCAGCAGGTCCTGGTATAATGTATCCAGTTCTGTTTTGTTATCTCTTGCATATTGGAGGTAGGTTGCAGGCTCTTCATTTTTATTGATGGCCATGCGGCGGAGTATCCTGCGGCGAATGGTTGTTTGTTTGTAATAGGTAAAATCAGTGCCCTTGCGAATGCGTAGCAAAGAAAGTATCTGTTTAAAAACTTCCTCGTCCTCCATCGGAATGTCTTCGTCACCCGTATTGTTGCCATTAATTATCCTGGTCACTTCCAGCAGTTTCTGTGGTATTTTTTCAGGTGGAAGAATAAAATCAACGACACCGGCCTGCGCTGCACTTTGGGGCATGCCTTCATAAGCTGCCGATGCTTCGTCCTGGGCAAAAGTAATACCGCCGTGGTCCTTAATGGCTTTTAATCCCAGGGTACCATCACTGGCTGTGCCGGATAAAACCACACCAATAGCATGCGATTGATGTACTTCTGCCAGCGAAGTAAAGAAAAGGTCGATGGGGAGGTTGCGTCCTTTCTTATTGTTTGCCGGCCGTGGTGCAAGTTGCAGAACACCATCATTTGCCACCATCATTTTATTGCTGGGTATCACGTAAATATGATCGGGTTGCACCACCATATCATCTGCAATTTCCAGCACCGGTATATTGGTAACTTTTTGCAATAAGCCCTGCAGCATGCTTTCATGAGTGGGGTCTAAATGCTGCACCAGCACATAAGCCATTCCTGAATCTTCGGGAATGGCCTTCAGTAATTTCTTAAATGCATCAAGTCCGCCGGCAGAAGCACCAATGCCAACCACGGGAAATTCATTGGCTGACCGTTCTAAGGACCCGGTAATTTTTTCAGTGACTTTTTTTGATCTCATTGAATGTGTTTTTCACCGGTTTCATACGGCATTCCTATTTCCTCTATCGGGCTTCTTTTTTTATCTTTTAGTTTTTTAAAATGGGTAGGGCTGAGGCCGGTCATTTTTTTGAACTGGTTGGACAGGTGTGCCACACTGCTGTAATTCATCTTCCACGCAATTTCAGTGATGTTCAGTTCGTCGTAAATGATCAGTTCTTTGATGCGCTCTATCTTATGTGCAATGATGAACTGTTCGATGGTAGTGCCTTGTACTTCAGAGAAGAGATTGGCCAGGTAGGTATAATCGTGGTTTAATTTTTCGCTTAAATAATGGGAGAAATTTACCCTGATATCTTCCTCTTCATCAGAATGATGGACCATGTTGATGATCACGTTCTTTATTCTTTCTATCAGTACCGACCGGCGGTCGTCCATTAATTCCAGGCCACAATCCAGTAAGCCTGCCTTTAACAATTCACGTTCTTCGGCAGATATCTTTTCCATGATCTCCACTTCGCCCAGTTCAACCACAATGAAATGAAGGCCCAGTTTTTTCAATTCGGTTTTTACCGCCATTTTACAGCGGTTGCTCACCATATATTTAATATGCAGTTTCAATTAAAATATTTTATCATCCACATACAAAGGTCACTGGCTTTTACAGGCAATACTTACAGAACATTTTTAAATACTTGTACAATTCACACGTTGGGTATGACCGATCGCATCATCTTATTAAACAGGGAGGTAAGGAGAGGCTGAAGATATGATCAGCTTTTTCTTAAGAAGTGTATAAGTAAATGAGGAACATTTACAAGTTACCGAATAAAGCTGGTACTGCGAAAAGAAATGCAGGATAACCAGCAGGAAGCTGTACCGGGGATCACATGGTTGCCGTAACCTTTATGCTGTATCTTCTTATAAAACTCTTCTGAAAAGTTGTATCATTTTCACATCTTCCGAAGATGTAAGATGCAGGCTCCAACCACATTACAACTGGCACAACAATTGTTTCCACAATAATTGTAACCAACCCTGTATAATTAAGATAGGGTTGCTTAGCAAAATCGTTCAGGCAAGTTTTATTCGACTATGGATCCGTTAACTATCAATGAAACTACATTCAACATCATGCGGGAAGCAACTATAGTTTTCTATAGCATTCCAATAACAGGCACTAAAAATATTCCCCTACAAACCGTACCGGCATTAATATCTGTAACCGATCATCATTTATTAAGCTTTAAAAAACAACAATTATGAAATTCTGCAATTACTTTAAAAATGTACCACGCAAGGCCGGGGACATTAAGAACCTGCTGATAAAGACACTTATTGTAAGTGCTTTAATCATTACAGGTATTCAAACAAAAGCACAAACACAATATTCAAGGCCATCCTGGTTCTTTGGTGTGGCAGGCGCTGCCAATGTCAACTTCTATGATGCCAAGGTAACATACCTGAACAGTGAATTCATTTCACCTGTAACCTTCCAGGACGGAAGAGGAGTTGGCACATATGCAGGCTTGGTTGCTCAATACCGCCCCGAAAGATCAATTCTGGGTTTTATGGTGCAGGCCGGCTATGACAGCCGTAGCGGAAAATTTGACCGCCAGGGCACCTCAGACCTGTCAACCAACCTGAGTTATGCCAGTTTAGAGCCGAGTTTATTACTGGCTCCATTCAGAAATGGTTTTTACATTTATGCAGGCCCACGCCTGGCCTTCTCAACCCAAAAATCATTTGTCTATAAGAACCCACCGGGTGCTGATGTAAGAGGTGAGTTCGACAATGTGCGTAACACCCGTATCTCGGGCCAGGTAGGCATGGGCTATGATATTATGATGGGCTCATCCACCAGCGCTACAAAATTTGTTATTTCTCCTTTTGTTGCCTGGCATCCCCATTTTGGGCAAAACCCGCGTTCTATTGAAAGCTGGGATCTGACTACCGTGAGGGCGGGCATTGCATTAAAAGTGGGTACGGGCCGTGCAATTTCACCGGTAACACCACCAGCCCCACCAGCACCTGTTGTAACAGACAGGGATGGAGATGGTGTTCTGGATGTTAATGACAAATGCCCTGATGTTGCTGGCCTTGCTTCTTTACAGGGCTGCCCGGACAGGGATAGAGATGGTATTGCTGATGCAGAAGATAAATGCCCGGATGTTGCAGGTTTGGCACGCTACCAGGGTTGCCCGGTACCAGATACCGATGGTGATGGTGTGAATGATGAGCTGGATAAATGTCCTACCGTTGCAGGATTGGCCCGTTACCAGGGTTGTCCTATACCAGATACCGATGGTGATGGTGTTAATGATGAAGAAGATAAATGTATCAATGAAAAAGGACCGGCATCTAATTTTGGTTGTCCTGTTATCGGCGAAGACATTATCAAGCGTGTGAAATTAGCCGCTGAAAATATTTTCTTTGCAACAGGCAAAGCAACATTACTTCCTAAATCATATCCTAAGCTAAAAGATATGGTTGCCATTTTAAATGAGAATACTTCTTTTAAATTACAGATAGATGGCCATACTGATATCGTAGGTGATGATGCAGCCAATCAAACATTGTCTGAACAAAGAGCTGCGGCAGTAAAAGATTACCTGGTAAGCCAGGGTATTGCTGAAAACCGTATTTCTTCTGCAGGATATGGAGAAACCAAACCAGTAGCAGATAATAATACCGCTGCCGGAAAAGCCCGGAACAGGAGAGTAGAAATGACAGTGAGGAATTATTGATAATTCAATGATCTATATAAAGGCCTCCGAAAAACGGGGGCCTTTTTTGTATCTTAACAGGGCCTGTGGCAACAATAATGAACGATAAAGCTCAATAAACTAATATGAAAAGCGAATACACAATATTCGGAATACTTTTTTTATTCTTGTTTATCGTGATCGCAAAAGAACTGGAAAAGCGACGGAAAGAGAAAAGCCTTGAAGAGGCTACAGAGGAAGGCTGCATACATGCCACCAATCAATTATTCGGCAAAATAGTAGACTCTGTTAAAACCTGCGATTGTGCGGTTACTGCATTCTACAGCTTTCTTCAACCCAACCCGGAGGATCTAGAAAAATATAAGCGTAGTGGTCTTAATGGATTGGACAGATCAAAAAGAGACAGGTTTGCTTCACTTTACCAAAATTGTATTTTGGAAAATATTGTTGATACAAATGCCAAACTTGTTTTCTCACCGCAGATACAGGAACAATTCAGGATAAAACTAAAAGATACACTTGCCGTTCAATTCGGGGCATTGCCTGAGCATAGAATAAATGCTATTTGTAATTGCCTGGCCAAGGCATTAAATAACAAGATCACCGTTAAACAATACCTGACTGCAGATTTTTCAGAAATAGGCCCGCTATATGATGCTATGAGAAATTGTGTGGATTCAAATAAATAATTTACATGGCGTTGAGTTAACACAAAAAATGGTTCGCCGAAACGAACCATTTTGATATAAACTGTAACAGGAAACTTCTAGGTTGCCTTATCCC
>JADMIO010361666.1_pt1 | contig 23557 bp, 24 predicted proteins | sample 8958161 | NCBI WGS metagenome assembly JADMIO01 (sample SAMN16585339, study PRJNA669376) | soil metagenome | isolation source: Crop rotation soil | place: USA: Cullars Rotation, Alabama | collected 2011
CCGCCAGGAAGTTTCCGCCATTGGCGTCCTGCGGAGGAATGACATTGGCTGCGTACGAATCCGAACTCGGCGCCGGAGGCAGCGGATGCGCATACACGTAATAAGAACCCGCGGGAATTCCGTCGATGCGATACGTGCCGTCGGGATTCGTCAGCGCGCTCACCGCAATTCCGTTCGTCGAAAGCGCCACCACGCTCGCCAAGCTGACCGGAGCTCCACGCAGCGTCACCGCGCCCGTAATCGTGCCGGTCTTCGCCGCGAATCCGTTCGCCGGATACAGCAGCGACACACCCGCGATATCGTCCGCCGCCAGCGGAACCGCTTTCGTCGTCGAACGCGTCTGCTCGGTCGACATTACACTCGACGTCAGCGTGTGCTGCAAACCCAGCGCATGACCGAACTCATGCACCAGCGTTAAGAAGAATCGGTCGGACCAGCTCGCCTGACAATCGTAGGGGCACATCATCGTCAGGTCGTTGTGGAGTTGGATGCGCGCGCCTAACACCGGCACGAACTGCGCACCGGCCGCGAGCGTTCCGCTCACGTCCTGAACCATGTTGAGACGCGTCACGGCCAACAAACCAGGGGCCATGTCGTCATCGAACACGATGTTCACTTCCGGCAATACGTCCGGCTGCGACATCGGCGACAATCCTCCGAAGGATAATTTTGCCGCCGACGTCGACACGCCGTTCCATACGTTCGCTGCTGCGCGAATCTGACTGATTAGAGCCGGGAAAGTGTCGCCCGGCATCATGACTGCCGGACCCTGGCTCGAAATCAGGTATGGAATTGTCTGATTAGGGAGACTGTTGATATCGAACTTCGCTGGGATCGGCGCGAACGGCGCGCTCCGGCCCGTAAAATAAATCCAGTAATAGTAAGCCGAGGCGAACGGCGCCATCAGGCTCAACAACAGGGCGGCGACCACCAGACGAAGTGCGTGCCGCATCTACTTCGAGGCCCCCAAAACTTTACGAATCTCGCTGCGCAGATCGGCGAGGCTCATCGAGAAAGGCTGATCCGCCACCGCCTGGCCCGATTGATTCAGCATCACGCTGGCCGCCGCCGGCCTCGTGACCATCGCATTGCCCGACGCATCCGTCGTCACCGTGAACAAGCCTTGCGACAACCCGATCACCTGCGTCAATCCAGTCCGGCTGGTCCACAGGAACACCACATATTCCTGGCTGCCCGTCATCACCGGCGCGCCCGGAACCATCTGCCGCACCCCGCGAGCCGCTCCGCCCGGAACCGCAACCTCGATCTGAGTCTGCGCCGCACCCTTCAGGGTTTCCAACACCTGAAGCTGATAATAGGTATAGATATCTTTGCCGCGAAGCGCCGAATGTGTCGCAACGACCTTCGCTCGGACGATCCCGGTCGACTGCTGGATCATCTCGTCGGTCGAAAGCTTCTGCAGCGTCGTCGCACACAACGATCCCGCAAGTACGCAGGTAACGATAGTGGCGAGGACACGCATAGCTAACGTAAGCCAATGTTTTGCAACTGTATATCCAATTTAACGCGTTGAAATCGCTATACTTATGGGATCCTAGATCGGCCTTTTGTGGACCTTGGACACGCACTTGAGACAGAAGGGCACACTTGGCCACCGGACTCCCCCAGCCGGCGATTAGAGCTTTTTCAGGGAACCGGATTCTGCTACACTGTTAAAAGTCCGTTTTGACGTTCATCATTCCTGAGCAGTCGCTTGGGGGTAGGCTCGAGCGGAACCCAGGAAACTCCAATGCCAAAGCTGAAGACCCATAAGGGTGCGGCCAAACGATTCAAGAAGACGGGCACCGGCAAGATTAAACGCAATCACGCCTTCGCTCGCCATATCTTGACGTCGAAGTCGCGCTCACGGAAGCGCCGCCTCGGACAGAGCGCGGTGGCGGACCCGGCGAATTCGCCTGAGGTCCATCGCATGCTTCCTTACTAGACCATCGAGTCTGGTATAAGATGATTCGCGCGGACAGTGCCACAGCACGTGCCTGTTTCCGCCGTTAAACAAGGAGATTGAAACGTGCCAAGAGTAAAACGCGGCTCTAAACGCCGCCAAAATCGTAAGAAGACACTCGCCCTAGCCAAGGGCTTTTTCCTCACTAAGAGCAAGCTGCACCGATCCGCGCAGGAAGCTGTCGAAAAGTCGTTGCGCTATGGCTTCGTCGGACGACGCCGCAAGAAGCGCGATTTCCGCTCGCTCTGGATCATCCGCATCGGCGCCGCGTGCCGCCAATCTGAGATATCCTATAGCCGGTTCATGAACGGACTGAAAGTCGCCGGAATCGATCTCAACCGCAAGATCCTCGCCGATATGGCGATGAACGATCCGGCTGCGTTCGCGGCTCTGGCCGCGCAGGCGAAAGCCGCCGCGCCGCCGCCTACGAAGAAAGCTCGTGAGGCTGCATGAGTACGCCCGCTCCCGACATCGATTCGCTCGCGAGTCTAGAGGAGCGGATCCGCGGCATCGTCGAACTCACATCAACCTTGCGCGAAGCGCGCGATCAAGCCATCGCCGAGCGCGACAAAGCTCTCGAAGATCGCGACGAGGCGATCGAAGCGCGCAACGAAGCCAACCAACGCTTCGCGAAAGCGCAAGCCAAGCTCGAAGCGATGCAGGGCGACAGCACCTCCGCCACCGCGGAAGTGCAGCGCCTCAAGAAGGAAATCGAAGAGTTGCGTGGCGAACGCAAGCAGGTTCGCTTGCGGATCGAGAAACTTCTCGGTCAAATGGATCAGGTGAACGCGCCGTAACAGGCGCCGCGCTATGGAAGATCGCAAGAGCGTTCGCGTTACCATCTACAACCAGTCCTACACGCTGGCCGTAAGCGGCGATGCCGCGGAAGTGGAATCGCTCGCGCACTCTGTCGATACTTTGATGGGAGAAATCTCGCGCGGAGGAAATGTGGACGGCAACCGGGTCGCGGTGCTCGCCTGCCTGCACCTCGCCGATCGCCTCAGAACAATCGAGCGCGAACTGGCCGATCTCAAATCGCGCGTCGATTCGAAATCCAGACAGTTCGCGCTGCTTCTCGAACAAGCGGCCAACGCCGCCGATTAGTTTTTCGAACTAGCTTTGCGACGTCGGCGCGCGACCATTGCCAAACCCGCAAGTCCCGCACCCATCATCGCGAAGCTCCCCGGTTCCGGCAATCCGACCGAAGCCACTTCTGTAATGGTTCCCTGGAAGCTCGTGGCATTATTCGTCTGCGGATTGTTGATCAAATAGCCGCCGACCGGCTGTTGCATCGAATACTGCAGTGCGGTGGCGATACCATCGTCATAGATGAAGCTCGTCGTACCGAAGTTCACGGTCGGGATCCCCGAGCTGTAAGAAAGGTTCCCCGAGAGCACATCGATAAACTGGCCGGTGTTCATCGCGAACGGAACCGTCTGGGTGACCGTGATGGTGAGATCGCCATCCAGAGCGACCGAGGCGCACGACGTGTTTAAGCTCGAAGTAACCGTGTCATAGCAGAAAGCTTGGAGCGTGCCGAAGCTGTCCGTCGTCGACGCGACGCCAATGCCGGCGTTGGGCGTATAAGTCAACTGAATCGCTAGAGCGTTTCCAGTCCCGCCGTCAACACCGTCCGCGAATTGAATGCAAAGCCCGCCAACAGGACAGTTGATGCCCGGGACGACTACCCCGGTGCCCCCACTAACGTAGCTGGCAGCGGTTGTGAATTGGTAGTTGGTATTCGCGCTTGCGGTAAGCGCCGAGAATCCGATCAGGAACGCAACCGCTAGAATCTTGTTTCGCACATTTGCCTCCGTCAAATTTTTTCCGCGCGCGCAAACTCCACACTTCGCGGTACTGAATTAACTTCGGCGGTCCCAAACTGGAACAATATAGTACGTGGCTGTTTTTTCTTCGGAGTTAACTTCCCCTGGCTTAACGGCATACGACTGGCTAAGGCACGGGTTCGGAACACGCACCTCGAAAATTGTTCAGGACGCGATGGCCCGCCTAAAGCAGATCCATTCCGCTCGCGTCCTGAAGGTCACCACCATCGGCGAGGCCGGCGAGGGCGACGCCCTCATCACCAACACGCCCGGCGTTCCCCTCTCCATCCGCACAGCCGACTGCTACCCGATCCTGCTCGCCGATCCCGACCATCGCGCCATCGCGGCGATCCACGCCGGCTGGCGAGGCACCGCCGCGCAAATCGTCAAGCGAACGCTAGAAGCCATGCAAGCAGAGTTCGGCACTTCGCCCCACCGAATCGCCGCAGCTATCGGTCCGGGAATCGGAGCCTGTTGTTATGAAGTGAGCGACGACGTGTCGCAGAAATTCGGGCGAAGTGGAACCAAACACCTCGACCTAGCCGCAATCAATCGCGAGCAACTCGAAACCGCAGGAGTCCCACAGGATCGAATCGAAATCGTCGGAGCCTGCACGCGCTGCGACGCCGAACGTTTTCATTCTTACCGCCGAGACGGGGATCAAGCGGGCCGAATGATCTCCTACATCACCATCAAATAGAACAGGAGTCAGACACTGACGGCCGTCAGCATTCTGACTCCTGACTTCTGACTCCTGGTTTTACGCCGCGCTGACCAGCAATTCGTCGAACGCTTCCGAGCCGTCGCCAGCCTGGTTGCGATCCGCGATTTCCTGGCAGCTGATGCAGAATGCCGTCCACGGCACCGCATTGATGCGCTTCGGACTGATGTCCTCTTCGCAATGCAGGCACACACCGAAGGTGCCCTCGTCGATGCGGCGCAGCGCCGCGCGCACGTTGCGCAGCAGGTTCGATTCGCGATCCAGATTGCGAATCGCCAGCTCGCGCTCCGCCGCGTGCTGCACTTCATCCAGCGCATCCGGGCTCTTCTCGATGGCGATTCCCTCACGGTTGCGAACGAATGCTTCGAGCTCCGCCTGCTTTGCCTCCAGAATGTGTTTGTACTTGTTCAATTCACTCTTTGTCATGTCTGCCTCTCCTGTCTCTTTCCTATCTATTCTTTTTTCTTCGTGTCTCGATCTCGCCCCACTTGAGCGTTGTCCATCGCTCCACGTCGTGTTGCCGTCAAGCGTTCACCTCGATTAGACGCAAGGTGACGCAAAAAGGTTCAAGTACCGTTGCGATTTGAAATCTCGAAAGCCTTCCCAACCGGAAGACCATCGGGAGCATGTGCCGGAGCGCATACAGCGCCGGAACGCATGCGGAACCGCGAGGGTATGCGATCGACATCGCTCCAGCCGCCCCCGGCCCACCCGACTTCGAATTTCGATTTTCTACCATATCATATCCGACCGCTAGACGCAAGCAAGTTTATTGCCAACTTCCAACCTATTCATCTCCCTGCCACATCGAGCGCGAGTCCAACTCTTATCGGCAAACCCGCCTGAAAGCATTACGGCTTTCTTCTTACCTGCGGATCACGCGGTCTTTTCTTTCACTTGAACGGCCCATCCCGCTAACTCATTCAAATAAATCGCCCGAATCCCTTCCCGCCCGGACGCCAGCCTTCCCTGTCTGACGTATACTGTCGAGATACCGCGCAAATATTCTCACGCAAATTCCGACGGAGCCCTCCAACCGTGAAGGATCTTAGCACACGATTTCAAACCCACCAGCCTTCCGGCGGTAGCGCGCAGTCCCAAATTACTGCTCGCCCGGTCCGTTTTTGGTCACTTTTGGCCCTCGCCGCCGCCATTGGCTTGTTTATCCTCCTCGCGGTCGCTTTGATTCCCAAAGTCGGGATCGAAGACGATGAAGTGATTTTCGTTAGCCCACTGTATCTCTTTCTGCCAAAAGAATTTGCGGTAACGGTGTTCCATCGCCAAATCCCGCTCATGGTGATGACGTACCTCGGGACTTTGAAGACGTTCCTGCTCGTCCCCATTTTTCATTGGTTCGGCAGCAATATCTGGACTCTGCGCCTGCCAATGACCCTGGCCGGAGCGGCAACTATCTTCATACTCTATAAGTTAGGGGCTCGTAGCGTGTCCCGATTCGCAGGCTTGACCGCTGCTTTCCTGCTTGCCGCCGATCCCTCGTTCGTCTTCATGGACACCGTGGATTGGGGGCCTGTGGCACTTGAGCATTTTTTGCTTGTGACCGGGTCTTTTTTCATTGTGAAATTTGCCCAGCAGCAGATGCGGAGAGATCTGGCGATAGGATTTTTCCTATTAGGACTCGCGCTGTGGAACAAGGCGATCTTTCTGTGGGCGCTTGCCGGGTTGTTTTGCGCAACCATCGTCGTGTTCTGGCCCGAGATTCTACGGCTGCTGCGTCCTTCCACCGCAGCCATCGCCGTCGCGTCATTCTGCGCGGGTGCCTTGCCGCTGATCGTCTTCAACCTCCGAAACCCGAACATCACCCTGCGCAACAGCGGACGCTTCGAAACCAACGCGTTCGCCGGAAAGGCCAACATCCTTCGCGGGACTCTCGACGGTTCCTCCCTCTTCGGTTTCCTCTTCGGTTTGGACGACGCGCCCAATCCGAAACAACCCACCACCCTGCACGGCCGCGCCGCCGTCTGGCTCGGGCACAAGCTCGGACAACCTCGTCGAACTCCGCTTTATTTCGCGTACCTGCTGGCGCTTCTCCTCATCCCCTGGTGGTGGAAATATCGAGCCGCTCGATTCTCCCTCATCTTCATGGCAGTCACATGGCTCGCGATGGCCGTGACTCGCGAGGCGGGAGGATCGTCTCACCACGCGGTTCTGCTGTGGCCGTTTCCTCAGCTCTTTCTCGCGACCGCGCTCGCGGCGATGGCCGAACGCGGACTGGCTCTGCGGCGCGCAGTTATCGCAGTCGTTGCCGTCTTAGTCGCGATCGACGTCGTTGTGGTCAACCAGGCAATCGCCGACGTGGAACGCTACGGCTCACCGCAAAACTTCAGCGACGCCTCCATCGGTCTCGTTCGCGCCGCCAAGAAGATCCACGCGCCACAGGTGTTCACGCTTGATTGGGGCATGGTAAACATGCTCGCCTTCGCCTCGCGAGGACGGCTCTCGATCGCCACCGCCGACCCCAATTTCATGACAGACGCGCCGTCCCCCGAGAATCTCGCCTTCATCGATTGGGCGCTCGCGCAAACCGACGCGGTATACGTGGATCACCTGCCTGGCTTCGAAAACTACGACAAGGTGCGGCTGAACTTCGACCGTACAGTGGCAGCGCGTGGCTTGCAAAAAGTTGACGTGCAAATCATCTGCGACTCGAACGGCCACCCCGTATTCGAGATCTTTCGCTTGAAGAAATAGAACACCGTCTTCCCAAGACCGAACAGCACGCGCGCCGCTCGACCAACAAATCCAAACAGTTAGCGTGGTCAGAAGATTGCTTCCGTGCTCGCCATGGCTAAACACGAGCTCGTACGGGATTTCATGAGCGCTCCGCCCACAGCGGAATATTTCTCAACGAAGGCCGCCGAGGGCTGGCGATTGGTCGCCGTCGAATGGGAGCGCGGCGCCACTGGCAAGGGCGCGCCCATCGAAGAGGTGCCGTTCGGTCTACGTGTCGCAAGCGATTGCAAACGCCTGGAAGACGATCCCGGCGAGCTCGAAGTGCTCGTGCTGATGATGGAGACCATCGTCCAGGATGGACCGCTTTCGCAAGCGGCGCAGGTAATCAACCAGCGAGGCTTCCGCACACGCGACGGGGAAAATTGGACGCCGCAAAAGCTCTTCTACCTGCTGCCGCGCCTGATCGAAGTTGGCCCGCGCCTCTGCACCAGCGAAGAGTGGGTCGAGCGCCGCAAGCGCCTCTTCAACGTCGCCTGATGTGGGGCAGGCGTTTCCGCCTGCCCACCCTGCAACACAACTACACCCCCGTCCATGAGCCGCGAACGTCAGTGAGCGGGCAAACGATCTACACCTGATTACCGTTTCCGCGATCGCTTCTTCTTAGGCCGATCCTCTGGCACTCCATTCGCCGCCGGTTCCACCGACGGAGCATCCTGCGGCTTCGCACCCGGATGATCCCGTAAATAAATCGCCAGCGCCAAACTCTGCTGCGCCGGGGCGAAATCCGGCTTCAGCCGCAGCAGCGCCTCGAACTGATTCACGGCTTCCCGATAATTCTCCAAATTCGCCAAAGCCGACGCATACCCAAAACGAGCATTCACATACTCCGGCTCAATCTCCACCGCAGTCTTAAATTCATCCAGCGCCTGCGAGAACCGTCCCCGAGCCGCCAGCCCCGTGCCCAAGTTGTAATGCGCTTCTGCATTCTCCGGCTGCACACGAATCGCCTCGCGAAACTCGACGATCGCGTCTTCATCGCGGCCCAACAATCCCAGCGTCCGCCCCAGATTGTAATGCCCGTCGCCGTAATCGCTGTTCAAGCGCACGGCTTCCTGCAATTCCGGCAACGCTTCCTGTAGCCGCTTCTGCTCTGTCAACGCGACGCCCAATCCGCAATGCGCGACCTCATCCAGCGGATCCAGCGCCAGCGCCGCGCGATACTCGTGCTCTGCTTCCTTCGCCTGCCCGCGGCGGCTGTAGGCAGCGCCCAGATTGTTATGCGTGAGCGCCGACTGCGGCTCCAACTTCACCGCCTCCATCACGTGCGGCATCGCCTCATCAAACCGTTTGTCCGCGGACAACGCGTCGCCCAATCCGCTTTCCGCACCCGGGAAATGCGGCTGGATCGCGAGCGCGCGTTCGAAGATCGGGATCGCCTCATGCGCTTGTCCCTTTTGCCGCATCGCCCAAGCGAGATTGCTGTACGCGACGTAGTTATCCTGCGTCACATCGATCGCGCGCTGAAACAGCGTCGAACTATCGCGCCAATACGCGACATCCCGCCGAGCCTCGATTGCCCACGCGCCCAATACGATCAACGTCAACAATGCCAGCGGCGGGCCGCCCCATCTCTGTTTCCTCACCAGCGCCTTGAACGTCCACGCCAGCATGATCGCGAGCCCGATCATCGGGATGTACATGTAGCGGTCCGCACGCGCTTGCAAACCCACCTGCACGAACCCCGCGACTGGCGCGAGCGTCAACAGAAACCACAACCATCCCACCCAATGCGATTGCCGCTTGTGACGGCGCACGAACACGACGATGGTCATCCCCACGATCGCGGCCGCGGCCGCAATCGGCTGCCACGCCGGAATCGCGACATACGGATAAAACACCGCGAGCTTCGTAGGCCAGACGAACTTGGCCACATAGATCATGTAGGAGACCAGCGCATTTTGAATGCGCAGCCCAAACGGAATGCTCTCGACAACCGCGCCGCCTCCGCTCTGCGCGTAGAACGTCACCAGCGCCGAACCCGCAGCCATTGCGAACAGCGGCACCTTCTCCATCAACAGCCGCCGGATGTCGACCATCTTGAACTGCCGCAGCGGCCAGTAGTCGAGCAGCAGCAAGACGAACGGCAAAGTCACCGCCATCGGTTTCGACATGAGCGCGCAGGCGAACAACACCACGACTGCCGCGAAACGCACACCGGTCGGCGTGCGCACGAACTCCACGTAGGCCGCAATCGTCAGTAGAAAAAAGAAAGTGCACAGCAGGTCCTTGCGTTCCGCGATCCAGACCACGGATTCGATGTGCAGAGGATGCAGCGCAAAGATCGCAGCCACGAAAGCGCTGGCGACACTCGACGTGGTCATGCGCAGCATCACCCAAAACAAAAGCAGGGTATTCAGGATGTGGAAGACAAGATTTGTGAGATGGAGAGCATGCGATTCCCTCCGAAGAACTGGAAGTCGAGCATGTGCGAGATCCAGGTGAGCGGAATCCAGTTGGCGGCGTAAGTCGACGTGAACGCCCACGCGACGTTCGCCGCCGACAGCCCAGTGCGAATGTGGCGATTGCCAGTGGTGTAATCCGGATCGTCGTAATTGACGAAATCGAAGTGCGCGACTTGGCCATAGACAAATAGGGTCGCGAGCACCAGCGCGAGACAGAAAAATAGATCGCGACGGGTCAATCTCTGCTGATTATGGCAATCTCATCTCGACGTGCCGATCGCGATTCATCTGTTCCGTGAACCGGCGATCCACGCTCGCCAGGGGCGCGCGTTTTTCTTCATGCTCGCGAGTGGTCCACACGATCGAGTCGCCCTCGATGCGATAGCTCAACGCCGCCTGGATCGAATGATCCGAGAACGCGATCAGGTAGTAATCCGGCCTGCGATAGAACGACTCCGTCGACGTTCCGGGAATCGGAGGAGTCGGCTGCCCTAGATTCTGGTTGATCACCACCGGAGGCTGCGAATATCCGTAATTATCCGCCGAGTACGTTCCGTACGTGTTGTAGCCATAGCTGTTGTACGCATACGGATCGCTGCCATAGTAGCCGCTGTCATACGGATAATAGCCATCGTAATAGTAGCCGGGGTAGCCGTAGCTGTAGCCGTAGTAGGGGTAGCCGTAAAACGGGTAGCCGTAGCCGAATCCAAAGCCGACGAAAGGCCGGCTGTAATAGTAGCGGTTACCGTAGAATCCGCGGTTGTAGTTGTAATTTCCGTTGTGATTGAAACTGCCACCGTTATTGAATCCGCCGCGATTTCCGCCGTTGTTGAAACCGCCCCGGCTGCCGCCGTTGTTGAAACCGCCGCCGTGGCTTCCGTTCATTGAGGGAGCACTGCGCATTCCGCCGCCAAAATTCCCACCCGAAGATCCAACCGAACTCCCACCCAAATGTCCACCCGAAGATCCAACCGAACGCCCACCCGACATTCCGCCGCCTCCACCCGAATGACCGCCGCCTCCACGCTGCGCAAACATCACCGCAGCGGCGAAGAAAAAGAAAAGAGCAAACCTCAGGTGTTTCATATGAACTTCCTGATTGAAGCTTACTCCCGGGCTCCTGTCTGCGCAAGAGCTAAGTGGCGGATCGCCGGCGCTACTGCTTCTCGTCCGCCGACGGGCCGTATAGGCCAGGCACCGGACAATCGTTCATCCGCAGATAGACGCCGAGCTGCGCGCGGTGGTGAATCATATGGTTCATCACGAAGCTGCGCAGCACGGCGATTTTCGGCATCGTGAACGCCTTGTGACCGTGCACCATCAACGACCATGGCTGCATCAGCGTTTCATCGCTCACGCCTTCGAGCTGCTTGCGAGCCTCCGCCAGATTCTTGTCGAATAGCGCGAGCAGCGCTTCGCGCGTATTCTCCTCTGGCGGCGGATAGCCCGGAAAATCGCCGATCTCGATCGAATCTTTCGTGATCGTCTCCGTCGCCCAGTTCGGCAGATCCGCGACGTGCCGCGCGAGCGTTCCCATCGGGAAAGACTTCGGATGCGGCCGCCACGCCATCTTTCCGTCCGGAAGATTGGCGAGCGTCTTCCGGGTGCCCGCCATCTCCTGATCGAATTCCTGCAACAGCGCTTGATTCATTCCCATGACTACTTGAGATGTTTTTCGAACCATGCGAGCTGGCGTTCCACCAGATCGATTTGATGATTCGGTTCGCTGATGCCGTGGCCTTCGCGCGGGTAGCGCACGAAAATCGCTTCGTCGCCGACGCCGCGGAGGGCGCGATAGTATTGCTCGGCTTGTTGGATCGGCACGCGACGATCCTGTTCGCCGTGCGTGATCATGATCGGCGTTTTCACTTTCTCGACATAGGTCATGGGCGAGTACTTGCGATAGGTGGCGGTGGCTTTCCAGGAATCGCCACCGAAGCCGTAGGCCATCAGGCCGGGGATGTCGCTCTGGCCGTGGAAGCTGTACCAGTCGCTGATGCCGGCGTGGCCGATCGCCGCCTTGAAGCGATTGGTTTGCGTGATGGTCCAGAACGTCATGAATCCGCCGTAGCTGCCGCCCATGACGAGCAGCTTGTCTTTGTCGGCGATGCCTTTGTCGATCATGGAATCGACTCCGGCCATGAGGTCGCCGAAATCTTTCCCGCCCCAATCGGCGACATTGGCCTGCTCGAACTTCAAGCCGTAGCCTGTGGAGCCGCGCGGGTTCGGCGCGAGCACCGCGTATCCGTGCGCGGCGAAAATCTGCGCGCGCGCGTCGAAGCGGGCGGTGTTGGCTCCATAGGGTCCGCCGTGGATGGAGAGAATCATCGGAACCTTGGTGCCTGCCTTGTAGTCGAGCGGATAGGTGATCCAACCTTCGACGTCGAAATTATCCGGACCCTTCCAACGCACCGCTTCCGACTTCGCGACCGCGAATTCATCGAAGTTCGGATTCGAGGAGGAGATTTTCACGCGCTGCGAGCCGCCGCCAGCGGCGTTGATGATCCAGACGTCGGGCGGGGCCATCGAATTGTCGATGGTGCAGACGATGCGATTGCCGTCGGGCGAGAGATCGAAGTCGGCGTACATCGAGCCGCCTTCGGTGATGTGGACAGCTTTGCCGCCCTTTGAATCTACCCGGAAGATATGTCTGTGCACGCCTTCTTCGGAGCTCCAGAAGATGTTCTTGCCGTCGCGCGACCACTTAGGATCGCTCACGGAATCCGGGAAATCTTTGGTGAGGTTGCGAGGCGTGCCGCCGACGGGCGAGAGCACCATGATGTCGGTCTTGTCCGCCCAGGCGCGCGCGTCCATGGCGGAGGTATAGGCGATTTCGGTACCGTCGGGCGACCATTCGGGATTCGAATCGGCTCCGGGGTTTGTGGTGAGTTTCTTGGGGGTGCCGCCATCGCTGGCGACGACGTAGATGTCGCTGTTACGATCGGCGTTCAGATCGAACCACGAACTTTCCTGCTGGCCCATGCTGGAACGCGTGTAGGCAATCGACTTCCCGTCAGGCGACCAGCGAATTTGCGACACGCTGAACGCGCCATCGGTCACTCGCTTCTTGTTCTTGTTCGCGAGCTCGAGGGTCCAGAGGTGCGCGTAGGTGTAATCGGAATCGACCAGGATCGCGTCGAATTTGTCCTTCTTGCGCTTGTCGCGATCGGCCTTGTCTTTCGGCGTGTCGCGCGTGACGTAGGCGATGAGCTTGCCGTTCGGCGCCCAGCGGAATTCGGAGATCGCGGTTTCTTCCGTGGTGAGCTTCTCGGCCTCGCCGCCATCGGGACGAATCAGCCAGACTTGATTGCCCGGACCGCGCGTGCCGGCGGCGGGCTCGCCCGAAGTGCGATCGGCCAGAAACGCGATGCGCGTTCCATCGGGCGACCACTGCGGCGACGTCTCGCCCTTCTCGCCATTGGTGAGCTTTACGGGAACCGCACCGACGGCGCTCTTCGACACGTAGATGTGCGAGACCTGCCGATCGCCTTTGCGATCCCATTCGGTTTCGGTGTAGAGAATCCAGTTTCCGTCGGGAGAAAATTTCGGCGCGGCGACGCGGTGGATCGCCAGCGAATCCTCGACAGTCATTTTCTTGGTGCCGCTGAAGGCCAGGGCGGCGAGCAGCAGGGCGAGGGTGAGTCTCTTCGTCGTTTTCCACATGTTGGAACTATAATACAAGCGGTGAAACCGTTCGATTACACGATGCTTGGGCTCGGCGTTTGTTCGCTGATCGCGAGCGTGTGTGAGGCGATGGGCGTGTTTAGCCTGCGGATCGATGCTCGAGGGTTTTTGATCATCGGACTGGTGCTGATCGCGCGGGTGGTGCTGCGGATCAAGATGCAGAATCGCGCGCTGCAGCGCGAGCAGATGATTCGCGAGGTTCCGAAACATCCGTTGGGTATCGACGACGAATCGTGACCGAGTCGTGCGTCGAGACGAGTCTCGACGCGGGACGCGCGAATCCGCTCCACAGCTACTTTTCGAAGGTGAGCGTTACGTCCGCGGAGAATTTTCGGTAATTGCGAAATTCGATTTCGTTGCGATTGTCGCCGTCCGGCAGCAGCACTCGCGAATCGACTCGCTTCGGCAGCAGGTATTGCTTGCCTCCGATTTCGGCGAAGTCGTAATCGAGGATCGTTGGGGTGCGGATGGTTTGCGGCCACTTGCCCGGCAAGCGATCGCCTTCGTAACTGAGTCGCAGGACTTGCTTGGTTTCGCGATCGATGTAGACCGCGCCCTTCATGCCGATTCTACTTTTGTAGCGCTTGCCTCGCGAGCGCAGATCCACTTGATAAGTGGAACGGCGCGGGTCGATGCGGAACTGGAAGACGTAGACGGTGCGGTCGCGGATGTTTTCCCAACGCTCGAATCGAAACTGCGCGGCGACATCCGGGTGAAATACGGTCTTGAGAATCGAACCGAATTCTCCGCCCGAGCTGTAGCCGCCAATGTCTGCGAGCTTTTTGGTGGTCGGCTTGTCGTCGATCGCCTGGAGCTTGTAGATCTCGCCGCGGCGCGAATAGCCGACGTCGATGGTTAGAGAATCGTAGCGCTTCCATTGTTCGGATCCGGAGCCGGCGAAGGATCGCGTGACGTGTTCGGTGCAGAGGAAATTCGGGAGATTCGCGGTGTAGTTGAGGGCGATCTCCTGCGCGGTTTGCAGCGCGCGGTCCTGCTCCTGGGCCGACAGCGGGGCTTGGGCTCGCGCGGCAGCGGCGAGCAGCAAAAGCGCTAGGGCACTACGAGCCAATCGCAATCCCCATCGACGGGCTGAATCAACTGCGCGGGATACGTGTTGGGCCGGTATTCGCCGTGCAGGATTTGTTCGAGCGGCTCGGCTTTATCGTGACCCTCGACTTGGAAAAGAATGTGATGCGCCTGGTTCACGAGCTTCGGCGTCTTGGTGAGGCGCCACATGTTGAGCCTCGCGACCCAGTTCGCCATGACGAGCTTTTCGTTTTCGGTGATGGCCGCGCTTCCCGGGAATAGCGAGAGCGTGTGGCCGTCGGGTCCGATGCCGAGGAAGACGAGATCGAAACGCGGGATGCCTTCGGTGTTGAAGACGGCGAGAATTTCGCGCTCGTAGTCGGCGGCTGCAGCGGCGGGATCGGGATCTTCGCCGCGCATGCGATGGAGCTGCTTTTCGCTCACGGGAACTTTCGAGAGCATGGTGTCCATCGCCATTTTGTAATTGCTGTCTTTGTGGTCAGGCGGGACGCAGCGCTCATCGCCCCAGAAGAATTCGATCTTGCCCCAGGCGATTTGCGAGCGATAGGGCTCTGATGCCAAGAGCGTGTGGGTCAGGCGCGGAGTGGATCCTCCGGCGAGCGAGACGGTGAAGACTCCGCGCGCGGCGATCGCCTCCTGAGACAGCTTGACGAAGCGCGCCGCGCAATCGTGCGCGAGCGCATCAGGATCCGGAAATGTGTAGACCTGTCTCATGGTTGCGGAAGTTTTTGTACGAAGGTTTCGAGTTCTGCGAAGGTCGCGCCCCAGGCGGACACGGGCTGCTCATAGCCTTTGAGCCGAACGGAAAACGGTTTGAAGAATTGTTTCGCGGGCGCGATTTGATTCAACGATTCGAACGTTTCGTTACCGAGCAAAAGATCGACGCCCGTTTCTTTCGTCGCCGACTCGAGGCGAAACGCAGCGTTCACGGTGTCGCCCAGGGCGGTGTAATCAGTGAGCGATCCGGAGCCAGCGGCGTTGCCCACTTTCGCGAGTCCGGTGTTGATTCCGGCGCCGATTCGCAACGGAACCTGCAGGCCGAAACGCGCAGGCAAGGTCGCGGTCATCGCGATGAGTTCGACTAAGGCTCGCAGGATTTGGGCCATTTCCTCGCCTTGATCGCGCTGTTTGTGGACCCAGACTGACATGATCGCGTCGCCGATATATTTCTGCGCCCAACTTCCGCGCGCGTTCAGCAGCGGACCCGCTTGGCGAAACCAGGTACCGATCACCTGGCACAACAATCCCTGATCGAGTTGCTGCGCAAGCGTGGTAAAGCCGCGAACATCGGTGACCAGGACTGTGGTTTTGCTGCTGGCAAAATAGGCGACTGTGGTGTCGCCGCCGAGCTTTCGCGAGACCGGTCGAATGGTTCCGGTGGCATCGCGATGAAAGCTGATAGTGGTGTCGCCCAGCGAAATACTGTCGCCGTCCTGCAAGGCAACGGGAACACTGACGCGTCCGCCGTTCACGTAGGAGCCGTTGCGGCTACCCATGTCGATGAGATAGAACGTGCCATCCTCGGCCACCTGAAACATCGCGTGCTGGCGCGAGACGATGTCGCTAGGAATCACGACGTCGTTCTCTTCATGACGGCCGACGGTCCACATGTAGCCGCGGGTCAGGTCGACTCGCGTCTCACCGTTGGAGTTCGTGATTAGAAGGTAGGCCGAATGCATGGCTTGCGTGCCTGCCTCTTCAGTTTCTCAAATACAGATCTGGCGGCCTTGCGCCGCGGCTTCGGTGTTTTCGAAATGCTCGCGGGCTTTGACGACCAGTTGTTCCATGAACTTGTCGTCGTGGCCGGGATCGTGATGGAAGAGCACGAGCTGTTTGACGTTGGCTTCTTTGGCGACGCGCGCGGCTTCGACGTAGGTGCTGTGACCCCAGCCCTGTTTGCTCGCATATTCTTCGGGCGTGTATTGCGCGTCGTAGATGAGGACGTCGGCGTTTTGCGCGTGATCGAGCAGGATGTGATCGTATTTCTTGTCGCCATGTTCGAGATCGCTGGCGTGGACGATGACGGCGCCGTTGCGCTCGATGCGATAGCCGGACGCGCCCTGCGGATGATTCATGGGGAACGCGCGAATCTTCAAATCGCCAATGTGAAGCTCGGGATCGATTTGAAAGAAGCGGCGCTTAGCGGCCATGTGCTCGAATCGCACGGGAAAATAGGGCGACGACATCTGGCCTTCGAGAATGTCCTGGATTTTTTCCGCGGGGCGATCGGAATAAAACGAAACTTGATTATCAGGAAAATAAAGTGGCGGAAAAAAGGGGATTCCCTGGATGTGATCCCAATGGAAGTGCGTCATCAGGACTCGCAGGGCGAGCTTCTGGTTCGCGAATTCTTTCATCAGCGAAAGGCCGAGGTAGCGCAGGCCCGTGCCGCCATCGATGATGACGATTTCGTTGTTGGGGAGCCGGATCTCCAGACAAGTGGTGTTGCCACCGAACCCCAAGTTATCGGGCTGCGGAGTTGGAATTGAGCCTCGCACGCCCCAGAACTTAACTTGGAGGCGGAAACGATCGTCCATCCGGTGTCCCTTCCCGGTCTCTCGCCCTTACGGCGCGAGAAAAGCCCGACCTCCGTATACTTTAGCAAGGTATTGTTCAAGGTGGAAGAGCATTATTCAGAGGGGTACAGTACTAGGCATCCTTGGACGATCAGAACAGGAACGATTGTGCGGTTTCGCGCAATCGTTTAGAATCGTAGAGATTGCGAGGTACCTTGATGACCCTTCAACCCCGCGTTAACCCATTCATCATATTGTTCTTATCCATTGGTTTCGCTTGGTCCGCTCTGGCGACCGGCGTTCAATCGGGCGGTTCTTGTCTGCAAGACACGTTCGATCACTACATTACGGAGACCAGCGATGGACCCGGTACGGGATGTACCAGCGTCAATGACCCGAATCTGGAATTCACGAATTTTCTGTTTCGCACGACATCGACTGGTAATGTGAATTCCGACGTGGCTTCTAACATTACCGTGAGCCCCGACAATGCCTTCGGGTTTAACTTCTCGGGCTTTCAGACGGTAAGCACCGGCGATCTTACGTATTATTTGGGGTTCGATATTGATCCGGCCCCCGTGCTTACAGGCGAATCGCTATCGCTGGATCCTCCCTTTGGCAAGGTAACGCTCAGCTTGTATACCTGTCTTCCTGATTTGCCCTACGTCACGACGGCCGCGTCCGACGATCCCCACATCTATTGCAGTTCGACGCCCGTGTTCGATATCGCTGGCCAATTCCACCAGATCGACCTTGACACCGAATTCAAGCTCCGACTGGTGAACCCCGGACCGGGAGTGGGGCCGGATCAATCGGATTTCTTCCCGTTTCCTGGAAATCAGGGTCAAGTCGGCATTCTCATCACACTGACGCTCGATTCTGACGATCCGGCAGGAGTGGGAGCAATTGGAAGCGCGCCATCCCAAATTTCTGCCACACCCGAACCCGCGTCGTTATTGCTATTCGGAATTGGCGCGGCCGCGATTGCGGCGCGGCGGCGATTCGCGAAACGCTGATTGTTCCGTAACGCGAATTCGATTACACTGTCCGGTAACTGGAGGGCCCATGCACTTACGTTGCGGGGTTGTTCTCTTTATCGGATGGGTGATGCTTGCGGCGCTTGCGCAAGCGGGGGCGTGCACGATCGATTCGCTCGATCATTACATCGCGAATTTTCCGAACGGGCCGGGGAACGGGTGCACGGCGGGGCCGCTCGAATACACCAACTTCTTTTTCCAGACAACGGGGAACATCACGGATACCGCGGGCAACATCAACGTGGTTCCGGGCGGTCAGGCGCTGAATTTTTTCGGTTTTAAGACGCTGCAGCAGAACGCGGGCAACATCAATTACTTCATCGGATTCGATGTCGATCCGGCGCCGGTGCTGACGGGCGATTCGATTTTCCTGGACCCTCCGGTGGGCGGCGTGACGCTGGACCTGTTCACTTGCCTGCCCGACACGCCATACTTCGTGGGCGGCAGCGGCAACGTCGGCGATACGAATCTGTACTGCGGCGCGAGCCTGACCTACGATCCGGCTAACGCGGTTGCGATCAATCTGTCGGCGCCGAATGCGACGATCGTCAACAATGGACAGCCGGCGCAGACGGCTTCTTTCACATTCCCGGTGTCGACTTCGCAGGCCGGAATCCTGCTGCGGCTTTCGCTGCAGACGTCGCAGAATTCGCCGACGGCGAGCCTGGACAGCATCGCGAACGATTTGATTCTCGGGAGGTCTGGCGGAGTGCCGGAGCCTGCGACGTGGAGCCTTCTGGGGCTCGGTTTGATCGGCGCAGCAATGCTCAAGCGAGCTCGATCAAAACGATTAAGCTAGGAGAATGCTGAAGCTTGCGAGGGCCGCCGCGGCTCTCGTCGTTGTCGTGTGTGCGTGCGAGCTTCACGCTGCCGTACATCCCGAATCCGGGCTATTCTTCATCCAAACGTGGTCGCCGAAAACGTATGGCGCATCGCCGCAGAATTGGGCGGTGGCGCAGGATCGGCGCGGTGTCATGTATTTCGGCAACACCGATGGGTTGCTCGAATACGACGGCGTTTCGTGGCGACGCATCAAGATTCCGAACGGCACGGCGGTTCGATCGCTAGCGGTGGATGGCAATGGCACGGTGTTCGTCGGCGCGCAGCGCGACTTCGGGTATCTGCAGGCCGACAAGCACGACGATTTGCAGTTCGTCTCGCTGCTGAATTCGGTGCCGGAAGAGCATCGCAAATTCACCGACGTCTGGACGATCATCGCCACGGGCGAAGGTGTTTATTTCCGCACTCGCGATCGCGTCTTTCGGTGGAATTTCGGGACGATGAAAGTGTGGGGGCCGCCGGCAGGGAATCGCTTCGGGCAGCTGATGGTTTCGTCGAACGTGCCGTACGCGCTGGTGCCTGAGGCGGGATTGTTTCGGTTGGAGAACGACGCGTGGAAGCTGATGCCGGGCGGCGAGAAGTTCGCCAAGGATGATATTCGCGGCGTCTATCCGGCCGGTGCGAATTTGATGGTGATCGCTCGTCGGGGGATGTTTATTGGGTCGGGCAGCGGGTTCGACCAACTTCCGTCGAGTTCGAAACTTCTCGAAGAGGCGCAACTCTACGCGACCGCGATGTTGAATACCGGCGAGTTCGCGTTGGCGACGCAGCGCGGCGGATTGCTGATCGTGAATCAGCGCGGCGAAGTGCAGCGAGTGATTTCGACTGCGGAGGGATTGCCGAGCGAAAAGATCAACGCACTGTTGGCGGATCGGCAGAACGGCGTGTGGATGGCGCTCGAATCGGGCGTCGCACGTGTGGATCTTTCGTTGACGCAGTTCGATAAGCGGCTCGGTTTGAATGGGAGCGTGTATGCGGTGGCTCGCGACAGGGATTGGCTGTATGTTGGCACAGCTGTCGGTGCGTTTCGCTTGAAGTCGGGTTCGAAGCAGGCGGGGTTCGAGGGGGTGAAGGGGTTGGAAGATTTCATCCTTTGCATGCTGCCGACGCCGACAGGAATGCTCATCGGCAGCCAGCGAGGCATTCACCGAATGGTGAAAGGCCAGGCGAAAGCCGTCCTCAAAGCGGACGCCATCGCCGATCTCGAAATTTCACCGCGCGATCCCAATGTCTTGTACGCCGCCGGATTGACGAAGGTCTTCCTGCTTACGCAAGGCAAAGACGGGTGGACGCTGTCGAAAGAGGTGGCGAGCGGCAAGGCCGAAGCGCGAACCGTGGTGGAGGATTCGGACGGCCGAGTGTGGGAGACCACGCGGCTCGACATCGCGCGCATCGATTTTCGCACCGACCCGCCGACGGTGGAACGATTCGCGGCGAAGAATGGCGTGCCCGACGGTTGGAAGAATGCCTACTCGATCAACGGTCGAGTTTTCTTCGCCACCGATAAAGGCCTGCTGCATTTCGATCCTGCCGACAGCATGTTCAAACCGGATAGCAGCCTGGGTGCACAGTTCGCCGACGGGTCGCACGGTGTTTCGATCATTCGCGAGAGTCCGAATGGCGATATCTGGATCACCGGCCACGGCTATCAGGGAATTCTGCAGCGCAAGCCGGGCGGTGGTTACGACTGGTCGCCGATGCCGCTGCTGCGTTCGGGGATCGGCGAGTTGTACGCGCTGTGGCTCGATCCCGATGGCATCGCGTGGGGTGCGGGCGAAGATGGATGGCTGGCTCGTTACGATTTGCCCGCCGCGTCGCGCAATGCGACCGAGTTTTCCGTGCTGCTGCGCCGCGTGCAGGATATGGGAACGCAGGCGAGTCTGTTTGCCGGCGCCGGATCGGAGTCGGCGTCGGCCCCGCGAATCGCGTATCGTGACGCGAGTTTGCGTTTCGAATTCGCGGCGCCGTTATACGAAGCCGAGGGCAGCACCGAGTATCAGGTCAAGCTCGATGGCGCGGACAGCGCGTGGACGCCGTGGTCGACGGAAACTCGCAAGGATTATACGAATCTGTTCGAGGGCAGCTACACTTTCCACGTGCGTGCGCGGAATCCTCGCGGGCAAATTGCGGAGGCTTCCACCTATTACTTCAGTGTGGTGCCGCCGTGGTATCGAACGTGGTGGGCGTACTCGCTGTACGTGTTGGTCGGCGCGGCCGCGATCTGGCTGTTCCTGAAATGGCGTCTGGCGCAGCTCTCCGCGCGCAACGTGCAGCTCGAACAGATTGTGGAAGAGCGCACGGTGGAGATCCGCCGCCAGCGCGATCAAATCCAAATCGAAGAAGAGAAGACCAAGGCGCTGCTCTTGAATATTCTGCCGGCGGCGGTTGCGGAGGAATTGCGCACGACGGGATCGGTCGCGCCGATGGTGTTCAACGAAGTCACGGTCTGCTTCACGGATTTCGTCGGGTTCACTTTATCGTCGGAACATTTGCCCGCCGATGTGTTGGTCTCCACGCTGCACGAATACTTTACGGCGTTCGACGAAATCGTGACGCGGTATGGGATGGAGAAGCTGAAGACCATCGGCGATTCCTACATGTTCGTGAGTGGCCTGCCATTGCAGCGCCGTTCACATGCGTTGGATGCGACGATGGCTGCAATGGAGATGATGGAACTGTGCCGCCGCATGGAACAGCGCTCGGCCGCGGTCGCATGGAAGTTGCGCATCGGGTTGCATACGGGGCCGGTGGTAGCCGGAGTGGTCGGCGTGCGCAAATTCGCATTCGATGTGTGGGGCAACACGGTGAACCTCGCGTCGCGCATGGAATCGAGCGGCGAACCCGATCGCGTCAACGTCTCCGGAAGAACTTACGAGGAGATCCGCGAGTTCATCGATTGCGAATCGCGCGGGCTGGTGACGACGAAGGATGGCCGCGCGCTGGAGATGCACTTCGTGCGCGAGCTGCGCGCCAATGTCGCGGATCGGGATGCGTTCGCCAAGCGCTATCGCACCGCGTTTTCGGAAGAGCCGCACGAGTACGCGATCAGATCGGTAATACCCGTTTGAGGGGCGACAGTTATGGAGCGCGTTCTTGTCGCTTCACGATATGATCGATCCATGAAACTTCGCGCTCTCCTGCTCATCGCTACTTGTGCGCCCGTCTTTGCGCAGTCGCTGCCGAATCTCGCTTTGGCGAACTTGAATTACAACGTTCTGAAGCGCACCACGAAACAAGACGCCGATCTCAAGGCCAAGATCGACGAGAACGATCGCGAAATGAACGAGGCTCGGCGACTCGGGCGCATCGGCGATGTGCGACGGCTGCTTGCGAAAGGCCAGACGCTGCTTCGCGGAAGCACGTGGACGGAAGAGCTCGATTTCGCAAATTCGATCACGCTACGCAGTGAACGAGTCTTCGTCGACACGGCTAAGCCGTACGCGGTGCGACTCGAACAGATTTATTCGTCGACGCTGGCAGTCGACCACGCGTTGACCGCGAAGGCGACGCTGGTGAAGCCTCGCGCGGGCGCGGGCCGCGGAGCAGGACGCGGTGCGACGCAGGCACCTCCGGAAGTCGTGAAAGAGCTCGGAACGTATGAAGACGTGAGTCGTGACCTGCGCGAGTCGCCCCTTCTGATGGAACTTGATCTCGCCTCCGTCGCCGACGGCACGTATCAGGTTCGAGTCGAAGTGATGGACGGCGCGAAGCCGCTAGGCACATCGATGCTGCGGATCATCGCGGCGAAGGGGCTCGACGAATCGCTCGCGCGCATCGACAAGGAAGGCGCGGCGCTCCCCGAGGCCATCAAGGCCGACGCGCTGTATGTCTCCGATTACGTGCGCAACGTGAATCGCGGCCGCATCGACGCGGGCACGTTCGATGTGATGAAGGAAATCGCGAACGTGGACGCGATGCTCGCGATCGCGAAGACGGGCAAGGATCCATTCACCGGCCGCACGGGCGATTTCAAGCGCCACTACCTGTTGAAAGAAGCGGGCGAGATCATGCCGTATCGCCTCTACATTCCTCCCAGCTATGACGGATCGAAAGCGTTTCCAATGGTTCTCGCGCTGCACGGATTGGGCGGCACCGAAGACGGAATGTTCGGGCCGAATTATCGCGCGCTGCCGGAAGCGGAGAAGCGTGGCTACATTCTGGTGTCGCCGCTCGGGTATCGTATCGACGGCGGGTACGGCCGCGCGAATACGAAGGCCGGACAGTTGAGCGAGCTCGACGTGATGACGGTACTCGCGCGTGTGCGCAAGGATTACAAGATCGACGAGAGCCGCATTTACCTGATGGGCCACTCGATGGGCGGCTTCGGCACTTGGGTGCTGGGACCAAAATATGGATTCTGGGCCGCGCTGGCGCCGATTTCCGGCGGCGGTCAGCCGGCATCGCTCGAGAAGATCAAGGACATTCCCGAGATTGTGGTGCATGGCGACGCGGATACCGTGGTGCCGGTGGGCAGCTCGCGCATGATGGTGGATGCCGCGAAGAAGCTCGGGATCGAGATGAAGTACATCGAAGTCCCGGGCGGCACGCACGGCGATGTCGCGGCTCCCAACATGAGCGCGATTTTCGATTTCTTCGATGCGCACAAACGCGCCGCGAAGCCCGTTACGGGCGGACAGCAGTAACGCCGTTAAAAAATTCGAACACCTTCGCCAGATTCTCGGGATGGTGGCGTACGTAGCCTTCGTGGTCGCCATCTTTCCAGCACATTGGGATCCTAAGCTTAGAATTCCACGTGGACAAGTTGTCGCG
>JADMIO010607168.1_pt1 | contig 23557 bp, 22 predicted proteins | sample 8958161 | NCBI WGS metagenome assembly JADMIO01 (sample SAMN16585339, study PRJNA669376) | soil metagenome | isolation source: Crop rotation soil | place: USA: Cullars Rotation, Alabama | collected 2011
AGAGCGCGACCGCCGGCTCGTTGGTGGGCGTGACCTCGAGGTGCAGCGCGTGCGCGCCCTGCGCCCGGCACTCCGATTCGATCAATGCCAACGCCGCGCGGGCCAGACCCTGCCCGCGCCGGTGCGCGCGGACGAACAGCTCGTCCACGAACGCGTCGCGGCCGTGGAACTCGAGGCTGAAGCCGAAGGTCAGCACCGCATAGGCGCAGGCGCCGGCATCGTCTTCCGCGATCCAGGCCGCGCCCTTGTCCGCGTCGGCGATCAGCTCGCGCAGCGCGCGCTCGGCCGGCGCCGCCTCGAACGAGCCGCCGTCCTCCGCGTACATCTCGCGCATCATCGCGAGCACGGCCGGGACGTCGGTGACGGCCGCCCGGCGGAAGCGCACGGGCAGGCTCACCGGCGCACGAGCCCGGCGCCTTGGAGGAACTCGCGGGCCACCTCCGACGCCGCGCGGTGACCGCCGTCCACGGCGTCGTTCAGCTTTCGCATGGTGTCCGCGTCGATGCGGCCGGCCAGGCGGTCCACGGCCGCCTCCAGCCCGGGATGGCGGGCCAGGCCGTCCGCGTTCATCGCCACGATCGCGTCGTACGGCGGGAAGTACCGCCGGTCGTCCGCGAGCACGACCAGCCCGAGCGCCGCGATCGGCCCGTCGGTCGCACTGCCCACCGCCACGTCCACCTGGCCGGCGGCGAGCGCGCGATAGAGGAGGCCGAGGTCCATCTCGACCGGCGGCTGCACGAAGCGGAAACCATACGCGCGCGTGAGGCCGGGCATGCCGTCCTCGCGCTCCAGGAACTCGCCGAACAGGCCGACGCGCAGGACGCGCGCGTGGCGCGCGAGGTCGGAGATCGAGCGCAGGCCCCGTTCCGCCGCCACCGAGGGCCGGACGACCAGGGCGTACGAGTTGTCGAATCCCAGCGGAGGGGAGACGCGCAGGCCCAGGTCGGCGTACCCGGCCCTGACCTCCTCGTAGACGCGCGCCGGGTCGCGCTGGATCGGCCGTTTGAGGATCTCGGCCAGCGCGGTGCCCGTGTACTCGGGGTAGAGGTCGATCTCGCCCGCGCGCAGCGCGGCATGGCACAGCGTGGTGCCGCCCAGGTTCAGGCGCCGGCTGACCTCGAACCCCTGCTCCTCGAGCAGCGCGGCCAGGATCTCGCCGAGGACGATCTGCTCGGTGAAGTTCTTGGAGCCGATGACCACCGGGGCCGCGGCCGAGCGCGGCACCTGCAGGAAGCCCAGGGCCAGCGCTCCCGCCACGGCCAGCGCGCCCGCCGCGCGCTCCGGACGCCGCGCGCGCGCGACCGCGCCGAGCACCGCGTCCGCGAACAGCGCGAGCAGCGCGGCCGGCACCGCGCCGGCCAGGATCAGCCGGGTGTCCACGGTGGCCAGGCCGCGGAACACGTACGTGCCGAGGCCCCCCGCGCCGATCGCGGCCGCGATGGTGGCCGTGCCCACCGAGATCACGGTGGCCACGCGCACGCCGGCCAGGATCACGGGCAGGGCCAGCGGCAGCTCGACGATGCGCAGGCGCTGCCCGCCGGTCATGCCCATGCCGGTCGCGGCCTCGATCACCGCGCGGTCCACCTGCAGGATGCCCGTGTACGTGTTTCGTACGATCGGCAGCAGCGCGTACAGCGCGAGCGCCACCACCGCCGAGCGCGCGCCCACCCCGCCGATCAGCGGCACCGGGATCAGGAAGCCGAACAGGGCCAGGCTGGGGATCGTCTGGGCCACCCCGACCGCGGCCAGCACCGGCCGGGCCAGCCGCGGCGCGCGCGTCATGGCGATCCCGAGCGGCAGGCCGATCGCGACCGCGATCGCGGTGGCCAGCAGCACGAGCGACACGTGCTCGGCGGTGAGCGTGGCGATCTCGCCGCGGCGCTCGGCGAAGAAGCGCAGCAGGTCCACGCGGCTCAGGCCAGCGCCGCGCGCAAGAAGTCCGCCACGAACCCCGGCTCGGGCGCCTCGCGCAGCTGCGCGGGCGGGGCCTGTTGCGCCACGCGGCCGAGGTCCATCACCACGACCTCGTCGGCCAGCCGCAGCGCCTCCGGCACGTCGTGCGTCACCAGCATCACCGTCTTGCCCAGCCGGCGCTGCAGGTCCTTGAACTCGTCCTGCAGCCGCCGGCGTGTGAGCGGGTCGAGCGCGCCGAAGGGCTCGTCCATGAGCAGCAGCGGCGGATCGGCGGCCAGCGCGCGCGCCAGGCCCACGCGCTGGCGCTCGCCGCCCGAGAGCTGCGCAGGCCAGGCGATCCCGTGCCGCTCGGGCTGCAGGCCGACCAGGGTCAGCAGCTCCCGTGCCCGCGCCTGCCGCTCTTCCACCGGCGCCCCGAGCAGGCGCGGCACCAGCTCGACGTTCTCCTGCACGGTCAGGTGCGGGAGCAGCCCGACCTCCTGGATCACGTACCCGATGCGGCGGCGGAGAACGACGCGGTCCCACTGCCGCACGTCGCGCCCGAGCACGATCACCTCGCCGGCCTCCGGCGTGACCAGGCCGTTGACCGTCTTCAGCGCGGTGGTCTTGCCCGAGCCGCTGGTGCCGAGCAGGACGAGGACCTGCCCCTCCTCGACGCGGAAGCTGACCCGGTCGAGCGCGTGCACGCCCGACTCGTAACGCTTCGCGACCTCGCGCAGCTCCACCAGGGCCACGCCCGGATCATACGAAGATCGGCGGCGGAATGAAGTAGAGTTCCGGGGAGGGAGGACACTCGTGGCTGCACCGACCCCGCCGCCGGGCCGTAACGACCCCTGTCATTGCGGGTCGGGGAAGAAGTACAAGCAGTGCCATCTCGACAAGGACGAGGCGGCAGCGCGCGCCGCGCGCGCCACCTCCGCCGCCGAACCGGAGACCGCCGAGGCCTCCGGGCCCGAGAAGCCGCCGCCGCCCGCGCCCCGCCACAACACGCGCCAGCCCTGGAAGGGGACGCAGAACACCCGCGGGTTCCAGAAGGCGAACCTGCCGCGCCGATCCGGCGGGAGCTAGGAGGAGACGTGCCGCCTCTGCTGGGGCCGCTCGAGGGCGCGCAGACCCGCGAGCTCGGGGGCGCGCGCATCGACGTGGTGCGGACCGGCACCGTGCGCGTGGGACGCGTGATCTACCCGCCCGGGTTCCGCTGGTCCACGCACATGCGGCCGCTGGTGGGCACCGAGTGGTGCGAGCACGCGCACGTGGGACTGCTCGCGCAGGGACGCGTCGAGGGCGCGTACGCCGATGGCTGTGCCTTCGGGTTCCAGGCGCCCTGCGTGATGGTGATCGAGCCGGACCACGACGCCTGGGTCGTCGGGCAGGAGGCCGCCGTGCTCGTCCAGTTCGACGCGGAGGGCGACACCGCGCGCCGCTTCGGCCTGCCCGAGCGGCACCGCCACACCGGCCGCTAGCCGTCGGGTAGGTCCTACTCGGCGCGCAGCGCGATCGTCGGATCCACGGCGGCCGCGCGCCGCGCCGGCACCCAGCAGGCGAGCAGGGCCGCGGCCAGGATGGCGGCGGTGGCCGCGCCAAAGCTGGCCGGGTCGAGCGGCTCGACCTCGTACAACAGGCCACCCAGGGTGCGCGCCGCCGCGGCGGCCGCCAGCAGGCCGGCGGCGGCGCCGGCCGCGAACAGCACCGCGCCGCGGGAGAGGACGAGCCGCACCACGTCCGCGCGGCGCGCGCCGAGGGCCAGCCGTATGCCGAACTCGCGGCGGCGCTGGCCGACCGCGTAGGCCATCACGCCGTACACGCCGACGGTGGCGAGCAGCAGGGCCAGCCCCGCGAAGGCCGCGACCAGCCGCGCCTGCAGCGAGCGCGGGGCCAGCGACCGCTCGACCACCGCGTCCAGAGTGCGCACGTCGTAGACCGGCTGCTCCGGGTCCACGCTGCGCACGATGGCGGCCAGTGAGCGGGCCAGCGCCTCCGGCTCTTCGCGCGCCTTGACCACCAGCGCCATGCGGTCCTGCGCGCGCTGCCGGTAGTTCCAGTACACCTGCGGCCGCGTGTCCTCGTCGAGCCGCTCGTGCCGCACGTGCCCGGCCACGCCCACGATCGTCGTCCAGGGCAGGTCCGCGGTCTGCCGGAAGCGCCGGCCGAGCGCGGACTGGCCCGGCCAGGCCCGCCGGGCCAGCTGCTCGTCGATGATGCCCACGAGCGGCGCGGGATCCGCGTCGGATTCGGTGAAGTCGCGCCCTTCGAGCACCGGGATGCCGATGGTCTTGAAGTAGTCCGGGGTCACCGTCCGCCAGTCCGCGCTGGTCACGCCCAGCCGCTGCAGGTCCACGCCTTCGAGCTCGATCGCGCCGATCTGCATCCCGCCGGCCAGCGGCAGCCGGTTCACCATCCCCGCCGAGAGTACGGAGGGCAGCGCGCGCACGCGCTCGAGCAGCTGCGCGCAGAACCGGGCCACCCCGGGATCGCTCGCGTACTTCTCGCGCGGGATGGCCAGGTGCACGCTGGCCACCCGCTCCGGCACGAACCCGGGATCCACCTCGCGCAGCCGCCCCAGGCTGCGCGCGAGCAGCGCGGCGCCGATGGCCAGCACCAGCGTGAGCGCGATCTGCACCGCCACCAGGGCGTCGCGGCCGCGTGCGCGCCGCCGCGACGGCGTGGTCCGCGTCAGCTCCGTGACCGTATCCGCGAGGGAGAGCCGTGCCGCCTGGAGTCCCGGCACCAGGCCGACCGCCAGCCCGACCACGGCCAGCGTGGCCAGCGACATCGCGAGCACCGGACGGTGCAGCGCGATGCCTTCGGCACGCGGCATGTCCGCGGGCAGGAGCGGCACGAGCGCCTGCAGCACGGCCTGCGCGGCCAGCAGGCCGAGCACGCCGCCCAGAGCCAGCAGCGGCACCAGCTCCAGCACCGACTGCGCGAGCAGCCGGCCGCGCGAGGCGCCGAGCGAGGCGCGCACCGCGAGCTCCCGCGCGCGGGTCAGCGCGCGCGAGAGCAGCAGGTTCGCCAGGTTCGCGGCCGCGATCAGCAGCATGGCCACGGACGCGCCGAGCAGCACGTAGAGCGGACGGCGCACCGCGCCCACCGTGTCCTCGTGCATCGGCAGGACCTCCGCCCCGATCTGCGCGTTGGTCTGCGGATACTGCGCGGCCAGCCGCGCGGAGATCACGTCCATGTCGGCCTGCGCCGCGCGCAGGGTCACCCCGTCGCGCAGCCGCGCCACGCCCCGGAAGCCGTAGTTCATGCGGCTCTGGTAGTCCTCGGGGTTGATGGTGAGCGGCACCCACAGCTCGAACTCCCGGCTCGGATAGCGGAAGGACGGCCCCATGACGCCCACCACCGTGTGCGGCACGCCGCTCAGCGAGATGCGGCGGCCGACCACCGACGGATCGCCGCCGAACCGGCGCTGCCACAGGCCGTGGCTGAGCAGGACCACCCGGTGGTTCCCATCCTCGTTCTCGTCCGGGGTGAAGGTGCGGCCGAGCAGCGGGGAGACGCGGAGGACCGGGAACAGGTTCGCGGTCACCCGGGCCCCGAGCAAGCGCACCGGTTCGCCCTGGCCGACCAGGTTGAAGTTGCCGATCGTGCGCACAAGGGCGATGTCCTCGAACACCCGGTTCTGCTCGCGCCAGTCGCGCGCGTTGGCCGCGCCGACCATCGCGCGGGCCAGACCCAGCCGCGGCGCCCGGGTCCAGAGCACCACCAGCCGGTCGGGATCGCCGAAGGGCAGCGGCCGCAGCAGCACGCCGTAGACCACGCTGAACATCGCGGTGGTCGCGCCCACGCCCAGCGCGATGGTCAGGGCGGCCGCCGCCGCAAAGCCGGGCGCGCGGCGCAGCAGCCGCCAGCCGTAGGCGACGTGCTGGGGAAGGCGGGCCAGCGCGCGCAGCCCGCGTGCGTCCCGGCACTCCTCTTCCACCTGCAGCACCCCTCCGAACTCGCGTGCGGCCGCCGCGCGCGCCTCCGGTTCCGGCAGGCCCGCCGCCCGCTTCTCCGCCACGAGCTGCTCGAGGTGGAAGCGGATCTCCTCGTCGAGCGCGGCATCCGCCGCGCGCGCGCCGAACAGCGAGCGCAGCCTCCGCCAGGCGCCCTGCAGGTGCCGGGTCACGAGACCGTCCGCACGACGAGGCTGATCGCCGCGGAGAGCCGCTCCCAGGAGGCCGCTTCCTTCTCGAGGTGGCGGTGCCCGGCGCGGGTGAGCGAGTAGTACTTGGCGCGGCGGTTCTGCTCGGACAGGCCCCACTTCGCGCTGATCCAGCCCTGGTGCTCGAGGCGGTGGAGGGCGGGATAGAGCGAGCCCTGGTGGACCTGCAGCACCTCGCGCGAGAGCTGCCGGATGCGGCGGGCGATCGCCCAGCCGTGCAGCGGCTCCAGCACGAGCGCCTTCAGGATGAGCAGGTCGAGCGTGCCTTGGACCAGGTCGACGGGCTTCATGGGCGGCCGGGGCTCCCTATGATGATCGACAACGGAGGGGCGACGATAGCACGTGCTGTTGTCGATCATCAAGGGGAAGGCGCTGCCTATAATCCGGGCATGGTCCGCGGCGCCGCGATCGTGGCGGTGCTCGTCACCGCCACGGGCTTCTCCTGGAGCGACGACTGGCCGCAGTGGCGCGGGCCGCACGGCAACGGCGTGTCCCTGGAGAAGGGCCTGCCCGCGCGCTGGGGCGCGGACGAGGTGGCCTGGAAGGCACGCCTCGAAGGGCTGGGCGTCTCCTCGCCGATCGTCGAGGGCGACCGCGTGTTCGTGACCTCGCAGCATGGACGGGGGACGCGCCGCCCCGGCACGCACCCCACCCTCGCGCGCGGCGAGGCGAGCAAGGCGGAGAAGCCGCTCGGCGGCGACGCGAAGCCGGAGCGCGAGGATGGGCCGGTCGTGTTCCTGGTCGAGGCCTTCGCGCGCCAGGACGGACGCCGCCTCTGGCAGTACCAGCTCCCGGCCGAGGGAGAGCTGCCGGCCGTGCACGAGAAGCACAACCTGGCCACCCCCAGCCCGGTCACGGACGGCTCGCGCGTGTACGCCTGGTTCGGCAACGGCCAGCTCGCCGCGCTCTCCGTGGACGGCAAGCCGGTCTGGACGCGCAACCTCGCCCGCGACTACGGCCCGTTCGACGTCACCTGGGGCCACGGCAGCTCGCCCGCCCTCTACGGCGACCTGCTCCTCCTGCTGTGCGACCACGAGCACGCCTCGTACCTGCTCGCCCTCGACAAGCGGACCGGCCAGCAGCGCTACAAGGTCAACCGCGGGAAGGGGCTGCGCTCGCACAGCACACCGACCGTGGTGCGCGGCCCGCGCGGCGACGAGCTGATCGTGAACTCCAGCGAACGGATCGACGCCTACGAGCCGCGCAGCGGCAAGCTGCTCTGGTGGGCGGGCGAGCCGAACCGCTTTCCGATCCCGGTCCCCGCGTTCCACGCCGGCGTGCTCTACACGAGCCGCGGGTACCGCAGCGGCCCCTACATGGCGATCCGCACCGGCGGCCGCGGCGACGTCTCGAAGTCTCACGTGCTGTGGTCGGTGCCGACAGGGGCGCCCTACGTGTCGTCGCTGCTCTACTACGAGGGCCTCGTCTACATGGCCAGCGACGCCGGAGTGGTGACCGCGGTGGACGCCGCGAACGGCGAGCGCGTGTGGCAGGAGCGCGTGGACGGCATCTTCACCGCGTCCCCGGTGGCCGCGGACGGCAAGATCTACCTGCTCAGCGAGACCGGCGACGCCTACGTCCTCCGCGCCGGCCGCCACCCGCAGGTGCTGGAGCGGAACGCGGTGGGCGAGCGGATGGTGGCGTCGCCGGCGGTGTCGGGCGGGAGGCTGTATGTCAGGACGGACGACAGCCTGATCGCCATCGGGAAACCGCGCTAAGCAGCCCGTTTCGGTTCGTAGCCGGCTCGGTTCGGATCGGTTCGGTTCGGTTCGCAGCCGGCTCGGATACCGCTACCGATCCGTTCGGATCGGCTCGAACGTCCGGCCGTCATGAATTGGTTGTCCGCGCGCTTCGGGACGGAGTAACATTTCCAGTCCCCTCATCCATCTTCTGGAGGAACCTACATGCGTGAGCGCTCGTACCGGTCCGTCCTGGGCTTCGCCCTCGCGGCCGTGCTGCTCGCGGCGCCCGCGGCCATCGCGCAGACGGCCGGCACCGCGAATATCGAGGGCGTGGTGACCGACGCCACCGGGGCGGTGCTGCCGGGGGCGGCGGTGACCGTCCGCAACATGGACACCAACGCCACGCGCGAGCTGGTCACCGACGACAGCGGCCGGTTCCGTGCGGTCGCGCTGCAGCCGGGCCGCTACGAGGTGAGTGCGACGCTGAGCGGCTTCACGGGCGCGCCGCGCGCGAACGTGCAGGCCTCGGTGGGCTCGACCACCACCGTGGACGTGCAGCTGCGCCCGGCGACGGTGGCCGAGGAGGTCACGGTGACCGCGGAAGCGCCGCTGATCGACACCACGCGCACGGATGTGAGCGACGTGGTGTCCGAGCAGGAGATCCAGAACCTGCCCATCAACGGCCGGCGCTGGGAGAACTTCGTGCTGCTCTCGCCGGGCGTGACCAACGACGGCAACTTCGGCCTGGTCAGCTACCGCGGGATCTCCGGCCTCTACAACAACAACACCGTGGACGGCGTGGACAACAACCAGGCGTTCTTCTCCGAAGCGCGGGGCCGCACGCGCGCGTCCTACACGATCAGCCAGGCCGCCATCCGGGAGTTCCAGGTCGGTGTGAGCAACTTCTCCGCCGAGTTCGGCCGCGCGGCGGGCGGGACGGTGAACGCGGTCACGCGCTCCGGGACCAACGACTTCCGTGGCGAGGCCTTCTACTTCCTGCGCGACGACGCCTTCCAGGCGCGGGAGCCCTTCTACCCGAAGACCGCGCCGAAGCCCGAGGAGCGGCGCCACCAGTTCGGGGCGGCCCTGGGCGGCCCCTTGAAGAAGGACAAGGCCTTCTTCTTCGTCAACTACGACGAGCAGCGGCGCAACTTCCCCTACTTCGTCAACTTCCAGAGCGCGACCTTCCTCGACCAGCCCTGCACCGCGCCGGGCTGCGCGGCCACGCGCACGTTCTTCCAGGACGAGACGCTGACCGCGGTGCCGCGCGAGGGCAACAACCGGATCTTCCTGGGCAAGCTCGATTTCCTGCTGAACAGCAAGCACACGCTGACCGTGCAGTACAACCATCACCGCTGGGAGGCCCCCAACGGCGTGCGCACGCCGGCGCTGAACGCGAACGCGCGCACCGACAACGGCACCGACATCGTGAAGACCGATTTCGGGCTGCTCACGCTGAACTCGGTCTTCAGCCCCAAGCTGCTCAACGAGCTGCGCGTGCAGATCGGGCGCGACTTCGAGCAGCAGATCCCGAACGCGGCCGGCCCGGGGACCACGGTGACCGGCGGCTTCAGCTACGGCATGCCGAACTTCCTGCCCCGCCCGAAGTATCCCGACGAGCGCCGCTATCAGTTGCTCGACGCGGTGACCTTCTTCACCGGCGCCCACAGCGTCAAGGTGGGGATGGACATCAACTACGTGCGCGAGGACATCGAGAACCTGTTCCAGGGAGGGGGCATCTACACCTACTCGAGCCTGCAGAACATCGCGGCGGACTGCCCGGCCGACGCGGCGGGCTGCGTCCCCCTGGCCGACGCGAACCGCGGCCGCCATTACCAGAGCTTCAACCAGGCGTTCGACCTGCGCGGCCGCACCGGTGACGCGCTCTTCCACACCACCGATTACAACTTCTACGTCCAGGACACCTGGCGGGTGAACCGTGCGCTGACCCTGAACCTGGGCCTGCGCTACGAGTACCAGAAGCTGCCGCAGCCCGAGCAGAGCAACCCGGCCTACCCGCTCACCCAGCGCTTCGTGCAGGACAAGAACAACTTCGGTCCCCGCCTCGGCTTCACCTACGACGTGGGCGGCGGACACCAGACCGTGTTCAAGGGTGGGTTCGGCGTCTACTACGGGCAGACCAGCAACAGCTACCTGTTCAGCGCGCTGACCAACAACGCGGTGACCTTCGCCACCTACAACTTCACGCCGGCCACCGCCGGGGCGCCCACCTACCCGAACGTCCTTTCCGCGGCCCCGACCGGTCCCGGCGTGCGGCCGGCCATCTCGGTGCTCTCGTCCGAGCTCGAGCGGCCCGAGATCTACATGGGCGACCTCACCATCGAGCGCTCGCTGGGCCACGAATTCGTGGTGTCCGCCTCGTACCTCTACAGCAAGGGCAAGAAGATGCCCGCGTTCATCGACACGAACCTGCCCGCGGCGAACTCCCAGGTCACGTACCTGGTGGACGGCCAGAGCATGGGCACCTACCCCTTCTACCGGGGCGCGCGTCCGGACGCGAACATCGGCCGCTCCATCGAGGTCCGTTCCATCGTGGACTCGCAGTACCACGGGCTCGTGCTGCAGGCGCAGAAGCGCTGGGGCAGCGGGCTGCTGTTCAACGCCCACTACACGCTCTCGAAGGCCACGGACAACGGGCAGAACTCGACCACGTTCATCTCGGGCTTCTCGAGCGTGTACGACGTGGCGAACCTGGACCTGGAGGACGGCTACTCGAACCTGGACCGCCGCCACCGCTTCGTGACCAGCTTCGTCTACGCGCCGACCTGGCTCTATGGGTTCCAGCTCGCGGCGATCGGCACGTTCGAGAGCGGCCTGCCGCAGGTCGCCAACATCAGCGGCGGCGTGGCCGCGACGACCGGCGGGACCGATACCTCGACCACCAACGGCAGCGGGGGCAGCGTCCGCGTGCCGTTCATCGAGCGTAATGCCGACCGGCAGACCGGCCGCAAGACGATCGACGCGCGGCTGTCCAAGGAGTTCAACGTCGGCGGCAGCCGGCGGCTCGTGCTTCTGTGGGAAGCGTTCAACGTCCTCAATTCCACCAACTACACCGTCTTCGGGGCCACGCGCTATCGCGTGGCCAGCTCGAGCTACAACGCGGGCGCGAACATGGTGACCGTGAACCTGACCGAGGACACCGGGTTCCTGCGCCCGACCCAGGCCAGCTCCACGCTGTTCGGGCCGCGCGACATGCAGCTGGGCATCAAGTTCCTGTGGTAGGCGCCTAGCGGCCCAGGCGGAGGCGGAGGATCACCGGCGGACGGAGCTTCTCCGCCTCCAGCGTGCCGTCCTCGCGCACGCGCGCGTACTGGCTGTTCGCGACGTAGTGGAGCGCGCCGTCGACCATCGTGCCGAGCGTCGGCTCGTCGAACGCAGGATGGTGACGCTCCAGCGTCTCCAGCGCGGTGACGCGCTGGCCCGCCGCGTCGAGGACGAGGCGTACCACGCGATGAGGCCGCACGCCGTTCTGGATGCCGATCAAGCTCGTGCCGTCTCTCACCAGGCCGTCGATGCCGGTGACCGCCGCGTCGGCGGGCACGGGCAGCAGCGTGGCCGCACCGCTCTGCGCGTCCACGCGCACGATCCCTTGCGTGTAGTCCGCGACGTAGAGCGTGCGGCCGTCCGCGGAGGGGGCCAGGCCCTGGGCGGAGCCGATCGGCCCTTCTTCCGTGAGCACGTGCAGCGACGCCGCCCCGCGGCGCAGCACGTACAACCGCCCGGTCGCCGGGTCGGAGACGAACAGGTCGCCGGTCGGCGCCAGCGCGATGTCGCTGAGCTGCGCGCGCGGCACCCCGGGCGGGTCGAACCGGCGGCGCAGCCGGCCGCGGTCGAGGTCGTACTCAAGGAGGACCGATTTCCCCTCGTCCTCCTTCCGGTAGCGCTCCATCTGCGGCGCGGCCGCGGAGGTCACCCACAGCGTGCGACGTTCCGCGTCCACGGCTAGCCCGATCGCCGCGAACAGGCCGTCCTCCGGACGTGTGAAGTCGGACACCTGGCCCTTCGCATCGCGGCGCACCACCTTCCGCTTGCGCACGCTGCTCACGAAGAACGCACCCGTCTGCGGATCGTGAGCGACGCCTTCCGTGATCAGGTCCTTCTCGGGAAGCGTGAAGGCGATCTCGCCGGTCCCCACCCGCGTGTCCAGCACGCGGGCGCGCTCGAGCGCGGCCTGGAACTCCGGCCGCGCGCGGACCGCCTCGAAGTCGGGGTCGGTCGCGGCGGTGGTCTCGACCTCCATGCGCGTGAGCCGGTCGAGCAGCGCCACCGCGGCCGGCGCGTCGCCGGCCAGCGCCTGGGCGCAGGCCAGGTTGTAGAGCGCGCGCGTGGAGCGCGGCGCGAGCACGGCCACGCGCTCGCTCCAGCGCAGGAAGGCGGGGTAGTCGCGGGCGTCGTGCGCGGTGCGGGCCTTGTCCACCGCCTCGCGCAGGGCGGCGCGGTCGGGCGGCTGGGCCAGGGCGGCCGCCGCCGCGATCAGCGTGAACGCCAGCGCAGCGGTCCTTCGCGTGTCCATGGTGCCGTTAGTATCACGCCGTGGCCCTCGCCGCCTCGATGATGCCGGCCGCCGCCCCGCTCGACCTCGAGCCCGCGCTGCGCCGGCTCGGCTACGACGCATTCCGCCCCGGCCAGCGCGAGGCGGTCGAGGCGCTGCTCTCGGCCGGCCGACTGCTGCTCGTGGCCCCCACCGGTGGCGGCAAGAGCCTGACCTACCAGCTACCGGCAGTGCTCCTGCCCGGCACCACGCTGGTCGTCTCGCCGCTGGTCGCGCTGATGAACGACCAGGTGCAGGCGCTGACCGCGCGCGGGGTCAGCGCGACGCTGCTGGCCTCCACCCTCGACGGCGACGAGGTGCGCCGCCGCATGGCCCGCATGGCCCACGGAGAATACCGGCTCGTCTACGTCGCTCCGGAGCGGCTGGTCTTCGACGGCTTCCGCTCGCTGCTGCGCAGCATCCCGGTGCCGCTGGTGGCCGTGGACGAGGCCCACTGCATCAGCGAATGGGGCCACGACTTCCGGCCGGAATACATGGAAATCGGCGCGCTGCTCGCCGAGCTGCCGGGCGCGCGGGTGCTGGCCTGCACCGCCACCGCCACCCCGGTCGTGCGCGACGAGATCCTGGCCCGGCTGCACCTGGGCGCCGACACGCCGCAGCACGTCCACGGCTTCGCGCGGCCGAACCTGCGCCTGCGCGCGCGCGAGGTGTCGTCGAGCCGCGAGCGCGAGCAGGGCGTGGACGCGCTGCTGGCGGAGGCGCTCGGCACGCCGGCTTCCGCGGGCGGCGTCGCCATCGTCTACGCGCCGACGCGCAAGCGCGCGGACGAAGAAGCGGCGCGCCTGCGCGGCGCGCGCTGGCGCGCGGAGGTCTATCACGCCGGCCTGGCGCCCGCGCAGCGCCAGGCCGCGCAGCAGGCGTTCCTGGACGGCCGCGCGCAGGTCATGGTGGCCACCAACGCGTTCGGCATGGGCATCGATCGGCCGGACGTGCGCGCGGTCGTCCATCTCGCGCCGCCCGGCTCGATCGAGTCCTACTATCAGGAAGTCGGCCGCGCCGGCCGCGACGGCAAGGTCGCGTACGGGCTGATGCTGCTCGGCGGCAACGACCTCGCGCTGCGGCGCCGGCTGATCGAGGGCGACGCCGGCGACAGCGCGGTCGCCGCGCACAAGTGGAACCTGTTCCTGGAGCTGATGCGCTGGGCCGAGGGCGGCTCCTGCCGGCACGACTCGATCCTGCGCTACTTCGGCGACGAGGCCGAGACGCTCGACGGCTGCGGCCACTGTGACGTCTGCGAGGCGCTGCAGGAGGGCGGGGCAGGCGACGAGGAGACGACGCTGGTCGTGCGCAAGGCGCTGAGCGCGGTGGCGCGGGTCAGCCGCCGCTTCGGGATGAAGGCCGCGGTGCGCCTGCTGCGCGGCGAGGCGGACCCGCGGCTCGAGAATGCGCGCCTCCACCTGACCCCGACCTTCGGCGTGCTGCGCGAGCGCACCGAGGAGTGGCTCACGCGGCTGCTCCGGCGCTGCGTGACTGCGGGCTGGGTGGACTTCACCGGCGGCGACCGGCCGCTGATCGTGCTCACCGAGCCGGGGCGCGCGGTGATGAAGGCGGAGCGGCCGGCCCGGCTGATGCTGCCCTCCGACGCCGCACCCGCGCCGCGCCGCGGCAAGCCGGGCGCGAAACCGGGCGTGCGGCTCGACGACGCGCCGCCGACCGCGCCCGCCGTGTTCGAGGCCCTGCGCGCGCACCGGCTCTCGCTCGCGCGCGCGGCCGGCGTACCGCCCTACGTGATCGCCAGCGACCGCACGCTGCGCGACCTGTCCGCCACGCAGCCGCGCACGATGGACGCGCTGCTCGCCGTCCACGGCATCGGACCGGCCAAGGCCGAGCGCTACGGGCTCGGCTTCCTGGCGGTGATCGCGCGCGCGCTGGGCGCGGCCTGAGACTGTCCGCGCGTGGCACGCGCGGTTCCAGGAACGGACACCGCGCGCCGTCCATGATTCCGTAACTCGCTGTCGCCGCCGGAGTTCTCACGCCAGGCGTGCCCGGCACGCCATTCGCTCTGCGCGGGGCCATGGACACGCTCCGGCAGGACATCCTCTACGCGCTGCGCCGCCTGGCGCACGCCCCCGGGTTCAGCCTCGTCGCGATCGCCACGCTCGCCCTGGGCATCGGCGCGAACAGCGCGATCTTCAGCGTGATCAACGCCGTGCTCGTACGGCCCCTGCCCTATGCGGAGCCCGAGCAGCTGGTGATGGTCTCGGCGACCTGGAAGGACAAGCCGGTCGTGATGTCGCCCCAGAACTTCCTCGACGTCGCGGCCGCGACGCAGACACTGCAAGGGCTCGCGGCCACCGACACCGGCGGCGTCACCCTGACCGGCCGCGGCGCGCCGGAGCGGCTGGAGGGCGCGACGGTGAGCGCGTCGTTCTTCGACGTGCTGGGCGTGCCGCCGCTCGTCGGCCGTGGGTTCGTGGCCGGCGAGAACGAGCCGGGGCACACGAAGGTCGTGGTCCTGGGTGAGCGGCTCTGGGGCAGCCGCTTCGGGGCCGACCCCGCGATCGTCGGGCAATCCATCCTGCTCAACCGCGAGCCGCACCTGGTGGTGGGGGTGGCGCCGGCGGCGGCCGGGTTCCCGGAGGGCGCGCAGCTCTGGCGGCCGATGGAGTACGACGCGAGCTTCCGCACCCTGAGCCGCGGGGCCTGGTACCTGACCGTGGTCGGGCGTCTGCGGCCCGGCGTCTCGGTCGCGGAAGCGCGCGCGGAGCTGGCCACGATCGCCGGCCGCCTCGAGAAGCAGTACCCCGAGCACAACGAAGGCGTGGGCGCCACCGCGCGTCCGCTGCAGGCGGCCCTGGTCGGGCCCTCGCGGACCGCGCTGCTGGTCCTGCTCGGCGCGGTCGGCCTCGTGCTGCTGATCGCCTGCGTGAACGTGGCCAACCTGCTCCTGGCGCGGGTGGCCGCGCGCGAGACCGAGCTGGCCGTGCGCGCCGCGCTGGGCGCGGGCCGCCGGCGCCTGGTGCGCCAGCTGCTGACCGAGAGCGTGCTGCTCTCACTGCTCGGTGGAGCCGCGGGGGTCCTCCTCGCCTATGCGTCGCTGGGATCGCTGCTCGCGCTGCAGCCCGAGGGGGTGCCGCGCCTGGCCGAGGTCCGCATCGACCGCGCGGTGATGCTGTTCGCGGCGGCGCTCTCCATGGCCACCGGCCTGTTCTTCGGCGTCTTCCCCGCGCTGCACACCACCGCGCGGCCCACCGCGCAGACCCTGCGCGAGGGCAGCCGCAGCGTGCTCACCGGCTCCGGCCGCCGGCTCCGCGGCACGCTGGTCGCCGCGCAGGTGGCGCTGGCCATGATGCTGCTGGCCGGCGCCGGGCTGCTGCTGCGCAGCTTCGACCGCCTGCGGCGGGTCGACCCGGGTTTCCGCACCGAGAACGCGCTGAGCTTCCGGCTCTCGCTTCCCGAGACCGCCTATCCGGAAGAGCCGCGCGTGGCCGCGTTCTACTCCGAGCTGCAGCGCCGGCTCGCGGCCCTGCCCGGTGTGCGCGGCACGGGTGCGGTGATGGGCCTTCCCCTGAGCGGGCTGATGTTCCAGCTGACCTTCGACGTCGAGGGCCGCGCCCCCGTGCCGTTCGCGCAGCAGCCGAGCATGCAGGTGCGCGTGGCCACCCCCGGATACCTCGAGGCGATGGGGATCCCGCTGCGCCGCGGCCGGATGCTCGAGGCCAGCGACACCGCGGGCTCGCGGCCGGTGGTCGTGCTCAGCGAGAGCGCGGTGCGGCGGTTCTTCCCGGACGAGGACCCGATCGGCAAGCGCATCAACGTGGGCTGGCGCCGGCCGGACGACATGCCGAAGGCGGGGGGGGAAGTGGTCGGCATCGTCGGCGACGTGCGCGAGCTGGGGCTTGCCAAGGACCACCCGCCGGAGATCTACATCCCGCACGCGCAGCTGCCCACGAACTCGATGGACGTCGTCCTCCGCAGCAGCCTGGATGCGCGCTCGCTCACGCGCTCGGTCGAGCGCGTGGTGGCCGAGCTCGATCCGGAGCTGCCGCTCGCGCGCGTGCAGACGCTGGAGACGATCGTGGCCCGCTCGGTCTCCGAGCCGCGGTTCTACATGGTCCTGCTCGGCGCGTTCGCGGCGATGGCGGTCGGCCTGGCCGCGCTGGGGATCTTCGGGGTGATGTCCTATGCGGTCGTGCAGCGCTCGCGCGAGATCGGCATCCGGGTCGCGCTCGGCGCCGACCCCCGCGACGTGCGCGGCATGGTGCTGCGCGACGCGCTGGTGCTCACGCTGAGCGGCGTCTCCGCGGGGCTGGCCGGCGCCCTGGCGCTGTCGCGCGTGATCGCCAGCCTGCTCTTCCAGCTCAGCCCGACCGACCCCGCCACGCTGGCCGCGGTGGCCGCCGGGCTCACCGCGGTCGCGCTGCTGGCCAGCTACCTGCCCGCGCGGCGGGCCACGCGCGTGGACCCGCTGGAAGCGCTGCGCTCGGAGTAACCGGCTAGTTCGCGGGCGACGCCGCCTTCCGCTCGGGGATCGTCCAGCGGTAGAGCACGTAGCTCGAGGGCGACAGGTCCACCACCACGCGCTGCTCCGGCGTCCAGTCGCCCATGTCGAAGGCGTGCGAGACGATGCGCGTGCCCGGGCGCAGCTCGTTGAGCAGCCGCGGCCGCAGGCGCATGTTCACGTCCGGCATCAGGTACAGCGTCATCACGGTGGCGTCGGCGAAGGGCACCTTGAAGAGGTCGCCCTCCACGAACCGGATGCGATCGGTGACGCCGGCCGCCTCCGCGTTGCGCTTGGCCTCCGCGATGCGCTCGGGATCGATGTCCACGCAGACCGCGCGCACGCCCTGGATCTTCGCGGCGGCGATCACGATGCGCCCGTCGCCGCAGCCGAGGTCGTAGAGCATGTCGCCGGACTTCACGCCTCCGAGCTGGATCATCCGGTCCACCACCTCTTGCGGAGTCGGCACGTAGGGCACGTCCTTGATCAGCGGCGGCGCGGCCAACGCGGCCGCCACGAAGGCGAACGACCCGGCGAGCGCGAGGCCCGCCCCGGTTCGGGAACTCATCGGCTGCTCCTTCCTGCTTTCGCGGATGATCGTATCTAAGCACGGCCGCGGCGGCACGGGGCCGCGCACGGCGCGCCGCCGGCCGGGGCGAGTCAGGACGGGGAACGGCCCTTCCGCGGCGGGATCACCCACAGGTAGACCGGCGCACTGTCCGGAGGCTCGCCGACCTCGATGCTGCGGGTGGGCGTCCACTCGCCCATCGAGAAGGCATGGGAGACGATCCGGGTGCCCGGCCGCAGCTCGCCGCGGAGGCGCGGCCGCAGCCGCATGTTCACCTCGGGGAGCAGGTACATCATCACCACGGTGGCGTCCGCGATCGGAGTCTGGAAGAGGTCGCCGCGGACGAACGTGATCCGGTTCTCGACCCCGGCCGTCCGCGCGTTCACGCGGCTTTCCGCGATCCGGTCCGGGTCGATGTCCACGCAGACGCCGCGTACGCCGGGCGTCTTCACCGCCGCGATCACGATGCGGCCGTCGCCGCAGCCGAGGTCGTACACCACGTCCCCCTTCTTGACCGCGGCCATCTCGATCATCGCCTGCACGACCGCGGGCGGCGTGGGGACGTAGGGCACGTCCTTCTTCGCCTCGCGCGGTTTCAGGAAGACCCGGCGCTCGCCCGAGGGCTCCTGGGCGATGGCGGCGGTGGTGAGGGCGGCCATCAGGGCGACGAGCGGGACGCGCCGCACGTTCAGCCCTTGCGCGTCTTGCGGCCGTAGCTCAGCTCGGCCCCGCCGGACTGGACGTGGTCCACGCCGGTGGTGAACGTCGCCTCCGCCGCGATGAACAGGGCCAGCGCGCCTGTCTCCTCGATCGTGCCCATGCGGCCCATCAGCTGCGCCGCCTCCCCGTCCTTTCGGCACTGCTCCGGGTCCGGCGCCGCGTCGATCGCCTGCTGCCAGAGCGGCGTGTAGATGTTGCCGGGCGAGATCGAGTTCACGCGGACGTCGTGCGCGGCCTCATCGATGGCCAGCGCCTTCGTGAACGCGGTGATGGCGCCCTTGGTCGCGACGTAGGTGGTTGCGTGAAGCTGGCCCATCGTGCCGACCAGGCTCGAGAGGTTGATGATGTTCCCGCGCGTCTTCCGCAGGTGCGGCAGCGCGCGTTTGCAGGCCGCGAACATGCTGACCAGGTTCAGCTCGAGCAGGTCGCGGAACTCCTGGCACGAGAACGCGTCGATCGGCTTGTGCGGCGGGTGCCAGCCCGCGTTGTTGACCAGGCAGTCGAGCCGCCCGAACCGCTGCACCGTCGCGTCCACCAGCCGTTCGACCTCTTCGACCCTCGAGACGTCGCAGCGCATGAAGACGGCCTTCCCGGGCCCGCGCCTGGCCAGCTCCTCGGCCAGAGCGGTCCCTTCCTTCTCGCCGCGCGCGCAGAAGACCACGTTCGACCCCGCGCCCACGAACGCGCGCACGCATCCCTCGCCGATGCCCTTGGTCCCGCCCGTGACAATCACGACCTTGTCCGCGTAGCGCATGCTGGGCGCCTCCGGTCCGGCGAGTGTATGCCGCCGCGGGCCTTCCTAGCGGTGGGGCGAGGAGACCTCGTCGAGATGGAACCGGTGCAGCGCGCGATGGACTGCTGGCGCCAGCATCACGCTGACCGCGACGAGGAACACCACACCGGCGAAGAGCGCGTAGGTCCCCGCGAACGCCTTGCCGGCCGGGGTGTGCAGCTCCGCCACGGGACCCATCCCGCCCAGGATCATGGCCGCGTTCAGGTAGGCGTCGAGCCAGGACAGGCCTTCCAGCCAGTGGTAGCCCGCCATGCCGATCCACAACGCGCCCGCGATCAGGCCGAGCCCGCGAGCGGCCTGACCGAGGAGGCGCGCCACGAACGCGCGGCGCGGGATCAGCGGCTGATGGCGATGCTCGTACATGGCTCGCTATGCTCGCATACCCTCGCTCCGGCGATTCACGGCCGCTGCGCAGTCGCCGCGAGGCGGAGCAACTCCGAGAGCTGCCGGCCGGGAACGGCGGAAAGGGCGACCACGCGGGGCGCGGGATCACCCGCGAGAAGGTCGTATTCGTCGTCGATCAACGCCCGCCGAAGCCGCTCGTCCACTCGCTTCCGGAAGCGGCCGTCCTCTCCGGAGCGCGGCGGGACGGGTCCTCCCTCCGCTACGGGCAGGAGGACGATCAGATCCAGGCGGCACAAGGCCCTCCGCACGAGCGGAACGGACGTCCTCATGAAGGCATCGCGTTCGGCGCGCGGGAGCGACCGGGTGGCGGCGGCGTAGGCGAGGTAGTCCACGGGACTTCGCTCGAAGATGACCGCCGTGCCAGGCTCGTGACGACCCACCGCCGACACCGTGTGTGCAAGGAGCGCCGTCAAGCCTTCGATATCCGGTCCCTCGGACGTCAGCAGCGCGATGTCGTCGGCGAGCTCCTCGTAGGCCTCCGGCTCATGCGCGTACTCCGGACGTGCGGCCAGGAACGCGGTGATCAGGGTGCTCTTGCCGGTGCTGTGGGAACCGGAGACCGCGATCCTCATCAGCGATCACGAGGACGGCCTTCGGCAGCCGCGGGTCTCTCCGCCGCAAGAGCGCTGACCAGGGCTAATCCGGTTGCGGCGACGGTCGCATGTTGGCGCCTGCCACCTGTCTCAGGCTCGCTTTGCGGCCCTGGAAAGAGACACTCGCGTAGGCTGCGCCGGCTCGTGAGGCCTCAAACAGCACGGTGAACTCCCGACACGGGTTGGCGGCCGCATTGACGTAGGAGGCTTCCAGGCCGGCAGTGCGTGAGCCGGCAGCGTCGATGAGCACATACCGCGCCGCGTCGAGGAGCGGCGGGGGACCGTCGACGCTACAGGGCTGGGCGGGGCGACCTGGCAGCCAGCGCGCCGAGAAGGTCAGACGAGCGAACTCGCGCCCCGGGCCGGCTTTCTCGATCTGTACGTCGTCCGCGCTGTGTCCGCCGAGACCGTCGTAGAAGCGGCGCTCCGTCAACCGCTCGACCTGTGTGACGGTCAGCACCACCTGTCCATTCCCGGTCGTGAGCGATTGTGGCGAGACCGTCTCCGTCGCGGAAAGGATCCAGACGGCAGCGACCACGAAAGCTCGAGTCACGGTTCCTCCGCTCGTCGGCGATGAACTCGTCAGGCAGACTCGTTTCCATGGGGCGCTGCTCCCGGCGGCCACGTTTGGAGTTTCCAGCTCGCGCGCCGCAGCGCATCCTGGACGGCGAGTACCGCCGCCGCCTGGACGGCTTCCCGCGTCGTCTGCTCCGACATGTACCCCACGTTCACGGTGGTCACGCCGCAGAGCCACGCCGGGTAATCCCCGGAGGTGAGCCCTCCCATGATTCCCGCCAGCAGGCCCTCGTCCAGGGCGAGGCGCTCCTCCGGCGCAACGTGATCCGGCCAGAGATGCTTGTGCCTGACCGTCAACACGAACGCCGGCGAACACACGATGGATACGTGGCCGAATCGTGGGCTGCTGCCATCGGCACCGACGTACCGACCATCCCCGCGCGCCTCCCCGGTGCACCGCACGACGGTGGGGGAGTCCCAGGGCAAGGCGGGAAATAGCGACGTCAGGCGGTCACGGTCAAACATGGCCACGAGGCTTCGGTGTCACCGACCACAAGGATACGCCGGTGGTCAGCGGCGAGCATCTTGAGGCACAGGCTTCGTCCGCCGCATCTCATTGCTGGCCGCGCTTGAATGTCCGCTGCCGGTGGTGAGCCACACCCCGATGCCATTGCCTGGACTATTGGGGAACCTTCCTCTTGGGTTGAACCTTCCTGAGCTCGTAGCGGAACATCGAATTGTTCTCGAAGGCCGGATCCTGGCCAAAGGATCTCGGGGACTGGACGGCGCTGGCTGAGATCCCGGCCAAGGTCAGCGTCTCGTGCTCGATCTTGAAGATGGCGACGACCACCTTGCCAATGTCCTTCGGTACCGGGCCACCCTTGATCGTGGCGTGAAGCTGCTGCGGGTCCGTGCCCGCGGGCAGCGTAAACGTTGCCTGATACCGTTCGGTCGGCTTCAGGCCTTGGAAATGGAGCGTGTTACCGGTGATGGTGATCGACACCTTGCCTTCCGTCTCGTGACCCTCCAGACCTCCCTCCCATGTACCTTGCAGCCGCTGTAGCTCCGCAGCCGTTGATCGGCTGAGCGCTTGCGCTTGCGTGCGCACAACAACACAAGGCACAAGGATGGAAAGCGTCGTGACGGACAGCGTCATCTTGATGGTCATTTCATCTCGTCCGAGCCTCTTCGGGCAGCCCGACTGACGCAGTACACCTGTCTACCCAACACCGGGAGAGGCGGTGAAGCGGTGCCCGCGTCCAACGTCGGCGCCGCGGCCATGAGGCGGCACCTTCGTGCGCGCGGTGCCGCTGAAAGCTCCGCCAGCTTCATCCCCTTGTTCGGCGGCCTCGTGCGGCCTTCCGCGGGTGCATCTTCGACTTCGGCTTGCTCCGCCGTACGGTGCGCACTCGCGCCTTTGCCTTTGCCCGCCCTGCCGCCGGCCTGGCGTGCCGAGGCTCGTAGATTCCGAGCTTACCGCCACCAGGCAGCGTGACGCGCGTGAGCAAGCCCCAACTCATCGCCTGCGGCGCCGAGCACTCGATCGCCTGCTGCTTCAGCCTCGCAACGAGCGCAGCGACGTTGTCCGTCAGCAAGTAGAACTCGTGTACGTCGTTCTTGTCCGACGGGTGAACCGCCAACTCTGCCGGCGGAAGTCCGAAGATCAGCCACCCGCCACCCACGTCCACGCTCGGCAGCTCGAGACTGTCCCGCAGAAACGACCGGTCTCGGTCCGGCTCACGGCTATAGATGATGCTGTGCGCGCCGACGATCATGGGACCTCCACTCGTCGAATGCGATCACGCTGCCCGCTCGGGTCTCGCGGCCAATGTTAGCCGTGAGCCTCGTCCGTCACGCCCGCCGAACAGCGAGGTCAGCGGCGAGGCGGCAGCGTTCGGTTCAGACGCAACTCCCGAATCGAGGGGCGCCCCGCTGTCGACCGACGGCTAAAGGATGCTTGGGACCGACGCCTGGGCGGGCTGCAACACGAGAATCGCCTCGGTCCGAGCGTAGAACCAGGCGCACAGAGCTACAGAACCAAGAACCAAGGCCACCCAGCCGTCGAAACCCAGGCTCCGCAAGAGACCGCCCACGCAACTGCCCAGGACGATTCCGCCTGCTGTCAGCCGCAAACGACTCTCGAACGTGGCGTTCAATCTGGTGCCGCACGCGTCGCATACGATGCCCGACAGCCCCGAGGCGGTCAAGAAGGCCCATCGACTCACAGTCGCTCGGCAGTTCGGGCAGGTCATGTTCGGCCTCCGATCGTCGATTTCTTTTGTGCGAGCCGCCTGCGTAGCACGGAGTCAGCGGCGAGGCTCCGTGCGAAGCGCCGGTCTCTTCCGCTGCATCTCATTGTTATCCGACCACACGGTCCCTATCGTGCCCATGCTGGCCGATAGAGGTTGAGCAGGACCGGCACGGAGAGACCGAGCAGGTCGGCGCAGGCATGGCCCACGATAGCCCAGCGCAGACTCCCAGTACGCCAATACGTAACGCCCCAGACAGAACCAGCAACAGCCAAGCCAACCATGGCCGCGGGGTGCCGAAGAGCTACCGAATGGACACCCCAGATCAGCGGATGACTTACCGCAAAGGCCGATGCTGAGTAGATGACCCCCAGGATCTTCCACCTTCCCGTCGCGTCGATTAGTGCTCCACGCCAGTAGCTTTCCTCAAACCATGGGTTCACGAATCCTACGACAAGCCACGGAACGAGCACCGTAGAGGAGAGCAGCGTGCGCCAGCCCGACATGAACTCGTGAGCCGATACGAGCCCCATGCCAACCGCCATCACCGACCACATCCACTCACGCTGCGGGCGTGCAAACCAGTTCCTGATCGACTGGGTCGGCCGAGTCCACACGACTACACCGGCGATGCAGCACCAAAATATCGCGATGGTGGGGGCCCAGGACCAGACACCGAGGTGGCGACCGACCGCATGCTGAGTTCCCATGCCGACGGCGATGACAACGATCGGCGAGAGCAGCGCACCCCACTGCCGCACTCGGTCAGTCGCAGGGGCCATCGCATTCATACTCCCTTAGGTCTGCCAACACCGAGATCAGCTGCGAGGGCCGCGGCAGCCGTGGCCGGCGCGGACCTCGTCTGCTGCAACTCATTGTTATGCGGCACGTTGGTACGGTCCAGGCACATAGGTTACAGAACAGTCCGGGGACATGGGTAACAGTCTCGGCCA
>JADMIO011701143.1_pt1 | contig 23553 bp, 22 predicted proteins | sample 8958161 | NCBI WGS metagenome assembly JADMIO01 (sample SAMN16585339, study PRJNA669376) | soil metagenome | isolation source: Crop rotation soil | place: USA: Cullars Rotation, Alabama | collected 2011
TATGGTGAAAGTTGGAACCTCTTACGTGCCGATCAGATTAAAACGAAAGGCCCAGTCTTTCGACTGAGCCTTTCGTTTTATTTGACCATGTTGGTATGATTTAAATTAATACGACTCACTATAGGGTCAGTGCGGCCGCGACTTCAAGTCACGTGAATTCCAAGCTTCGGATCCCACTGTGCTGGAAAGCACCCGCGGGCGCTTTCCCCGTAATCAGATAGTCCATCGCGCGGCTGACGACGTCGGGTGTAGTGTCGCCGGTGAGAAAACCGACGGCGACTTTATCGGCGGGGAGCGGCTCGAAAAAGTGCTTGGGGTCGCCGCCGACGTTGAAGCCGTGGAGGACGAGCTCGGTCATGGCGGCGTGGTAATCGACCGTGCCGGGCTGGTAGATCTCGCCGTCGAGGCCTTGGAGCGGCGGGGTGTTGTAGTCCTGGACGTCCATGAACGAGAGGATGTCGCGGAGGGCGTGGACGATCGGCAGATAGGAGCCGAACTGGCCGCCGTAGCTCGGGAAGCCGGAGGGAATTTGCGTGCCCTCCGGCACGAGGCTCACCATAAACCCCGGGCCGAAGCGCTCGCGCAACTGGCGGATGGCGGAGATGAGATTCACGATCGACGGGGTCGTCGGGCGGCGGTAGTCGGTGTCGCCGGGATCGATCGCGAGGGACGGGCTTTCGAAATCGACGTCGATGCCGTCGAAGCCGTAGTCGCTGACGATTTGGGCGACGGACGAAACGAAGGCCGGAACCCGCTTCGGATCGGTCAGAGTGAAGTGCTGGCCGCCGCCGCCGAGGGAAATCATGACCTTCTTGCCCTGACTTTTCAGCGAGGCGATATCGGACTTGAAGCGGCCCGTCTCCAGGCCGGCAGGCGTGCGGAATTGCATCGTGCCTTCGGGAGCGTTGCGGTCCGGAGTGGCAAACGCGACGAGAACAACGTCCCACTGGGGCGAGACATCGCGCAGAGAAAAGATCGACTGAGCGTTGCCGTAGCCGGCCCAGTAACCGATCAGCTGGTGGCCGTTCCGCGACGCGGGCGCCGGGATGGCGGCGACCGTCGGACGCGCGGCGGGCTGGCCGCCACGTCCGCCGCAGGGCGCCGCGGGCGCGGCGAGGGAGGACGGATCGGGAAAGCTGTAGGTCTTGCCCAAGCCGTCAGCGGCTCCGACGTACCAGGGCAGCAGCGCTACGTTCTGCAGGTGGAACGTCTCGCTGCCCAGCTTCGCGGTGAAGGGCGGCGAGGCCGGGATGTTGTTTTTCGGATTGGTGTTGGTGGGCTCCAGCAGGAAGTACTGCGATCCGACGCCTCCGCCGGCGCAGACGCCCGGTTTCCCGGGACGGGTCCACGACGACACCGTATTGCCGGGCACTGTGACACCGCGGCCGCCGTGAAACAGCGGATCGTGGAGCGGGTCCTTCACGAACTGGGCGAGCTGCTGGGTGAGAGGCTGCACGTCGGCGTCCGTGACCACCGACGGCGCCGCGCCGAGATACGACGCGAGGACGAACGAATTGCCGGTCCCCGCGTCGACGCCGTGCGTTCCCCAGGAACAGCAGACGGTGGCGTCGCCGAGAGCGTAGTAAGCGGTGTTGTGAGTTACGGCGAGGACGAGGCGGCCCTCCTGTTTGGGGACCTGGCGGAAGAGCTCGCGCTGGAGCCATTCGAGATCCACGATCGCGAGGGAGCGGCCCGACTTCGCCGAGGTGAGGACGTACCCGGCGCCGGCGGGAACCACGACCTTGACGGACTTCACCTCGGGTTTGCCGAGCAGAGTGTGCCAACCGGGATGCCCGGGAAGGGTGGCGCGGAGGAGAGCGTCGGCGTATTGGGTGGGACGGTCGCCGGCGAAGGCGAAGTTGGTGAAGATGGGCGAGCGAAGGATCGAGGACGCATCGGAAGCGGCGTCGAGGACGAAGGGCTTGCCGGCAACTCTCTTCGAATCGAAGGCAAGCTGCACGGTGACGAGCAGGGTGGGGATCGTGGTCGTGCCTTCCCGCGCGGGGTCGCTTCCAACGAGCGTGTACGAGGCCTGGCCGGAGGCGACCCGGAAGGTTGGAAGCGGGACCTGCGCGTGCGAGGGCGCGAGGGACAGGACGAGCGAGAAGAGGGTAAACAGTGTGAATCGCATGGGCGCTCTCAGCGCTCATTGTCGCGCAACCACACACGGGCGGCGGCTACGCGGCCAGGCGAGGCGAGATATAGGTCGCGCCGGACATGACGGCGCAGATCGCGGCGGGGAGCTCGGTCCACATGCAGCCTTTGAGGACGTAGCCTTTGGCCCCGGCCTCGAGCGCGCGGCGCATATATTCGGCGTCGCTGTGGGCGGTGACGACGACGACGGCGACGGGCGAGCCGGCGTTCTTGAGGTGTTCGGCGATCGCAAAGCCGTTCATGCCGGGCAGGGAGAGATCGACGAGGAGAACGTCGGCGGCATACCGGGAGACGGCATCGACGGCGGCGGGACCGTCCTCGACGGCGGCGACGACGTCGCAGTCGCGCCGGACGACTTTGCGGATGTTCTCCTGAATCAACACAAAGTCCTCGGCGATGACGATTCGCGGTCTGTGGGTCGACTGGTCCATCCGGTGTCAGTGTGATTATCGCTCGAAGCGGGTGAGCGCGAGTAGGCGTGCGAATACAATGAGGCATGAAATTCGTCTGGCCGCTGGTGGCGGCGCTGGCCCTGGCGGCGGCACAGGAGCACCTGCCGCAGCGCCGAATCCTATCGGCGGCGCGGGTCTCCGCGGAGAGTCCTTTCGTACCGGGGTGCGACGGCCCGCAGAGCGGGACGAACTACCGGCACGCGGCCGTAGAGGCTTGGTTGGCGGCCGATCCGCGGAATCCGCTGCGCCTGATCGGGGCGTGGCAGCAGGACCGCTGGTCGAACGGGTCCGCGGTAGGCCTGATGGCCGCCGTGACGCTGGACGGCGGCGCGACGTGGCGGCGGAGCCCCCTGCCGTTTGGGATTTGCGCGGGGGGCGACCCGCCGTACGCCCGGGCCTCCGATCCCTGGGTCTCGATTGGGCCGGATGGGACGGCCTTCGCGGCCGGGCTGGCGACCGCCGGGGTGGACGTCTCGGCGTTGCTGGTCTCGCATTCGGCCGACGGGCTGGAGTGGAGCCGGCCGGTCAAGCTCATCGAAGAGACGAACCGCGACGTGCTGAACGACAAGGAAGCGATCACGGCCGATCCGACGGACGCGCGGTACGTGTACGCGGTATGGGACCGGCTCTCGGGGCTGACGGCGACGAGCGCGAACAGCTACCGCGGACCGTCCTACTTTGCGCGCAGTACGGACGGCGGGGCGTCGTGGGAGCAGGCGCGGCCGATCTATGACCCCGGCGGGAATGCGCAGACGATCGGAAACCAGATCGTGGTGCTGCCCGACGGAACGTTGATCGACGCGTTTACGCTGATTCGAAATGCGACGTCGCCGCTGGTGCCGGAGGAGCATCTGACGGTGGCGGTGATGCGGTCGACGAACAAGGGAGCGACCTGGTCGGCGCCGGTGATCGTGGCGACCGAGATGCCGGTCGGCGTGTCGAGCGTGAAGACGGGCGTGCCGGTGCGCAGCGGCGCGCTGGTGCCGGAGATCGCGGTGGACGCGCTGACGGGGGAACTGTACATCGTCTGGCAGGACGGGCGTTTCAGCGGCGGGATGCGGGAGGGCATCGCGATGTCGCGGTCGACGGACGGCGGGCTGACGTGGTCGGCGGTGACGCAGGTGAACCAGGCGACGGCTGTCCAGGCGTTTACGCCGGTGGTCGCGGCGCGCGGCGGCGAGGTGGCGGTGACGTACTACGATTTCCGGAAAGACACGGACGATCCCAAGACGCTGCTGACGAGCTACTGGCGGGCGACATCGGAGGACGGGGGGCGGACCTGGTCCGAGGCGCCGATGGCGGAGCCGTTCGACCTCGCGTTGGCGGCGGTGGCGACGGGGCAGGGCTACTTCATCGGCGACTACCAGGGGCTGGCGGCGGTGAATGGGCGGTTCCTCTCGTTCTTCGTGATGTCGGGGGCAGGGCCGGCGCGGTCGTCGGTGTACGCGAGCTATCGGCCGACCGGCGGAGATGTGAGGAGCAATGGCCGGACGGAGGTGAATCGATATGTGCTGCGGAGGCATATCGAGCGGCGGCGGGCGAAGTAAGCGGGGGTATGGGCCACGGATGAACGCGGATAAACGCGGATAAGACGAATGGCAGCGGATCGTCAACTCGCGGGGCTGATCTGTAGCGCGTTACACTCTCTTTGTGAACGCGGTCGAGTTCCAGGGCGTTTCGAAAAGCTATTCGATTTACGACCGGCCGGGCGACCGGCTGAAGGAACTCCTGTCTTTTAACCGGCTCAAACGGCATCAGGATTTCTGGGCGCTGCACGATGTTTCGTTCGAGGTGAAGCGCGGCGAAACGTTCTGCATCGTGGGGGAGAACGGCTCCGGAAAGAGCACGATGCTGCAGATCGTGGCCGGGATTTTGCAGCCGACGACGGGCACGGCGGCGGTGAACGGGCGCGTCTCGGCGCTCCTCGAGTTGGGGGCGGGGTTCAATCCGGAGTTCACGGGGCGGGACAACGTTTATCTCAACGGGTCGATTCTGGGGCTGACCAAGAAGCAGATCGACGAGCGGTACGCGGAGATCGCGGGATTCGCGGAGATCGGGGCGTTCATCGATCAGCCGGTGAAGACGTATTCGAGCGGGATGGTGGTGCGGCTGGCATTTGCGGTCGCGATCAACGTAGACCCGGAGATCCTGCTGGTGGACGAGGCGCTGGCGGTCGGCGATATCTATTTCCGGCAGCGGTGCATGCGCAAAGTGCACGAGTTGCGTGCGCGGGGCGTGACGATCCTGTTCGTGTCGCATGCGGTGAGCGACGTGAAGGCGATCGGCGACCGGGTGTTGTGGCTGGATCGCGGGCGGGTGGTCGACGCCGGCGAGCCGGAGCGTGTGATCTCGAAGTACCTGGCTGCGATGACCGAGAAGGACTCGGCATACCGCCAGCACGCGTCGGATGCGGCGCCGGTCCTGCGGCGGGCGGCGGTCGCGGCGCCAGAGGTCGTGGAGACGATTCCGAATATCGATCACCGGTACGGCGACGGCCGGGCGGAGGTGATCGGGATCGCGGTGCTGGACGAGAGCGGAACGCCCGTGCACCTGCTGGAGCCGGCGAGCCGGATCGTGGTGCGGGTGAGCGTCCGGGCAAAGGCGCATCTCGCGATGCCGATGGTGGGCTTCATGCTGCGCAATCAGCTCGGCATCGATTTCTCGGGGACGAATACGGCGCGCGAAGGTTACGAGCTGCCGCCGATGCAGGCCGGCGACGTCTACACGGTCGACTTCCACGTGGAGCTGCCGGAGCTATATCCGGCATCGTTTTCCTTTTCGCCGGCGGTTGCGGATGGAACGCTCGCGGCATATGCGATGTGCGACTGGATCGACAACGCGATCGCGCTGCAGATGACGCGGTCGGAGCGCGAGATCTATGGATACCTGCGGCTGCCGTGCCGGATCGAAGTGAACGCCCGGCTGGGCGCGACGCCCGAGCCGGCGTTGGAGAAGCGCGTTGGCTGAGTTCACGGGCGAGCGGGTGATCCCGGGGGAGGTCGACGTCGACCTGCTCAACGAGCACTTGGCGCGCTATACCTTCGCGGCGCGTCTGGCCCGCGGAAAGCGCGTGCTGGACGCGGGGTGTGGGGCGGGGTACGGGTCGGCGGAGCTGGCGCAGGCGGCGCACTGCGTCGTCGGCATCGACCGGGCGCCGGAGGCGGTGGGGTTCGCGCGCGAGCACTACCGGCTGGCGAATCTGAGCTTCGCGCAAGCCTCGTGCACGGCGATGCCGTACCCGGATGCGAGCTTCGACCTCGTGGTGGCGTTCGAGGTGATCGAGCACCTGGAGGACTGGGGCGAGTTTCTGCGCGAGGCGCGGCGGGTGCTGGCGCCGAACGGGCAGTTCATCGTGTCGACGCCGAACAAGGCGTATTACACGGAGTCGCGCGGGGCGGAGGGGGCGAATCCTTTCCACGCGCACGAATTCGAGTTCGAGGAATTCCGCCAGGAGCTGAAGGCGATCTTTCCGCACGTGTCGCTGTATCTGGAGAATCACGTCGGCGGGATGACGTTCCAGCCGCACGAAGCGGGGAATACGGTGGAGGCGCGGGTCGACGCGGGGGAGCCGGCGCCGGAGGAGTCCCACTTTTTCGTGGCGGTGTGCGCGCATCGGCCGCTGCTCGGGAATCCGACGTTCGTGTACGTGCCCCGGGCGGCGAACGTCCTGCGGGAGCGGGAGCGGCACATCGCGCTGCTCGAGCACGAGCTCGCGGAAAAGGATGGCTGGCTTCGGAAAGCGCTCGAGGAGCATGAGGCGCTGGTGGCAAAGCACGCGGCTCTGGTCGGGGAGCTGGAGCGGGCGAACCAGTGGGCGGCGGGGTTGAATCAGGAAATCGCGGAACGGCGGGCGCGGATCGGCGAGTTGCAAGCGGAGGTCGAGCGCGAGCAGGAGAGCGCTCGCGCGACGGTGGCCGCCTACGAGGCGAAGATCGCGGAGCTGGACGCGGATATCGAGGCGAAGACGCAGTGGGCGCGCGATGTGGAGACGCGGCTGACCGCCGAGGTCAAGAAGCAGACGGACGATTTGGTGAAGGCGGTCGAGGCGCTGCATCGGACGGAGAAGGAGCTGGGGGAGCGGACGGCGTGGGCAATGCGGCTGCAGGAGGAGGCGGGGGCACTGTCGGGTCAGCTGGCGGCGGTGCGGTCGTCGAGATGGGTGCGGCTGGGGCAGAAGGTCGGGTTGGGGCCTGCGTGGCCGAAGTGAGTTCACCGCAGAGGCGCGGAGACGCCGAGGGAAGACCAAATCAATTCGCGCGGGTGACATGGCTTTATTAGGGCGGCTGCTGCGGGCGCTGCCCTGGATGGCGCTGTCGCCGATTTCCGTGCTGGTGTCGGTGGTGGGGCTCGCGATCACCGATCTGGTCTGGTTGGTTTTCGGGCGGCGGAAGCGGGCGACGCGAACGGCTCCGGCGCTGCGCGCGTCGGTCGTGATTCCGAATTGGAATGGGCGGGACCTGCTCGAGAAGTACCTGCCTTCGGTGGTCGAGGCGATGGCGGGTCACGAGGTCGTCGTCGTCGACAACGGCTCTACCGATAAGAGCGCGGAGTTCGTGCGGGAGCGGTTTCCGTCCGTGAAGCTGCTGGCGCTGCCGAAGAATCTCGGGTTCGGCGGCGGATCGAACGCGGGATTTCGCGCGGCTACCGGCGATATCGTGGTGCTGCTGAATAGCGATATGCGGGTGGATCGCGATTTTCTGGCGCCGTTGCTCGAGGGGTTTCGCGATCCGGACGTGTTCGCGGTTTCGTGCCAGATTTTCTTCAGCGATCCGCAAAAGGTGCGCGAGGAAACGGGGCTGACGCAGGGGTGGTGGCAGGACGGCGGTCTCCGCGTGCGGCATCGGATCGACGACGCGGTGACCGAGCTGTACCCGTGTTTTTACGGCGGCGGCGGGTCCTGCGCGTTCGACCGCGCGAAGTTCCTCGAGCTGGGCGGCTTCGATCATCTGCTGGCGCCGTTTTATCTGGAGGACACGGACCTCGGATACATGGCGTGGAAGCGGGGCTGGAAGGTGCTGTACCAGCCGCGCAGCATCGTGTATCACGAGCATCGCGGCACGATCGGGAAGAAGTTCAGCCGCTCCTATATACAGGGCGTGCTGCAGAAGAATTTCCTGCTGTTCGTCTGGAAGAACATCCACGACTGGAGGCTGCTGGCGCCGCACTTCGCGTTTGCATGGGCGGGGGCGCTGACGACGGTGCTTTTCGGCGAGGTGACGGGGCGCCCGACCTTCGCGGGGCTGACGCGCGCGTCGTGGCAATTGCCGACAGCAATGCGATCCCGGTGGCGGGCGAGGCGGCTGGCGGCGATCGACGACGCGGAGGCCTTCCGGCGTCCGCTGGGCGGGTACTTCCGGGATCGCTTCGCGGATATGGAGCCGGCGCCGGAGAAGCCGCGGGTGCTGTTCGTGTCGCCCTATCCGATCTGCCCGCCGGTGCACGGCGGCGGCGTGTTCATGTACCAGACGCTGCGGCAACTCGCGACGCTGCTGGAGACGCACGTGGTGGAGCTGCTCGACTGGGAGTGGCAGGAGAAGGACAACGAGGAGCTGCGGGAGTTCTGCGCCTCGGCGGAGTGGCTGGTGCGACCCTCGAGCGACGCGCCGGCGGCGACGGGACTGCTGCCGCACGCCGTCGAGGAATTCGCCAACGGCGACCTGGAGTGGCTGATTCACCGGCAGATCTACCTCAAGAAGATCGACCTCGTGCAGCTCGAATACACGCCGATGGCGCAGTATCGGGGCGAATTCCGGCGGATCGCGCAGGCGCTCTTCGAGCACGATGTGTACTTCCAGTCGATCGCGCGCGGAGCGGGGCACACCGGCGGGCTGCTGGGCGGTCTGAAGGCACGCGTCGAATATCTGCGGGCGCTGCGGTACGAGCTTGGCGAGCTGCCGGAGTTCGACCAGGTGCAGATGTGCACGCCGGCGAATCGGGATTACCTGCTGACGTTCCGGCCGGAGCTGGAGGGCCGGGCGCGGGCGGGGCTGCGGGCGGGGATCGACGTGGCGCGCTACGAGTTCCGGAACAGCGGTCGCGAGCCGCTGACGATGTTGTTTCTCGGGAGCTTCCGGCACGATCCGAATCGCATCGCGATCGAGTGGTTCCTGGCGAACGTGATGCCGCGGATCCTCGAGAAGGCGCCGGAGGCCAAGCTCGTGCTGGCGGGGTCCGACCCGCCGCCGGCGCACGCCTACGCCGATTTCGCCGGAGCGGTTCGGATGCTCGGCTACGTGGACGATGTGCGGGAGCCGCTGGGACGGTACGCGGTGTTCGTGTGCCCGATCCTGAGCGGGTCGGGCGTCCGGGTGAAGCTGCTGGAGGCGTACGCGGCGGGAATCCCGGTGGTGTCGACGAGAGTCGGGGCGGAAGGCCTGGGAGCGAAGGACGGCGAGCTGTGCGCGCTGGCCGACGATCCGGCGGAGTTTGCCGATCGGGTGGTGGCGCTGCTGGGGGATCCTCAGCGGGCCGCGGAAATGGCCGCGCGCGCTCGTGCCGAGGTGGAGGCCAACTGGGACATGGCCGCGATCACGCGGAAGCTGGCGGAGGGCTATCGGACAATGGTCAGGGAGAAGCGGGCGCCTACTTCTTCGGCTTCAGGTCCTTCTTGAGGCGGCTTACAATGTCGGAGGCGGTGCGATCGAGGTCGTTGGACGCGCTGGTTTTCGGCGGGTCGTAGGTGGACCAGAGCACCTGGCGGGATTTCGCATCGACCAGGAAAATGTTGCCCTTGGAGCGGCCGAAGCTGGTGGTCGGAGGGGTGGCGCCGCCGGAGGATTTCTCCGAGAGGCCGGCGATGACGGACGCGGCCGAGTATTGGGTGTCGCCATCGACCTTGACCTGCTTAGCGGGCTTGGCGGCTTTTTCGTCAGGCTTGGCGGCGGGCTCGGCGTCCTCCGGCTCTTCGGGTTTGGGCGTAGGGAAGATGGATTCGAGCTGGGATTGCAGGACGTCGCCGAAGTGGTCGCTGAGCACGGCGTCGGCGAGCTTGGGGTCGGTCACGATCTGGAAGACCCCGTGGCTGGTGAGGCGGCTGGCGAGATACTGGTCGAGTCCGCGCGCCATGGGGAAGACGTACACGTTGTGGACGGCCGAAAGGTCGGCCGCCGCGGCAATGGCGGCAGAGAAAACCAGGAGGGACACGAGCCTCTTCATAGGGTCCATGATAGCGAGACGCGCGGAACGGGTGAAAAGTCGGAATTTGACGCTGAGACACAGAGACGCTGAGGAAGATGTATAAGGGTCAGGCCATTACGGTGATTATTCCCTGTTTGAACGAGGAGCAGGGGATCGAGAAAGTGCTGCGGGCGATGCCGGAGTTCGTCGATGAGCGGATTGTCGTGGACAACGCTTCGACGGACCGGACTTCGGAGGTGGCGGCTTCGCTGGGGGCGAAGGTCATTCGGGAGGATGTGCGAGGATACGGCCGCGCCTATAAACGCGGCTTCGCCGTGGCGACGGGCGATATCATCATCACGCTCGACGGCGACCACAGCTATCCCGCGGATGCGCTGTCGTACCTGCTCGAGGCGTTTTTGCATCTGGACGTGGACTTCCTGAACGCCTCGCGATTTCCGGTGCGGGATTCGCGGGCGATGAGCTTGAAGCACAAGATCGGGAACCTGATGCTGTCGGCGGCGATGTCCGTGCTGTTCTTCCGTTGGGTGCGGGATTCGCAATCGGGAATGTGGGTCTTCCGGCGCAGCATCCTGAAGGAGATGAAGCTCGAGTCCGACAGCATGGCGTTCAGCGAGGAGATCAAGATCGAGGTTCTCCGCAACCGGCATTTGCGGTTCGGCGAGATCGCGATCCTGTACTCGGCGCGGCTGGGCGAGATCAAGCTGAACCCGTGGCGGGACGGCATCCACAACCTGTTATTCCTGGCAAAGAAGCGCTTCTTCCGATGACGCTGAGCGCGGTCGTGCCGGTGTGGAACGGTCGGGCGCTGCTGGCCCGTCTGCTGGACACGGTCGAGGCGCAGACGCTACGCGCCGACGAAGTAATCGCGGTCGATAACGGATCTACCGACGGGGCAGCGGAGCTGGCGCGGGAACGCGGGTGCCGCGTGATCGCGATGGGACGAAACGCGGGCTTCGCGGCGGCGGTGAATCGCGGGATCGAAGAGGCGCGGGGGGAGTGGATCGCCGTCTTGAACAGCGACGTCGAGCTGGCGCCGAATTACTTCGAGAAGCTCACGCGAACGGGCGGCGGGTTTGCGACGGGAGAGATTTTCGACGCGCGCGAGCGGCATCTGCTGGATGCGACCTACGATCTGACGTGCCGCGGGGGAACCAGTTGGCGCGCGGGTCAGGGGCGCTTACCGGGGAAAGTGTACGAGGGATGCGCGATCTCATCGCCGCCGTGGACAGCGGTCCTTTTCCGGAGGGAAATCTTCCGGCAGGTGGGATTGCTGGAAACGCGCTTCGAATCGTACCTGGAGGACGTGGATTTCGGTCTTCGGTGCGCGGCCAAGGGAGTCTCGGGTGAATACACCTTGGCGGCAAACGCGTGGCATCACGGCAGCGCATCACTCGGCCGATGGCACCCGGACACGGTCCGGCGCATCGCTCGGAATCAATTGCTCCTGGCGGCGCGTCACCTGCCCGGAGACGCGTGGTGGCCCGTGCTGGTGGCGCAAGGGCTGTGGGGCGGGGTGGCGCTGCGCCATGGGCGCGGGCTCTCGTGGATCCGCGGGGTGGTGGAAGGGCTGAAGCACTTCCGCGCGGCGCGCCGCGAATTCTATCGGCCCGATCCAGGCGTACTGGAACGATTGCGCCAAAACGAGCGCCGGATCTCGTGGATGCAGCGGTACACGGGGTGGGACGTGTACTGGAGGTTGTACTTTCTGTTCACGGGCGGTGGGGCAAAGTGACACACGACGACGTTGGAATCGTGATCGTCACGTATAACTCGGCGGCGGAAATCGGGGCGTGCCTGGAGGCGGCGACGGCGACCGGCGCGAAGGTCGTGGTAGTGGATAACGCGTCGAACGACGGCACCGTCGAGGAAATCCGCAGGCGCGGAGCGCTGCTGATCGCGAATTCGGAGAATCGGGGCTTCGCGGCGGCGACGAATCAGGGGTTTGTCGTATTGAATCGCCCCTACGTTTTGCTGTTAAATCCGGATGCTGTCATTCAGACCGATATTGCGCCGTTGCGGGAGGCTTGCGAGCAGCCCGGGGCGGCCGGGGCCGGCGGGTTACTGCTCGACGCGGAGGGCCGGCCCCAAGTCGGCTTCATGGCGCGGCAACTCCCCCGAGCATCGACGTTGGTTTTGGAAGCTCTCTTGCTCAATCGGATCTGGCCGAACAATCCGATCAACCGGAGGTATCGCGGGCTGGGACTCGACTACGGGAGTCGTTTGCAGGTCGAGCAGCCGGCGGGAGCGTTTCTGATGGTGCGCCGGGAAGTATGGCAGGAGCTCGGAGGGTTCGACGAAGGGTTCCATCCGCTGTGGTTCGAGGACGTGGATTTTTGCCGGCGCGCGGCGGATCGCGGATACCGGATGTACTATGAGCCACAAGCTGTTGCGAAACACACGGGGGCTCATTCCATAGAAGGATTAGCGGTAGAGACGCGACGTTTTTATTGGTATCGTAGTCTACTGAAGTACTCAGCCAAGCATTTCGGTTCACGCGGTTTCCGTGCCGTGTGTGGGGCTGTGGCAGCGGGCTCGGTTCTGCGGGGAATCGCGGAATCGGCACTCGCGGGCCGCTTCAAGCCAATAGCAGGATATCGGGACGTTATGCGGCTCGCCGCCAGGTCCCTGATTTTTGGCTGGCGGGACGATCGAGCGGTAACGGGGCCCCGGTAGGGAACGGATCTAATGCCCGGACAATCAGGTTCTTGCTCATGGCGCACAGCGAGCTCGTCTCCGTCACGATAGTCACATACAATAGCGGCCGGTTTATCAAGCGCTGTCTCGAGTCGGTGCTGGCCCAGAAATACCCCCTCAAAGAGATCATCGTGGTGGACAATGCGTCGACCGACGGCACGGTCGACCTTCTCGAGCAGTTCGAGGATCGCTGCCAGATCTACTACAACGACGACAACATCGGTTTCGCGGCGGCGCAGAATCAGGCGATCAAGGCGTCGCGCGGTGAGTGGGTGATGACGCTGAATCCCGACGTCCTGCTGCTGCCGAATTTCATTCAGGCGCTGGTGGACGCGGGCCAGTTCGATCCCCGGATCGGGACGGTTTGCGGGAAGCTGCTGACGATGACGTCGCACTTCGAGATCCCGGAGAAGCCGGTGGTCGATTCGACGGGAATCTACTTCAATCCGATGCTGCGGCACCTGGATCGGGGGAGCCAGGAGGTCGACAACGGGCACTATCTGAATTACGAGTACGTGTTCGGAGCGACGGCGGCGGCGGCGTTGTACCGGCGGGCAATGATCGACGATATCGCGCTCGACGGCGAGTTTTTCGATTCGGACTTCTTCGTGTACCGCGAGGACGCGGACGTGGCGTGGCGGGCGCAGTTGATGGGTTGGAAGTGCCTCTACGCGCCTTATGCGCGCGGGTATCACGTGCGCAAGGTGCTGCCGGGCAATCGGCGCGCGCTGCCGCCCGAGATCAACATGCACTCGGTGAAGAACCGGTTCCTCATGCGGATCAAGAACATTTCGCCCGACCTCTACGGGCGAAACTGGCTCTCGATCACCCTGCGGGATCTGGTGGTGGTGATGTGCTGCCTGGTGTGGGAGCACACGTCGCTCAAGGCCTTCTGGTTCCTGGCGCGGAATCTGCGCCGGGTGCTGGCGAAACGGCGGCTGATCCAGGCGAACCGGCGAGTCGACCACGAATACATCGCGAGCTGGTTCCGCTACGAGCCGGTGAGTCACAAGGCGCCGAAGAAAATGGCGCGCGCGCTGACGCGGTCCGAAGCCGCGAAGACGTAGGCCACGTGCGGGGGATTGTTTTCACCGCAGAGGCGCAGAGAGCGCGGAGAACCCGAAAACAACCTTTTGAGGGCGCGGAGGCAGCAGAGATTCCTCTGCGCTTTAGCGTGGGGCTATAGCCTTGCGCATCGCGCTGCTCGGCACTCGCGGAATTCCGGCCAACTACGGCGGGTTCGAGACGTTCGCCGAGGAGCTTTCCATCCGGCTGGTGGAGCGCGGCCACGAGGTGACCGTGTACTGCCGGGAGCGGCATCCCGGCAAGCTCTACCGCGGCGTCCACCTGCAATACCTGCCGACGATCCATCACAAGTACTTCGATACGCTGGCCCACACCTGCGTGTCGACGCTGCACCTGCTCGGGCATCGCGTGGACGCCGCGCTGTATTGCAATGGGGCGAATGCGATCTTCACTCCGCTGCCGCGGCTGTTCGGGATGCCGGTCGCGTTGAATGTCGACGGGCTGGAACGGAAGCGGAAGAAGTGGAACCGTCTCGCGAAGACGTGGTACCTCGTCTCCGAGTGGCTGGCGACGTTTTGTCCAACGGTCGTGGTGACGGACGCGCTGACGATCCAGCAGTATTACGCGGAGCGCTACGGCAAGCGGAGCACTTTCATCCCGTACGGCGCGGACATCGGAGCGGTGAGCGGCGCCGCGACGGTCGCGGAGCTGGGGCTCGAGCGGCGCCAGTACTTTCTCTACGTAAGCCGCCTCGAGCCCGAGAATCATGCGCTCGAAGTGCGGCAGGCGTTCGAACGCGTGGCGACGCCGCTACGGCTGGCGCTGATCGGCGACGCCCCGTACGCGGCGGAGTACATCGCACGCGTGCGGGACACGCGGGATCCGCGAATCGTGATGCCCGGCGCGATCTACGGTGACGGGTACCACGAGCTCGAGTCGCACTGCTTCGCGTACATCCACGCGACGGAAGTCGGCGGGACACATCCGGCGCTCATCGAGGCGATGGGCCGTGGAGCTTTGGTGCTCTATCGCGACACGCCCGAGAACGCTGAGGTGACCGGCGACTCGGGGATCCCGTTCGACTTCGACAGTCTCCCGCGCGCGATGGAGCGTGCGATCGCAATGCCCGAGCTGGAGCGCGAGGCGCTGCGCCGGAAGGCGATGGATCGGGCTCGCCAGCGCTATTCGTGGGAGACGGTGACAGACGCCTACGAGCGGCTGCTGGCAGTCATGGCGGGGCGGTAGACTATGGGTATGGAAGTCCGTCTGGATCCGGAACTCGAAGGCAAGCTTTCCCGTATCGCGGAACAACAGGGTCGGAGCGCCGAGTCGCTGGTCGAGGAAGCGGTCGCGAGAATCGTCAAACACGACGAATGGTTTGGCCGCGAAGTCGATAAGGGTTTGGAAGACGTGAAGCAGGGCAAACTGATCGACGAGGACGAGATTCGGGAAATGATCTACAGCAGGTACCCTGGCTGATGCGCGTCCGCTGGACGGAATCTGCCGCGGACGATCTGACACACATCTCCGATTACACCAAAGAGACACTTGGTCAAGCTCAAGCGCGTAGCACCGCTTCGTCCATATTTGAGGCAGCGAGGTCTCTCCGCAACTTGCCTCGACGCGGGCGGATCGGTCGGCGGCCGAATACCCGCGAAATCTCGGTGGCGGGACTGCCGTTCTACATCGTCTACACCGTAGCGGATACCAGCATTGAAATCCTCCGCATCCTGCACTCAGCGCAGGACCGCAGCACCTGATTCGGGATTTACCGTGACCTTGTCGAGCTTGAAACTCTCCACGTTCTCGGCAACGCTCGGTTGCAACGCGTGTTCGAACACGCAGTCCCGCAAGCGGACGTCGGAGATCGGAGCGTCCTTGTACCCGCGCAGCGACCACGGCATCTTGCACTTCTTCACCTTCAGATTCACGACCTCGATATCGCGGACCTGCGGCTTGAACGGGCCGTTCGGGCCCTCCTCATACTGCAGATCGACCTCGATCGCCGGTCCCGCGACCTGGCCGGCGTCGACGTCGCGCATGTAGACGTGCTCGAGAATCCCGCCGCGCATGGCGTTGTCCTTGAAGCGAAGGACGCGGTCGAGATTCGGACTGTCCATCTTGCAGTTGCGCGCGAACACGTTGCGGATGTGGCCGGAGCACTCGCTCCCGAGCGTCACCCCGCCGTGGCCGTCCTTCATCGTGCAGTTCTGGACCACGATATTCTCCGACGGTGTGTGCAGGCGGCGGCCATCGGCATTGCGGCCGGACTTGATCGCGATGCAATCGTCGCCGGTGTCGAAGGTGCAGCCGTCGATCAGGACGTCCGCCGACGACTCGGGGTCGCACCCATCATTATTCGGACCGTGACTGGAGACGGTGACGTTGCGGACCGTCACGTTCCGGCAGAGCACCGGATGCATCTCGTACATCGGCGAGTTGACGATCGTCACACCTTCGATCAGGACGTTCGTGCAGCGGTACGGCTGGACGAACATCGGCCGCAGCCACGCGCCGTCGCCCATCTTGCGCTCCTCGACCGGCACGCCCTTTTCCGCCATCTCCATCAGCTTGGCGCGCGCCTCGCGCTGCGTGCCGGGGGTCGAGCCGCAATTGCGTTTGCCGCTCCACGGCCACCAGTGGTCGCAGGACGCCTGCCCGTCGAGCGTCCCTTCGCCCGTGATCCCGATATTGCGCTGGTCGAGCGCGTACACGAAGGGCGAGTAATTCATGCACTCGAGGCCTTCGAAGCGGGTCAGCACGATCGGGTAGAGCTTGGGATCGGGATTGAACTTGACGGTCGCGCCTTTGGAAACGTGGAGGTTGACGCCGCTCTTCAGGTGGATCGCGCCCGTGAGGAAAAGACCCTCGGGGACGACGACGCGCCCTCCGCCCGCGGAAGCCGCCTCTCCGATCGCGCGGCGAAACGCTTCGGTCGAGTCCGTCTTGCCGTCGGGCTTGGCGCCGTACCGCGTCACGTCGAAGGAGCGCGCGGAGAACGCCGGCGCCTTGATGCGCGCGAGAATCGTGGGCAGGGCGGCCCAGGGATCGTCGGCGCCGCGGAGGAGCGGGCGCGCGCTGGCAACGGCGAGAGCTCCAAGCACGTCGCGGCGGGAGAGCTTCGGCATAAACCCACTATAATTGAGGTTCCTCATGCTCACCCTGGAGAAGTTCTCGCTCGGCGTCGGCGACCGTTTTGCGCATCAGGCGGCCGCGCAGCTTCGCGCGTGCCAATTGGCCGCCGAGCGCGGCGCCGAGGTCGTGCCCGTCTGGAACAAGTCGAACCGGGAACACCTGATCGTCGGCTCGGAGCCGGCGAGCGTCCGGACGGCTGCCGACGCTGCCGTGCGCCAACTCGGGTGGTCGCGGCCGTACCACGTCGATGCGGACCACATCAACCTGGGCACCGTCGACCGTTTCCTGACCGCCAGCGACTTCTACACCCTCGACGTGGCCTCGGCAATCGGCAAACCTGCCACCGCCGCCGATATCGACGCGTTCCTCGGCCGGCATCCCGAGCTCGTCGGGCGGATCGACATCGCCGGGATCGACGAGCCGTTTGCCACGACCCGCGATTCGATCGCGCAGATCGCGGGCAAGTACCTGTTCGCGGTGCAGGAAGCCGGCCGCATCTATCGACATATCGCGTCGAAGAAGGACGCGGGCTCGTTCGTGACGGAAGTCTCGATGGATGAAACCGACTTCCCGCAGACGCCTCCCGAGTTGCTGGTCATCCTGGCGGCGATCGCCGACGAGAAGATTCCGATCCAGACCATCGCGCCGAAGTTCACGGGCCGCTTCAACAAGGGCGTCGACTACGTGGGCGACGTCGCGCAGTTCGAGAAGGAGTTCTCCGAGGACCTCGCCGTGATCGCGCACGCCGTGACGCGCTACGGGCTGCCGGCGAACCTCAAGCTCAGCGTGCATTCGGGGAGCGACAAGTTCTCCATTTACGCGCCGATCCGACGCTCGCTGCAGCGGAGCGGCGCCGGGGTGCACATCAAAACGGCCGGCACGACGTGGCTCGAGGAGCTGATCGGCCTCGCCGAAGCTGGCGGCCAAGGCCTGGCGCTGGCGAAAGACGTGTACGCCGAGGCGTACGCCCACAAGGACGAGCTGTGCGAGCCGTACGCGGCGGTGATCGATATCGACTACGCGAAACTGCCGGCGCCGGAGACCGTAGCCGGCTGGACGGCGGACGATTACACGTCGGCGCTGCGGCACGATCAGCGCAATCCGGCGTTCAATGCGAACCTCCGGCAGTTGTTGCACGTCGGCTACAAGGTCGCGGCGAAGATGGGTCCACGGTATCTCACGATGCTCGAAGAGTGCGAGCCGACGATCTCGCGCAACGTCACGGAGAATCTCTTTGACCGGCACATCGTGCCTCTGTTTTTGGCTTAGCCTCGCGGCCGCCGCACAGGCCGCGACCGTCACGGTCGCCGGCGATGGCAGCGGCCAGTTCAAGACGGTCACCGAGGCGCTCGCCTCGGGGGCCGACGATCTCCGCATCAAACCCGGCACGTACAAAGAGGTGCTGACGATCGCGCGGACGGGGGTGCATCTCCGCGGCCTCGGCGCGCGCCCGCAGGACGTGGTCCTCACCTACGACCTCAGCGCCGCGACGGCAGGCGGCACGACGAAATCCGCGAGCGTCACCGTCAGCGGCGACGACTTTTACGCCGAGAATCTGACGATCGAGAACAGCTTCAGCCGCGAGCGTCCACTGACGCAGGAAGGCTCGCAAGCGGTAGCGCTGAAGGTGATGGGCGACCGCGCCGTTTTCCGCCGCGTGCGCTTTCTCGGCTACCAGGACACCCTGTATCCCAACAGCAAGCGGTGCGAATCGGACAAGGGACCCTGCGAGCCCGCGCGGCAGTACTTCGTCGACTGCTACATCGAGGGCAACGTCGATTTCATCTTCGGCGACGCCGCGGCGTACTTCGAGAATTGCGAGATTCACGCGCTGGCGCACTCGCTCGTCTACCTCACCGCGCAGAGCAAGAAGTACGCCGCGCAACGCAGCGGCTACGTCTTCGACCATTGCCGGATCACGGCGGACCCCGGCGCGAAACGAGTCTACCTGGGACGCCCGTGGCGCGCCTACGGAACGGTGGTCTTTCTCAATACCTCGATGCCGGCGGAGATCGCACCCGAGGGGTGGCACGAGTGGGAGCACGACGGCAAGCCGTCGCTGCCGACGGCTTTCTACGCGGAGTACCGGTCGTCGGGTCCGGGCGCGAATCCCGCGCGCCGGCAGTTGACGGCGGCAGAGGCCGCGGCCTATTCGCGGCAGCAGTTTCTGCAAGGAGAGGACAAATGGGATCCTACAAAGGCGCGCTGATTGCCCTGACGATCGTCTGCGGCGCCGCCAACGCTCAGGACACGCGGAACGTGATCGAGCCGAAGTTTCCGGCGAACTGTGCCGTGATCCGGGCGGAGTTGTCGGCCGTCGACGGCGGTAAGTCGGTCTCCGATGCGGATGAAGCGAAGCTCGACACCGCGCGCATCCAGAAGGCGATCGACGGCTGCGCCAAGGGGCAGGCGGTCGAGCTGCGCGTCGACGGCGCCCGCAACGCTTTCGTCTCCGGTCCTCTCGACCTGCGCAACGGGGTCACGCTGCGTATCGGCGCGGGCGCCACGCTCTTCGCCTCCCGAGATCCCAAGGTGTACGAGCTCCGTCCCGGAAGCTGCGGCATCGTCGACCAGAACGGGCGGGGCTGCCGCGCCCTGATCAACGGCGCCGACGTCGAACGCGCGGGCGTGATGGGCGAGGGCACGATCGATGGACGCGGCTGGGCGAAAATGCTCGGCAAGGACGTCTCCTGGTGGGACATCGCCGAGCAAGCCCGCAACACGGGCAATCAGAACTGCCCGCGCCTGGTCGTCATCCAACGCGCGAAAGAGTTCACGCTTTACAAGCTGCGTCTGAAGAACTCGCCGAACTTCCACGTCACATTCAGCGGTGACGGCTTCACCGCCTGGGGCGTCATCATCGACACACCGGGCAAGGGCGCGCGCAACACCGATGGAATCGACCCCAGCGGCGCCACCAACGTGACGATCACGCACTGCTACATCCACACCGGCGACGACAACGTCGCGCTGAAGGCGGGGGCGCGGCTCGCCAACGTAACGGTCGCGCACAATCACTTCTACACCGGGCACGGCATGTCGATCGGCAGCGAGACGAACGGGGGCGCCGAGAAGGTGCTGGTCGAGGATCTGTCGATCGACGGCGCCGATAACGGGCTGCGCATCAAGTCGAACGCCTCCCGCGGCGGGCTCGTCAGAGAGATCGTCTACCGCGACGTATGCATTCGCAACACGAAGAACCCGATCTTCATGGACTCCCAGTATGAGAACAAGGGCAAGGACGGCGCCAAGCTGCCCCACTTTACCGGCATCGAGCTGCACGACGTGCGCATCGAAGGCGGCGGCAAGCTGACGTTCCAGGGCTTCGACGCGACCCACAAACTCGGCATGACCCTCGACAACGTGCACGCCGACGCCGGCGTCAAGGTCGTCGGCGAGCACGCCGAGCTGACCTTCGGACCGGGGCCGGTCAGTTTCCAGGTCACGGGGGCGGACGTCGCGGTAAAGACGCTGCCCGGTAAAGGCGCGCCGAACGCGTGCGTCTCCAAGTTCGTTCCCCTGCCGCAGTAGCGCTACTTGGTTTCGCGCGGGGAATACTTGTTCAGCTCGGCGATGAGCTTGGACGCCATCGCCGGGATCTTGGCGCCGCTGCCCAGAATTTGCTTGCTGGTCCAGCGCTGGCCGTACAGGATCTGATTCTCGTCGAGATCGTTGCGCAGCGTCGCGCCATCCAGCGATACCCCGGCAAACGCGCCGCGCGACCTCGACCACGACAGGATTTCCGCGTGCATCAAGGCGTCCGTCTGCGCCGAGGCGGTGCGCCCGACGGGACCGGCGGCGGCCGTGGCGTCGGCGCCGATCGTGAATTTGCTGGTGGTCAGCTTCTTCATCCCCCGCTCATTCATCACCAGCAGCACCACATCGCTCGACGAGAAGCCGATCTGGAGACCGAAGCTGCCGCCCTCGATCCGGATGGCGGCCGGAGGCCCCCAACCCTGCCCGCTCGGTTGGCGGCAGATCGAGTATCCGCGGCCGTACTTCCCGCCGATGACGAACGCGCCTTTCTTCATGCCGGGCACCAGCACCATGCACGCAGCCTTATCGAGCAGGTCCTGCGGAATGGCTTTGTCCGGCGTGCCCATGATCTCCGTGAGGAGCGTCGCGGCGTCCGCCATACGCTCCTCCGTCTTCTGCTTGTCGTCCTTCGCGGCGAGGATGCCGCATCCCATCGTCAGTGCCAGCGTGAGTGCGATCGAGCGCATGAACCCATCGTACCGCCTACGCCGGTTTTGCGCCGTTCATCGAGGCCGTCGCGAGCATCCCGCCGAGACCCATCGTCTCGACGGCCGACGAGGGGACGATCACCATCGACCCGCGCTCCTTGATGGCCTCGTACAACATGTTCATGGCGCGCAGGTGCATCGCAACCGGGTTGTCCTTGTACGTGTTGGCGGCCAGGGCGAAGCTCTCGGCGATCTCCGTTTCCGCCAGTCCCAGGATGGTGCGGGCGCGGCGCTCGCGCTCGGCCTGCGCTTCCCGCGACATGGCGTCCTGCAGGTCCGCCGGGATCTGCACGTCGCGGATCTCGACCGACTGCACGGTGATCCCCCACGACGTCGTCTTCTCGTCCAGGATGCGCTGCAGCTCCTGCCCCAGCGACTCCCGCTCGGCGACCATCTGGTGCAACTCGTGGCGGCCGATCGATTCCCGGAGCGCGGTCTGCGACGCCATCGTGATGGCCTGGCTGAAATCCTGCACCTCCAGAATCGCCTTCTCGGCATTCCAGACCATCCAGAAGACGATCGCGTCGACGTTGACCGGCACCGTGTCGCGCGTCAGCGTCGATTCCGCCGAGACACTCGCCACACGCACCCGCTGGTCGACATACCGGCTGAGGGTGTCGATGATCGGGATGATGGTGAAGAGGCCCGGCCCCTTCAGGCCGGCGTACCGGCCCATGCGCAGCACGGCGACCTTCTCCCACTGGTCCGCGACCCGGATGGAAAACAACAGGTAAACCCCCACCAGAGCGCCGATCACGATCGGCTCCGGCCGCTCCAGGAACTTGGTGAGCGCCGCCCCGGCCGCAAAACACAGGACCAGCAGCGCCACCCCTACATTGCTCAGCTTCAACTGCGGAAGATCGGGTCTCATCGCGTTATCTCCTCTTTTTCTCGGAACCGTTGTTTCGCTCCTGGAGCTGCTCCAGCAGGTCGGTGACGGTGAAGCCGGCGGCGCCCGCCCGCGCCACGAATTCGCCGACGATCTGCGCGAGACGACGCTCGCGCTCCACCTCGTCGTGCTCCACCTTCTGGTTGCTGACGAACGTGCCGGTCCCCTGCTGGGTGTCGAGCACGCCCCGGATCTCCATCTCGCGGTACGCCCGCGCCACCGTATTCGGGTTGATCGACAGGTCGACGGCGACCTGCCGCACGGTCGGCAGCTGGTCGCCCGCCTTCAACGCCCCCGCCGCCACGCCGCCCAGCACCTGGTCGATCAACTGGCGGTACACGGGAACTCCGCTTTCGAGATCCAGCCGAAACTCGAATCGACGTCTGGCTGTGGAACTCATCGCAATTAAATAGTGTACTAGTTGATTGGTACAGTCAAGAGGTATTTTCGGGCACACCGGACGCGGGCGCGGTACGAGCTAGTCCACTAGTCCCTGGTGGTCGCCTAAAATTAACAAAATGAAGAGGTAGGCTCCCCTTCGCCTAGGGTCTACGCCAGTTGCGGATGTGCCCCAGTTCACGATATAGTAAAGCCCCAGAAATCCGGCATTTTCGTTAGCGCGTGCTTTGCCTTTGGGGGAGCCGGAATTTCACATTGCTAGGGGGATTTAGTGCGAACAAAACTGACTTTGCTGTCCATGTTTTTGTTCCTGTGCGCCATGCTGAGCGCTCAGGAATTTCGCTCCACAATCTCGGGTCACGTTTTTGACTCGAGTGGCGCGGCTGTTCCCAACGCGAAGGTAAACGCGACGAACACCGCAACCAACGAAACCACAACCGCCACGACGGACAACGCGGGCGTCTATTCGATTCCGCTGCTCCGGCCGGGCGACTACAAAGTCGCTGCGACGGCGCAGGGCTTCAAGCAGTTCGTGCGTGACCACGTCACGCTCGAAGCCGCCAAGAGCGTCGGTATCGACGTCACTCTCGAAGTCGGCGCAGTTACCGACACCGTCGAAGTGACCGCCGAAGCCGCCATGCTGGAGACGCAGACCGCCACCCGCGGCAGCGTCGTCACCACCCAGCAGGTCGCCGAGATGCCGCTCAACGCGCGCAACCCGTTCATGCTCGGCGCCATGATGGCCGGCGTGACGTTCAACGGCGCGGCCATCTGGCAGCGTCCGTTCGATAACGGCGCGATCGCCCAGTGGTCGATGAACGGCGGACGCGATTCGTCCTCCGAATTCATGCTCGACGGCGCGTCCAACGACGGCCAGCTCGGCAGCAACAACGTTGCGGCCGTGCCGATCGTCGACGCCGTGCAGGAATTCAACGTGATGCAGAACATCTACAACGCCGAGTATGGTCATACCGGCAGCGGCATCATGAACGTCGTTCTCAAGAGCGGCACCAACAGCTTCCACGGCACGGTGTATGAGTTCATGCGCCGCACGCCGCTCGATGCGAACACCTTCCAGAACAACGCCATCGGCAAGCCCCGCACCACCCACTACCTGGACCAGTACGGCTTCCAGATCGAGGGCCCCGTGCGCATCCCCGGCATCCTCCGCAAGGACGGTCCGGTGAAGTTGTTCTACATGGGCGCGTTCGAAAACTACCGCGAAGGCACGCCGAACCCGCTGATCGTCTCCTATCCGGAGCCGGAAATGCGCACCGGCGACTTCTCGAAGTTGACCGATCCGAACGGCCGCAAGGTCACCATCTACGACCCGCTGACCTCCACCGATGGCGGTCTGACGGTTCCGCTTTCCAGCACATTGGGATCCTAAGCTTAGAATTCCACGTGGACAAGTTGTCGC
>JADMIO011385379.1_pt1 | contig 23551 bp, 18 predicted proteins | sample 8958161 | NCBI WGS metagenome assembly JADMIO01 (sample SAMN16585339, study PRJNA669376) | soil metagenome | isolation source: Crop rotation soil | place: USA: Cullars Rotation, Alabama | collected 2011
TTTTATCGGCGTTCAAAGTTTCTTCACCGTACATTTCTAACTCGGCTCTCATCTGTTTGATATAGGTTCGAGCTTTCGTTCTATTTTCGGCACGTCTCAATTTTTCTTTAGGCTTGCCAGTAACTTCATCAATCCATTGAATCCGGGCATATAAATAGCCATTTATGGTTTTAATACTTCCTTCATTAGAACGCGGTTTCTTTCGCCAATCTTCGTTCATATTTTTTCCTTTATTTTCCTTTAAGTTTTCCTTTAGCAATTTGATACCTAGTGATAATCAGTGAAAGCGAATGATTCTATATTATAGGCTTACTACAGCAAAATCAACAACTTATGAACACTCTTGATGATTGAAGAAAATTAGTGGAAATGGCAAAGACTTGGCTACGAATCAAGAGGTCGCATGTTCGAATCATGCCGGGTGTACCATTAAAATCAATGACTTAGAGGCATTTTTCCTAAGAGGGAAAATGTAATGTAGTAAAAATTGTAGTAAATTTCATATTTGGCTCTTTTTACTCTCTAAAAGATTAAGGAACACCTATTTATCGGTGTTCCTTTTTGGTTTGCGAAAGAAATTTTGTTTCTCGCACATTCACTTTTTTCACATTTTTCACCGTTCTTGAATTTTTGACAAGCGAGCCATCTCCATTTTTTATAGCAGCAAAACGATGTTCTTCACTTGGATGGGCATATCGTAATACCATTTGAAGACTCGCGTGTCCGAGAAGGTCTTTTAGAGTAATTAAATCCCCCCCACTTTCGACGAAACGTGATGCGAAGGTATGTCTTAAATCGTAAAGACGAAAATGTTCAAGTTTGCTACGCTTCAAAGCCCCTTGATGAGCTTTCTTCAATGTTGTAATGGGCTTTCCTGTTTTTTGATTAACAAATACATAGTTACTATCGGTTTCTCTCATTCGCTGCTCTAAAACCTCAGCTGCACGACTTGAAAGTGGAATACGCCGCTTGGCATTAGAAGTCTTCCCGAAGGGAATAAATAACCATCCAGTTTCTAGATTTATGTACCTACGTTCTAATTTAAAAAGTTCTTCGGGTCGGCAACCGCATTCCAACATTAAAGTCGCAATATCCTGCAAAGGTTGGGAAGCTTCCATTAAATATAAATTCGCTTCTTTCTCGGTCAACACTCGCCATCGTTCAAGATTTTCTTTAAGGAATTTAACTTTTGAAACCGGATTCTTGGTTAATACATCGTTTTTAATATAGCGATTAATAATAATTCGCAAACAAGCTAATTCTCTGTTGATTGTTGCATTCGAGATGGTCGCAATATCTTTTGACTTTGTTTTGATGTTCTTTTGGGTTCTCGATGGCTGTTTTCCTCGCCATACCTTATAACGTTCAACATCCTTCGGCTCAATTCGGTCAATTGGTGAGTCCTTAAAAAACTTTAGTAGGGATTTGCATGACCACGAATATCCTTCCTGAGTATTAGCCTTTTCCCTGTGTTGATTTTTACTCCAAGCAATAAAATCCTGAACAGCTATGCTAAAAATAGGTACTTCTTTTTTTGGTTCGATACCAACTTCACCTTTGGCTAATTGTGTTCTAAAGGCGCGTTCAATATCTTCGGCATCGCGTTTATTTTTACATTTCGTTGATTTTTGGATGCGTTTTCCCTTAAACATGAACGCCATCCAATAAGTTGAACCTCTTTTAATAATCGACATTTTCCTCCTGTTAACAGGATGCGCGAATTTTTGTATAATAAACGCATCCGTCAGCGTCTTGATTCGGTGCTTGCGGTTAAATCGGCTAAAGTATGTTGGCGCATTCTTTAGCCACTTTTTTGGTTTTAAAGTTTCCACGCTCTAACGAGAGTGATTATTACTTCTCCATTTTTCAATGCGTATCACTGATTTTCATTTCCATTAATTCAAAATCCACGCCCGTGTTTGCGCGCGTTTTTTTAGGGATCAACTTGTTACAAGTTGGAATGCACAGGGCTTTAATTTCCCTTCCAGTGCTTCTTTATCCGTTTTATGTAGCGAAATAATCATCGCTGGTATTATCTTAAATCGCATATAACTCTATGTACACCAGTGATTTACACTCAGAACATGGTTTTAGTCATTGAATATCAAAAGATTGAAATGGCTGAAAATAGTGGCATCAGCCATTACTTCTGACTTAGATAGTTGCCACCTAATTTTTAATAAAAGGGGTTGCCCAATTATCAAGCGAAACCCTTTCTAAAATAGGCGAAGCATTTTTCTGCGATTTCCTAAGTGATAAAAACTAAAAAAAATCAAGAGATAATTTCTGAGTTAGTTTTATTTCTACTATTCAAACATCTATATCAAACTGAGGGAGGCTTTCTTGATTAATCCGTAGCTTCTGAGTGGTTTTCACCATCCTTTATTTGGTAAACATTAAAATTGGCAGAAAATATGTCTGACCGTTCTTTTGGTAGATTCCGATTCTACCTATTTTCATTATCCGTTAATAGAAAATCAGCAATATCGTAATCCTCTCGCTTTTGCTCCCAAGTTAATCGGGATTCAAGCAAATCTGAGACTTGAAAATCCAAATTTAACAACCTCTTAGCCTCGAAAACTTTGGCTGACCAATATTCAAATTTTGAACTGTCCGGAAAAAGAATCACTCGCCTCGTTTTTACCAAGCGACTTAACTGATTTAAATTCAAGTTTCCGCACCCTCCTGTCGCCAGCCACAATAAATCAGGCATAAAAAGACTTGCTACCACCGCTGTCTTTTCACTTTCTACAATTCCTACGGATTTCCTCATCTCCGATTGCAATAAGTGTTCCCCAAATAGGCATTGTTTGAGGTGAAATTCTTTGTCCTTGTGTTCAGAATATTCAAAATTATTCCATTTTTCTTTCTTTATCTCAGCATGCACCCAAGAGGGCTTACGGCTTTTAATTCGTTTTCCGCTGGTCGTATCGTAGGCAATAAGCTTTCCAGTCCTAATTAACCTCAGTGTATCTATCTGCCAAAAAACTGTCCTCCCGTCTATCCATGTGCCAATAAAATATCTACTGATTACATTGGTTATATCCGTGAGTTTAAATCGGGTCATTAAAAATCGTATGAAGTTATTTCGGTCGTAATCACACAGAGTTTGTTTGAAAATCCTTTCTGAAATTAAATCGTATCTTGTCGTTTTCTCTGACACTTTCCAACGAATTGCCGAAAATCGTTCAATAGGTTTGGAATTTGGATTGTCGATAAAAAACTGTTTCGGTGTGTAGTGATAGCCGCATTTTGATATCCGGTTGCAACGCCCGACATATTCTGAAAGATAATTGCCGGTAGAAACATCGATGTAGCATGTAAATTCGTTGACCTGCCCACATTGAGGGCAGGTATGGCGACTGTTACGCCCTGAATATTTTTCAAGCTTAAATTGATACTCCATATTTTCGTTAAAAACTCTTTGTAGCCGTTTCCAAATTGCCTTCGGCATTATTTCGTAAAAATTCACAGTAAATATTATTTCCTGAATTCTTGCGTTCCAATAAGTAACCATGAGCATTTTGTAAACGCTTTGAAAAATTCATTTTGTTCAAGGACTTGTATCCATCTGCATGACAAAATTCTTTGTAGGCAGCATAAATGTCTTTGAGGAGAAGCGTTTTTGTTGCATGACGAACTAAATTGGTTTCTTCCAAGAAAATAGCCACAGAATCCGAGTATTTTCGGTAGGCATCAATTTCAGCTTCAACAATCCTTGATTCCGTAAATTTCTTATTTTCCAAAAGCCGTTGCAAGCCCTCTAAAACCCAATTAAAAACGCCCGGCAGTTCATTTTTAATAATTTTTTGTGCGAGTTCCTTATCTTGTTCTTTTTCAGGAATGGTAACGCGGAAAGGGATAATTAAGAGGCGACGAAAATATGCGTGCGATTGCTCGATGTCGCGTGGTAACTCATTACAGTTAAAGCAGAGTTTCGCGTAATTTTTCATCAGAAAGGAATTTCCATATTTCAATCGTGCCTGTATAGGTTCTCCCGAAACTAAATTTTTGAAGATGTCTTTTGTAGTTGACGCATTTATTTCCGAGCCGTAATTTAACAATTTGTTAGCTATCAAGGCACGGTTATGTTCCTCCATCAAATTTGACAAAGAAAAATTGGCAATATTTTCGCGTCCGTAAAGTGCCTCCGCCAATTCAAATATAACCGACTTGCCGTTTGCACCAGGTCCGTAAAATAATCCCGCCCTTTCAAGCTTCAAATGTCTAATAAAAGCATAAGCAAAAAATTCAGATAAAATATCCTGTAATTCTTTTTCGGGTAAAACTTTATTAAGAAAGGCGTGAAAGATTGGTGCTTTAGCCGTTTCATCGTATTCAAAGGGTAATTGATAAGTTAAAGAATCAGATACCCGAAATTCTCGAAGTTTTTGAGTGTTTTCGTCAATTTCGAAGGTTCCATTTTTGAAATTTACCAAGACCTTTTCGCTGTCTTGCTCAAACGACTCAAAATGAGCATCTCTCAAGAATTGTTTGTAAAGTCTTTCGATGAAATCATAATATTTCGCTTCAAGAATGTTCACACCTAACTTTATTGCTGCATTTCTTAAGAAGTTTTTTAGAGTTTCGGTATCAATTGCTGACCAATACTCACCGTTATAAACAAGAACAAAAGCATCTTTTCTTGCCAAATCAAACATTTCCTCTCGAACCGTTTTAAGAATTTGGTCAACGGATATAACAATATAATGCCTCTGCTGCATTTTACGTTCACTTGCCACTTCTGCCAAAGCAAGAAAATCTACAGGCTCAAGTTTCGAAAGCACCTCAGCAAAAATGTCTTTGGGTGATAACTTTTGTTTTTCCGGTTTCCGACTCAAAAACTTATCCACCGCGGATTTTATTTCAGCAATACTGATTTTATTGTCATTTTCGCCAACATTCGAATTATAATCTTCCATATTTTCGATACTCCTTTTTAGATCGAGAATTTTTACTTTTTAATTTAGTAAGGGGGATTTGACAGAATCACCTTTTTTATTTTGGAATTCAGGCAGTTTGCGACTCCGTTTCTGCCAATTCTGCTATATACCTTTGAATTTCTGTCGCAGTAATCAACGTCCGACGACCACTTTTCAAAAGTTGTAATTTTCCTCTTATATTTTCGTTTCGCAGATGTCCCTTTGAAACACCGAGCATCTGTGCCGCTTCTTCAAGCGAATATGCTAGTTTGCTAATATCTTTTTCCATTTTATTTTTCATAGTCTCTCCTTTCTGTATAATTTGTGTATTTTGCATTTCCACCATTAACTCTCTATAATATCCTGTATTTATGGGTACATTAAAGAAAACAGCGTCCATATTTTAGTGAGAAAAATGAAACCACAAGTTATACACAAAAACACTAAACCAGTTCCTACTAAACTTGGAATTTTGATTGACCGATACAATCTTTTACCGCCAGAACAAAATTTATCATCGTTATCTGTGAAAAGTGTTGATGCGGCTAATTGGCAGGATGCAGGAAAGCGGTGGAGTCCGTACAAAAAGCCAAGCGAACAGTGGACAGACGAAGCCCGGTGGAGTCTTTCTCAAAAACTTGAAGGGTTGCCTGAAGATTTTAAGAATTTCATTTGGGGGGATGCAAAATCGGAAGATCATCCATTTATGGAATCTGTTAACGCTGATTTTGACATCGCCAAATTTTGGTACCCAACTTTGCAGGCTATTATTAGATACGAAGATTTTGAACACCTTCGCGACCAAATACAATTAATTGTTAATTTTGCCTTTAAACATCCTTCTTGGCTAAAACAGTTTGAAAATTCAAAACGTGATAATCCGACAAAGCAATTTGCTTTCTTAAAAAAGCACTTTGAAAAAGAAAAACTTCAAAATGAAAATTCTCCGATGCCATTTTTAAGTTTTGCCCGAATTGAAATTGATGAAAATGGAATATTGAAAACAAAATTGGACGAATTTTCCGACGCTGTAAACGGAGTGGACATTCGACGCATACGTGAATGCGAAGTGTGCCACCGCATTTATTGGGCAGGTCGAGTTGAAAAATTTTGTTGCTCAAAAAAATGTAACCTTATCCTAAACACTTGGTTGAACCGCAACATTTATAAGTCTGAACAACAACGAGAAGAGGGCAATAGAGCGAAGCGAGAAATTAGATACTATAAATCCAGAAAAAAATGAGTTTGTTCTAAAAACAATACAAAGAGCCTATGAATTTCGTGATTTTTGTGAATGAGCGAAAGAAACGATTTTAGTGAATATTAAGGATAAAGCCGACTCTTTCACGTCCAATCTTTCAAAGTTTCACGCAAACTTTTATTTTCCCTGTCGAAGCGTTATTATTTATTCGCTTTTACACTTTGCTTCAAAATTTTCATCAATCTTATGCAGAATCTCTATTGGAAAAATAGCCTCGGTAAAACTGTCAATCTTGTTAACACGCCATTTGAGAGCGAAGAGAAGTTCGAGATTTTTGTTTTTAAGAATCAAGATTTACTCGAAAATATTTTTATCTTTAATCGTCAAATTAGAAGCGGACATAAACAAGGCATCCCCGATATGCTCGGCGTTGATCAGGATGGAAAGATTTGTCTAATTGAATTAAAAAACGTAACCGTAACAGAAGACATTCTGCCCCAAATTCTACAATATGCGATTTGGGCAGAAACCAATCCTGATAGTGTCAAAGCGCTTTGGCTCGAAGCGAAAGACCGCCCCGAAGATATTGAGATAAATTGGGATGCTATTGAACTCAGAATTATTGTAATCGGACCGGATTTCAGAGCTAATGTTTTACGAATGAGTCATAAAATCGGCTATTCTATTGAACTTCTGAAAGTAATAAGGTTTGTTACTGATAAAGAAGAATTTATTCTGATGGAGCAACTTGAAGAACTGCCTTCACGCAAAATCACCACGACAAAAGCGTTGGAAGTGTATGACGCAAAATATTATGAAGCCGAACACGGAGCCGAGCCAACCAAAGAATTTATGAAAGCTGTCAACGAAATCGAATCATTCGTCAAAAGAAAGAGTTGGAAACTGGAAACTAAATTCAACAAGAATTATGTTAGCTTCAAGTATGGGAATTTTATCCTTTTTGCGGTCGAATGGCGTGGCACAAAAGCATGGTCAGTTGACATTAAATTGCCCAAAGCCACTTTCACAGATTTCGATTATGATGGTTGGGAATATAACAAATATGAAGAAAGCTGGAAGCAAGCTGATATACGCAAAATGAATCCAGATGTAAGCGTTACAAAACTTGAACCGCTTTTTGTAAAGGCTTATGATTTCAGACATGGCAAAAGCTGAGTATATTTAATGGATGTTAAATTGGATGAAATACGACTTGGTGTCGCGCTTTCAGGTGGTGGTTTTCGTGCCACTGTTTATGGGTTAGGAGCACTTCTATACTTAGTAGATTCCGGTCTAAACAAACAAGTTACCAGTATCTCATCGGTTTCGGGTGGAAGCATAACCAATGGGTATGTTGCTCAAAATTGTAATTTTCAAACCGTAACAACTGAGGACTTTGAAAAGATAATTAGAGACATCTGTACAAAAATTGTCAATCAAGGGTTAATTACAAATGGACAAATACGAGCAATAAAATGGATGTACACAATTTTTGCCTTGCTCATTATTTTATTTTGTTTGGAAGTCTATTATAGATTTACTCCAATCCCAATTGTTATCCCCATCGGACTTTTATTATTAACCATTATAGTTGCAGTCTTACTCTGGGTATTCAGAGGAAAGTTTCTAGAATACAGATTGAGAAAAGTATTTTTTGATGGCAATGATAAAAAATTCAACTACTTTGACAAAGATGGCTCTGTTGGAATTGAACATGTTTTCTGTGCGGTTGACATAAATCATGGGAGCCCAGTATATATTTCGACTCATAACGCAGGACAAATTTACTGTGATTCGCATGGCTGGGGTAGTGCAGGGCATATTCGTCTGACCGAAGCTATTCGTAGCTCCGCAGCTTTTCCGGGGGCTTTTTCGCCGCGAAGGCTTTCGACGAAAGCATGTAGATTTCAAGGTTCGAGAGTTCGTCACTCAAGTTTTCCAACGAATAATTCCCTATATCTAGTGGATGGAGGAGTATGGAACAATCTTGGGACGGATTGGTGGGATTTAACTACAAATTCAGCTAACTTTATAGATAGACATTTCACCCCACATTCAAAATATCACCCTTCCGAAAAGATTCTGGCTCAGTATCGCACCCGCCTTGTCCAACCTAATCTCGTACTCGTAATGAATGCCGCAATGAGAGAGCACATTCATTTTCCTACTCGTACCCTATACATTCCATTGATTAGTGAATTTGTAGCACAATATCGCGAGATGCTGAATTTATACGAAAATTCAGTAACACCGAGGGTCAAAAGTTTAGAGGCTCTCGAACGTGCTGCTCTCAAAGATGATACCCCTTTTGAGATAAGTAGAGAATCAAGAGTAGATATCCATTTAAGAAACCAAAAACCGATAATTCCTGTCATTTGCACGTTATTTAAGGATGATAAATGGAAACAACTATATCCAGAAATTATGAACCATTGGCTTTTACAGGCTCGTGAGGCTTTCGGAGAATTTTGGAATGAGGGTTGGTGGCAAAAAAGGACACGTGACGACATTCCTACAACCTTGGACTGCTTAACTAAGGAAGTAGTAGTAGATCTATTAGCAAGTGGCTATGTAGGTGCCGCAGGAGGGCTTTATGTTCATCTCGAGCGATTAGGACACGAACTGCCGGAAAAACCATGTAAAAAGCGATTCATGAGTTTATTTTGAATGTCTTTTGCAAGATATTTAATTCTTTTCTGCTGGAAATGAGGTAGTTAATCTTAAATTCCGCTAACATTTTAATCTAGTCTTAACTTCTAAAGATAATCAAAGTGATAAACTTACCGCCAGTGGGTTCATGAGCCTAGTAATAAGCCTGAGAATCTTTTCTTCATCAATTCCGTTCTTGGACGTTGATTTTAAGGTAATTCCAAAGCTTTTTACGAGTGGTATCCGAAAACTACAGTTCTTGGTCAGCAAAGAACGATACCAATCCAAAATTTACTTAAGAATAAAAAGCAAAGAAAACAATACCTTTGCAGATTTTCTTTTAGACAGGTTGAATTGTAGATGTAACTTATAGATACTTTTCGCCAGAGAGTACGTAATAAGGATAATAGTCAGGAGACCCTTCATAGACTACACGGTAACCAGCTTTTCGTAACATTGAAGCAACATCGCTTGGCAAAATCATTAAATAGGAAAAACTAATGGATGCCATCGGCTCACCATCTTTTTCTATAAAATAATCAATTATCTGACGACCAGAATCATAGGAGCAGAAATCAAAAATACTTATCTGTCCGCCGTTTAATGTCTCTTGTAAAAGAAGCCTTCTTTTTTCCTTGACTCGACCTGTTTCGATCAGATGACCTTGTATATCGTCCATATGCCATTTTCGCATATCAATAATAATTCGCCCTGTATCCTCAAGTCCCTCTATACAAGCATAAAATATGTTCTCGATGTCATCTAACTTAGAGACATGAGATATAGAATTGCCGAGGAAGAATATCGAGTCAAATTTCCCCCACTTTAGGAATAAACTAGACAAGTCTTCCCATCGATTCTCGGCAACGCGTTCATATTTCGAAAAAAGTGACTTGTCCGATTTTAGTCGTTCAAGCATTTGCTCGGAGCCATCAGAGGCAAAAAAACTCATACCGGGCAAGATATCAAAATAAGAATTATTTCCCTGTCCGCAGGCAGCGTCAAAAAGCCTACGATGGGATGGTAGCAACATTTCTTTGAGTAGACGAGCAATCGGACCAGCATGGTCTCTATGATTAATTAAGGTTTGGTAGTACTCAGCGAAGACTGAGTATGATTTGAGATTATCAATCATAAGCCAATTATCAAAGCCGTTAACCCTTGTCTTTATGGGGGCGAGCAGGTTTAGGCAAACTAGCAAATCTTTCCTGCTCCCAAGGACGTATAGCTATAATGGAGTCCTGACCGGGACGCAGACGTGAAATATTGGTTTGATAACCAGAACATCGAGATTCTTCTAGTCTCGCTTTAAGAAGTTTAGTTTGTTTAAGCATAAGTATCTCCTTACTAATTAAATACTAAAAAACGACTACTTTCCATTTCAAGAATGGGTTGTAATGCTACTTTTCGAGCCGCCATTGATTCAAAAATATTAACCGTTGCAAGAAGCTGAGCATCCCGCCTTGCTGATTTAGAGATGTCGAGCAATGGTCCAGTGTTGTCCAACATTTTCTCGGCAATATGCAATGGTGTTATGCCCTCGGTTTCCCAAAGTGCTTCGAGCGTCATTGGATAAGCTTCGAAAAGCGTAAATAGGTTGTGTACTAAAGAAACGAAATTGTGCCATTCTTCGGAAGATCTAATATACCGAGAATGGAACGGGAAAAGTTCCGGATTTTCTACGGCGTAAAAGTTTTCTTCAACGACTTCAGGAACATCAAGCATAAGTCGAACCTTAATTTCGTCATATTCCGGTACTTGCAAGGTATTCGACAAAGAAACAGTCTGATTATAGAGCGTCAGCGTATTTAGCCTCACATGCGCTCCGGCGTTCCGAGCCGCCAGCGCAAAATACAGGGTTTCTTCAATGTCGCCTCCTCCTACATGGGATGGGGGACTGAGAAGAAATGCGCACGTCGGTGTAATTCCATTTTCTACGCACTCACGGATACGTTGCCGTAGAACACTTACTTCGCGGACAAATGCTTTTTTGTAGGCGCGGCGCGACTCTTTTCCGACTGCATCTATACCCGCAAAAATTGCTGTACAACCTGCCCGAGCCATAAGCGAAATAATATCCGATGTTAGCTGTGGAAAAGTTGCATATGATTGCCACGCAATATCGAGGCGGGCATTTTTAATATCTCTACATAAATCAGCGGCTCTCATCGGATCATTTAGGAAATTATCCTCGACGAAAAAGACATTTCTGAAACCTAATGCGTATGCATTTTGGAGATCCATGATAGCATTATCTATCGAGAAATTCCGAAAGCCGTTATAATGAGCTGGACTATAACAAAATGCGCATTTGAATCGGCATCCTCGTCCTGTTTCGAAATCCAAACATCGGTTTTCATTGACCGAAAAATATAGTTCTAGATCAACAAGATCGAAAGGAAGTTCTCCATTCTCTGATGATTCTAGCGGGGAACCGCTAATAACTTTATGAGGTTTATGTTGTTTGATAAATGTTGAGAGGTTTTGAATAAAATGTTCGCCCTCGCCCTTCACGACAAAATCAATCCACGGAAACTTTTCTATTACCGCATCTGCTATCGAGCTAAAATGTGTGCCACCAACCACAACTACTATGTCTGATCGTTTTTCTTTTAATAAACGGGCAAGATGAATGGCTACATGTGTATCGACTGCCATTGACGTGAAACAATAAACGTCCGCCTCTTTTGCCAATAAGTAATCTGTTGCGTGAGTATAAAAGCTATTAGGATTCGCATACCAACTATCTGTGTGATAAAGCAAATTAAAATCCGAAATACTCATTGAATATCCAGCAGAACGTCCGGCACTAGCCAAACGTAACAATCCGAGTGGCGGCGCGATCTCGGACCGATCTATAAAGGTTCTTGGCGGATTTACAAGTGCTATCTTCATCAAAAATGCGACTTACTTACTTTTCTTTCCCACAATGACATTCATAAGGATCGAAAACGATTTGAAGCATCAAGCTATCGACAAGAGCAAGAAGTTGTGTGATTTTTGCTCCTTTTCCCCGCAAATGTAATACATTTTCTTCATCAAGAACTGCGCTCGCTTTTCGACCATCAAATTCCAGATCGGCTAAGGCGCGCCCCTCGATCATGACCCAAGTGGTTGTCCACTCGTTAGACGCTTTCGAAAATGAATGGGGGGTTGTACTAGCAGGAAATTGCCAGATTTGAGGATGAATAAAGTGATCTATAACTCTCGGGGGAATTGGGTCTTTTACGAGGTTAATACGAGCTTTAGGTTCAGTAAATACTGGCTTTGATTCAATTCCGTTGACATCTCGCCATTGTAGATTCTCGGTCAAGCACATTACCTCGGTGGGTAAAGCAACAAGTTTGGCAACATTAATATCTAATTCACGGAATAGTTTCACAATAGTTTCCAGATTTACATTAGTTATTCCTTTCTCGATTCTGGAGAGATGAGCCGCGTCAATTGCGCATGCGTCGGCAACTTCTGCGATTGTTCTGTTTGTTCTCAGTCGCTTTAAACGAATTTCCTCAGAAATTCCCCAAGCTAATAATGCATAATGACCAGGTAGCTGTTTCTCCAAATCGACTAACTCGATTTGGCGTGAACTAGATTGACTCGCATCACGATCCGACTGTGCCACATAGATTTGTCCAGCCTCGTTATCGTAAGGACGTGTAATCATCCAGGCATCTGTTTCACTCATGCCTTTACCCCAAGCTCGGTGAGGAAGCTGCGGCTGAATTCTAATTGCTTCTCGCTCTTTTACTAAAACAGGTTCCGATGGATATAAATGAGGAAGTTCATTGCTACCTGGTTCCGTCCAAAAGAAATCATAATGAACCCCTTCACCTCGAATTGGAAAAACGAATTCTTCGCCGGGATGGTAGTAAAACACTTTTGGCTGGGGCTGTCCGACTTTGACCCGCATAAGTTGGTAGGGCGTATTCCAAAAACTCGGCGGATCGAAACTCTCATAATGAACGCTGGATACTCCTGTGGCATCCGTACGGGAGACCTTTACACCGCTATCCTGCCGTAAATGAACATAGAAGTTTTCTTCATAAGAGTGCGTAAATACTTTTTCAAAAGCATGCATCGCCTGACTTACATCTTCATCAAATACGATTCGTTCCAAATATCCAAGAGAATTGGATCGCAAAATTATTTTCTTTCCCTCATCACCCATAAAATTAAATATTAACAATTTGTTTTAAAATTGTCAATCAACCAGCTTCTCAAAATCCATCTTCTAATTATCAGTATTATTGACATTATAGACTATATGCTAACTTACATTTATATAAACATTTTTCTTGATTTTTTACTTGACATGCAAAAAAGTTGTGAGAATCTAGTTTTGTAGTGGTTTTCAGTTTGAATTGGTACATGAAGTTGGCGTTAATATCGTTGGATTTTAAATACAACTCGCGATAATAAACGCAAACTAGTGTTCGAAAACTAGGAGGGGAAAAATGAAAAATTTAAATCCATTTACGAGTATTAACGATACCGACCCGCGACCCGAACCTGCCGTTAAAAGGACTTGGTGCTTGCATTTGATTGCCGCCATTCAATCCTTCTTTTGGTGGTCAGCAACCAAATCGCCCGCGATCATGCAACGCTGTAGCCGTCATACGCAAATGAAGTACACGTCGGTTGGCATTTTTATGGCGGTTATTATTCCGATCTTATCTTGGGTTGCGATGAGCCGGCTGCTCACGATGATGCAGTTCGGACTTTTGGTCTGCTTTTTCGGCGGAATGTTCTGGGCATTTGCAGTTTTTGGGCTTGACCGGGTCGTATTGCTGTTCACGACTACCGTAAAGAGCAAGGTGGCATGGATAAAGGCGTCGTTCCGTTTCACTATGGCGCTGATCGTCAGCCTCGTTATCACCGAGGCTTTGATCGTGCTCTTTTTAAGTGGTGAGATAGAGTCTGCCCTTGCGGATCGTGTCGAAAAGAGCGTTGCTGTGGCTGCTTTAAAAGCTCGAAATGAAAATGAAGTTCGAAAGACTGAGCTTCAGGAAGAAAATAAGCGTTTGCAAACTCGGCTCGAAGATTTGGAGCGGGCACGGAAACAGCGCGAAGACGAAATGCTGTGTGAGGCTGATGGCACCTGTGGAACTGGTCAAAAGGGTGAGAGGCAGGAATACGAACGCAAAAAGGCAGCGTATTTACGCGCTGCGGATGATTACGCCGCCGAACGCGACGTACTAAATACGAAGATTATTTCGAACGAAAAAGAACTCGCCGGACTTGAAGATGATGTTCGAAACCGGAAGGAGATCAAGGAAAAGGCTGAGAAGCAGGCTAACGGGCTGCTGGCTAGGCATGAGGCTCTAATGGGCATTGTGTTCAACAGTATGAGTGCCTTCCTGCTGTACGCCGCCATGGTGCTTGGTTTAGGGCTTCTCGAAACGACTCCGCTGTTGCAGAAGATGCTAAGTCCTGACGATGAGTATGACCGCATGATTCGTAATGAAGAAGCGAATTTGAACGATGAGAATCGCTTGTTTGAGAAAATGGCGAAAGACTCCGTGATGCTAAAGATAACGCTTTGGAATAGGGTCGTCGCTGCTATCCGTAGCGGCAAGTCAAAGGTTCCCAAACAAGAAGAGCCATTGGTTGGTAAAGTTTACTCGGCAATCATTTCGGATTTACTTGCGCGGCTTTTCGGATGGAATAGCGATTCGAATTCGGATTTAGTCGAAATAGTCTTCGCAGTCGCGAATCATCCCGATGTTGAGCTAATTATCCAACGTTCGACGCCGCTTGCCGCGACGCTCACGATTGCCGATTTGGCAGACGAAATTGAGAAAATCGCAAGCAAACTGCCTCAAAACGGACATGGTCCGCAGCAGTTTCTGCGTGCCGAGAGCAGTCTCGGAAAGGAACTTTGGGTACACGAGCCTGTACTCGGACAGATAGAGGGCGATCAGCGCGTGGTTCTGGTGTTCGGTCATCCTTATGGGTTTGCCGCACATAATTAGGAGGAAATATGCAACTGAATACTTTTTTTCAAAACTTTGAGCGACCGTTGTTCCGCTCAAAAACTCCGGTTACCGGTCAGCTTGTATTAAGACGATATCCAGTCATCGATTCAGCGATAATTGATGACCTCGGCGAGTTAATAACTCAAGAATTAAAAGCGCGGAAGTGCCTAAGTTGCGGTAGGCTTTACACGAATCGCACATTTAACTTCTGTACGTCTGATGGATCAAGACTTCCCGGACCTTGATGAATTTTAGAATATTTGTGCAAAGCTCTGGCTGGTACTGGAATACTAAGGCGGTTTTCACTTTGGCGACCTGCTTCGTATTTTTGAAGATTATTTGAGAATATAGCAACCCGGTGTTAAAAACGAGCATAAAAATAACTTAGAATAGATTCTTTTTAGTCGCTCTCTTCGGATTCCAATTTTGGGATTTTCGGTTTTTAACCAAAAATTATCACACAACTGTACCGTCCAAAAACAAGGATTTTCAGGAGCGTTATTTTATTATCTCGAAACGTCTAAATTTGTTGAGTTCAGGCAAGCGATTTTCTGAAAGCTTTTTGGACATCCTTTACCTTTTCAAAGTTTATAGTCAGGAATGCTTAATTTGTATTTCAACGTTACTTTTGAAATTCCAAGATCTCAATTCTTTTCTGCGGGAAATGTATCAGTTAAATTTTAAATTCCCCTGACATTGTCTGTTTAGCTAAATCTTAATTTCTACAGTTAATCTGAACAATAAAAATTACAGTTAGCCAAATTCAGGAGCCTAATAATAAGGTTGAGAATCTTTTCTTCATCAATTCCGCTCTTTCTGCAATAAACATATCGAAGTTCTCAAAACTTAAATCAATGTCAGGAATATAGTTTCTTTCCATGTAGCTTTGTCGGGCTTGTAAATCGGGACAGGTTGCGTGCAGCCATTCCTTGAAATCCTTGTTCGATTTCTCAATATTCGGAATTCCTTCCAGAAGTTGAAGATTTGCCAAGAAGTCAAATTCATCAAGGAATGAGTCAATCTTTTCTTCCGATATTCCGCACTTTTCTAAATTCTTTCTTGTGAACAGACTTTTCGGGAAAAGATGGTCAACGTGGAATTTGTTCTTAAAATCCAATGTTGGATAAAGAAGCGCAAGCGTTGAAAAGGTGTAAGCACTTCCGTATCTGTTGTCAAAAAGTGCCTGAACATCATCGTCGGTAAAAATTAAGGATTTCGGCTTGCCTCTGAATTCCTCGATTATCGCTTCAAGCGGAAATGTATTTTGGTAGTTATTTTCATCATTTTGATTGGCGTGGTTATTTATAACCTGTCGCAGTGGTCTCAGAATGCTATCAGGGGTTCCGCTAAACGCCCGTTTTAATAATGATAAGGTTAACCATTTTTGAATCTTCTGCCGGTCTTGCTGAAAATGTGTTGATTGAACAAAGTTTGAGGGCAATCCTTTTTTGAGTAAATAATAAGCAATCGGAATCAAGGCATTGTTTGAAGTCAAAGTTTCCCGCTCATATCCGAAAGCATCAACTAATGAAACGGTTAATCGGAGAGCCTGTGTTATTTCTTCCCACCTGTTTTCAATGGTCAGCATATTTGCCCGGTTAAAGTTATCAACTTTGAAGGCTATATTGGTAAAATCACACAAAACCAGACAGGATTTGAGAACAAAATCCTTGCTGAAGACAAATCCGTTGCCAATATTCTCAATCTCATCAACAAACTTGATTATTTCTTCTCTTGCATCCTTTTCCTTCCAATTAGCTGAGGCAATGGAAAGTAGCAAATCCGAATGGCTTAAAGACTCGCCGCCGCTGTTAACTCTGACAAAAATATTGAGAACCTTATCCAATTCCGTTCCTTTTTCCAGAAAGAAATTGATGATCTTTTCTTCATGAACGATTGAAAATAATTTGAAGAGCGTTCGGTTGGCAAACTGAGCCTTTTCTTTCGGAAGCGTCATTAACCCGTTATCAATGAGGTAATCGTTAATCTCGAATTTCTCGTTAAAATCCAAGATGTCAGCGACCTTGAACCAAAAGTGATCATTGTCCGTTTCGTCCTGTGCTTCCTTGTCGGTGAGAAAAAGAAAGTCGTATTCCATTTCAATTTCTTCCTCCGAACATTTTTTTAATAAGTTGAGATATAGTTTTCGTTCAGGGAACGCCAAATCATTTTTCCACTGCTTTTTAGGTTCTTTATAGGCATAAGAACCTTTTAATCCGATATAAAGTGAAGTAAGTCGCTGCTGCCCGTCAAGAATTGCGGTAATGTCATCCTGTCCGTTTAGACTTGCTTTAGGATTGTGGGAACTATCCCGTTCGTGATAATTCCTGATAAACTCATAAAACTGAAAATCTCTGATTCTTGTTTTATCAACATACCAGAAAAGAAATGAGCCGACGGGGTAATCCCGCATCAGAGAATCAAACAAAAGCTCGACATCATCGGTTCCCCAAACTAACTCGCGTTGAATGGCGGGAAGTAGATATTTTTTTGAATGGATATGATTAACGGCTTCCTTGACGGTTATCGGTATTTGGAATGACATAATTGGCGATTCAGTAAAATCGAACAGATTTTTCTCTAAGTTATTTGTCGTTCAGGTCTTGCTTTTTATTGGTTGACAAGTTTAATTTATAGCTTGCTTACTTATGCCGAAGATTAGGAAAACTAAGGCGTGAAATCAGCCGTTGAGTTGAAATACAAACTCACGGCAAAACAAGTAAGTGAAAATATACTAATCCAAAATAGGATTAGTTGCAAGATAATTCTTGTTCACTCATTGGAGGAAAAATCCAATGGGTAGAGCAAAAAGATTGAGGGTAAAAAGGCTGCCGGAAAAGTTACTTCAAATCAGGATTACCCTAAATCTTTCGCAAAATGAATTGATAAAAGCATTAGGATTGGAAGATGTAATTTATCAAAGCAATGTGTCAGGGTATGAGTCCGGCGAAAGAGAGCCTCCATTACCAATTGTCTTAGCCTATGCTCGTGTCGCTCGAATTAGTACTGATTATTTGATTGATGATGAGTTGAACCTACCTGATAAATTGTAGAAAAAAGTTTAATGTGGAAACCTTGAATTTGATTTATGATGAATTAGAATAAATCAAAGAGTTTTAATCAAAATAATTTTTCTTAATAGCTGAATGATATATTACTTTGCTTTTAATGAATAAATCTCACTATAACTGGAAGCGGTATTGGTGTTTGCGTGATGGCAGTTTTCACATCGACGCGAATGGTTTTTTGCTTCGCGGGGAATATTTTAATAAAGATACAATCGAATTTGAATCAATCGCCGAAACTCCCTGTCTGGTTTTACTTGGCGAACCGGGAATTGGCAAAAGCCGGGCGTTGCAGAATGCTGTTGAATTTGTTTCGCAATCTTTCCCAAATGACAAATGTTTCTCCCTTGATTTGCGCTCGTTCGGTAGCGAAATGAGATTGTTTAATGCGCTCTTTAAAAGTAAAGAAATCGAAAATTGGCTGAATGACTCGCACCGCCTTCATCTTTTTCTCGACAGCTTTGATGAATGTTTGCTGCGAGTTGATACGGTTGCCGCGCTTCTTGCGGATGAATTAAAGACCGAAAAATATCCGATTGACCGACTATTATTCAGAATCACTAGCCGGACAGCTGAATTTCCGCGCGGATTAGAGAACGATTTGCGCGATATTTGGAAATTAGGCGACGGCGAAACTAAGAGAATTAATATTTACGAACTCTGCCCGCTACAAGCCTCGGACGTACGTACGGCGGCTCAATTTGAAGGAATTGAGTCAGAAAGTTTTTTCAAAGAGATGACGGCGAAAAATGCTGGGACGCTCGCCGCACGTCCCGTTACTTTGCGTTTCCTGCTGAATCTTTACCGCAAAAACAATTCTTTCCCCGACAAACTGACGGATTTATACGAACAGGGATGCCGTGTGCTATGCGATGAGCAAAACGATGAGCGTCGCGTTTCGACGGTTTTAAAAGGGAAATTGACCGCTGACCAACGGTTGCAAATCGCTGGTCGCATCGCTGCCATGATGGTTTTCTGTAATAAAATCACGGTCTGGAAAGATGCCGAAACGGGCGAAACTGATGAAACGGACATTTTAGTCAGAGAAATGGCGGGCGAATTTGAACAATCCGCAAATATTGATTTTCCCGTAACCGAAGATGTCGTGCGCGAAACACTCGTTCAAACTGGACTTTTCACCGCTCGCGGCGCGAACCGTTTAGGCTGGGCGCATCAGACTTTTGCGGAATTTCTGGCGGCTTGGTATGTTGCTCGGCAGAATCCCGACACGCATCAAGCTCTTTCGCTCGTTACGCATCCGACCGACGCACAAAGACAAATCACGCCGCAGTTACAAGAGGCGGCGGCGTGGCTGGCGAGCTTGCGCCCGGATGTTTTCGACGAGCTTTTGAAAACCAATCCGCTTCTTCTTTTGCGAAGCGATGTCACTTCTTTTTCCGCAAATTTGCGGGCGAAATTGGTTGACGAGCTTTTCAAAATCTTCGCGGCAGAACAAGCATCCGATTGGGGCTGGCACTCATACTACCCACGTCTGAAACATTCCAATTTAGCTGGGCAGCTTTTGCCCGTCATCAAAGGCAAAAACGCTTATTACCTCGCGCGACGTTTTGCGATTGACGTTGCCGAAGCGTGCGAGTTGCGCGAATTGCAAAATGATTTGGCTGACGTGATTTTGGACGAAACTGAGCCGGATTACGTGCGGGCGAATGCCGGCTACGCGCTGTGGCGGATAGGCGATGCCGAGACAAAAAAACGAATTAGGCATTACGCAATAAACGGCAGCCCAAACGATAAAGACGAGCGCGTGCGCGGCATCGCGCTACTCTGCAATTGGGACGAAAATCTGACAGTGGAAGAAGTTTTTACTTCGCTCGTTCATACGCCGCACCTGCTCGATTCATATGGTCTTTTCCTGAGCAGTCATTTTCTGTCCAAGCTAAAAATTGAGGATTTGCCTGTCGCCTTGCACTGGGTCAAGGAAAACGCCGGGCGGTTCGGATACGATTTTTCAATTGAGCGTGTGATTGACGAAATTATGCTTTTGGGGTGGCAAAATATCGACGTGCCTGAAGTCTTACAAACCTTCGCCGAAGCCGCGCTGGTTCGACTTCGCCTTTTTAATCATCACGTCATTAAAATTTCAAACATTTACGAGGTAGAACAAATCAGCGAATCATTAGCAGATGATGGTAAACGAAGAAAAGTTTTAAGAGCGATTGCACCATTGCTCAATAAAAAATCGCACGATTTCTTTAGTGTTTTTCGATCTCCTCTTTTCCGTCCGATAAAAGAAGATTTACCTTTTTTGATAAACAGTTTGGCTGATTCAAATTCAGCCGGAGAACAGGAAAGTTTAGCGGAAATTATCACAGAATTTTATCGCTTTGCTCCAATTGAGCCGGAAGTCTTCGGCTTTTTGTATGAAGGGTACATTCGTAGCGAAAACGTTCGTAAATTTTTTTCGCACATTATTGAACCGGTCGAGCTAAATTCCGAGATTGCGCTCAAAATGAAATCCGATTATGCAAACGCCTTAAAACGGCAAAAGAAGTTTGCCGAAATGGAAGCCGAACATCGCCCGCCGCTATTAGACCCACCGCCGAAAGAAAGAGTTTTAAAAATTTTGGAAAGAATCGAAAAGGTGAAAAGTTATTTTTCTGGTTGACGCAGGAATTGAGTTTAGAACCTGATAGCCAAGTTTATAGCAGTGATTGGGAAGCCGACACGACAAAACTTCCGGGCTGGGCTGAATCCGACTCACAAACGCGCGACAGAATCATCATGGCGGCTAAAGACTATATTCTGCACGGCGACCCGGAAAACAAAGAATGGGTTGGAACAAATTCTTTTCAATACTCTGCGCTCGGCGGTTTCCGCGCCCTCGTTTTGCTAGTTGAAACTGCCCCCGAATTTATCCAAGAACTCGACGAGGAAGCTTGGCGAAGATGGACGGCAATCATCGCACTACATCCTAATTATCGAAATGATGAAGAATCCGAAACACATGCCTTTTTGGTCAAAAAGGCATACAGACACGCGCCCGACGAAATCATAATCACGATTCTGAAAGTGATTGACACGGCAAATGAAAAGGAAGACCATTTATTTTTTGAAAAAAATTGGGAGGCGTTCTGGGATGAAAAATTTAAGACCGCTTTGCGCGAAAAACTGAACGATGCAAAATTAAAATTCAGTATTTGGGGAAGAATTCTCGAAAAACTGCTTGAACACGGTGATGCAACGACACAGGAAATCGCTCAAAACACTTTAACCGCATTCGTCGCAGGCGAAGCGGAAAAAGAACGCGCTCTGCTTGCGGCGGCGAGTTTGATGCGACACGGACGCGGCGCGGATTGGTGGATTTTCGTTTGGAAAGCTGTTGAAAAGAACGCAGATTTCGGTCGCACTTTTGTCGAATCGGTTTGTTTCCAAACTCGCCCCGCGAACAAATTAAATGAAAACGAAGCGGCTGAATTTTATCTTTGGCTAACGGAAGTTTTTCCGCTGAGCGAAGACCCAGAAATTCCGATGGGACACGCTTACGCGGTAGGCACGAGAATGGAAATCACGACTTTTCGTGATTCAATTTTGGGAGATTTAAAACAGCGAGGAACGCCGGAATCGCTTGCAGCCCTAGAACGAATCGCCGCCGCGTCGCCTGAACTTGAAAAACGATTACATTGGACTTTGATCGAAACCAGAGAGAATGTCAGTCGGCACACTTGGAAACCCTCGACTCCAGCAGAATTATTGGCTTTGCTCAAACAACAAAACGTAGCAACTATTTTGCCGCCGCTCACCGAAATTATGAAAGAAACTTTAACTGATGAAAAAATCGGAAATCTGGTTTGGAACGGAAAAGCAGTCGCGGATATTCCCGCACTATTCGATTTCTTGAGAATTTATCGAGATCGTCCAAACGATGTCGTTTTTTTTGTCGGTGCGGGGCTTTCAACGCCTTTATTTCCCGGATGGAATGCGGCGTTAGACAAATTAGTCACTCAGAACTCAAATCGTTTTAATTACCCGAAAGACAAAGAAGACAACTTAAGACGAATGTTAAGTGATGGCAAATTTTTGGATGTTGCCGATATTTGCGCTCACAATTTGGGAGAAAATAATTACCGCTCATTTATCGAAAGAAATTTTGATAAAGACTTTGGACTCGGCGACATACCGGATTCCTATACGGCACTACTTGATTTGAACCCCCAAACTATTTTGACTACAAACTACGATAGAATACCGGAAGTTGGCGGGCGAAACTTAATTTTTACCAACACGAATATAGGCGAAGCCGAAAGCGCAATACAAAGTAGCAGACCCGTAGTTGTCAAACTTCACGGTAACATTACGCAACAAAATTCAATCGTTTTTACTCGCGCCGAGTATCAGAATGTTTATAAAGATAATGCCTTTAGAGATTTTATTGCCGCTATTTTCAAACTCAAAACTGTTATTTTTCTCGGTTTTGGCTTAACAGATGCTTATTTTAATTTTGTTCTTGAAAACATTTTCGCCGTCAATAATCGAATACTGCAAGGCAAATATGCACTGCTTGAAGGTCTTTCGTCACTTGAAATTCAAAACAAAGAACGTAATTACGGATTGAATATTATTCCGTATCAAAAATCTGCTGACTCACATCCAGAAGTATTAAAGGCTATTGAGCTATTAAAAGAGATACATATTTAGTCCTTTAGTTTATTAACACTCGTTCAAAATTTATTGGAGCACACAATCTAATACGAATATGTAAAAGGTAATAACTCGGAATTTCGTACACATCTCGTACATAAACTGAAAAAGTCACTTGTTGAGGTGACTCTAAGTTATTGATTCTATTGGAGGCGGCGATCAGAATCGAACTGATGAATAAAGCTTTTGCAGACCTGTTAAGACACAAGTCATTTTGGTTTACAGTCTTTTATAAATATTGATTTCAAAGTATCTAAAATTTTCAGCTTGCTTACTTTTGTGAAAAACATGAATATTCTGAAGACGCTTTTCGTACAAAATATGAAAACATAAAAATTATTAGAAATAAAAAACAAATTACTTAATCAATTGTAGTAAAAAATGTAGTAATCACCTGCATACAAGGAAGAGTATAGAAGGATAGCCTATTATATGAGTTGACTATAAGTGTATTCTTTGTAACTACTTATAACTCCTTGATTCTCAGTGAATTATAGGGGATAATAACTACGAATCAAGAGGTCGCATGTTCGAATCATGCCGGGTGTATTCAAATTTCTTCTTTATTTTCAATAGTTTACAAAAGCGAAAAAGCAAGCTCAAATGCTTGCTTTTTCGCTTTTGTGTGCCTATAGTGTGCCAAATTCCAAGAATTATGTCCCGAACATTAACATTTCGAGTTTTTCGGTAGCCGTTTTTTGCATTGTCGGCAAAACGTGACTGTATGTGTCTAGCGTCAAAGTAACGCTCGCGTGTCCCCATTTGGACATTACAAAATAAACCCGCTGAAAACAAAGCGGCGCTATTGAAGACAGCCGGAACGATATTCCTTCTCATTTTGAAAATAATTTTTCGATCGCCGCTTTAAGCTCGTTTCCGTGCAGATTTTTGGCGACGACTTTTCCCGAACCGTCGACCAAAAAATTTGCCGGCAGGGAAGTAACCGCGTAATCGAAAGTAACCGGCGTCTCAAATTCCTGAAAGGTCGAAACGTTTGTCCAGATTCTTTTGTCCTGCTCGATGGCTTTGAGCCACAATTCTTTTTCAGACTCCAAACCGACGCTGTAAATCTCGAAGCCT
>JADMIO010957474.1_pt1 | contig 23549 bp, 22 predicted proteins | sample 8958161 | NCBI WGS metagenome assembly JADMIO01 (sample SAMN16585339, study PRJNA669376) | soil metagenome | isolation source: Crop rotation soil | place: USA: Cullars Rotation, Alabama | collected 2011
CGCGACAACTTGTCCACGTGGAATTCTAAGCTTAGGATCCCAATGTGCTGGAAAGCCGAATAAAACGGCTCTTGTGATCCTTGAAATAAATCCGGTCCGGCAGGTTATCCAGCAGGGTGTGAAACAAATCACGCTCGTAGGCCAGCGCTTCCTCCGCTCTTTTGCGCTCCAGCGCATAACGAATCGCCCGCACCAACAGACGGCTGTCCACCATCCCCTTCACCAGGTAGTCCTGGGCGCCTTCATGTAGCGTTTTGATCGCCAGTGCTTCATCATCGCGCCCGCTCAGCACGATAATCGGAACCTGGGGCGCTGCCGTGTGAATGGTCGCGAATGTCTCGAGTCCTGTGCTGTCTGGCAAAGTCAGATCCAGCAGGACAAGGCTGACTGTTCCTGCCGCCACTCGTTCCAACGCTTCGCCCAGGGTCTGAAGGTGTTCCAGGTCGAAGGCGTCCCCAGCCCCTTCGTTCAGGTAATAGCGCATCAGGCGCGCGTCGCCGGGATTATCCTCCACCAGCAGCAGCCGGGGTCGAGTGATTGCTTGGGTATCCGCTTTCACAGGCCTATGGCCTGATTCTGCTCCTCGCCCACTGACTTTTCAATCTCGAAAAAAACTCAACTTGCGGCCCCCTAAAAATCCTCAAGGCCTTCCAGTAACTTGATTTTTGCTGCATGCCGAAGCTTCTTCAGCGCCTGTAATTGACGAACGTGGATCGCTTGTTTGGCGTGCCCAATAATGGTCCCAATCTCCTGCAGAGTCAGTTCTTCCTTGGAATTCAGCCCAAATCGCATCTCCAATGTTTCCCTTAGATCTTGCGGAAGCGCGCGCAGCATCTCAGGCAGAATTTTCGCAAGGTAACGGCGGTCAACCAGGTCGGATGGCAGTCGGGCCTCCGGATCTGCCAGCATGTCGGCCAACTCGTTTTCCCTTCCTTCTTCCTCGCTCAACAGCGGGGTTTGGAGGGAAATCGGTGGCTTGGCCACCGCCAGCAGTTTCTCCACGAGCTTCGCCGATACATTCAGTTCCTTTGCCAGTTCTTCCGCGCTCGGTTCGCGTCGAAGCACCTGTGTCAGGTGAGCCGTCATTTTCTTGAGCTTGCTCACCAGGTAATGCTGGTTGGCCGGCAGCCGGATGATCCTCCCTTTATCCTGCAGTGCATCTTCGATGCTCTTGCGGATCCAGAAAATGCCGAAAGTCGGAAAGGAAGCGCCTCTCCGGTGATCGAATCGGTCCACAGCCCGCATCAATCCCACGTTGCCTTCCTGAATCAAATCGAGCAGGTCCAATCCATAACCCTGGTAGCGCGCCGCCACGTGAATCACGAAACGCAACCCATTCTCAATCGCCTGGGTTCGATGGCTCTCGATATCTTGCTCGGCCTGAACGATCCTGGTGTACCGCGCCTCGATTTCTTCCAGCGTTAACCCAAGCCCCGCATCCAGGGAGGCAATCGGATCGAGCGGGAAGGCATTCGCGCCCGTTCGCAGGCTGCGCAAATGATGTTTTACCAGTTCGCTCAGGGCCTCGAAATGTCCTCGGACCAGCGCCAGGTCCGCCACGAACTCTGAGCTTCGCCGCAACACCTCCTGGTATTGCTCGCGCAATTCTTTCACTTGCTGCGCCTCCGTCGCTGCTTTCAGCAGACGCACGAGGTTGTAGGCATCCTGGTAGAGCAGTCGGAAATCGCTCGCCACTTCCAGGAAGCCAACGAAGCGCAGATCGCACATCTGTTCGCGCTCCTCTATTTCACGCCGAACGTAAAAAGAAAAATCTTCCGCGTTGATCTCGTCGCGTCCGATTCTTTCGTAGAGGCTGTTCAGGTAGATCAGCGTGAGCGGATGTTCGGTTATCTCCCGTGAAAATGCTGTCCGGGCATCCGCCAGACGCACGAAGAGCGCTCGCTGCTGTTTCTTGTCCAGGATGGGCCGCTGAAGCGCAGGATCCTGCAGATACAAATCCATGGCGCTGCGATTCGACTCTTTTCGGCGCTCGCTCTCTTCGCCAGCCTCCGCTTCCTCAGCCATGTCAGGAAGAATCTCGAGTTCGTCTCCGGGAGATTTTATATGTGGCCCCTCGTAGGCCGGTGAAAAGTCCGGAGAATTCGATGAGGGAGCCATATTTCCCCATATAGTAGCATGGTTTTTCAGAAGTCAAGGCGCAGCCCGCTTGGGGGTGCGTTGCCAGTTCCTGCGGGGCTATCTCCAACGTCCTCCGCTCCGGTCAGTGAGGCTGGATTCGATAGCTTCGCGTTCCTGTGCTGGACGGAGCCGGTCTTCCATTTTGTCCTGTGTCCCAAATGGTTTGCGTTCCAGGGACGGTATTCGTCAACACACTCATCACTGACCAATTGGAAGCATTGAAGCCGTCGCTCGATTCTATTTGCCATACCGCTCCAGGGGGCAGTTCGATGCCGAGTTTTACTCCTGCGCTTTCCTTCGTCACGGAATTGAAACGCGGGTAATCGGGATGGAACGCTATGCCGCGCAGGCTCACATCGAATGCCACGTCATCAAAGTCCGATGCCCAAGTGTTGTTGACTTGGACAGCGAGGGTATTCGTGCCTCGTTTCAGCAATTGTGCGAATGGCGTCAGGTCAAAATAACGCTGCTCGTTTCCCTGGCCGCTCACGGCTTCAATTCCTGCGCTTTGGATCTCAGTCCCATTCAGGAACACTCGCAATGGATAAATCGTGCCCCCGTAATCGTCCGTGCACGTGGCCAGCAGCAGCAGTTCCTCATAATCGGTGGAAGGCGCCACGAAGGAGGTCCTGAAAAAATATTTCGCAACGCGCCGCGGCACCCGGGTCACGATGTTCGTCGGACCGCTCCCTGCGCCGAACTTTGCCTGGCCGGAAGGCCAGCCTCGATCGTCGAATGTAGCGCTTTGCCAATTGGCGGACACGTTGGTTGAGTATTTCCAAATCGCGCCGAACGGCACAAACGACGTCCAATTCGTTTTGCTCAACGGCGGCAAGGGCCTGAAAAAGAGATTATCCAAAAAGATCGACCCGCTTCCAGGTGAGGCGATCGTAAATCGATGGCGTAGCTCAACGTTGGGAATTCCGGCAGGCATGGAAAAAACGCGATTGGCATAAAGCCACGCCGTCGCTGCCGTGTCCGCCTTGAAATGCGGCGTGAAATAATTCGGCCAGGGCAGGGCAGGGCGGTTATTTGTATCCAGTCCTGTCTTCGAAGAACCCCACTCCAGCCAATGCTCGGACGGTTGCGATATCCCTCCGCTTCGAAAAAATCCTCCGAAACTGTAAAGCGCGCCCGGGGTGACTGGTAAATTCGCGTCCGGAATACCGTACTGGTTGAACTGGGAAATACTGTTGTTATTTCCCTTGTTGAACAAGCGCACCTGCATGGATTGCCGTCCCGCCCAGGGTTGAGTGGTGCTTGCCACCATGTTCGTGGCTTCGATGTCCCCCGAGAACCACTTGTCCCAGTGGCTATTCTCGTTCTCCTCAAAATGCCCGTTCACTACCAGGTTGCTGTTCACAAACGGAGTAATGGCAAAGGGGGCCGAATGCACGGTTCCGGTGCTGTAGATAGCGCCCACCTCATAAAAATACTGCCACCCCGATTGAACCGTGTAATCGGTGTAGCTGGTGGAGTTGGAAGTCATCGTGGCGATAGGCACAAACGGACCCGCCGATTGGGCCGCGCGATAGACCCGATATCCTTGTGCGGTGTTCGTGGCGCTTCCGCCCCAGGAAAAAGCTGCTCGGCTGAACCCCGAACTCTTTTGCAGGATCAATGGCGTCCCCGCCGGAAACAGCGACCTCCCCAGATTCCCGTCCCGCTGCTTGTTTCCGCGATGCGTGCCCCAGGAAACCAGATTCGTCTTTGTCGCTCCAAAATTGTAAACATAAACTTGCCCGGCGAGCGAACGGAACACCACATCCAATCCGCCGTCTCCGTTCACATCCGCAAGGAAAGGAATGTGTTTGATCCCTCCTGGCACGGGAATGCTCGTTTTCAGCACCCCGCTTAGGCTGTAGATATTCAACGCTCCCGTAGACGGGATTACCGTCGGATCGTAAGTCCCCATCACAATCTCCTCGTTCCCATCGCCATCCACATCCCCCACGACGGGCGGAGTCGGCATCAAAGGATAAAAGCTTTTCGGCCACCCGGGGTGATCCACCAGTTCAACCCCGTTCCAGTATCGAAACGCAATCTCATATCCGTGCGTGAAGCTCAGCACGTCGATGTGGTTGTCGTGGTCCGGGTTGACTGGGATCATGCAGGCGCTGTTGAACCAGCCGTTGTTGTTTAGGATTGGCGTCGCCGGCTTCCACTTCCGCCACACAATAGCTCCATCATCATCCAGGATCGTTTCGTGGGGCGTCAGCAGATTGCTCTGCTGATTTCCTGCCACCAGCACTTCATCCAGCCCGTCCCCATCCAGGTCCACCGTTTGAATATCGATCCCCGTTTGGTAAGAGCCGCTCATCACCTGCTGGTTCTTTCCAAATTGCTTGGAAAGCATCCCTTTGCCGTAAAAGCCGTGCGGTTGTGTCCGATCGAAGCAGACCACGCTGTCGCTATCGTTCAGCACGTAAACCTCCAGCGGCCGATCTCGGTCTTGCATGCCCACCGCAAGTCCCGACTCCACCAGTTGGTGAATGTGATAAACAAAATTTTGTTTGCCGGTCAGGGCATCAAACAGGATGGACCCGCCAGACCACGTCTCTCCCACCGTTCCCCAATCTGCGAATCCAAAAATTGGCGCAATGAACGGATTGTAATCCTGACCCGTCCCGGATGGGTCGGGATCGATCTTCCAACCTGTCACAATCTCTTTGGTGCCATTCCCTTTTAGGTCGGCCACAATCGGCGGAGAAACCTGCGAGGAAAAGACGGCGTTCACCGGCAGTCGAGAAATAAAGTTGCCTCCAGGATACCAGTAAAAGCCATTCGTCACTGTCTGGTACCCGCCGTTCGGAACATAGTTTTGGGAATTGACTGGGCTTGACCACAAAACAGTTCCATCCCCCCGCAATGCAACCAAATTAGGGCCGCGCGTGAAAAGGATTTCATCCCGTCCATCGCCATCCAGATCATACAGGGTGGGCGAAACATTCATCTCCTCCCCTCCGGATTCGTATGGGAATCCGGCAATATGCCGGCCGTCCCATTTAAATGCGTCCAGGTGCCAGTTTCCCGTGAGATCTCGGTAGGGCACCACGATTTCCAATTGAGGATCCGCGTCCAGGTTGCCTACCGCTAGGGTTCCCAGGTGCCACCCGCCTGTCCCGGCTGGAAAAGCTGCCAGAAGCCCTGCTCTGGTCGTGCCAGGCACTAGACCAGAGACAAGGCCGACAACTGCCATGACGGACGGCAGGTATGCAATACGTGTGAACTGCATGCGCCAAAAGGCTTTACCGGCAACGGATAGTCTCCGGAAAAACTCACTCTGCACCTAACGTTATTTTTCTCGATCTTGCGATTTTAAGCAGAATTAGGAATTCTAAGATTGCGAATGCTGTCTAAAATCGTGCTTTTCATCGCCTCACCTTGCGCACTCAAAGCCGTATTTGCTAACCTAAGGCTATCGTGAATTGGTTTGTCTTTTCCTATCCGGCACAGTAAACACCCGTTCTTTTGATGGATACGACTTACAAGATTATCGGGGGCGACGGCGCTGAATACGGCCCTGTCACTCTCCAGGAGCTTAAGGCATGGATTGTGGACGGGCGCATTGGTGGAGCAACCCAGGTCTGGCGCAGCGACCACTCCCGTTGGCGGGCCGCTCTGCAATATCAGGAATTGTATCCCGAGATCGGTGAGGTGGAACGCCTCGCTGAAAGCATCCGCGAGGATAAGCCAGCCGTCCGCTGCGTTGGCTTCTGGGCTCGGGTAGGTGCTTACCTTCTGGACGTTTTAGTCATGGATTTGATTCTCTTGCTGGTGTGGGGACCGGAGAAATTGAATCTGGACCATGTCCAGACAGTGGAACAAATGTACAACGCCATGAAACCGATGGCGGATCGAATCTTTTGGATTCAACTCGCCTACTTCGTTGTTCTCAACGGCCAGTTTGGCGCCACTCTTGGTAAAATGGCCATTCGAGCGCGCATCGTGACTCTGGACGGCAGCCGCATCGGTTTCGGTCGCGCGCTCCTCCGCTGGCTCGGCTCTGTCCTCAACGGGATGACTTTGGGCCTGGGCTTTCTCGTCGTCGCTTTTCGAGCGGATAAACGCGGCCTCCACGACCTGTTGGCAGGAACGAAAGTTGTGTATCGCGAATAGTGCATGCCCATGAAACCTAATTCAAACTGGCGCATCGCCATCGTCGCCCTCTCCGTTCTCTTGTCCGATCAACTCACGAAGCTAATCGTTCTCAAGTATCTTGGTTACGGCGAGGAGCGGCCTGTGCTCGATGGCTTCTTCCGCTTCGTGCATTGGGGTAATACCGGCGCGGCCTGGAGCATGTTTCGCGGTAACAACGCCGTCCTTGCTGCGGTGGCTCTGGTCGCTTTGCTCGTGCTCTATTTCACGCGGCATCAGTTTGATGCTCACCGGCTCGGTGGTCAGCTCTCTCTCGGCCTGATTTTCGGAGGTATTCTCGGAAACCTCCTCGACCGCATCCGCATTGGCCATGTCGTCGATTTTCTTTATTTCTACCTCATCCGCCGCGATGGCCGCGAGGCCGGCTTTCCTGCCTTTAATATCGCGGACAGCGCAATCTGCGTCGGTGTCGGTTTGCTCTTCATCCTTTCCTGGCAAAACGAGCCGAAGCCGGTCCAGGCCGAGCCTGAGGCCTGAGGCTTCCGATGGATCAGCGCAGCGAAGAGTTCATTGTCGAAAAATCGCTTCCTGGAGAGCGCCTAGATACATTCCTGCGCACCCGTTATCCTGCCGTCTCACGGGGGGCTTTCCAGCGTTTAATCGAGCAGGGCCACATCAAGGTTAATGGGCAAACGGTCAAACCCACGCATCCACCGAAGCGTGGGGATGCCATCCACGTTTTTTTTCCAGATGCCACTCCTGCCGAGGCTCAGCCGGAAGATATCCCTCTGGAGGTCATTTATGAGGATGCTGACCTTCTTGTCGTAAACAAACCGCCGGGCCTCGTCGTGCACCCTGCTGCGGGGAATGAGGAGCACACCCTGGTCAATGCCTTGCTCCACCATTGCAAAGGCCAGTTAAGCGGCATTGGCGGAGTCGCTCGGCCTGGTATTGTCCATCGTCTCGACAAGGATACAAGCGGATGCCTTGTCGTGGCCAAGAATGACAAAAGCCACGTCGCCCTCGCGGCCCAGTTCGCCGGACGCACGCTCGATAAAACGTATCTCGCCATCGTGTGCGGAATTTTGCCGCGCGATTCAGGCAATATCAGTGCCGCCATCGCCCGGCATCCCACCCATCGCAAGCGCATGGCGGTGAGTCAAGGGGAGGGCAGGGAGGCGCGCACTTCCTATAAAGTCCTGGAGCGCTTGAACGCTGCCTCCCTCGTGCAAATTCAATTGCACACCGGCCGAACACATCAAATTCGCGTGCACTTTCAACACATCGGCTTTCCCGTCGCGGGCGACGGCACCTATGCTGCGAAACAAACCAAAAAGCTGACGGAGTTGACTGGATTCGAGCCCCCGCGCGTCATGCTTCACTCGCAAACGCTCTCCTTCGTGCATCCTGGGACTGGGAAGACCATGTCCTTTGAAGCTCCTATCCCCGCAGATTTCAATACTGCCCTGGCTGCCCTGCGTAAGCACTGAAGGCGGCGCACTATGGACCGCTTTCGCGGGCAACTCCCTTCTGTTGCCTACTCGCCAACAAAGAGAAAATCATGCTCGCGAAAATAATTCCCAGCACCGCTAGCAGTGATACTCGTATGCGCAGCTTAATATCCCAAATTTCCAGGAGCATTTTTATTCCAACGAACACCAACACCAGGGAAAGCCCAATTTTCAAATAGCGAAAATATCGCAGCGCTCCTGCCAGCACGAAGTAGAGTGACCGCAAACCGAGAATCGCGAATACGTTCGACGTGAAAATAATAAACGGTTTCTGTGTCACACCGAAAATCGCCGGGATCGAATCCAGAGCAAAAATCAGGTCGGTGGTCTCGACCGTCAGCAACACCAGCGCAAGCGGCGTCAACGCTCGTCGGCCTGCTTGGATAATCATGAATCTGCTCCCGTGAAATTCATGCACCACCGGAAAGAATCTCCCCGCCAGCCTCAGCACGATATTCTTCTCCGGATGCACCCCTTCCTCGCCCGAAAAAATCATCTTGATGCCTGTGTAGATTAGAAAAATCCCAAAGCCGTACAGGACCCAATGGAATTGGGATACCAGCGCCACTCCGGCCCCGATCATTATGCCTCGCATGAGCAGGGCGCCAAGAATGCCCCAGAACAATATTCGGTGTTGGTGCTCGGCCGGTACTCGAAAATAGGCGAAGGTGAGCGCAATCACCGACACGTTATCCATCGAGAGCGCCAGTTCAGTGAGATAACCGGTCACAAATTCCAGTGCGTCGTCCGTTCCTTGAAATGGGACCAGTAACGTGGCAAAGCACATGGCCAGAAAAGCCAAAATGCCGGTCCACAGCAGCGCCTCCCTGAATTTGATGACCTCTGCCCGAGGATGAAAGACACCAAGGTCCAGCCCCAAAAAAACCAGCACGCCGATTAGAAATGCCGCCCAATGCCAAGCGGTGATATCCCCAAAAGCAAGCATCGCGCAAGCCTCTGACTCTCAATGTCAAAGGTCAAGCGCGATGCGCAATTTCACCCGCCTGCTTACGCGCGGACGGTCGAGGCTTTCACCGGAGGAAGTTTCTCTTCCGGATTCACAGCTGCCACGCCAGCGCCGATCTTCGGACGCTCGCCTTTGTGCCACCAGAGCACCAGCGCGCTCGCAATGTAGATACTCGAATAGGTTCCCGTGATAATGCCCACGAGGAAAGTAAACGCGAAATCGTTGATCCCGCCGCCGCCGAACAAATAAAGGGAGAGCGTGGCCAGAAACACCGTGCCGGATGTAATGATCGTTCGGCTCAGGGTTTGATTCAGCGCCTGGTTTACGATCTCGCGGAATGAGCCGCGGACACCCAGCTTCAAATCTTCACGAATACGGTCAAAGATCACGATCGTGTCGTTGATGGAGAAACCGATGATCGTGAGCACCGCTGCCATCATCTGCGCGTTAAGCTCTCGACCGGAAAGGAAATACCAGCCCAGGGTCATCAGCACGTCATGCACCACGGCCACCACGGCGCCGACCGCGAACGAGAATTCGTAGCGGAACGCCACATAAACCAGGATTCCCAGCAGCGAAAGCAAACTCGCCACAATGGCGGTTTTCTGGATTTCTTTGCCGACCGTCGCTCCCACCTGGTCTCGGCTGATCTCACGAAACTTGGCTTCCGGGTAATTTTTGGCCAGCGCTTCTTCGATTCGCTGGGTCGGGGCTGCGCCTGCTTTTTTGTCAGAGTCCAGGGCTCTGCTCGTCACACGCAATGTTTCAGCGGCTCCGGTCAACTCCTGCTGGTACTGGATCATCACGTCGCCCACTCCAAGTTTCGCAATTGTGTCGCGCAGCTTGTCTACTTCCACTTTCTTTTCGAAGGCGAGCGTTACGCTGTCTCCACCCACGAAATCGATGCTCATCGCGTCTTTCCCGCGATGAATTCCAAATCCAATGCCGATCACGATCACCAGCCACGAAATGACGAACGCCGGCGCGGCCAGTCGCATGAAGTTTAGCTTCGAGACTCGGAAGAAATGCAGCATTGGCATGCTCTTCATCAGGTTCTTGGAGAGCATGAAGTCGAAGATAAGCCGCGTCACCACCAGCGCGGTGAACAAACTGGCGGCCACACCGATTGTCAGCGTCACGCCGAACCCTTTCACCGAGCCAGTGCCCATGAAAATCAAAATGATCGATGAAATCAGCGTCGTGACGTGCGAATCGAAAATCGTTCCAAACGCTCGGCTGTAGCCGGCGGCAACCGCACCCTTCAGTGATTTGCCTTTGCCAGATTCTTCGCGAATACGCTCGAAGATGAGCACGTTCGCATCCACCGCCATACCGACCGTCAATACGATACCGGCGATGCCGGGCAGTGTCAGCGTTGTTCCCACAGAGCACATCACGCCGAGCAGAATCACAATGTTCGTCAGCAGTGCCACATTCGCCACCACCCCGGCAAACATGTAATAAATGGCCATGAAAGCCGCGACGGCCATTGTGCCATAAAGCGCGGAATGCCACCCGCTGCGAATCGTGTCTTTTCCAAGCGATGGATCCACAGTGCTCTCATGCATGACATGCACCGGTGCTTCCAGTGGGTTCTCCAGCACGTTCGCCAGTTCGTATGCTTCCTTGATGTCGAAATTGCCCGTGATTACTCCTGAGCCATTTGGAATTTCGCCGTTGATGCGAGGTGCGGAATAGAGTTCTCCGTCCAGCACGATTGCGAGTTGATAAAATTTGTTCCCCTTCGGGCTGAATTCCTTGGTCACTTCAGCGAAAAGTTTTGCTCCTTCGCTATCGAGTTCAAAAGCAATTTCCGGCTCATTGCTCATTTGCTGCCGGGTCACCATCGCGTGTTTGATGTTCTTGCCCGTCAGGCCACGTGTGGGCTTTTTCTCTACCAAATAAGTGGCCACCGCCTTTGTGCCGTCCGGATTCTTGGTGCTCTGGCGCAACACCTCGTAACCCGGTTCGATAATGCCCTGGGACAGCAATTCTTCGCTGTTCGGGTGCACCATCCGGAACTCCAGGAACGCCGCTTTTTCAATCTGGCGCCGCGCACTTTCCTTGTCCGCTTCAGAAAGTCCAGGAAGTTGAATCAGGATGCGATTCGCGCCATCAGGCTGAATGAGCGGTTCCGCCACGCCGAGTTTATCCACGCGCTTGCGCAGCACTTCGACGGCGTTGTTGAGGGCCGTGTCCTTGGAGGACGAACGATCCAGTCTGTTGGTATCCATCGCCACCAGGAAGGACGTGCCACCTTGGAGATCAAGACCAAGGTGAATCTTGCCAGCTGCCTCTCGTTGCAGCGCTGTCAGGACCGCCTTATTCGGATCCTTTTCCCCTTTCACACCGATCTCCGGAAAATACTTTATGATGTCATTCGTCCCAATGGCCTCCTTCAAAACTGCGTAGCTGCTCCTGTTCGGTTCGGCTTTACGCAATGCATCGTATCTCTCCAGGATGCCCGTGTAAGCCGCATCTTTCTTTTGCGCCAATTCCTTGAACGGTTCAATCACGTCGCGACTCGTGGGCGGATACGTTTCAAAAAGCGCCCAGGCGACGACGAATACGATAATGAGCAACTTGTAAAGGTGACTTCTATTCATGGAAATAAATCAGGAATTGGATTCGGTGGCTTCTCCCGCCGCGCGATCCGTGATCTCGGCCACGGCGGATTTTAAAACTTCCATCTTCGTGTCGGCGGAGCGGATGGAAACTGTCTTCTCTTTCACCGTAACCACGGTGCCGACGATGCCGCTGGAGGTGACGATCTTATCGCCTGACCGGAGGCTTCCCAGAACATCCCGGAGTTCTTTGGCTTTCTTCTGCTGAGGTCGAATGAAAACGAAGTAAAACACGAACACAAGCATGGCTGGCATCACGAATCCCGCCCAGGGCGGTGCCGTCGATTGCTGCCCGGGTCCCGCTTGTGGACCCATAGCCAAAAATGCCTGCATGTAATCAGATGTCATATCTCGCAATTAATTGAGCCGTTCAATCTAGGGGCAGCAACTGGTTTGGCAAGTAAACGTTTAGATTTTCTTAAGGTAACCCTTGATTTTTCCCCTAAAACACCCGGTTTCAAGGTTCGAGAGAAGACCCTCTGCATTCTCTCGTTTTTTCCGAATTTCTGAAGCCCAAAGAATACCGTAAATCTACGATACCTGATCGTCGCTCATGCGCCCGACGTCGCGTTCTCTCCCTCTTCCAGTTCTGCCTCTTTCAGGTGATGTCGCTCTCGCAATGTCACGTAGACGAGTCCCCCTACCAGACTCCAGAATAGGCTGCCTGCAAAGGCAAGCAGCGAAAGGGACAGCGCCGAGGTGGCAGGGACCGCCAGCGATGGCGCGGAAAGCATCAATACAAACAAATTCTCCCGCACCCCTAAACCACTCGGCGTAATCGGCAAAGCGGAGATCAACACCACGATTGGCACAATGACCATCAACGCAACGGGCGCGATCCGTAAATGCATCCCTGTCGCGAGCACCCATACCTGCAGCACTGTGCATGTGTTCAGCAGCATCGAAAGCGCCAGCGTTTTCGGTACGAAGCCCGGTTCCTGCCCGAATTGACGGCACGAATCGAGCGATTTCTCCAGGTGTGCTCCTTTTGGAAGTTTCCTCAGCCATTCTCTGGCCGATGGCAGTTTGCGCGAGACTCCTCCCCAAAATGCTAAAATCACCATCACACTGCACGCCCCGAGCATCGCCAGAACGAACAAAGAAACGGAACTAAGGCTCCGATGCACGAAAAGCAGGCCGGTATTTGGAATCATCATCAGCCCTGCAAAGAGCAGCATCGCCCAAAAACCAATCAATCGATCGACAAAAACCGTCACCACGGCTTCCGTCTTCTTGTGATGGGTTTCTCGCGCCGCGTAGTAGGCTTTCATCAAGTCACCGCCCGTTGAGCCGAGCAGAAATGAATTGAAAAAGTGCGCCACCAGCGAAATTTCCGTGGCACGTCCCCACCGCAGATCCAACCCATGAACCCGCAGCACCATTTTCCACCGCACCACTCCCAAGAAAAGGATTCCCCCCACGATGAGAAGCGAACAGAGCAGGGCGCTCGGTTCGATCTGGGTCAAGCTGCGCCACAATTCGCTCGGCCCCTGCTGCCACGCCTCATGCCATTGCTCGCCTCGGCTTAACTCTTTCCAGGGCTGATGGTTGCGCTCGGCCGCGGCTTTCGCTTCGTTCAGGAAAATAACATGGAAGATCCACGCCAGCAGCAGGACGCACACAGTGATCCTCCACGCCACTTGCCATGCTTTTTTCCCTGACTTCACTCGGGGCCCCAGACGCTTTTTATATGTGCAGCTCCGCTCTTCACCTGTTCTGGGGTCAGCGAAGGACTAAATTCAAACACTTTCAAGTGCTCCGGCTTTACGACTTGCTTCAATGCTTTGAAATCGATCATTCCGGTTCCGGGTGCCCGGTGGTCCCGCCCGGGAAATTCCACGTCATGCACGTGAAAACCGTAAAGCCGGTCTTTCAACGATTCCAGATGAAAGAGATGGTGAATGAGCCCCAGGTTCTCCTTGATCTGGGCATGCCCCGTGTCGTGCCAGTAAACCACCGACGGCGATTTGAATTCCATGAAGAAAAACTGGTAGTCGCTCTCGAATGGAATTTCTTCCAGCGCTTCGCGGTTTTCGATCCCGAGTTTGATTCCATGCGGCTCCGCGGCGGCCACGAGTTTGTGCAGCACTTCATAGGCATGCGCCATCGCCTGCTCTTTTTTTTCTTCCCGCCGCACCATCGCTTCCTCGAGCAGTTTCTCAAACTTGGGCGTCTCCTTCTTCTTCTCTCCTACCATCGCCACCAGTTTATCCGTGTAATCTTTCATCTCCACCGCCCCCATGTGCAGCACTACCAGCCCTGCTTTCAGGCGCGCCGCCGTCTCGATCGTCTTCAGCGTATGCTTCAGCGCATTCTCGCGCTCCCGGGTGTTGTCTGAAGTGAACTTGAAGATGTTGGGCGCCGCATGATTCACCCCCATCGGCAGGGGACAAAAGTTGTGCAGGCTGGAAATTTTGATCTCTCCGGCGTCTACTGCCTGAATCACTCCCGGCAGAAGGCTAATCCGAATGCCATGACTCAGCTCCGCGTGGTCAAATCCCATGTCGCGGATCTCTCGCAGCATGGCGCGTCCGTCGGTGTGGCGATGGGAATTCCAACAGCTCGAAAGTGAATACATATGAAAAGGCCGAGTGCAGTTTCTGTGTCAGACCGCACCCGGCCAAATGGGTTCAAAGGGATCTTAGAGATCGGCGTAGCGCGCGCTCAGCATCGCCGAGAAGCGGGCCGCCTTCATCTTGCGCCGGCGCCTTTCGCTCGGCTTCTCGAAGTGCCGATGGTTACGCACTTCCTTCAAGGTCCCTTCCCGGTCGATTTTCTTTTTCAACCGGCGCAAGGCCTTGTCAACAGATTCACCTTTTTTAAGCTTAATTTCTGTCAATCCAATTCACTTCCTCTCCGTGACCCGGGAATGCAAGCCATGGCGGCCTCTACCCGTATTGGTCGAGCCAAAGAGAGTAAAAGTCACCGCCATGGGTGTCAACGGCCAAAAAATCAGAAACGTGCTTGCAAAGCCCCAGTCCTATGGACCATGGTTTTTCATGGGTTTACCTGACAAACCAGTCACTTTGGCTCCGGAACAAATTGCCGAGTTCAACAAATTGCTTTCTACCCTCCGCCATGACATTAATGGCGATTTGGCCCTGATTGTTGCCGCTGCCGAACTTATCAAGCTAAACCCTGAAATCACCCCGCGCATGCTCGCCACGGTCCTCGAGCAGCCTCCTAAGATTCGCGATCGCACGGATAAGTTCTCCGCCGCCTTTGAAAAATTCCTTGGGATTACCCGGCCGTGAGCGTTTTAAAACATCGGATCAGGCTCCAAAGCGTAACCCTGGAAGCGCTTTTTAAGTCTAATCTGGTGGTTCAAGGATGGCCCGTAACGCGCGCATGTTTATTACTCATGACCAGGAATCTTTGCCTCATCTTGTTGATTGCTTCCTGTACCCTTCAATTTGCCTCTGCCCAAAACGATAAAGGTCCCGGCGATAAAAAAGAAAAAGTCGATCAAAAGAAGAAGGATGGCGCTGGCCGTCCCGACCCGAAAGGTTTGAGCCCCGAGGAACGTGACGCCAAGCGCAAGGAAATGCGCGAACGCATGCAAAAGCAATTGGGAGAATTGCGCAAAAAGAAGGCCGACGGCACTCTCACTGAGGCCGACAAGCGACGGCTCGAACGTATGGAGGAAGTCGAAAAGCGCTTCGACCAAACCGGCCCCGCGGGTGGCCCCGCCAAAAGAAACGGCAAGGAAATTAAGGATAAGTAGGCGCTTCCCGCGATTTAACCTGTGCTATGCCTCTGAGTTTCATAGAATCAACCTATGCAGCAGCAACCGATGAAATTCGACCGAGGCTGGCGAAAAGCTCGTATCGCCGCCCGTCTTCCTTATCGGAAGGTTGCCGGCCCATTGAACAATCGCGACCGGCGGCTGGCGCGACGTTTGGCTCAGGATCCGGAGGTGGAAAATCGGCTTATCCAACAAGCACTTTATTACCTCGGCGGCTCCCGTAAACATGAAGTCGACCGAAAATTGGTGGCGAGGCGAGATTAATTGGGCCACTCCCGCAGGTCAGATTCTAAGACAGTTCCTCGCTGATCACCAAGGGGTCTTAAAGGACGCCTGATGGAGCAAGCGGATTCGGAGCTGATCGCGGCTGTTCTGGGCGGCAAAACGGAAAGTTTTGAGCCGCTTGTCCAGAAATATTCTCCCCGCATCTTCGGCACCGTCCGCCGCTACGCGCGCCGCGAAAGCGAGGTCGAGGACATCGTCCAGGAAATTTGGTCCAAGGCCTTCCAAAAACTGAGCAGCTTTCGGGGGGACGCTCCTTTTGAACACTGGCTCATGCGCCTCGCTGTGCACACCTGTTACGACTTCCTCCGCGGCCACCGCCGCAATCGTGAGGTTACTTTCTCTGAGATTTCCGACCAGGAGAGCGATTGGCTCGAGCGTTTCGCCGCCTCCCCGGAAAGCACTGCCGAGGACACAGCTGCCGCCCGGCAATTGATCGATAAAATTTTGGAGCAACTCTCGCCACCGGCTAGAATGGTCATTACACTGCTGGAAATCGAGGAACGCTCGGTGAAGGAGATCGCTGAGCTCACCGGTTGGTCCGTTCCCCTCGTGAAGGTCAGGGCTTTTCGCGCGAGGGCTGAAATGAAGAAGATTTTGGCCAAAATGACCCGTGAAAAGTACCTGTAACCCCAAAAACAAAAACTCCGTCTATTATTGAAGAGCGTGTTATGAATCAGGCTCAACTGCAAAAAAAGCTGATTGCCGTCGCCCGGGCCAATCCCCCGAGCGATGCTGTGCCATACGCTTTTGAAAAGCGCATCATGGCCCGGCTCGCCGCTCGGGCCATCGAAGATCCATGGCTTGCCTGGGGTGTCGTGCTCTGGCGCGGTGCGGCTGCTTCCATTGCCATCTCTGTTTTGGCCGCCCTCCTCCTTTCCGCCTCCCATCAATCGGGTGATAGCCGCGATTTGGAATCGACCGTCTTCGCCGCCGCCCAGGACCTATCTGAGACCTGGTGATTCCCTGGAAAGCAATCTTAGCGACCCTCGTCATCTTCACCGCTGGACTTTTCACCGGCGGCCTGGGTGTTCGCTGGCTCACCCCCGCACCGAAGCCCGCCTTTCGGCCCACCACCGAAAATCCGCTCATGCCGTGGATGGTCCGCGAGCAGTTTGTGCAATTCCTGGCTGAAAAAATTAATCTTACCGAAGAGCAAAAGGACAAAATCCTGAAAATCGTCCATCAAAGCCAGCAACGGACCCAAATCCTGACTGGACTGATCGAGCCGGAAATGAAAGAGGAACTCCGGGCCACCCGCGAGTCCATCCGCGAAGTCCTCAATCCCGAGCAGCGGGAAAAATACGAGGAAATCCTTAAAAAAAGGATGAAGCAACGCGAAATTTCCCATGGCACGAATGGCTTTCGTCGTACCGGCCGCGACCTCGGCGATTAACGGTTGGATGAAGGTGCGGTAAAACCAGTACGCCCTTTGCCCGGTGTGCCCATTGATGCGCGCGCCAGCGTCTTGGAGTGCGTGCCGTCCTCTGCCGCTTTTCCTTCCGGTGCACTTTAACGAAGGCGAAAATCATCCCTGAGGTGCGGCCTCCTCATGACACCCAGCTCCCTTTCTATCGTCCCTGCAAACCATGGTTTCTATGAGTGTTGAATTGTCTGCCAGCCATCAGATCTGACGCTTCCCGGACGGCTCCCTGACGCACGATCCTCAATGTTTACGCGGGTCCTGACGGCTTGACGGATAAAATGACCTTCACCATCCTGGCGTTCTTCTGTGAGGCTTTGGTCGGTCAGTGGAACAAAACGGAACGATTTCGTTCCGAAATGGAACGGCCAATCGTTCCAAAGATCTAAGCAGGGCACTTCGCACCCCGAGGCTCACAAGGCCATCACAAGGTTTAACAAGGCTCGAAAAAAATTCATTTAACAAGCCTTGTTGACAAGGTAACTTTCTTACCACCTATCCAGAGCTAATGGGAATATGCTGATTGGGTAACCCCGCAAACCTCGCAGAAGAACCCTGCACTGCATACGAATCGACTCATCCTGCTCAATTTACTGACATGCCGGACCGGAGGCGGCAGTCAATTAAACCGCCTGCGACGCAGACGCAATGCGTTGCCTATCACAATGACGTCCGAAAAGCCCATTGCGGCGGCGCACAGTACCGGGCTCATGAACCCAAGTGCCGCCAAGGGAATTCCCACGGCGTTGTAGAAAAAAGCCCAAAACAGATTCTGTTTGATCGTTCGCAAGGTGGCTCGCGCCAATCCTAGACTCTCCGGTACTGCTTCAATCTCAGAGTTCAACAGAATTATGTCCGCGGCCTCCCGCGCGATGTCACTGGCGCGACTCACGGCGATCCCCAGGTCCGCTTGCTCGAGGGCAGGGGCATCGTTAATTCCGTCCCCGACGAATGCCACCCGTTCCCCTTTTCCCTGCAGTTCTGTCACGATTTTCGCTTTTTGCTCGGGCCGCACTTCCGCCCGCACATTTGAGGGTTCAATTCCAGTTTGGCGAGCGATGCTTTCAGCCGTCCCGGGATTATCGCCCGTCGCCAGGTAGAGTTTGAACCCCTGCTGCTTTAACCTTTCCACCACATCCTTTGCGCCGGGTTTGACCACGTCCTTGAGCGCAATCGCCGCAAGTAATTTGGTTTCCGCTGCCAATCCAAGGACCGTTGCACCCTCCTTTGTCCAGCGCGCTGCGAATGGTTCACTCGCGGCCATTTCGACCCCGTTTTCTTTGAGCCATTTGGCCGAGCCAAGCCGCAGCAATTGCTTTTTCCCCGCCAAATCAATGGTTCCCTCGACACCACTGCCCCGAGCTTCCGACCACTTGGCGACAGATAGCTTGGTTTTTGAGAGCAGCGCCACCGCTTGGCTTAGCGGATGATTGGATGGGCTTGCAATCGTTGCTGCCATTACGCTTGCCTCTTCGTGAGAAATGGAGGCATCGAAGCATTGCAACTCGGTGGCGATCGGTTTGCCCTGGGTCAATGTGCCGGTCTTATCAAAGAGCACGGCTGTTACTTCACCTGCTTTTTCCAACGCCACTCCATCGCGAATGAGGATTCCCCTTTTCGCGGCAGCGTCCGAGCCCGCCATAATCGCGGCAGGAGTCGCCAACCCCATCGCGCACGGACACGCGATGATAAGCACAGAAACCGGAATGATAATTGCCCCAGCCAGCACCCCTGCCGGAAGTTGCGTGTTCCACAAAAACTGCGAGAGCCCCTCGTGCACGGCATGAGCCGAGGCCGGCGCCAGTCCCCACCAAATTCCCGCCGCCAGGGCGGTCAACACCACGATTGGAACGAAGACGTTGCTGACCTTGTCCCCCAGCCGTTGAATGTTCGCTCTGCTGCTCTGGGCCCGTTGCACGGCCGCGATTACCTGCGCCAGCGCCGTGCTCTCACCCGTGGCACTCACGCGCGCAAGCAATTGCCCATTCAGGTTTACCGTCCCGGCGTACAATGCCAGGCCTGGTTCCTTTTCGACTGGCAACGATTCCCCAGTGAGCATCGATTCATCCACGCTCGACGCGCCTTCGTCCACGCGGGCGTCCGTGGGAATCTGATCGCCCGGCTTGAGCACAACGAGGTCACCGATTTTCAACTGCGCAGCAGGAATTTCCTCCACCCGTCCATCAGCCGCGCGGCGTCGGGCTGTGGACGGCGCAAGGTGCAAAAGCGCTTTCAGTGAAGAGGAAGCTTTGCTGCTCATGCGCGCCTCCAGCCAGTGGCCGGTGCTGATGAGTGTGATGATCGAAGCCGCCTCCATGAAGTAAAGGTGCACGTCGGCCCCCGTGAGCAGAGCCCATGTACTGTAGGCATAGGCTGTCGTGGATCCCAGGGCGACCAGCGTGTCCATGGAGGAGCTTCCGACCTTTAACTGGTTCCAGGCACCCCGATAAAATCCCGCGCCGGCAAAAATCTGCACGAGCGTGGCCATGCCAAATGAGAACCAGCGAAACCAATTATCGTGTTCCCAGTGAAAAATCCACTCTCCGACCATGAGCGGGACCATTCCCAGAAATCCGAGCCAGAGGTTCAGTTGCCAGGCGCTGCGGCGGTGCTCGGCGTGGTCATGGCCGTGTTCATCATGGCAGGAGCGGGAAATGACTTTGGCTTCGTAACCCGCTTCCGTAATGGCGCTCACCAGGGCCTGGTCATTTACCTCCGCGCCCGGAGACCAGCGGACAGTTGCACGTTTGGCTTCCAACGCCACAGTAGCGCTGGCGACGCCCGGAACTCCCTGAATGGCTTCCGTGACATGCCTTGCGCAATTGCCGCACGACATGCCTTCAATACTCAACTCGACCGGTCGAGCGGCCGAGGAGTCCGCGTCTTCAAGGGCGGTTGTTTGGTCAGCACTCATGTCACCGGGGCAGCATAGTATTTTTCATGGTGAACAAAACGTTCTTTCGGGCTATATTTCGGCAATTACAGCTCATCACCTATTGAATATATACCATATCAGAACCGCCGGAGTATTGTGCCTGGCGTTCGCGTTAATCAACGCCTGTGGCGCAAAACCGCCTCCACGTGGGGAATTGGGGACTGAAGTTGTGCCAGGTGTCCGTCTCCTTGGACGGATCGGCAATGCCCGCATCACCGAGAGCTCGGGCCTCATTCAGAGCAAGGCTGATCCCGAGATTTTTTGGACTCATAACGATGGCAAACGCCCGCATCTTTTTGCCATTGATCGCACTGGCAAATCTTTGAACGAGTTCGTGGTGGCGCTCCCGTATTTGCATGACTGGGAGGATATTTCCACGGATCGCGCCGGGCATATTTATATCGGCGACATCGGGAACAATGATGCAAAACGCAACCAACTGGCGGTCTACGAGGCTGACGAACCCGATCCCAGGGCGACGGTTGGCGTAATCAAAATCAACCGAGGCTGGCAGTTGAAATTCCCGGGCAAGCCTTTCGACTGCGAAAGTCTCTTCATCCGTGGTGGGTTTGGCTATGTCATTTCGAAAGTCTTCGATGATGCCCACGCTGAGATCTACCGTTTTCCATTAACCACGCAAAAGGATCCTGTTGTGCTCGAGTCCGTGGTCCAATTGAAAATTGATTCCCCGGTCACGGGCGCGTGCCTGTCCCCAAATGGAAAAGCCCTCGGTCTCGTTTCAAAGTCCGGCGCTTATCTTTACCATCTCGGTAAGGACATGACCAAGCTGGCGAAGCAGAAGCCGTATCATACAAAACTGCGCGATGCCCATATCGAAGGCTGCTGCTTCGTGCCTGAAGGCATGCTGGCCACCGCTGAATCCCGCGAAATCTATTTGTTCACGGATGAAGCATTCCGCGTCCTGGAGTAGTGTGGAGTGAGGGTATGAGGGAAAAGGGGGCTGCCCGAACCGAGGCAGATTTATGTGCCACGAGAGGGTGGTCCCATTTCATAATCCTCAAGTCTTCATGATGGAACCGAAGCCAAAAGGAATCACATGGAAGCACTTGGCCGGCCTCGCTGTCACTGCAGTGCTGCTCTGGTTTGTCTTCCGAAAAATTCCCTTGGCCTTGCTCTGGACTGCCCTGAAGGGAATGGACCCCGTCTGGTTTGTGATGGGCTTTTTTGTCTACGGCCTGGCCTTGTGGTTTGGCGCTTGCCGTTGGCATATGGCGTTGCACCTGACACATCGCGCTTTGCACATCCTCGCCACCTACCGCCTGTTCCTTGTGGGCCACTTTTTCTATTGCGTGCTTTTTGGCGCGGTCGGAGGCGAGTTTGCCAAGTCTGCCGTTTACGCGCGTTGGTTCAGATTTGGCCTGCCGGAAGTGATCGCTGCCGCTCCGCTGGATCGGGTGCTGGGTTTTGGCGGCACAATTCTTTTTACCATAACTGCGCTCGCGATCACCTACTTCAACCATGGTTTCGATGTCCTCCAGCGCTGGCAACTTCGGCTCCCCTCCGGTTGGGCCTTTGCCGCCGGCGGGGTTGTTTTGGCACTTATCCTTAGCCTTTTCTTTTGGAGGCCCAAAGGTGAAAGTTCGTTGGCCAGGGCGTTCCGTGCCTTCAAAAAAGGAGGCAGTCACATGGCGGTCACGCCAGAGGTCATCTTCCCAGGGACGCTCTTTAGCATTCTCGGCCAGTTCGGCCTTACCAGCATCATGGCCGTAAATCTGCGAGCGGTTACTCATGTCGATCTTCCATGGGCGCAAATGAGTTGGACCTTTCCCGCCATTCTAGTGGTGAGCGCCATGCCCTTTACCGTTGCTGGCACTGGCATGCGGGAAATGGCTGCCCTGGCCTTGCTCGGCCTTTTCGGCGTGCCTCCGGAGCAATGCATCGCCGCTTCGCTTCTCACGCTCGCGCACAAACTCACCTGGGCCACCGTTGGTGGAATCATCTTTTGGCGAAATGGACGCTACTATTCTCGCTTCAAAAATGTTGTTGAACCAAAAACCATTTCGCTCCTCCTGCCATACGACCGCAAGGCTCACTCAATCCTGGAGACGATCCGTCACGCTCGGGCCAATCCGGAAATTGCCGAAATTCTCATTGTTCAGGGCGAAGGCAAGCTGCCGGAATTGATCCCTGGATTGGATTGCGCGATTTATTCAAGTGCAGTTCAAGCGGCCAGCCACGCGAAGGGTGATGTTCTTCTTATACTACCCCCAGGCAATCTGCTTCCTCCCTATGCCGGTCTGGCGGCCCTCAACTGCCTCAGGGATTCCTACGTGGTTGCCGGTGGGTTTTGGAAGACGATTCAAGCCTCTACTCCACTCGGTTGGCGTGCGCGCCTCGGGTGCGCGTGGCGCTTGGTCTTTGCCCGTCGAGTCGCCCTTTCTCAGGGCTTATTCCTGCGCCGTTCCATCCTGGAACAAATTGGTGGGCTGCCGGAACTGAACTCTCCCGGCGAAGTAGAACTTTGTCGCCGATTGCGCAAAAAGGGCCGGCTTGCGCTTGCGGATGCCATAGTCATTGCGCCTGCTCCGTGAAGGAAAAGGAGCGAGGCCCGCCTGGGTGAAGCAAAACCTCGCTCCTGCAACCTTTGTCCCCGATACCAATCGAGAACAGTCGCCATATTAGAGAAAGGGCGCGCCTCTTCCATGGGGCATTCCATCCGAGGTGAAACCCCGTGGGGCGCAACTTTATCATTTTCTCCAGGCTCGCCACGTGCTTTGCTATTGTTGAATGGCCGAAATGTCTCCACCGAATAACCATTATCTCTCCGCCGCCGCGGGATGGCTTGAATTAGGAAATCCCTCCGAAGCCGGAGACGAAATCGCGCGCATTTCTCCGGAATATTTGGATCATCCCGATGTGTTGGATCTTCGCTGGCAGGTTTGTGTCGCGGGCCGTCGTTGGCAGCCAGCCCTTGAAGTTGCCGAGTTGCAGATGAAAAAAGCGCCGGAAAACGCTTCCGCCTGGCTTCATCACGCTTACACGCTCCGCCGCGTGGAAGGTGGCGGATTGGAGAAAGCCTGGGATGCGCTTTATCCTGCATTTGAGAAATTTCCGGAAGAGCCGGTCATTCCTTACAATTTGGCCTGTTATGCAGCTCAACTCGGTCGCCTGGACGAAGCCTGGGATTGGCTGCAAAAGGCTATTCGAGTCGCCGGCAAGTCGGAACCGATTAAAAAGATGGCTTTGGCCGATCTTGATTTGGAACCGCTTTGGGAACGCGTTCGCCACCTGTAACTTCTCAAAATAATTTTCCGAGAATTAACCACTGCATTCGTCTGTTTCACTGGATGTTACGAGTCTTGCAATTATGGATGGTATTGCTGCTTCTGGGGTCTTATTGCACCCCGAAACTGTGGTCGCGCCCTCCTGAATTTAACCAACACGCCAAAATTTCCACCTACGATAAAAACGTTCAGCCTCTTCTGCAGAGCTATTGCTTCAGTTGTCATGGAAACGGCAAGAAAAAGGGCGACTTGGCTTTGGACAATTACAAGGATGAAGCGGCGGCTGTAGCCGATCGGAAAACCTGGGAGAAAGTTCTGCAGAATCTAACCTCCCAAACCATGCCGCCCGAGCACAAGAAACAACCGGCTCCAGCAGAGCGTGACGCTATTGTCGCCTGGGTTCAAAAGGAGGTTTTCAAATGTGATTGCAGCAAACCGGACCCCGGCCGCGTCACCATCCGCCGCCTCAACCGCACCGAATACAACAACACGATTCACGATTTGGTGGGAGTTGATTTTCAGCCCGCAGAAGACTTCCCTCAGGACGATACCGGCTACGGTTTTGACAATATCGGCGATG
>JADMIO011130889.1_pt1 | contig 23547 bp, 16 predicted proteins | sample 8958161 | NCBI WGS metagenome assembly JADMIO01 (sample SAMN16585339, study PRJNA669376) | soil metagenome | isolation source: Crop rotation soil | place: USA: Cullars Rotation, Alabama | collected 2011
CGTAAAGAATGGTGCCGGGCCGCACGCACGAGAGGCGCATCGAAGGAAAGCGAATCAGCGCGGCGGAGTTGGCGCAGTGGAAGTTTTGCGGATTCAATCCGGTAGCGCGCGAAATCAACTGCACCAACGGCTGAAAACGCCCGTATTGGGCCAGAACCAGCCCGGTATCGCGCTCGCCCGCCGAGGCGAAGTGCGTATAGGCGCCGGTCAATTCGAGGCCGGGTAATTCCTGAATCTGCTTTGCGGTTTCAATCGCTACTTCCGGCTCGACGCCGAGGCGCCCCATGCCGGTGTTGATTTTTAGTTGCACCTGCACCGTGCGCTGCTGACGCGTCACCGCGTCCGACAAATTGCGCGCATCGCGCAAATCGCTGACGCACGCTGTCAAGCCCTGCTCCACCACCTCGTCACATTCGCCGTGCAGCGCCGGGGCAAGCAGCAGAATCGGTGTTTCAATGCCCGCCGCACGCAAGGGCCGCGCTTCGTCCAAACGCGTTACGGCCAACATTTGCGCGCCTTCGTCGGCGAAAATCCGCGACGCTTCGACCGCGCCATGCCCGTAGGCGTTGGCTTTCACGACCGCGATGACACTAATATGATCGCCGACGAGGTGCCGCACCGCCTGAATATTGTGGCGCAGCGCCGAATGATTGATTTCAACCCAGCAAGAATGCATTTTATAGTTTTTTTAATGGAACGCGGAGTTTCGCTACGCGGATTTCATGCGCGGGTTTTCGCTGATTTTTACAGCCTTTTGGGGTTGGCGATTCCGGTGTCCAACCTTCTTTAAGCAGGGCTGACGCCCACTTCCAATCCTTGAGTTGATTGGAAGAGGGCGTCAGCCCCGCACAGAACGCGTTAGTCGGAACCACTTTTTTACAAATCAGCGAAAATCCGCGTACAACGTCCGCATATGAAATCCGCGTCCCATCAAAAACATCAAGATTTACCAACCAGTTGCGGCACTTCGATAACTTGAATGGCCGGTTGCCCGGGCGTGGCGTTCAAGGCGAGCGCACGGCGGCCTTCGAGCAAATCGAGCAATTCGTTGCCGACGATTTCGCGGCGCCAATCGGACAGGATGGCCAAGTCGGGCGGCGGCGAGCCGTCGCGCTTCAACCACCATGCCGCCAACGACGTCACTTGATCGCGTGGCGCCAAATACGGACGGGCGATGTCGTCTTCGAGCGCGCGCATCTGCGTAATCACGCCGAGCATAACCGCGATATTGTCGGTTTGCGGGTCTGGACGCTCGCCGAAATTGCGTTCGGGCAACTCGTCCGGCCCCAGTTGCGCGGCGCGCTGTAAGGCCGTCACGAAGATTTTCGCCTGTGCTTCGGGCATGCCCGGCATGCCGCGAATGCCGCGCAGGGCCGCCACGCTCTGCGGCGCTTCCTTAGCCGCTTGGAGCAGCGCCAGATCAGTCACGATGAAGCTCGGCGGTTTGTCCACGTCGCGCGCCAAAATCTCGCGCGCCGCAGCCAGTTCGCGCAGGTTGCCGAGTTGGCGGCGCGTCAGGCCCGATAGATTGAACTTGCGATACAACTCGGTGTCGTCGGCCACGCGGCATGCTTTTTCTTCGGCACGGCGAAATTCGGTTTGGGCCCACGACAGGCGCCCGCGCCGTTCGAGTTCGCCGCGCAGCGTGTTGTAGAGCGGCGTCAGGTGCAGCACGTCGGCGATGGCGTATTCCATCTGCGCTTGCGAAAGAGGACGCGCCGCCCAATCGGTGAACTGATGGGTTTTCGAGAGTTGCGGCCCTTTAACGGCTCGCCGCACGAGGTCGGCGTAGCCTACCTGATGGCCGTAGCCCAAAAATGCGGCGGCGATTTGCGTATCGAAAACGTTGCGCAGTGCCGCGCCGTATTCGGCCCAAAAAATCTGCAAATCCTGCCCGCCGGAGTGGACGATTTTCACGACGTTTTCGTCGGTGAATATTTCGATAAGCGGTTCAAGGTCGAGATCGAACGGGTCGATCAACGCTTCGAGCGGCCCGTTTGCCGTTTCGGCGTAGACCTGCACTAAGCAAAGCCGCGCGAAATAGCGCCGCTCGGTCATGAATTCGGTATCGAAACCGACCGGCGCGTTGGCCGCGCGCAGCCTCGCGCAAAATTCTTCAAGTTGTGCCGGCTTATTGATAAGCATAAATTCGTCTTATTTGAGCTTTTTTTTCAATTTCTTCAGGGCGGCCACAAGGCGCGGGCGGCCTACCGTCCACGCCCAGTACCACTTGCGGTCTATCGGCAAGTCCCACTCACCGCAGTATTCGACAAGCTGCGCGCCGAAACCGGCTTTGAAGCGTACCAGACCGTCCGGCGAATCCATCAGGTTTTCGAGAATCTTGCCGTCGTCGCTGCGAATGTCGTGCACACCGCGAAAATCGTAAACCTCGGCGCCCTGCGACTTGGCCCATTTTATCATCGCCCATTGCATGGCATGGTTGGGCATCAGGTTGCGGTGTTCGTTGCTGGATGCGCCATAAACATACCAACATTGGCGTCCCAGCAAAAAGCAAATCGCCGCCGAAAGCGGCTTGCCTTCATAAGACGCCACGAAAAACTTTGCCAGGCCAACTTCGACGAGCACGTCCCACATCTTGTGAAAGTAGCTCAGTGGCCGTCCGGTGAAACCGTCGCGCTCGGCGGTGACACGATAAATCTCGTGAAACACTTGCACATCGTCGCGAGTGCATTCGGTTTTAACGACGATGCCTTTTTTCTCGGCGAGACGAATATTGTAGCGCCATTTCTGGTGAAAACTCGCCATCACGTCGTCGAGCGGCGCGCCGATGTCCATCTTCATGTTGAACAGCGGTTGCGTGCCGCCGAAGCTGTTGTCGGCATCGGGCGAAGGCACGAAGCCGAGACTTTGTAGCGTCTCCACCACGCCGGACGTGCCTGCCGGTACCGCCGGATCGATCTTGATAAGAATGGCACGCTGTCGCTTCGCTTCAGCACGCAGCTTTTCAACGAGCGCCCGCGCGAGTTCGGGCTTGCTCCAATCGAGAATCGGGCCGCGCGGCACGTAAAAAATACAGCGCCCGCTGCGCGGAATCGAGCGGCGCAGCACCAACGCCACGGCGTCGGGGTTTTCGGGCGCACCGAGGCTAATCGGCAGGGGTCGCCAGCCGGGCTTTTTGATTTCGCCCCATTCAAGGCATTGCAGCACGTCGCCATAGGGCGATGCCGCCACGAAATCGTTCCAGGGGGAAAGGTCTTTTGCGAGCGCCGGGGGCGCGAGAGTATCAACGGAAGTCAGAATCGGTCACCGGCGGGGAAGTTTAACGGATGCGACGATAAACAGTGACATTTCTACCGACTTGGTTTCCAAGTCAATGGATTATCAAATAAGTTGCTGCCAGCAATTATTCTCGGATTTTTTCCATCTCCATCCACTTCCCATAGTTCTTGCTTGAATACAGTTCGTGAATTATTCATTACCGTAGACAGGAAAAAGACCCGTTTCCCATCCGGTGACAAGACACCGTCTGAATTATTTCGATTCTGCCCAACGGGCATATTTTTCGTAACTTCAAGGCGGCCTGTGCCGTCGGCGTTCATTCGGTAGATGTGCCAGAGGAATGAGTTATTATCATCCTGTATCAAAATGGATTTGCCGTCCGAAGAAATCGTCGGTTCCGTTCCAGTGCATTTGTTAAGTTTTGGATTTCCATTTAATCCGCAAAAGCCTTGTGGAGGCTGTGACGAGCCAACCGTAAATACGAATAACTCAGGCGGGTTGCCGGTGGGAGTATAGAGAGGAGCAGAAAAAAGGATTCTCTTGCCATCAGGAAAAAAACCTCGCCCCATAGATCATCTCCATGTAATTCTGCTGAGTCAGCCGCTTGAGTCGGCTACCATCTCGTTTCATAAGACAAAGGTCGGTATGGTCATATACCATCGACGTTCCCCGACTATTGGGCCTAAGCCTGAAAGAACGTGCAAATACAATCATAGAGCCATCAGGTGAAAAGGAGGGTACAGAATCAAAAACCGCACCCGATGTTAATTGTGTAGTGGATTTTCCGGCCACAGACGAAATAAAAATACAATTGGCGCTCCGTTTAGAATCTGCGGCTGCATATGTTATGAATTTACCGTCCGGCGAGAAGCGGGGTTTGACTTCCGATGCCAAGGTGGGGATAGCAAATTTGTTGATTTGTGTGACACGAGAGTTTTTCAGATCAAGCAAGTAGAGGTTAGCCGCATAATTCTCAGTCACAGCGAACACTATTTGATTGCCATTTGGTGACAAATCAAAGGCAACCGCATGAGAGCGATTCGTTACATTCGTAGTTGCCTTCGTACTGGTACTATTCGAGCCACTTTGTGATTTTGTGTCAGCACAACCGCTCGGAAGCAGTAAGCCCAACAAAAACCAGTTGCAAAGTCCCCTGACTCGTTTGTAGAGGTCATAATTGGTCATCGAATAGCCTCCATCAATGACTAAAAATGCTGCACAGCGCCTGGCTGCGGTCAATAAACCTGAAAGCTTGTGTCCGGCGGCAAAATCATTGGCCTTCGAAGCCTTGCATTACACCCTCAGGCAGGGCTCATCGAAATCATCCGGCACGACGAATTGGCCCGCGCAGAGGCCGCAGGGGCGATGCTCTGGCGCCTGCGTAATGGGTTTGCTTTCAGCTATTGGTTCATTCGGCTGCACAGGTACAGTCGTATCCTCAGTTGGGCCAATAGGACTTCCATTTCGCTATTCCCATCAACCCCACTACCGGCTTTTCTTAGCGACTAAGACAAGTCCCGCAGCGAAGGTGAGGAGCGGCGACATATAGGCGAAAAGTACCGGGTTGCCGTGGCCGTTTTTGCCGACGGCGGTGCACCACGACCATGTCACATAATACAGAATCAGGACGGCAAGACTGATTCCCATCGCGACTCCCTGTCCTTTGGAACGTGGTGGGCGCAGTCCGAGCGGTGCACCGGCCAGCACCATCGCCAGCACGACGATGGCGGTAGCGATTTTGTCGTGGATGCCGAAGGTAGCGCTTTTTACTTGCTCCTTGGCCGTCGCGCGGTCTTCTTCGTTCTTAGCGGTCTGTTTTTCCTCAAACTTTTCACGGCGATAATCGATCACCTGCCAGATGGAAACTTTCTCGTAGTCGTAAGCATCCAGAGCCGAATGCGCATCGGGGCTGCTTTTCGAGAGCTTGCCGAAGGCGGGGGCTTGCACGTCGTCGTTTTGAAGCACATTGAAGCGCGAGGTGCCTTTGGTTACCCAGTTGCCGAGCATTCCACGCCCATAAACCGTGCTGGAACCGTTGTAGAACTTCCAGTTATTGCTTTTCAAATCCCATTTGCCGCTTTCGGCTTCGATGAGAACCTTAGGTTGGCCGGTTTCGTTTAGAATTTGAATCCGCGGGCGAATAAGCGTGCCGTTGGCCAGATCGAGCCGGTCGGCCAAAATCAGGCGTTTTGTCGGGCCTTTGCCGATTGGCGGATCGACCCACTGAAATTTCTTATTTGTGCCGGTCACGCCAATGCTGCTCAGCATCACCGAGTCCACCCGCAACTGCGTACCGGGAACCACCGTCTCCTGCAGAATGAAGGCGAACACGGCTAAAACTGCGCCAAAGCACAGCGGCGCCCTCATCATGCGCGGCAGGCTCATGCCACCGGCGGCCAAAGCGGTGATTTCGCTTTCCGTCGAAAGCTCGGTAAACGCCTGCACCACACCATAAAGCACCGACATCGGCAGGGCGAAAAGAACGATGCGCGGCGTCTGGTAGAGCACCATGTTGAACATGGCCCCCATTCCGATACCGTTGTTGACCACCCTCTTTACGGCGGTGATGACCGCGACCATGAAAAGCAGGCCGCCGAACCAGAGCAAGCCGCGCAGGGTGGCCTCGATAACTTGAGTAAGCAAATAAGCGTCGGCTATTTTGAGCGGGCCGGGAGGGCGCTTGCGGCCCGTTTGAGGCGCGGCTACAGGGCGAGGAGCCGGAGGCCGGGGCGCAGCGGGGTTTTGAACAGATGCCATAAATATTAGGCCGCAACGTCTATGACATCGCCGCTTTCGTGGGAACGAATGGCGGCTTCGATGACTTCCTGCGCGGCGAGTCCATCGGCACCCGACGCTTCAAGCGGCTCGCCGGATTCAACTTGTTCGATAAAGCGCGCGATTCGCAGCTTAATCGTGTCGTTGAATTCGGTCATGCCGGTGAAAAGGTTGTTCTCCCACACCACTTTGCCGGGGTCGGTGCGCGGCATCCATTCAAGGCGTTGATAGACGTTTTCGATGATCGCGCGACCATTGGTTCCCGCCACTTCACAGCGCTCGATCGGGTGGTGCCACGACATATCGGTGCTGCCCGTCAGGTGCCCGACCGCGCCGGATGCGAAGCGCACATTCATCTGGAAGGTGCTCCACATCGTCTGGCGGCTGGGCGGCCTATGCATGAAACAGTGCACATTTTCAATCGGGCCGCCGAAGAAGCGCATCACGTCGATCGAGTGCGGATGTAGCGCCCGCAAATGGTGCCATTCCGAAGGCTCGTTCGGGTTGTTCAGCCACAACGCCATATTGACGAAGAGCAAATCGCCGAGCGCGCCGTCGAGTTGCATCTTCTTCAATCGTTCGGCGGCGGGTGTGAAGCGATGGTTAAGGTCGATGCCGAACTTCACGCCTTTTTCGGTGGCGGCGGCGACCATTTGGCGAGCCTGTTCGATGTCGTTGGATATCGGTTTCTCGCACAGGACGTGCTTGCTGGCGCCGATGGCCTGCATCACCGGCTCGAAGTGGTGACTGCCGTTTTCAAAGCCGGACGTGGTGACGTCCACCACGTCGACATCTTCAGCATCGAGCATCTGCGGCACCTCGACAAAGGCGCGGGCGCCATATTTTTCGGCCAGTGCGGCGGCTTTTTCGGGCAAAACGTCGCACACGGCGACTAATTCGGCGCCGGGGTTCTCGCTCAGGTAGCGCGCGTGCGCTTTGCCGAGGTTCCCGGCACCGATAAGGGCGAAACGAAGCATGATTTGTGGGTTCTTGATGCGTAGAGTTCCTATGATTTATGGACTTGCAGAAAAACTGAATTCTGCCTCCAAAGGTACGCTGTCATTCCGACCGGAGCGAGGTACGAGCGGAGTGGAGGAATCTTGCCGTTGAAAAGCCACTCCAAAGATTCCTCCACTCCGCTCGTACCTCGCTCCGGTCGGAATGACAAACTCTTCTGTAAAGACAGAATTCCTTTTATCGTAGGAACTCTTAGTGCCGGATGCTCGATGAGTTTCACATCGAGCATCCGGCATCGGATATTAGGCAATCTCCTGGAGGCAGCGGCGCAGATAGCCGCGCGCTTCGGCGGCGATGCCCATGGCACGCGAAACCGGATAATCCTTGGCACCGATCACTTCGAGGTTGACCGGGCCACTGTAGCCGATGCCTTTGAGCGAAGCGAGGATGCCCGGCAAATCGAGCGCGCCGCGACCGGGAATTTGCTGCTCCGGCGTTCCGGGAGGGCCGGGAACACGCACGGGGCAGTCGCGGAAGTGGCTGGTCACGATTTTGTTGCCCCAGCGCTGGGCGATGGTGCCGGGGTCGTCATCGGCGCGGGCCAGATGGCTGGGATCGAAGTTGAGGCCCACGGAGGCATCGGGGACTTCGTTCATCAGGCGCAGGCCGGTTTCGCCGTTGTAAATCGCCTGACCGACGTGTGGCTTGACAGCCAGCACGATGCCGGCGTCGGCCGTCATCTTCGCCAGTTCACGAATCAGCGCGATGGAAGCCTGCACCGATTCTTCGTCGCCGGTCTTGCCGCCGCTGCCGATGTTGACGATGCCGACACCGATTTTGGCGGCCAGATCGAAAAGCCCACGCAAGCGCTCCACGTCGGTAGTCGCGGCTTCCATCGCGGTAGCGGTGAGGTTGTTCGCCGCCAGCAGGTCTTTGATTTTCGCGGTGTCGTCGCCGATTTCGACGTGTGGCGCCATACCGGCGATAGCGGCCAGTTCCACGTATTCGTAACCGGCCCATGCGACATGCTGCAGCGCCGTCTCAAAATCCGTCCCGGCGAATACGACCGTATTCATTCCAATTTTCATGGTTCGTTCCTTCAGAAATTCAAAACCATCCCATCCCCAGCCCTTCCCCTTAAAACGGCAAGGGGAAGGGAGTGCGAAGCTACGCATTCCAGAACCCGCGACTTCTCCGGAAAGCGACAATCGGGCTCCCTTCCCCTTGCCGTTTTAAGGGGAAGGGCCGGGGATGGGGTGATTGCCTTTCAATACTTTACCTGTGCAAGAAGTCTATCCACACTTCTCAATTCACAGAGAAACCCGTCGGCCTTCGCGCGCGCTTTCGTAGGCGGCGATGCACATTTCCACGCTAATTTTTCCATCGCGCGCCGAAATGCTGGGCGGTGCGCCCGCCTTCAGGTTGTCGATCCAGGGGCGCGGCACGGCTTTGAGCCGTTCGTAGTGGCCCGCCGGCACCTGAAATTGAAATTCTTCCCACTGCCCTGTGCTCTTGCGCCATAATTTGAGCGGCGCCACGCCTTTCGGCGCATGCGGCGTCGAAACGCCGTCATCCCAGTTCTGAATGATGACGCCTTCGTCGCCGTAAATTTCGGTGGTGTTTTCGCCCGCTAAGGTCACGGAGGCGTTGAAAAGCACGCCCATCGTGCCGCTTTGCCAGCGATAAAGGGCGATGCCGGTGTCGTCGGGCGCCACATCGGTGAGTACGTTGTCGATTTCCGCCATCACGCTGACCGGCTTACCGAGCAGCCAGTAGAGGAAATCGGCGGCGTGTACGGCATCGTCGAAAAACATGCCGACATTTTGCACCGGGTCGATGTGCCATGCGTTCGGGGATTGCGCCAGACCGGGATTGAACAAAAAATTAATACAGTGGCGGCGGCGAATAGCACCGACGCGCCCGATAGCGCCCGATTCGACCCATTCTTTGATCTTCTGGTTGAGCGGATCGCAGCGCATCTGGAAAGCCATCTGGAAGTGCACGCCGCTTTTATCCACCGCGGCGATGATGCGGTCGCAATCGGCCAAAGTGGTAGCGGCAGGTTTCTGGCAAAGAATGTGCTTACCGGCCGCACAGGCCGCTTCGATGACATCGGCGTGCTTGTTGGTCGGACAGGTCACGATCACGGCGTCGATGTCGGCGCGTGCCAGTAAAGTTTCGAGTTCGGGATGCCAGTCGAGGCCGTATTTTGCAGCGGCAGCCTGACCGCGTTCGGGGTTGTCATCCCATGCGGCAATCACGTTGGCATCGTCGAAGCCGGCGATGACGTCGCAATACGCGTTGGAATGGCCGTGCGCAAAGCTGAGCACGGCGATATTGATTGGTTTCATGGCAAAACGCTATTGGTTGTGTGCGGCAGATAATCTTGCTACATTTTCCGCGAATGGCGCGCGTCTGAAAAGGCTCTGCGCTACCTTGAACAGGTGAATTATGAATTTCGATCTTTCGCAGGAATGGCTGGAAACCAACGGCATCGGCGGCTATGCCTGCGGTACGGTCATTGGCTGTAATACACGTCGTTATCACGCCCTCTTATGCGCTGCTACCGAGCCGCCGCTGGGTCGCATGGTGCTGGTCAATAAAGCCGACGAAACGCTTTTAATTGGCGACCGGCAAGTGGAACTCGGCTGCAACCAGTATCCCGGGGCGGTGAATCCCAACGGCTATCAGTTTTTGGAGAACTTTACGGCCACGCCCCTACCGCAGTGGAATTACAGAATTTCCGGGCACGACGGCCAACCGGATGTCGCGCTCGAAAAAACACTGTGGATGCCCTTCGGGCAGAACCGTACCTGTGTGCGCTATACGCTGCTCAGCGGACCTGAAACCGGTGTCAAACTCTCCGTTCGCCCCTTCATCACCGGGCGCGATTACCACTCCAGCCATCGCTTCAATCACGATTTCAACACCCATGTGGAGCGCTGCGACAATAAGGATGGGGCGCAGGCGAGCCTGCGCCCCTATTCCAACTGCCCACCGATTTGTTTTTCCACCGACGGTGAATTTCATGACGCGGGCGCCTGGTACTACGGCTTCGAATACGCCGTGGAACAGGAGCGCGGCCTCGACTGCCACGAAGACGCCTGGTGCCCCGGCGCCTTCGTCTGGCGCCTGAAGCCTGGCGAATCGGCGTTGTTCATTCTTTCGACCGAGCCATTGGCTATCGAGCAGGCCGACGAAACCACCAACCGTCGCGCTTATTTGGACGCCGTTATCGCACGTCGCGACGATTTGGCTGCGGTATTCAACGAACTGCCACAACCGCGACGCGAGCCGGCCAAACGTCTCGCGCTGGCCGCCGACCAGTTCATCGTGCGCCGTCACGACAAATTGCACACCGTGCTGGCCGGGTACCCGTGGTTTTCGGATTGGGGCCGCGATACCATGATCGCGCTACCCGGTCTCTGCCTCACGACGGGGCGTTATTACGAAGCCGCTTCGATTTTGCTGTCCTTTGCCAAAGCCGCTTCCGAAGGCATGATTCCCAACCGCTTCCCCGACCACGGCGAAACTCCCGACTATAATACGGTGGACGCGACGCTGTGGTACTTCCACGCTACCGCGCTTTACCTCGAGCGCAGCGGCGACTGGAAAACTGTCGGCGAAAAAATCTATCCGGTTTTGCGCGACTGCGTCGAATGGCATATCAAGGGTACGCGCTACGGCATCAAAGCCGATCCCATCGACGGCCTGCTCTGCGCCGGAAACCCGGGCACGCAGTTGACGTGGATGGATGCCAAAGTGGGCGACACCGTTTTCACGCCGCGCGAAGGCAAGCCGGTAGAAATTCAGGCGCTCTGGTTCAATGCCCTTAAGCACATGATGGTTTTGGCCGAGCGCGCCGGCGACGCCGAAATGAAATCATTATGCGGCGAATGGAGTCGCAAAGCCAAAAACAGCTTCACATCGACCTTTTGGAACGCCGACGAAAACTGCCTCTTCGACTACGTGAACGGCGATTACCGCGATGGGGCGATTCGCCCGAACCAAATCTTCGCCGTCTCGCTCCCCCACCGTTTGCTCACCTCCGACCTCGAAAAACGCGTCGTGGCCTGTGTGCAACGCGAACTGCTGACGCCGCACGGATTGCGCAGCCTGAGCCCGCGCGATTCGCGTTATCGCGGCATTTATATCGGCGACCAGTGGCAGCGCGACAGCGGTTACCATCAGGGTACCGTTTGGGGTTGGCTGATGGGGCCGTTTTTGTCGGCCTACGTGCGCGTCAACCGCAATAGCGCCGCCGCTAAAAAGCAGGCTTTCGAGTGGCTTCAGCCGCTGTTGGCGCATATGGACGCCGCCTGTCTGGGCAGCATCAGCGAAATTTTCGACGGCGATGCGCCGCATACCCCGCGCGGCTGCTTCGCGCAGGCATGGAGCGTCTCCGAAGCATTGCGCGTGCTGGTCGAAGACCTTTAATCGAAAATCGGCCGGGATGGTCTAAAAGTTATCGAACCAAACGGAGGTAAGCTGACTTCTAACCGTGTGGTTTGGGCCAATCGCGTCATCACAAACGGAAGTGGCGAAAGTTCTTATGAGAGGGAGGCGGAGCTACGTTACGCTCCACCTCCCTTTTAATCGGCAATCGCTCCAGTCGGTTTCGCGCGTGCGATTGGTAAAATAATAATTGCAAATTATTTTTTGTCGGTTCAGGAGTTCCATGCGAAAGTCATTCGCCTTCGTGCTGGTTCCGTTATACGCCTCATTAGTCACGCCGCTTCAGGCCGCGCAGGTTCGCGGTAAGGTGCTCGCACCCGATGGGCAACCGGTGGCCGGTGCCTCGATCTGGACTGGGGAAATGGGCCGCCTCGAATTCTCCGACAAAGACGGCACCATTAAGCAGCTCACCAGTGGCGCCGATGGCAGCTTCGCGTTCGACATCGCCGACACGGCGCCCGCCGCGTTGGTGCGAGTAAGGGCGGCGGGCTTCGCGCTGGCGGATAGCGCCTTTAAGCCAGGCGATAACCAGATCCGCCTGCAACTGCCTAAAACTATGCGCGGCGATGTGAAAGATATCCAGAACAAGCCGGTCGAGAATGCGGTAGTTCGTTTATTTTTCGCACCGGGCGACGAAAGGGCGTTTGGCGAAGACCTGGATCGAAGTCCGCTCAACATTTTGAGCCTGCTGCGCTGGGCGAATACGCTGCCCCCCATCGAAACGCGCACTGACGCCGAAGGCAAATACAAGCTCGACGGTGCTCGCTCCGGCATCGTCGCCTTAAAAGACCCTCGTTTTGCCGCTGCCATCGGTTTTAGCGGCATGGGCGAGCCCGGTGAAATAGCAGGTAACAAATTACTCACGCTAATCGCAAAACCTGGGGCCACTCTTAAAGGCAAGCTGCAAACACCGGATGGGAAGCCGTTACCGGACGTCTTCGTGCTCTCCGGCGATTTCTTCGGCACCGATCCGGTGCGCACCGATGCCGACGGCGTTTATACGCTGCCCAACGTCGCGACTTCCAACATAAACGCGGCTGCCAACGCCATCCAGCCCTTCACCATGATGATCATGGGCCTCTCGCTCACCGACGACTATATAATCCCACCGCTGATGATCAAAAAGCCGCTGGTCGTCGGTCAGGTCAACGATGCACCGGAATGGAAGGCGACGCGCGGCATTGAACTCACCGGCGTGCTGATCGATGCAAAAACCAAAGCGCCCGTTGTTGGTGCTTTGGTCAATGCCGGCATGAATCAAGGGAAAAAATCGGATGCCGAGGGTCGTTTTCACGTACGTATTCCGCCGGAGCAGACTTTCATGTCGGTTACCCATCCCGATTACGTGAACTACTGGAAAAACTTCCCAGTCCCAGCGGACGCCAAGACATTCGATATAGGCCGGGTTTCGCTCAATCGCTCACTCACTTTGCAGGGCCGTCTCGTGGACGATAAAGGCCAGCCAGCTAAAACCGTGCAACTAACGCTCACTTATTCAACGCCGGACATGGGCCAGCGAGGGGAAGGCGCGGTCACCAACGAGGACGGGAAATTCACCATAAAATTGCCGCCCGGCGACATCGACGTGAATTTGCCGGAAGAATGGGAAGCGGTCACGGCAGGTGCCACTAAATTCAAGTTGGACGAAAAGACCGGGCCCATTGAATTGAAAGTGCGCAAAACGGCGCAACATCTGGTCAAAGGCCGCGTGGTGACCCCGGCCGGCAAAGCCGTGGCCGGTGCCACGGTGACGGTTACCGCCTCGCGCCCCAGAAAGCCAAACGAAGGTACCGTCAACGCGGAAAAAACGGCCGAAACCGACGCCGAGGGCCGCTTCTCATTAAGTTACAGCGGCCTGATCAATCGCCCCAAAGTTACGAAAGTGGTCGCGGAAGGCTATTTCTTTCGCAAAAGCAGCGATGCCGGATTAGAGGGCAGCAAAATCACCACCAACGAATGGCCTCTCCCCGACACTGTGGTCGTAGAAATGCTCTCCACCGTTAGCGGGCGCGTGCTCGGCACCGACGGCAAACCACTGGAGAACGCTTTGGTTTTCTCGCCGGACACGGAGAAATTCGCGCCGGTCAAAACCGATGCTACCGGTCGTTTCACGGTGAAAAGCCTGCCCGAAGGCGAAGTTAATCTCTTAGCCGCCAACGGCAAGAACTTCGCGCGCGTCGCCGCCAAGACAGGCACGGAAGCCGAACTTCGTTTGGTGCAGCCCGGCGTTTTGGTGGCTTCGATGCAGCGCCAGATGTTTGCACAGTTGCTGAAAGACCGCTCCTCGGCGCTCGACGATTACTGGGCGTCAATCGGCAGCGACAAGTTATTGGCATTGACGCTGCAAAAAGACAATGCCCTGCCGTCGGGTGAAATGGACACCACGAAAGCCGACTGGAATCAAGCCGGCACCGCTGTTTTTTACATGCTCGGCCAGAGCGCACGCCGCGACCCGGCGTGGCTGTTGCAAAACGGTGCAACGCTCTTAAGCAAAGCGCCTCATCCCAAGGAAGGTACCGAACGCTTCGCGGCGGAAGCCGCCTTCGCCACCGTGGCAGCCATGAGGGGCGACGCAGAAGCCAAAGCGTTAGCCACGAAATGGCTGGATTTCGCCATCACGCAAAGAGATAAACCGGGCCAGAATATCGAAAATGCATCCCGCCAGTTTCGCCTGGCCGGTATCGCGATGGCGCTCGGTCATAAGAATGCCGACGGGCTTTTGCTCGGTGCCCTGACGTTGGCCGATCAGGCCGGCAAAAAAACCATCGTCGAACAAGCGAATAACTGGGGCATGTTGGTCGGCATCGGCGGGCCGGACGCGTTTCGCCAAATCGACGACGAATGGCCCATCGAAGCGCGCGTCAATGCCCTGGCCGGCGCCGTGCGGCAGGTCGCTCCGTTCGATCTGGCGCGCGCCAAAGTGCTGCTCGACAAAATGCAGACATTGAAGGAAGACCCCGCCTACAAGAAGAGACTGGAAGAAATCGACCAGCAAAGCGGACGCATGCCGCAACAATTCGACGCCGCTGAGCGCATGTGGAGAAAGGCGCAAATCAAAAGCGACTTCGACGCGGCACTCAAATGGACGGATGACAAGAAAGATTTCGACTGGAGTTTGCGCGTCGATATGGTTCGCGCAGCCTATCAGCGGAAGAAATTCGACGTCGCAGCCCGCTTGATGCTCCCCTCCATGGAACAGGGTTGGGCACCCGAGGGAGCGCTTGCCTACTTCGCGGCACTGGCGCAAACCTTCGACAAGGATTTGTCCACCAAGCTGTTTGAAAGAGCCGAAGCACTGACGGCCAATCAAAACGAGTACGATTATCAATCGCGCGGCGATTACGGCTTTTATTTAGCCGCTACCAACCCGGCACAGGCACGTCTCTGGCTCGAAAACGGCTGGTTAAAAGCCAAAAACCTGCCCAAGGAAAATCAGTGGGTTATCTCTGCCACTCAAAGCCAATTGAGCTCCGCCATGGTGGCGCTCGATCCGGTACGCGCCGTCGAGATGCTGGGCGAAACCGAAACCGACGACAACCGCAGCCAGGCACGCGCCCGCATGGCCGCCTATTTACTTTCCGACGAAGCGTCGCGTGCCGTTTTGCGCGCCGAAAACGACTATTGACTCGCAGTTCAGACGAGGCTCACATCCAATGACATTTAGAGATGCTTAACAAAAAACATTTTTTGTAAGGAAAGCGGATTGTCATTCCTCGCTCAGGGCGGAATGACAGCGCATCCTTGGCTTCGGATATAAATGCCATCGGGCGTTAGCTTCGACGTAGGAAGTTGCCTCGAAGCTTGTCTTAAGATGCGGTGACGACGCGGTTGCGGCCGTAGTTTTTGGCCTGGTAAAGCGCCTGGTCGGCGCGTTTGATGGTGTGGTTGAGTGTATCGGTCAGAATGTGCGTCGCCACGCCGACGCTGACCGTGGTTTGGATGGGCGTCCCTTCCTCAATCAGTTGATACTCCTCGACGGTAGCACGCAAGCGCTCGGCGATGGCTAAGGCGCCCAGTTCGAGCGTTTCAGGAAAAAGGATGAGAAACTCTTCGCCACCCCAGCGGGCGCAAACGTCGTAGGCGCGCAGGGCGTTTTTCATAGCCTGCGTGATGCCGACCAAGGCGCGGTCGCCGACGTCGTGCCCGAAATCGTCGTTGATGCGCTTGAAAAAGTCAATGTCGGCGATGGCGACGGAGAACGGAACCTGATGCCTTGTCGATAAGGCGACCTCGGAGTTCAAGCGTTCCAGCATCAAACGGCGATTCGGCAAGCCGGTGAGCGGGTCTTGCGTCGAAGCGACTTTCAGGGCTTCGTTCATGTCCCGTAGCATTTCATGATAGTGGTCGGAAATGCGCACGATTTTCTGCAACTGCCGGATTTGCTTGCGATAGCGCTCGGCCAACGATTGGTTGCGTTCGCGCAGGGCGAAGTGATAGCCGTCGGAGATGGCGGTCAGCCGTTCGAGATCGGTGATCTGATCTTTGTGTTGCTGAAATAATGCGGCGAGCGCTTCTTTCAGCCGGTGCCCCTCGTACTGGGGATCGGCCAACAACTCCGCGATTTCTTTTTCCAACTGACCGTCGTCTCGCATAGTGGCAGGCACGTAGCCCCTGGTAGAGGGCATTATTGTTCTTCACGCACGATTTCAAAGGGAAACGTGCAATCTTCCTTAAATTCTTCGGCCAGATCGGCGATACGCCCATTGTCGCCGTCGTAATACCAGCAGACCGCCACTACGCGGCCTTTTTCGTGGGCTTCTTCGAGCGTATCGAAGATGTCCATCATGGTTTTAACACTGCTGGTGTTGAGATAGAGCAGGCGTAACTCAAGACGAAGGGGTTTTGTGGAGTTCGCCAAAAAATCTTCGACCCAACCGACGATTGGCGCGAAAAACTCGAACGAGTTTTCGGGATACGAATCGCCACGCAATTCGAGAGTGCCGTTTTCCCAGTTCGTAACGACTGCCGGTGCCGATTGAGTGCCTTTAATATTGAGATCCGTCATGGTGTCTTTGCTATTCAATCCTATGGGGGGGTCACACTTTTAAATCACGACGCGCAAACTGAAAAATTGACGCTGCCCGGCATTTGTGGGTCGCAGCGAGCAGGAAATTGGTGCGCCCGCCTTGCGCGCGATGTCGATGAGGCCCAGACCTGCGCCCTGACCCTCTGCATTTTCTTCGCGCGGCTTGCGCAACTGCTCCTTATACGCTGCTTTCAGCTGCGTCTTATCGTACGTCGCCAGTACGTTGATGCGGTCGCAAAGCGCTTCGCCATCGTCCGGCTCAACCACGTTTCCGGCGATGATGACGTAGCGACCCGATTCGTCACGGCCAATCACCACCGTCGCCAAGGCGTCGGTGTCGCTGTAATTGCGCGCGGCCGTGTAGCGCTGAATGTTCTGCGCGACTTCGATGTATACCGCGAAGACGTCGATCGAAGACGAGGCCGGTTCACTTTGCAGGTATTTCTTCAAGGCGTTGCCGATTTCTTCGATGAGGCCCTGCGAAAAAGTGCCGTTGAAACACAGCAAAATGTTTTTTTGATTGTAAGTTTCGCGCAGCAGATACAGGTCAACGTGATCCATTATTCTCCTCTTGTCGCGCAAACCGAAAACTCAAAACGGTAATATCGTCGCGTTGGGCCAGTTCGCCCTGATAAGCGGCCAGTTCGTCGGCAAAGCCTTCGCGCTGTTGGCTGAGGGGTCGCCCCGCGTGTCGCTGCATCAACGAAGCGAAACGCGCGTTTCCAAAGCTGAAGCCCTTTGGCCCACCGGCCTGATCAAGCAGGCCGTCCGTCGTCATATAAAAAGTCTTGCTGCCGTCGAGCGGCGTGCTCGTATTGGTGAATTCCGGGACGCGTTTGCCGCCGATCGCCACGCGGTCGCCCTTGATTTCCCCGACGTCTTCGCCGTCGCACCAGTATAACGACACCTTGGCCCCCGAAAACGTCACGCTCTGCTCACCGAAATCCACATAAGCCAACCCGGCATCCATATGGGTTGCTACCTGCGAATAGTTGGGGTCAGTATGCAACATGGCGCGAATTCGGGCATCCACCTGCACCAATAGCGCTGCCGGATCATGCATACCCAAACTATCGACGGCTACGTTGACGGCGCTGTGGGCTATCATCGTCATCAACGCGCCGGGAACGCCGTGCCCTGCACAATCGACCACACCGATCAGGCAGCCGTTGTCGTCGGCGCGAAAGACATAGATGTCGCCACCGACCACGTCGCGCGGCCGCCAGAGCACGAAATATTCGCCGGACATCGCGCGGGCCAGTTCACGATCCGGCAGAATCGCGTTCTGAATCAAACTGGCGTATTGAATACTGTCGCCGATCTGCTGGTTGGCCTGCACAACTTGCTCGTTCACGGCGACGAGTTCGCGGGTGCGCTCGTGGATTTTGGTTTCCAGTTCCTCGGTATGCGAGCGCACCTGCGTTGCCATGGTATCGAAGGCGCGCGTCAGTTCGCCGATTTCGTCGTTGCCGGCCGGCGGCAGGCTCACATCGTAGTCGCCGGCGCCCACCGCGCGCACCGAATTGGTCAGGCGCAGCAATGGCGTCAGCACGATGCGATTAACGGCGACCAATACGGCGAGCATCAAGACTATCAGCAACGCGCCGCCGGTGAGCAGCGGCAACAGCCACAGGCGGCTATCGAGCACACGCGCTGCCTTTAAATCCACTGCCGTGACCGCGAACCAATTCAATTCGGGAATGGCCGAAACTGCGAAGAGTTCGCGATCTCCGTTCATTTCAGCCCAGAAGGTTTGAATCTGTGCGCTGTTTTTCGTCGCATTGGACAACGCACTGCGCATCGCTGCCTGGTCTTCGGGGCGGGGCAACAAGCGATAAATCGTGCTGTGTTTGGCGCCCTTGTCGTTGATGGACGCGAAGTCGATCAATTTCGGGTCGGGGTGGGCTTGAATCGAACCGGCGCCGTTGAGGATCATCGGCGTGACGCCGGCCTGGTCGTTGGTGATGAATTTCCGCAAAAACTCCGTCAGGTCGAGGCCGGTACCGGCCAGGCCGATTTTGCGCTCTCCGTCCTTGACCAACACGTTGAACCAGATTTTGGTGAGTTTCAGCTTTACGTCCAAATCGACGTTGATGTTGAATTCGTGCGTGTTTTTCAGAGTGGCGAAAAACCAATCGTCGTTGACGTTGCCCCGCTTCAGGACGTAACGAGGTTTATCGCTCCACTTGCTCTTCTTGTCGTTGAAGTAATAGTCGAGCGAAGTCGCTGAAATCAGGAAGTAGGATTTGTCCTCGAAGGCGTGGCGGTAGCCTTCGGCTTCGGCGAAGAAAAGCGATTTTTTTTGCGGATTCTTTTCGTCTAATAGCCAGCGTCGCGTCACCTCGGAATCGGCTAAACGCTGCGAGAGAGCCAATTCGCGCAACACCGGGGTAAGGATGCGCTGTTTGTTGTATTGTGTGGCATTGCGCGCGAAGGCGGTGCCCAAGTTTTCTTCGATTCCACGCAGGGCGCGCCCACCGGCAAAAAGTGCCAGCAAGATCACAATCGCTATACACAGCCCCAGCGCCAGCGCCGATTTCGCGCGTAAACCTAACCGCATAGTTGATTCCCGAATCCAACCGAAAACGCACGACGGTAATCATTTTGCCAGATTATTTCCGGCAAAAATAGCTCACCTTGAGGAGCGCCGAACGAAGCATTAAGCAGCGCCGGCTGTCAGGAGATACTGTAACAGATTCCCATTACATACAATTGCTCGCCCACTACGTGTGGGGAGAGTTGAACGGCGTTGTTGCCAATGCACCAATCAGGGGAAACACAGCCAATGAAACCAATTTCGAGACTGCTCACCTGCGCAGCACTTCTACTTATCACCGTCGTCACAAGCGCGGCGGACGCGCCGGAGGTGTCGGAGGTGTCGATTCGGCACTTTCTAAGCAGCCCTCCCGTAGGCCGCGTGGGACGCGAGATGAAAATTCAGGTCGTCTTCGCCAATCGCGGCGCCTACACCAAGGCGCGAGAACGGCTAATATTGCCGCCAGGTGTCAATCATCTGGGGAGCCCCAAGCCATTAACCGCCCTCGACGCAGGTGCGTTAGTCACCCGGTCATGGAATCTCGTGGCACAAACCGCCGTGCAAGGCGACGCCGTTTATCGACTTTTGAACGAAGATAAGATTCTCGCCTCGGTAACGTTGCCGTTGAATTTTCTCCCCCCGCTCGCAGCAAAGCCAACACGCTACATTCCGGTGCCGCAGCCGGTGAAACCGCAGATGCTTGTCGGCGCCATCAACTGCCCACTGTGGGAGACCGACAAGTACTCGATGTGGGATCAGGTGCTCTACAAGCATCCTGAACGCGTACCGGCGCTGGGCTTTTACGCACAGGAGAACCCGGAAATCGCCGACTGGGAAACCAAGTGGGCGGTCGAGCACGGCATTTCGTTTTTCACCTACTGCTGGTATCGCGATGGGCAGGGCGGCGCCATCAAAACGCGCTTCGGCAGCGCGATTCACGATTCGCTGTTCAAATCGCGCTTCGCCGACAAGATGAAATTTACCATCATGTGGGAGAACCAGAGCCGAGGCCAGGCCGGTGTCGCCGACGAGCGCGACCTGATGGAAAATCTGCTGCCCTATTGGATGGAGAACTATTTCAAGAATCCCAATTACCTGAAAATCGACAACAAGCCGCTGCTTTTCATTTATCGTCCCGAATACCTGATTCAGGATTTGGGCGGTGCCGACAAAGTACGCCTCGCCTTCGATAAAATGCGCGCCGCTTGCCGTGCCGCCGGTTTCGACGGGTTGTACCTGCTGGGCGAATATCGCGGCGCAGATGCAAAAGTTTTGACAGTACTCAAGCAGCTCGGCCTCGACTACTCTTTCGCCTATTGCTGGTACCTCGGTGGCAGCCCCGCACCGGACAAAGCCGTCCAAATGCAGATGGAACTCATCAAAAAGACGCAGGCCGCGAACGCCATCCCGCAGGTGGTAACGGTTTCGCAGGCGTGGAGCGGCTGGCGCGACGAAGGCAGCATCTGGAAGCTGCCACCCTCCGACTTCGAAAAGCTGCTGCGTCAGGCCAAGGATTTCACGCAAACCCTGCCCAAAAACGAACTGGGCAGCCGCATGATTCTGCTCGACAACTGGAACGAATGGAGCGAGGGACACTATATCGCGCCCTATCGAGAATACGGCTTCGGATACCTCGACGCGGTGCGCAACGTCTTTTCCGACGCGCCCGCCGCACACAACGACCTATTGCCCGAAGACATTGGGCGCGGCCCCTATGACACCGCGTTCCGACAGCATCTAACGCAGCAAGACCGAATGTGGATACTAACCAACAAAATCGTCACCAAAGGTGCACCAGAGGCCGGTCTCATCGGCTGGTGGAGCTTCGACGAAGCCGACGATTCGCCGGTCTCGTTCGACTACGCCGGAAACCGGCTCGGCGGCGAACTACGCGCCAAACACGCGCCGGGCATCGACGGCAATGCCCTGCTCTGCGACGGAGGCAGTGTTCAAGTCGCCACCAATCCGTTGCTCAATCCGACTACAGGTCTCACCGTCGAATGTTGGGTCAAAACCGATTTGGCCGGGCAGGACAACAAATGGATAGTGAACCGCGTTTACAACAGCGGTGACAGCGGCTTTCGCCTCGGCGTCCTCAACGGCAAAGCGTGCTTCGAGGTGCCGCAAACGCCGTGGAGCCACCATGTGCAAGCCGACAGGGCGCTGCCGACCGGCCGCTGGGTGCATATCGCGGGCACCTTCGACGGTCAAACCATGAAGATTTTCGTCGATGGACAGGAGCGCGGCTCGCTGGCACGCCCCGGCCCGCTCAAAGCCAATACATCGCCGCTGACGCTCGGCAGCTACGAAACGGGCCATGCAGCCCATTTCACCGGCCTACTCGACGAAGTAAAACTCTATGACCACGCCTTGGACGCCGAGACGCTGAAAGCGCATTTCCAGCGCGCTAAGCACTGACAAGGAAGCCAAACATGACCCTCAAAAACGCTAATCTCTTAGCCGCCGGTGCGGTGGCTGCGCTCGCCACCGCCTCTCAAGCAGCCGACGACCCGGCGCGCCCGATTCAGGTCGCCAGCTATTATTTCGGCAATTACCATCCGAGCGATGCGCGTAACGAGAAGCTGAAAGGCAAAGGCTGGAGCGAGTGGGAACTGGTGCGGGCGGCCAAACCGCGCTTTCCCGGCCATCATCAGCCGAATGTGCCGCTGTGGGGCGAAACCGACGAAAGCGATCCGAACGCGATGGCGCAAAAAATCGACGCCGCCACCGACCACGGCATCGACGCCTTCATCTTCGACTGGTACTACTACGACGACGGCCCGTTTTTAGAGCGACCAATCGACGAAGGTTTTCTCAAAGCCAAAAACAATCACCGGCTGAAATTCGCCTTTATGTGGGCCAACCACAACTGGACGGACATTCACCCCTACCGGCGCGGCGCCCCGGCCAAATTGCTCTACCCCGGCAAGGTGACACCGGAAACCTTCGAGAAAATCGGCGACCACCTGATAAAGGACTACTTCGTTCATCCATCCTACTGGAAAATCGACGGCAAGCCATACTTTTCGTTTTATGACCTGACCCGCCTGCTGGAAAGTTTCGGCTCGGTGCAGGCCACGCGCGCCGCGCTCGACAAATTCCGCGATAAAGCCAAAGCGGCGGGCCTACCCGGCCTGCACCTCAACGCCGTGGTCTGGGGCCAGACCATCCTGCCCGGCGAAAAAACCGTCGCCGACCCCGCCAAACTGGTGACCGACCTCGGCTTCGATTCGGTGACGTCCTACGTGTGGATTCATCACGTTGGTCTGCCCAAACAACAAACCGACTACAATGAAGTGCGCGACAGCTACCTGAAATACTGGGACGGCGCCGAAAAGACTTTCGCGGTGCCCTATTTCCCCAACGTGACGATGGGTTGGGATTCGAGCCCACGCGCCGCGCAGGATCAGGAGTTCGGCCACTTCGGCTACCCGTTCATGAACACCATCGGCGGCAACACGCCCGAACGCTTCCGCGAGGCGCTGCAAATCACCAAAGACCGCCTGCTAAAGCGCACCACCGGCCCGCGCATTCTCAACATCAACTGCTGGAACGAGTGGACGGAGGGCAGTTATTTGGAGCCGGACACCGTCAACGGCTACAAATACCTCGAAGCCATCCGCGACGTGTTTAAGGGGAAATAAACGGCGGCTGGCCCTGTTGCCCTCACCCCCGGCCCCTCTCCCAATTCGCTTCGCAGGAGAGGGGAGTTCTGTTGCACACTTGGTCACATCAAGCCGGCGAGACCAAATTTGCGGTTGCGCTCCCCCCGCGAAGCGAATTGGGAGAGGGGCCGGGGGTGAGGGTCACTTTCATATAAAATCTCTGTGTTTTCCGCGCCTCAGCGGCGAAACTTGTCCCGTATGAAATTTACTCTCCTCGCCCAGCACGGCAACGCTCGCGCCGGGCTTCTCGAATTGCCGCACGGCGTCATTGAGACGCCGGTCTTCATGCCGGTCGGCACGTTGGCCAGCGTCAAGGCGATGCTGCCGCACGAATTGGAAGAGATCGGCGCGAGCATCATTCTCAACAACGCCTTCCACCTGTATCTGCGGCCCGGCGCCGAAATCGTGAAGCAGGCGGGCGGGCTACACAACTTTCAGAACTGGCAGCGCCCGATTCTTACCGATAGCGGCGGCTTTCAGGTCTTTTCGTTGGCCAAGCTCCGCAAAATCACCGACGACGGCGTGCATTTCCAGTCGCCGGTAGATGGCTCGAAGCATTTTTTTACGCCCGAATCGGTCATCGAACTCGAAGAAACGCTCGGGCCCGACATCGCGATGATCTTGGATGACGTGGTCGCCAACCCGGCGACGCACGAGCAGGCCGCCAAAGCGATGCGGCGCAGCGTAGCGTGGGCTAAGCGCGCCGCAGTAGCGCGTTCGCGCGCCGACCAGAGCGTGTTCGGCATCGTGCAGGGCGGGTTATATGAAGACTTGCGAGTTGAGTCGGCGCAGGCGACGGTCGAAATCGGCTTCGACGGCTATGCCATTGGCGGCCTTAGCGTAGGCGAAAAGCCAGAAGAGATGTATCCGATGGTCGAGGTTTGCTGCCGCCA